>Ga0075030_100000266_pt1 | contig 43936 bp, 26 predicted proteins | sample LitLauG_LLR_2012_FD_71393 | JGI IMG/M metagenome (GOLD analysis project Ga0075030, IMG submission 71393) | Freshwater sediment microbial communities from Pennsylvania, USA - Little Laurel Run_MetaG_LLR_2012 | ecosystem: Environmental > Aquatic > Freshwater > Creek > Sediment | place: USA... | reverse complement strand
GATCGATCGCGCTGTCACGCTGACCAGCCAAGGATCGAATGAAGAAGCCATCGCAGCCTGTGACCGCGCTCTTAGTCTTAATCCCAAGTCAGCCCTGGCATGGCGAAAGAAGGGACACGCGCTCTCCGCCTCCAAGCGCTGGGAAGAAGCTCTTGCTGCTGACGGAGGGGCATTAGCTATCGACCCTAATGATCCCGACAACTGGGTAAACAAAGGAGAAAGCCTTGTCAAACTTGGGCGTTTTGACGAGGCCTTAATGGCCTACACTCGCGCTCTTGACCTGAACCCAAGACTGATAGCTGCATGGCGAAACAAGGCCGCCGTTTTCTTCGACATGAAACGATGGGAGGAGGCGCTGACGGCATACAGTGCGATTCTGGACCTGAATAACGACGACGCCGATGTTTGGCTTTCGAAAGGAGTGGCCCTGGACCGGCTTGGCCGCACTGAGGAGGCGGTGGCTGCTTGGGACCGTGTGCTTGAGCTCAACCCGAAGAGTTCCATCGCTTGGCGAAATAAAGCCGCCGTTCATTCGCGTTCGGCACGGTCGGAGGAGCGGCTGATTGCGCTAGAGGCGACGCTGTCGGCCGATGCTAATGATGTCACGGCCTGGGCTTATAAAGGCGACGCACTCACTAATCTCGGCCGCAAAGACGACGCGCTGGTTGCGTACGATCGTGCGGTGGCCTTGAACGGGAACTATGCCCCCGCGTGGCGCGGCAAGGCGTCCGTTTTCTTTGACCTTAAGCGCTGGTCAGACGCAGTAACGGCCTATGAGAAGGCGTTGAACATTGATCCTAATAATGCTGACGATTGGCTAGGTAAGGGCGCAAGCCTCCACAATCTGGGTCGTTTAGAGGAGGCGCTGACGGCATACGACCGGACCCTCGAAATAAACGAAAAGGTTCCCGTCGTCTGGAAGAATAAGGCAGCTATCTTTTTCCGGGCGAAGCGATGGAGTGACAGGCTGGCCGCATTAGAAGCGGCGCTGGCGATCGACCCGAACGATATTGAAGCCTGGGTTTATCGGGGCGACACTCTCAATTATTTGGCACGAAGGGAGGAGGCTCAAACGGCTTACGATCGTGCCCTTTCAATAAATCGAAAGTACACGCTCGCGTGGAAAAACAAAGCTGATGCGCTATTCAGCGCCGAACGCTGGGGAGAGGCGCTGGCAGCATATACGGAGGCATCAGCAATTGATACTCAGGACAGCTATGCCTGGAATGGCAAGGGTGCCGTTCTCGCCAGGCTTGGACGTACCCAGGAAGCCTTGACGGCGTTGGATCATGCTATCACCCTGAATCCAAAGTATGCCATCGCATGGAGAAACAAGGTCGCAGCATTTGCCGGTTCACAGCGTTGGGGCGACGCTCTCGGTGCAATCGAAGCGGCCATGGCCACTGAATGTGACGCACCTGACGATTGGCTAAATAAAGGCGCCATTCTTCAGAATCTCGGGCGGCAAGAAGAGGCGTTAGTGGCTCATAATAGAGCTCTAGAGCTGGACCCTAAGGCGATAGTAGCGTGGGGTAACAAAGCTTCCACATTAGTCGCTCTAAAGCGCTGGGAGGAGGCATTAGCAGCATATGAAGCAATGCTCTCCCTGGACCTCAGCGATCCGTTGATCTGGTTCAAGAAAGGCCTAGCCCTCAGCAATCTTAACCGCAATGAAGAGGCGCTGGCCGCATACGATCGAGCCCTCGCGCTCAATCCCAGGTCTGTTGGGGCGTGGCAAAATAAGGCTGCGCTTCTTTTCAACGCAAAGCGATGGAACGAGGCACTTGAAGCATATGACGCGGCCCTTGCGGTCGAACCCAAGAACGTTGATATTTGGGTTGATAAAGGATTGACGCTGGTTAATCTTGCGCGAGAGGAAGACGCCTTGGCGTCGTACAAACGGGCCCTCTCAATTGACCCAAGTAATCAACGTGCCCTCCAAAACCGTGATCAACTCCTCAGGGTGCCAACCTCTCACCGCTGTCGGAAATGTGGCGCACCGGTAGGGCAAGGGGTTAGCGAGTGCTTCGAATGTAGACAGAAAGGGTCTCTCCGTGGGAACCTGCGGGAGAAGCAGTTGCCGGGTCGCAGAGTCAAAACGCTCGATGGCACGCTCATGCTGTACCAAGGTCGCGATCTACGATCTTCGGTCATTAGCCGGCTGCCTGCGGAGGCTGAGATTCAGCTTGGATCTCGGTCGGAAGTTGACGGACGAGAGTGGTTAGAGGCACGCCTGCCTAATGGCACCGGAGGATATGTTCTTGGAGCTAGCGCGAGGAGCCACACCGTAAGCGTCTGAGGAACCCATGGAAAGATCAGGCCCAAGCGCCAGACCAACGGTAACCCAGTTTGAGTTCGAATCGGAGGCATACGACCTCCCGCGGTTTCCGGATGGACGGTCTCCTGGCCGGCACTCTGATCCTCACTTGGAGGGCTCATTGTGCCGGGATAATGTCCAGCGCCGCTATGCCTGTCAGAACGTTCCAGGCATTGTGAACGCCATTCCGGGATCGGGCAAAATCGTTCGCACCCGCCCGGAATCGCTGTTCGCCTTCAGCCCGGCGTAATCCGAGCCTCCTCCCGGCAGCACCCGCTGAATGATCGGGCCTTTTCGAGCCCATGCCCATTTGGACACCCGCTCATTTGGTCATCCGATGCTGTTTCTTTGTGTCCTTTCGGTAAGGCTGCCTAGATCGATTTCTTTTCGGCTAGGAGGCGGCGGACAGAGGTTCGGCTGATCTGAAGCCGGCGGGCGATTTCGGATTTGCTGATTCCTTGCCGATGTAGTTTGCGGGCTTTGACGCTTTGGTGAACGACGGATGGTGGGCGGCCGAGCCGTTTGCCTTGTTGGCGGGCGTGATCGAGACCGGCACGGACGCGCTCGCTCAGGATGTCACGCTCGAACTCCGCGAACACCGCGAGCAGTCCGGCCATGGCGCGACCCGCGGGCGTGGTCAGATCGAGTGCTTCGGTCAACGATACGAAACCCACGCCGAGGTGCTGCAACTCTTGCAGCGTTGAAACCAGATCCGCGACGAACCGGCCCCAGCGATCCAAGCGCCACACCAGGACGGCATCGACTTCGCGCCGACGTGCGGCAGCGATCAGAGTTGTGCGCAACTCACGTTGCGCCGCGCCGGAGCCGATCTCTTTGATCTGCGCGACGATGCTCCATCCGCGCTTGGCAGCGTATTCACGCATGGCGTGGATCTGCAACGGCAGCGTCTGCTGATCGTGAGTGGAAACGCGGGCGTAGAGGCCCATGCGAAGGGGGTGGCCAAAAACCCTGCGGGGTTTTGTTGTCGGAAAAGCCTGTTTTCTGGGCATTCCCGGAGTGTAGAGGAAGATGGCCGGAAACTATCCTTTCCGGCCAGCTTCATCATACTCCCGCGCGCTGAAGCGTCTCGCGGTAGTTCCAGGGCATCCACTCCGCGGGTTGGGCCGCCAGTTCCTGGGCGTGGCGCTGGAGTTCCGTCAAGTAATCGAACGAGTTGGCGCCACATAACTGGCAAGTGTGGATCAGCGACATGAACAGGTCGCCGACCTGCGCCCCGTTCAACGTCCGGTAGAACAGCGCATTCTTTCGGTGCAGGACCACCCGCTTCAGGGCTCTTTCGACAACATTATTGTCCAGAGGAGCGCCCGCTTCCCTCAAGAATAGCGTCAGCCCCTTCCAGTGCCGCAGCAAATACGTGATCGCCTGGCCCAGCCCGGAGTTCGGCTCCGTCTTGCGTTCGGCAAACTGCGCTTCCAGCCAGCCGTGCAGTTGTTCCATCACCGGACCACTGCGCTCCTGATGAAGCCGCAATCGTTGTTCCGGCGTCAGGCTCTGCTCACGTGCCTCGGCATCATGGCCATACACCTGGCCCAGCATCTCCAACACGTAACGGCACTGTTCGGGAAAGTTCACGGCTACTTCTACGAACTGCCGGCGGCTGTGCGCCAGACACAAAGCCAGTAAAATCTCCACTCCTGCGGACAACTTCGGCACATTCCTCGACAGCGCGTCACACATCTGGATGGGGCGGGGGAGCTCTGCCGCACGTTGCTTCAGCACCCCCGTGATGTTCTCGCCCGCATGCTGGCGTCCGGTAAAGAACAACGCGATCTTCCAGCCTTCGCCGGTCGACACGATCCCGCTGGTGAACACACCTGTGCGCTGATCACCCTCCGGGCGCTTCAGCTTCAGCACCCGCATGCTGGTATCGTCGTTGTGCAGCACTTCCCCCTGCGCCGCTTGCCGGATCAACTCATCGCGCGCCGGTTTGAGCAACTCGGCTGCCTCCTCGACAACCTCCCACTGCGTCGCTGCCGGCAACGGAATCCCGAGCTGAGCTTCCAACTGTTCCAACCGGTAGAACGGAGTGCCGCTGCCATACTTGAGTTGCGCGATCATGGCCGCGGCCGTCTCGTCATATTTTTCCGGACCGACTCCTTCCGGCTCTTGCGCCGTAAACACCTGCCCGCACGCGCCGCATCGCAACCGCTCCAGCGAGTAGACTGTGGCCGCCAGCGGCGCCTGCCCCACAATCCGCACCAACACCTTCGGCTCCTTCTGTCCGTATACGTTGCCTTTCCCACACTCCGGACAGCGGTCCCCATGCGTCAACTTCTGGTGCGGAACGCCGACCGTCCGCGCCCCGCCAAACGCCTCCGCTCCGTTGCGCCCGTGTCCGGGCTGTGGCGAAGCCTTGGTATCCGTCTGAATCTCGGTTGCCGGGCTTCCCGGTTGTTCCAGTACGGCGCTGGTCTTCTCCGTATTACGCGGCCGCACCAGCATCGCCGCCAGGGCATGCAAGGCACCCTTGAGTTTGTCGCAATCGGCCTCGCTCAGCGGCGCTTGCCGGGCGCCGTCCAGCACCCGGTCCAGTTCGTCCAAGTTCACATCGACACGTCTGGCGGACTTCATCTTGCTTCCCCGAGCAGTTCGCGAAACCGCTTGGTTAGCGGATATCCCAGAACCTCTTTGATCGACCGGTTCGGGACGTAGCTGTTGGATTGCTTGCCTCGCCCCGTGGTCCGGCCCAGCAACGCCCAGTTGGCCGCGCGGTAACAGGTTCCGCGGAATCGCGCGGGATCCACGAACGTTTCCAGAAAGTAAATCGGATGCCCGTACATCCGCTGCCAGTCATCGGAAATCCGCGCCGCCATGCGGCCCAGGATGTGCGACGCCAGATGCGCGACCCGCACCCACGGCAGGATCAGGAATCGCGTGTTGTATGCGAGGAAGCGAATGTTGCGACGTCGCGCTTCGGCGCTCCAGCCGATGTAAAGGTCGCGGCTGCCCAGATGACGTGGAGCCGAAGACCATGCCAGGCACGCCACCGGCCGCCCCTGCGCCCATACCAGATACTTCAGGTGTTCTCCCACGGGCTGCTCGTAGCCGAGATAATGATGCTCTTCCATCAAGCCGTTAAACAACGGCTCTTGGGCGGTGCGCCGAACCTGCTCGAACTCCAGCGGCTGGAGGGTTCCTAACTGGTCTTCTATGGGTGTGGCATTGATCCCCGCCGGCCCCGGTCTGGCTCTGCTCGCCAGCGGATTATGCCGCACGTAACTCACCGGCGGTAATGCGATCTGCCCCGCCCGTTCCAGCATCAGGAGCAGACCACGGCACACCATGTCGCGCAACGCGCCATTGGCCTGACGCCACTGCCAGGCCTCACACAGCATCGTCGATAGCGTGCGGCGGCTTTCGCTCGGGTGTCGATCGATCAGCGCCCGTATATAAAGGATGTCTGCCTGACTGATCTCCCGGCCCCGATACTTGAACTCGACCGCCGCCGCTTCCATCATGCCCAGCAGTATGAGCCTGTTTTTCTTGGAACGCAAGGGGGGGGGGCCTGCTTCGCGGCATTTACTTCAGCACGCTGACCCTCCGCCACATCGGCGCCGCGCGGACACGCGATACATCGCCGGCCGCCAATAGCAACTGGGCCTCATATGCTTCCAGTGGCTTGGTCGATCCGGTGCCTTCCGGCCACCACACGAACCGCCCCTTGGAAAGCCGTTTCTGTGCAAGCCAGTATCCCTGGCCGTCATAGCTGAGGAGACGAATCGCCGTTCCACGGCGGCTCCGAAACACGAACACGCAACCCGAGAATGGATCTTCGGCCAGCTTGTCTTGGCAGAGCCGCGCCAAGGAGTCAATTCCCTTGCGTCCGTCCACCGGTTCGACCGCCACCAGCACGCGCATCTGCGCCGTGATCTGAATCATCTCTCGACATCTCGCCAAGCGCGCAGCAGATTCGTCCAGTCTGGCGGTAGTGTGGTCTTCCACTGGATTCGCATCTTGCTCCCGCCAGAGGACTCCAACTCGATCACGCATTCCTCGATCGGAGCGCCATTCGGTGCGATCCACTCGACGAATGCCGGCTTGGCTGACTTCCGGCGGAGGGGTGGAACTCCTCCCAACCGCTTCTTCAGCCGTGTGTAGTCCAGCCGTAATGGGTGCGCGACGGAATACACGCCGTATTGCCGTGCCAGTTCGACAGCAGCCTCCCACAGCGATTCCGGCAGCTTCGTCCGCTGCGACTGAGTGCTGCGAAACTGATCCAACTGGCGCTGCAACTGCACGATTGGCTCGGGAATGGGCAGTGTTTTTTGGCGGGTCACCATCAGCCGCCCCCTCGGCGACTGAATAAACTTACCAGGGGAGGCTAAGCGGCGTCACGCACCCTTGCCGAAAACTCACGTTTCTTTAGAGTTAGAGGTCTGCCCCTCGGCAACAGAGGCGCAGCCGGACACCGCAAATCATCAGATTTGGGATCGGCACCGAACCGCCCCGTAATACAGCAATGCGACGCCTCGCTTAGCGCACCGCCGTGCGAGGAGGAGCCAAAGGACGCCACCAAATGCTCCAGAAGAGGACAAAATCCGCGAAAATGCTTCTTCATTAGGTTTATCTGCAGGAATATGTATGCGCATAGAGGCGCGACTTTACTGGAACGGCCCGGACATTGGCCGGCAAGAATCCGGTGAAAAGCCGGCGTGCCAGCAAATGCGGCCCGATTGGGAAGCAACCCTGAGCGCCACGGGCGATAGAGCGCTCAACAGTACCAGTTCAAGCGCGGCCTCAGTCGGAACACCAGTGTTTCAGTTTCATGTAAACAGAGCTACACTAGCGTACTATCCTTTGGAGGGACTGACGCAGCTATGCGATTTCAAACCGCTCGTGCCACTAGCCATCGGCCTCTGCTCCCGGGGCACGGTTCCCTCCGCTGCCCAGAAGTCCACCAGATCGCCGCTAGGCGTCGTGCTGGCCCTCGACAATTCGGGCAGCTTGAAGAAGAACGACCCCCTGCCGGCTGTACAGACCCGGGCGAAGAGGGCATCAGGCGAAATCTCCTAGGTGTCCGACAAGCAGATACATTTGATATGCGACGTTGTAGCCCAAAGTAACAGGAAAGGGAATAGTCAATGAGGATTCTTGGTAAATGGTTCGAGACTCGACACAATGCAAAACAACAGGGCCAAAAGCAGCCGGCCCTAACATCCGCCACAGAGGTCGATACGTTCATCGCGGAGAACCTTGTCTCGGTCAAATGCCCAGTCTGCAACGCGACGCAAGCAGTTTCCTCAGATTATCCTGATTCCGTGACATGTTATTTCTGCGGTACTATGCTCGCACCCCATTTAAGTACACCGTTGGAGGATCTAATCGCCGCGGGCGATCTTGCCGGGTTGGTAAGGGCGCTGGATTCACGCTCGACACAGATGGCGGCCGCTCGGGCTCTCAAAGCGATGGGACCAAACGGTGTCAGCGCACTTCACGATCACGTTCGCCGCGCAAACTTCCAGATTGCACCCGATTCGGAATTCGAATTCCTACAGGTAGTGTACTACGAATCCGCGTGGATGTTATTTGCCGATCAATCCGTGGAGGCCGTCCGCAATGGCGCTGCATTTTTCAAGCAGGTGGCACTCGCATGTCCGCGGCCTCGCGTTGGTGTCGATTGCCAGTTTGACGAGACCGGCAAACCGAATTCACATTTCGTCGATTCTCTCCTGCGCTGTGCCGCCAATACGTATGAGGACGTTCTTGTGCGTGCGAAAGCTGTCCTATGGATACCGTGTTTCTTTCAGTCGGGCGACGCAGCTTGGAAGCGATTGGTTCTGCAGGCAATTTCTGTAAAAGCTGACGAACATCTGATAGGGCTTCTGGAGGACTCGCAGCGCGACGTGCGGGCGGCTGCAATAATCATGCTGTGGGAACTGCAACACGGGCCGCACGAGCGCAGTCGCGTCCTCGAGGCGCTTCGGGTCAAGTCCGGGACGGACCCTGATGCTGCCGTCCGCAATCTAGTGCGTGTCTGCATGGCGACATTCCCGGCAGCATAGATCGATGTCGCGCGACAGGCATCATCATCCCGGACTTGTTCCAGAACGACAACGTCAAAGCTGCTCCCGGGAAGCTCCGGACGTCTGAGCACCGCTGGCGATAGAGCGCCCACCAGTACCAGGTCCAAGCGCAGCCTCAAGTCGGAACCCCAGTGGTTCAGTTTCATGTAAATAGAGCTACACTAGCGTACTGTCCTTTTGAAGGACAGACACAGCAATGCGATTCAAACTGCTCGTGCCACTAGCGATCATCGGCCTCTGCTCCCTGGCTCCGGTTCCCTCCGCTGCTCAGAAGTCCACTAGATCGCCGCTGGACGTCATGCTGGCCCTCGAGAATTCGGGCAGCATGAAGAAGAACGACCCCAATTCTTTGGTGCGCCAGGCGCTCTCCGATTTTGCCTCGCGCATCTCGCCGGATTCACGGATCGGAATCGTCCTCTTTGACCAAAACGTCCGCAGCGTGGCGTTCCCAGCTGCACTTGTAGCAGGCGGTCAACTGACGGCAGACCAGGCTCGGTTGCACCCGCAGAAGAACGAAGCGTTGCAAGCCATCGGGATGCCGTATGGAATCGTGCCGGATGTGAACTTGTATGAGTTGGGAGTTGGCGATCTGATATTGCTGTGCTCGGACGGTCTATGGGAGGCACTGTCGGACGACGACATTCGGGAAGTATTAGGTTCGGATGGGACGATGAGGCAGTTGGCGACCCAGTTGGTGGACAGGGCTAATGCAGCGGGTGTGACCGATCATATTACAGCAGTGCTCTATGAGCACGAAGGGACGGAGACGCGGCAATGAGATGGTTGGCTCAGTTTCTGAAGAAGAGTGGTGCAAGTGTGACCGACCCCCGACACAGGCCTCCTGACGTCTCGCGCTCTGCAACGCCACTGAAACCTCCGATAGGTGGCACCGTGCTGCGGAACGCTGGACTGGACCCAGTTGTGCCTTCCCCGGGGCAGCCTTCTCCAATTTCGGCGCTGCCGGCATTCACCGAGGGATCGCGAATCGCCGATTCTTACACGATCCGTCGAAAACTGGGCGCTGGCGCAATGGGTACGGTGTATCTGGCGCACCACGAGCAGTGGGATCTCGAAGTGGTGCTGAAAGTGCCGAACGCGGAGCTACTGGCGGATCCCGAGAATCGCCACAGAATTACACGCGAGGCCGAAGTCTGGACGGATTTGGGCTTGCATCCGCATATTGCCTACTGTTATTACGCCCAACCGATACAGAACATCTTGCTTCTGGTAGTGGAGTACTTGAATGCTGGAAATCTTCGGGACTGGGTCACCGAAGGCAAGTGCGCTGATTTGAGAACAGGGTTGGACTTGGCCATTCAGCTTTGTCACGCGCTAACTCACGCTCATGGGAAGGGCGTGGTGCATAGAGATATTAAGCCGGAGAATGTCTTGCTCGCACAGGACGGGTCGCTGAAACTAACTGATTTTGGCATTGCCAGGGCAGCAGGCACGGACGCGATGAAAGCCGCAGTGGGTGCATCTGCAGGTGGGCAAACAATCGGGTCAATCGGCACATACGAGTACATGGCGCCGGAGCAGTTCGAGAGCTCGCATGAGGTGGACTCGCGAGTGGATATTTTTGCTCTCGGCGTATGTTTGTACGAGATGTTTTGTGGTAAGCGCCCGTATTCGATGGCAGTTGGCGCTCGCCAAGAGGCACCCGAGCCTGGTCAACTCCGAGGGGATGATTCAATTCCAACCACTTTGGGTGCGTTGATGCGGCGAATGTGCGCATGGGAAAAGTCAAGCCGCCCCGCCGACGTTCATGAGATCACCCGGGAGTTGTGCGAGTTGTACCGGGACCTATTCCACGAGGCAAGCAAGTGGGCGGATCTTCCCCGCATCTCGATGGAGGCAGGCGGGTATAACAATCGTGCCATTTCGTATCTGCACCTTGGCAAAATCAAAGAGGCCGAGGACGCATGGCGGACCGCTTTGAGCATCGACGCACAACATCCCGAAGCCACATACAATCAGGGTCTACACCTTTGGCGCTCAGGACGCATGAAGGACGACGTACTGGTTACGCGGATGCGAGCGGTCTGTGCCAACCGAGCTGGGGAGTGGCTTCCTCTCTTCCTGTTGGCGGAAGTGCACCTCGAGCGTCTTGACTGCGAATCTGCCGAGGCGGCATTGGCGGCCATCGGCGAGCCGGATTCCGGACGACAGGAGGTGATCACCACTTTGAATGCCGTAAGGGTAGCTCAGCCGCGTTCAGGACGGCTATTACGTCTTCAAGAAAACCTCCGGGATGTCATGGCCGTGAGCTTGGCAGGTGACGGTCATCACGCCCTACTGGCTACTTCCAACGACATAGGACTATGGGACTTGGCGGCTGGCACTTGCCGGCGCTCCTGGGCAAGTGGCCGGGTATGGTCGCTTTGTATGAGCAGAGATGCGCGCTATGGGCTGTCAGCTGGCAGTGACCATGTACTAACACTGTGGGATCTCGCGAGCGGAAGCAGACTGCGTACTTTTCAAGGGCATGCCAACATGGTCTGGTGCGCTTCTTTTAGCTCTGACTCCAAGCACGCCGTCTCTGCGAGCGACGACAAGACAATAAAGTATTGGGATGTCGCAACAGGTGTTTGTCTGGGCACGCTTCGGGGTCATACGGATGCCGTGGGCTCGGTCTGCATCAGTAAGTCAGGGGGGCACGCTCTCTCAGGGAGTACTGACAAGACAATGAGGCTGTGGGAGTTGGCGAGTGGCCGATGTTTGCGTATCTTCGAGGGCCACACTGAGCGAGTTCACTCTGTTGCCCTGAGTGCTGATATGCGTTACGGTTTATCCGGCAGCACGGACGTGAAGCTTTGGGAGATAGCTAGCGGTCGTTGCATCCGTGCCTTCGAGAGGCCAGTATCTGAAGCCATTAAAGTGTGCTTGAGCGCGGACGGCCGTTTTGCACTTTCAGTTGATCCGGAGTCGGCTGAGATCTGGGAAGTCGCGACCGGGCGCTGCCTCCGCACCTTTCCGACACGGGGCGGTCATTTCAAAACATCGGCGTGCCTCAGCGAGGATGGGCGGCGCGCCATTTCCGTGGGCACGGGCGAACCGTTGAAGTACTGGGCGACCGGGATAGAAGATAATCGACCAGTCAGGCCGTGGAGGCTATCACGGGGAGACGATAGTTGGGCTACGGTTCGGGAACATAGGACCTATCAAGATGCGTTAGATCGCGCAAGAGGTGCACTAAGGTCCGGAGAGCTAGTGACAGCAGTTGAGTGGTTGCGGATTGTGCGGTCTCAACCGGGGCGCAAGCGTCTGGCGGAGGCTGCCGAGGAATGGAGGAGACTTTACGTTCGTTCGAAACGAAGTGACTTGAGCGAAGGATGGGAAGGAGCCTCTATCGAGCCTCAACTCCCAGAGTCGTCCGACTACGTGCCCGTTTTTCGGGGGTGCGTTAGCTCGGTGTGCTTTAGCGGTGATGGACAACAGGTATTGTTTAGCCGCGAGGAGGCCTTGGAGTTGTGGGATTTAGCTTCGCGCCGCTGCCTTCGGACATTCGAAGGGCACACGGCTACGGTGTCGTCCGCATGCCTCAGCGCCGATGGCCGCTATGCCCTTTCCGGCGCCGGCAATGCAGGCAATGCGGATAATGTAGTGAAGCTTTGGGATGTCGCTTCCGGTCAGTGCCTGCGGACCTTCGCGAGTCAAGGAGATGGTGTTACCTCTGTGTGTCTGAGTGAGGACGGGCTGTACGCCGCCTCGGGGTCTGGTGGTCAGAATTGGTCCGAAAGCGTTGTCAGGCTCTGGGAAGTGAACACCGGCCGCTGCCTACGATCATTCGATAACGGACATCGAAATCCAGTAAACTCGGTCTGCATAACTGGCGGCAGCCGTTATATTCTATCCGGGGGCCATGACGGAATACTTAAGCTCTGGGAACTAGCGCCGGGACAATGTGTTCGCATGTTTTCTGGGCACAAGGATTATGTGAATCAGGTCGTTCTGACGGCGGACGGTCTCTACGCGTTGTCGGGGTCCTATGACAAAACGGTGAAGCTGTGGGACCTGACTGATGGTTCTTGCCTTCGTACATTCGAAGGGCATGAAGGCAGTGTGACGTCGGTGAGCGTGACGACCGATGGTCGTCACGCTCTCTCGGGCAGTCAGGATCGCACGCTGAAACTATGGGACGTAGGCACCGGTCGCTGCTTGAGAACGTTTGAGGGGCACACGGCGGAGGTACAGTGTGCCGCTATAAGGGGGGACGGGGCGTTTGCTGTGTCTGGTGCGACGAGTAGCCAAGTCAAGATCTGGACGTTGGATTGGGAGTTAGAGATAAGTCCGCCTCGCGATTGGGACGAGGGTGCTCGGCCGTATCTGCAGTCATTCTTGTCAGCCCACCAGCCCTACGCAGGCGAGCTTCCTGCTGATGGTTCCCCGACGGAGCGAGAGATAGCTCTTTCGTTGACACGGGCGGGCAAGCCCGCCTGGACTGACAATGACTTAAGTCGCCTTCTCTGCGTTCTAGGGAACGCCGGCTACGGATGGTTGCGTCCCGAAGGCATACAACGCGAATTAGAGAAAATGGCCGCGAATTGGCGGCCCGATTAAGAGGTTGGTGGCTGGCGCTGGAATATAAATACGCATCACACGCTTGGACCTGCGGTGTCCGCCCTGAAACGGCGGGGCATGGGGTTCCCGCTGGTCACGAGGCGGAGTGCTGCGCAGCGGTAGCGGATTCGACGCTTCCGCTTCGAAATCGCTTATCGGCAACGCTTGGTTGGATGGCCTTGGGCTTTCTTCACTAGGTCCGTGACCGCCTGAAAGAGTTACTCTTGTAGTGGAACTTGGCACCTGCCTTCTGGCGCGAGAACTGCCAGTTGATTTGGACCCGATCCCGGTTGATCTGGGCATTCCAGGCCCGCGATTCCCGCTCCAGGACAGCCCAACTCGGGATTCTTCGCCGTCCCAAGCACTGTCGCGCGAACAAGCTGATCTCGATCTCTGCCTGCGTGAGATTTCGGCAAGCCTGCGAGGACAGCCTGGCATGAGGGTACTTCTAGGCTAGTCTCCAGTAAAGACTCTTCCAGAGCGTATAGTCCAGTGGGAGGTACGGTGGTGGGACAAAATAATTCACTCTGCCCTCGGGTGGAACGCTTGCTGTCGTCTTTTCGACCTAGTGGGCTAGAGCCCAAACCCCAGGAACCAGCCGCGGCCGCGCGCGTTGGTGTGTTTCATGGAGCCTCGGCTCCGATTCCTAATTTGGGAATTTGCGGTGTGCCCCTATGCCTCTGTTGCGCCGCGGGCGCGGGGAAAACGCTTCCGTGCGGGCAAGTAGCCGAGTGTCCGCACCGGAGCACCGCCAACGCAGTGCCTTGGAATCATCAAGGACTCTAGCCGCAGCGAATTCAGGGGGCATTCGGGCTCGGACTGACCTTGCCTCGCCCGCGGTGGATTTCACGGAGGATGGACTGCGTTCCCGTATTTAGAGGTAAACTGGCGTACTGTCCGCTGTACACTTTTGATCCCGTCCCACGGTGCCATCCGTATTCTCGGTTTTGGGCCTTATCGTGACTGGTCCGGGGAGTATGGGCTCCGCCTGGGTGCGTGGCCTTGACGGTACGCGGTGTCGGCATCTGTAGGGGGTCTAATAAGAAGGGCACTGAATGAGTTGGCGTGAGTGGTTCAGAAAGGGCGGCATCGAGCACCCGAACGCTCTTCCGGGGCGGACAAAGGTGGTCGATCAGCACAAGCGTCATGCCGAGGATCGTACTGCTTCCCCCGTGGGCGCGGTGACGCTGCCGGTGAGTCCAGCGGCACCAACACCCGTCACACCTGACTCTCTTGCTAGGGAAGGGGTTGTCGCCGCTGTTGCCGCAGGAATGAAAGACTCGCCAGACTTTAGTCCTGGCACGCGTGTAGGTGAGAGCTTCGTTGTCCGCTCTCGGCTCGGTGAGGGCGGCATGAGTACGGTCTACCTCGCTCACCATGAGGAGTGGGACCTGGAAGTCGCGCTCAAGGTGCCCAAGCCGGAGATCCTCGCCGATCGCGAGAACTTCCATCGCATCACCAGCGAGGCCGAATTCTGGACCGACCTTGGATTGCACCCGCACATCGCCTATTTTTATTATGTTCATCCCCTCGGCGACGTTCCACTACTCGTGATCGAGTACCTGGATGGCGGTAATCTGCGCGACTGGATTGCGGAGGGCAAGTGTGCCGAACTAAGCACTGGGTTAGATCTCGCGATCCAGTTCTGTCATGCGCTGGAGCACGCGCATGGCAAGGGCTTGGTGCATAGAGACATCAAGCCTGAGAACGTGCTCCTGGCCCAAGATGGGACTCTGAAGCTCACGGATTTTGGCATCGCGCGAGCCGTTGGGGAATCTACGGGTATGCCACCAGTCCAGGTCAGGTTGCCCCACGGTGGTACCGTCGGAGCCATCGGCACTTACGAATATATGGCGCCGGAACAATTTGAGAGTGCACGTGATGTGGATGCGCGAGCGGACATTTTTGCGTTCGGAGTGTGCCTTTACGAGATGTTCTGTGGACGTCGGCCATATGCCATAGCCGCAGGTGCACGGCAGGAGCCCCCAGATCCCGGTATGCTTCGGGGCGACAATGCTTTACCCCAGCAGTTGTGCAAACTCATGAAGCAGTGTGTGGATTGGGACCGCGAACGACGGCCTTCTTCCACTACGAATATCCGCTCCGAACTGAGCGCACTGTATGGCTCAGTTTTTCATCGGCAGAGCGACTGGGCGGAGATCCCTGAGGTTCAGGTTGAGGCGGACGGCTGGAACAACCGCGGTGTGAGCTACATGCAGTTAAATCGGCATGAGGAAGCGCGTCGATGCTTCGAGCAAGCGCTCAGCATGAATGCGCGTCATCTCCAAGCTACTTACAATCTCGGGCTGATCCAATGGCGAGCCGCCGAAATCGACGATACGGCTTTATTACATCGCACTGGCCAACTCCGATCAGCTGCTGTTGACAAACGGGAACTTGCAGGACTGCGTGCGGCCATTCATTGGGAGGGCCTCGACCCCGATGGGGCCTGGGGCGAACTCGCGGCCTATCCCGGGGTGTTCGAGGAACGGTTCGGTGTACGGCGCGGAATGGGACTGGGATTCTTCCACGAACTTCCGCATACTGCGCGCTCGTTCGCTATGACACCCGACGGCCGCTACGCTCTCACGGGACACAACGAGTGCATGAGGGTCTGGGATCTTAGGAAGGGGGAGAGGCTTCGGAGTCTTGCCTGGAACCTGCGCGACATTTCGGCGGTGGCCGTTGACAGGAACGGACACATCGGGGTTGCTGTCGCGGGTGATGGTTCGTTGTCGATCTGGGACCTTCAAACAAGCAATTGCCTTCATTCGATTGAAGACCCTAGCCGTGTTGTGGCGACAGCGTTGGCAATCACACCCGATGGCAAGTGGGCATTCTGCTCGAGTCGGTCGGGCACGCTGCTGCTCTGGGACTTGGAGAAAGCATCATGTTCCTGGGAGACTAAAGGGCACTCCACCCCAATTGCCGGAGTCGCCTTGAGCGACGATGGTACTTATGGAGTGTCTGCTAGCGGGGATGGCATTATCAGTGTGTGGGACCTAAGTCGCCGCACGTGCGTGCGAGAGATCCATGACGAGGCGGGTTCCATTGAAGCTATTGCCGCAACAACGGACTTGCGAACAGTCGCCGTAATCACAAAGGGAAGCAGTCTTAAGCTCTACGATCTTGATACCGAGCGGTGCCGCTCGCTCCTAATCGGCGGAGGGAACATCACGGCCGTAACACTGTCAGGAGAGAATAACACAGGCATTGCGGCTACTCGCGAGGGTCACGTCATATTTTGGGATTTGGGTTCAGGACGTTTCCTCCGAACCGTTGATCACCTCGGCCCGCCGATCGAGCAAGTCGCACTCGGCGGCGAGGGCACGACCTCGTTGTTCCGGACGCAATTTGGAGCCCTGCTTCTCTCCGATCAGGACGTGCGACGTCCGCAGCCAGCATCGTTTTGTCCCTGCCGCCCGAGGTCGTTCCGTGAACTTCACATCCGACAGGCGGCTAGCCGGGCGATCATTCCCCGCATCGAGGCAGCGCGTGAGCAAGGCCATCACGCCGAAGCATTTGGCGAACTCATTGCGTTCTGGCGCGACGCCGGGTTCACACCAGACCCCGGACTCTGGACCCTGTACACGAAGCTGCGGCGGAACGGCAGCGATAACAAGCCGATAGTCGTCGTCCGCTCAACTTCGTTCCGGATTGGCACCGAGCGAATCACGGTCGCGGCTTCGACTGAAGCCGCGCGAATCGTTGCGCTGAGCGAAGCAGGAGAAGCGTCCACATGGTCTTCCGCGGATCCGGATCTCGTGCGCCCGTTTCGAGCCAAGCGTGGCGTCTCCGCGGGTGCCATCACGGACGACGGCCAGATTGCGGTCTGGGGTGACTCTGAAGGGGTCCTCACGGCTTGGAACTTGGAGCGCGAGACAGCCATTTTCCAACAGCGGAGCCACACAGCTAGGATCCTTTCAGTGGCGGCAAGTGATGACGGTCGTTGGGCCCTCTCCGGAGGCGCAGACCGTAAGCTCATTTTATGGGACCTCTGCCGAATGAAACCGGAAATTGAAATGACTGGAAACCTCGGATGGGTTCAGGCGGTTGCGCTCTCGGGCGGAATCGCCCGCGCGGTGTCCGGCGGCGGCGACCACACGTTGCGCGTGTGGGACCTCAACACCGGCCAATGCACTCGCACTCTCAAGGGGCACGAGTTGTGGATAAACTCCGTAGCCATCAGTGCTGATGGGCGTTACGCACTAACAGGAAGCGCAGACAAATCGGTGCGGTGGTGGGACCTTGACGCCGGCCGTTGCTTGCACGTGCTCCAGGGGCATTCGCGCGAGGTTCTTTCTGTTGCGCTAACGGCTGACGGAGGGTGTGGATTTTCGGGTGACCTGGACTCCGGAATCCGTGTTTGGAAACTTGGGACTGGCGAGTGCGTTCTCGCGTTGGAGGCACACTCCGCGGTTTGTTCGCTTTCACTCTCACGCGCTACGTCCTCACTGTTCAGCGGCCACGCCGATGGCACGGTTTCGGAATGGCAACTACTATGGGACGTGCGATTCTCGGGACTCGTCACCCCGGAACTGCAAAGGTGATTATATGCTCGAACCGCTTCCGCTTCTGCGATCAACCTTGGATTTCATGCCTTCTCCACTGGCCGACAGGCCAGGCCTGGTAATTCGCGACCCGATTTACAGCGACGCAACTCTGGTTATTCCTCCTGCGCTTGTCTCGTGTCTTGAATTGTTTGATGGGAAGCACTCAAGATCAGAGTTGCGGGAGGCGCTGGTGAGGCTTTCAGGGAGTTTGGACGTTTCTGAGCTTGAGAGTCATCTTCTGAAGACAATCAGTGAGGCCGGATTCTTCTTCGACGACAAATACGACAGAATGGCAACGGACCGCCTGACAGAGTTCCGTAACGATCCGAAACGCCCGCCATCGCACAGCGGTACTTCCTATGCATCGGACCCGGAGGAACTCCATCGGACTCTCGCCCGATACATAGCCGCCGTGCCTGCCGGAGCGCCTCCCGTACACAAAAATATTTTCGGTATAGCCGTGAATCACATGACGCCCGAACTAAGTCAAGAGGGTTATGGAGCGGCGTATCGATGCCTCGGGCCCGAACTCGAAGACCGGACGTTCATAATACTCGCTACCTCCCATTACGGTATCTCCCAGCACTTCGGTTTGACCCGGAAAAGTTACATCACACCGCTTGGCGAGACCTCGGTAGATATCCCGCTTGTGGACTGGCTGGAAAAGAAAGCCTTTCAGGCTGCCATCATAGAGGACTATTGTGCCCGGATGGAGCATTCGGCGGAATTCCAAGTAGTGTTCCTGCAACATCTCTATGGCCCGCACATCAGAATCATACCGATTCTTTGCGGAAGCTTTCATCCTTCGATGTGTGAGGGGGGCTTCCCGGAAGATGATCCTGGCGTGGCTCAGTTCTTTGATGCTCTTGGCGAACTAGCGGCACGCGAAGGCGACCGTCTCTTCTGGGTCCTCAGCGGCCTTGCCTCGCATATGGGGCGGCACTACGGCGATACGTTCGTAGCGCTCGCCAACAACGGGAAGATGCTCGAGGTCGAGATCTCAGATCGCAAGCGTATCGATCGCATACTGGCCAACGATGCTGCCGGTCTTTGGGAGTTGTGCCGTGAGAACCAAGATCCGCAAAAGTGGACTCTGACGCTGCCCGCTTACACATTCATGAAGGCAGTTCCCGAGGCGCGGGGCCGACTAGAGTACTACGGTCAGAAGCAGTTTGATGAGCAATCCGTCGTCACCCACGCGGCGCTTTCATTCTGGCGAGAATGAGATGTTTCCGTCATGGCGTTTCGGTTCGTTGAACATTCCTGGACGGGCCGAAACTGGCGGTCGCGAGTCTCGATTTGTTTAGCCGCGCGTCACGACTGCAGGACAAGTGGAAAGACGGCGCAGCTCAGACTGTATACCGCCGATGCGTTGCGAGGAATTGAGGAGATTACCGAGCAGCTGCCTTCGCCGGTTTTGGACGAACCCTGAGTATCCGGCTCCCAAAACAGGGAGGGTGGGGATCGAATCGCCGTCGTCTCCAAGAGCAGATCGTCATCTTCAAAGCGCTCTTCCTCAGGTTTTCCTGGCAACGCTAGGGCCACCATGGCTTCAAAGAGAATCGGTTCTAGATGTTTAATTTAACGAGACGTTCGATCGGGCTTTTCTTCGGCCCGATCATTTTGGCTCCCGCCGGCAGAGTGGCCATGTTTTGGCGTTTGATGCCCAAAGGACTCTGACTGTGAAGCGAACATCCCGTATTAGAGATAAACTGGCGTACTATCTGATGAAAGGATAGAACGACACGATGCGCCCGAAACCACTCATTTCGCTAGCGATCTTTGCTCTCTGGCTGTTTACCCTACCCCGGATCGCCTTGGCCCAAGCCGCGCCCAGGTCTTCTCTTGACGTTGTGCTGGCCCTGGACAATTCCGGCAGCATGAAGAAGAACGATCCGAACTCTCTGATGCGCCAGGCTGTCTCCGAGTTCGCCTCTCGCCTCGCTCCCGATTCGAGGATGGGAATCGTTCTGTTTGATCAGAGCGTCAGAGGCGTCCTCGATCTTTTGCCCGCCGGGGACGTGACTTTCCACTCCCGCGTCGACGAGAGCCTAAGGCTCTTGGATTATCGCGGACAGTTGACCGACATCCCCGGGGGGGTGGAGCGCGCCATTTATGCACTCCGCCAGTCGACTCGCCCCAGCGCGCAACGGGTCATCGTGCTGTTCACGGACGGCATCGTCGAGACGGGGAACCCGGCCAAGGATGTGGAGCGCTCTCGGTGGCTGCGTGAAAACCTGGCTGCCGATGCCAAACGGCTGGGCATTCGGGTTTTCGGAATCGCATTCACCGAGACCGCAGACTTCCAGCTGATGCAGTCGCTGGCTGAGGCTACTGACGGGGAGTACTTTCGCGTTCTTTCGGCTCCAGACATTCCACCGACCTTCGCGAAGATCAGCGCGCGCCTGCGCGATCTGGGGAGCGGACCACTACCGCCTCCCCCACCGCCACCGCTTTGGCAGCGGCTGCTGCGATGGCCGTACCTTTTGGGTGCTGGCGCTGTGGTTGCACTTTTCTTCGTTCTGGCGCTGTTAGTTGGCCGGCGCCGAACGGCTGCCAGCTTGAGACCCTCAATTCTGGCGCACCTCCGCGATATGGGTGGCTACGCGGGTGCTGAGATCCTTCCCCTAGATAAGCTTGTTACGCGGATCGGTCGGGACGAGGGGGGCAATGATATCGTCATCGCACAGGATACGGTCTCAACCAAGCATGCCGTGATTGAATTTCGGGATGGCGCCTTTCATCTGCGCGATCTGCGCAGTTCCAACGGGTCATTCCTGAACGGGAAGCAATTCAGCGAGCCGAATGACGTACGGGAGGTGGTTCTGAAGCATGGGGACAAGCTGCGGTTCGACGCCTTCGAATTCGAGTTTGTAGAGGACGCGTTGGAAGGGGTTCAGCAAACGCGGCTGGCGGACGACGCCGCCGTGGGCGCAGGGTTTGGCGTAGGAGCAGGCGGTACCCACCTCCGTGGCGGTCCGCCACCTGTTGCGGTGGACCCTGGTCAGCCACCTTACGGGCCGATGGCAGATCCTCCCGCGACGATCCACAAACCGCCAGAGCCTCAGCCCGGAGCAGGTGCCGACGGGCCTGCCACTCGGCTTAAGCCAGACATGTGCCCGCATCACCCCGCTTGGAAGGCGACCGAACTTTGCCCCGTATGCGGGATTCCCAAGTGCAAGAGCTGTATGACGCAGAAGGATGGCAAGCCGATCTGCAACAAATGCGTGGCAGAACAGGCAGCTTGAAAGGTGGTACGTCGTGAAGGTCTTGCTGACGGTAATCAAGGGGCCGCAGGGTGGCAAAAAGCTGGAATTCACCGAGCCGCGGAGCTACATTCTCGGTCGAGCGCTGGATGCAGATTTTCAGCTACCAAACGATGACTTGTACGTCGCCCGGCGCCACATATTTCTAGAGATCTGTCCACCGGCCTGCCGTGTGCGCGATCTGGGGACCACTGGCTCAGGCAGCACCAACCCACCCCACATCAACGGTCACCCAGTCACTGAGGAAGCCGAGCTGAAAGATGGCGATGTTCTGGAGTTGGGCTACACACAGTTCAAGGTGTCTATAAATGCGGAAGTTACACCGAGGATGAAGAAGTGCCCCGGCTGCAGAGTACAGATGGAGTTTCTGGCGGGCGAGCGGGAACCGGAACAATGCAGTGCCTGTCAGGAGCGCGCCAAGGCTGCAGCCAAGCCGGCGGCGCCAGTAGCGGTCCGATGCTTTTATTGCGGAAGTGATTTGAGCAAGCAAGCGAACAGCGACGGCCGCGCCGGGGAGTTGCTGGGATCAATGGTTTACTCTTGTGAGCGCTGCCTGCCGAAACGAGATGAGCATGGTGGTTCCGTCATCGGCTCCTACGAGGTTATTAGGCGTTTGGGTGAAGGAGGGATGGGGGCGGTATCCCTGGTTTATCAGAGAGCCACAACTCGACTGCTCGCACTGAAACAGATGAAAGATCTGAGGGACCCACTACTGATCAAACGCTTCGACCGAGAGATGCGGTTGATGAAGGGGTTGGCGCACGGCAACGTAGTGCGCTGTCTGGAAACGGGGATCGACGCTCAGGGTGGTCCGTTCGTGGTGACGGAGTTCGTTCCCGGGGGGGATCTGGAGGGGATTGCCTCATCGAATGGCAAGCTGCCCTCGAATGTGTCTATCGGGATCATCCTCAGAGTCCTAGACGGAATCGAGTATCTGCATCGGCAGAAAATCATTCATCGCGATATCAAACCCCAGAATATCTTGGTCGGCACTCACCCGCCAAAAGGAGGGGAGAGCGGAACCCCGAACATTCCGAAGATTACGGATTTTGGATTGGCGGTGTGCTACGGACGGGCTGGGGGAACTCGACTGACGAAAGCAGGCATTGGCATGGGGACCCTGATGTATATGGCGCCAGAGCAGGTTAAGGATGCAGGCAATGTACGGGAGCCCGCCGATCTCTATTCGATTGGGGTCATGCTGTACTACCTGCTGACGGGGTCGTACAGCTTCGATTTTCCAACACCGCGGGACATCCTGGAGTTGCAGCGGAAGAAGCCGGACGTGAAGAAGCCGCAGGAGGCATTGCGGATGATCATGCAGTTGAACCGCATCCGGCATCCATTCCATATCATCCTGACCGAAGAACCGACGCCGATCCGAAAGCGAGACGGCTCGATCCCGTCAAAGCTAGCCGAGTTGGTAGACAAGGCGGTGCGGAAGGATCCACAGCAGCGCTTCCAGACAGCGGCAGAGTTTCGGAACGCGCTGCAGGGTGCGCGCTAGAGCGGGGATGCGATGCTGAAACCGCTGATCGAGAGGATGCGGAAGATGATCAAGGGAAGTTCCAGCAGCAGGAAAGCGGGAGGTTCCACTCATGGAGCCTATACAGAAAAGACACCCCGCCGTACAGTCCTTGCTCCACACAACTACCTATGTGCGGTTACGGATGTGGGGCGGGTGCGGAGTCACAATGAGGATGCCTTCTATCTGTCGGAGGACGGGACTGTATTAATTGTCGCGGACGGGATGGGTGGGCATGAGGCCGGCGAGGTGGCCAGCGCTCTGGCGATCGAGGCGATCAGTGATTTCCTGGTCAAACAACACCCCTCGGGGGCCGAGGACAGCTCCGACTCGCTGGAACGGGGATTGGTCGAGTCACTGGAAGCGGCGCAGCATCGAGTGCAGGAAGCAAGCCGAGGACAGGAAACAGACCGCCAGATGGGCTGTACGGTTCTACTCGGTTATCTGCAGGGAGAGCACTTGTACACCTGCCATGCAGGCGATGTGCGGTGTTATGTGCACTCGGGCGGTGAACTTCACGCGCTGACGCGGGACCACTCGGTGGTGGCAGCGCTGGTGGCGGGTGGGCAACTGACGGCGGATCAGGCGCGGGTGCACCCCCAGAAGAATGAGGTCCTGCAGGCGATCGGGATGCCGTATGGAGTTGTACCGGACGTCAACTCACGGGAGTTGAAGGCCGGCGATCGACTGCTGCTATGCTCGGACGGATTATGGGAGGCATTGTCGGATGACGAGATCGAGGCTGTGCTTGGATCGGACGGCTCGATGCGGCAGTTGGCGACCCAGTTGGTGGACCGAGCGAATGCAGCGGGTGGACCAGACAATATTACGGTGGTGCTATATGAGCACAGAGCGCGGGAGCTGCGTTAATGAGTTGATTGAATTGTCTTCTGAATAAGGCGCGCATCGAGACCCGGGCACATCTAAACGCGCTGGGACGAGGACGACCGCCGAATGGAAAGATGCGGGGTGAAGCGAGATGAGTTGGTTAGACAAGGTGAGCAGCAGGCTGAGCGGAAATAAGCAACAGCCGGGCACCGCAGCCGCGCCGGAGGCGCCCGGACCGGGTGGCACGGTGGTCCGCGCAGGCGGTGCATCGCCCCCCACCATCAAACGGTTGAGAGAGCGTATTAAGGCTGGCGATATGGTCGCCGGCAATCTTGAGATCAAGCAACTCCTCGGCCGTGGCGGCATGGGCGAGGTCTGGCTGGCTCGACAGACGCAGTGGGGAGCCGACGTTGCCGTTAAGATCCCCAGCGACGAGATCCTGACCGATACTGAGAACCGCCACCGCATCGCGCGCGAGGCCGAAGCCTGGACCGACCTTGGCCTTAACCCGAACATCGCCTACTGCCACTACGCCCAACCGCTGGACGAACTCCTGCTACTGATCATCGAGTACATCGACGGGGGCAACCTGCGCGATTGGATTGCGGATGGCCGGTGCGCGGATTTGAAGACGGGGCTGAACCTGGCGATCCAGTTCTGTCACGGGCTGGAGCAGGCGCACTCGCGGGGCTTGGTGCACCGAGACATCAAGCCCGAAAATGTTCTGCTCACAAAGGACGGCACGCTCAAACTCACGGACTTCGGGATAGCGCGCTTTGTTGGGCTGGACGATCCGAAGAAGCCAATCGACAAGCTCGCCGGCAATTCGGCTCAGACGATCGCGTCCATTGGCACCTATGGGTACATGGCCCCCGAGCAGTTTGCGGGCGCTCACAACGTTGATGCTCGGGCGGACATCTATGCACTTGGCGTCTGTCTATATGAAATGTTCTGTGGCCAGCGACCCTATGAGATTTCAGCGACTGAGGGCCAGGAGCCTCCAGATCCGGGACTGCTGCTCGGCAATGCCGGTCTTCCCACAGAACTCTCCGCCCTGATGAGGCGCTGTATCCAATGGCGGAAGGAGTCCCGTTTTGCGTGCGCTGCGGATGTTCGGGAGCAACTCGGTGGGATCTTCCATCGCTTAACAGGTAGGAATAGTATTCGACTTCAACTGCCAACGGCCGCGCTGCTAGCAGCCAACGAGAACAACCGGGCGCTTTCGTACCTTGCTCTAAACAAGGCCGAAGCGGCGGAGCGGTCCTGGGAAAGTGCGGTAGCTGCCGATCCGGCACACCCCGAATCCACTTTTAACTTTGGCGTGCACCTCTGGCGCTCCGCTCGGCTTACTGATGACGCGCTCGTGACAAAAATGAAAGCTGTCTGCGGTGCCCATGTCGACGATAGGCTTCCTCACGAGCTGCTTGCGTCGCTTCACACTGAGCGCGGTGATCCTGAGGGCGCTTTGGCTGCCTTGGGGTGCCTGGGCGAGAACGACTTATCCAGAAGCGCCGCCCTCGCCCTCTCGAATGCTCGGGCTCTTCTCTCGGAGGCGCCTCGTGTCGTGCGTGTGTTCTCTGGGCACGAGAACCAAGTCACTGCGCTATCGGCAACCTATGATATGCGTTATGCGCTATCGGCGAGCAAGGACGACGCCTCCCTGCGGCTGTGGGACATTGCGGCCGGCACCTGCCTGCGCCATATACCGGGACAAAAGTGGGTGACTTCAGTCCACCTCACTCAAGACGGCGCCTACGCAGCAACGACCGCGCTTTCCAGCGTGTATGTGTGGGACATACGTGCAGGTCGCTGTCTGCGCTCCTGGATCGGTCAATCTGGTCTCATCTCGGCCGTTTCTATCGACCCAACTGGCAGGTATATCGCTTGCGGCGTGCAGAGCAACGCTGGCACTGAGGATTTCAGCATCAACCTGTGGAACTTGAATGACGGCAGCTTGGTGCGTCGCTTCCAGGGTCATCGACAAGGTGTCGGCACCTTGGCTTTCAGCGCCGACGGCAAGCAACTAGTGTCGGGCGGGGACGATGCAAAGGTGATCCTTTGGGATGTCAGTACCGGGAAGTGTCTACGGACTTTTGAAGGACACAAGGAACGCATAGGGGCGTTGCACATTAGCGCGGATGGCCGCTTCATTCTTTCAGGGGATTTCACTGCAAGACTCTGGAATACTGCGACCGCCGAATGCCTGCAGTCCTTTCGGGGGCACTCTGCTCAGATCCACTCACTCTGGCTAAGTCAAGACCAGCTTCGCGCTATGTCTGCTAGTTATGACGGGATGTTGAGGCTGTGGGACGTTAAGTCGGGGAGATGCTTACGAACGCTGGGCGAGACTGCGAGCCGCATTCCCGCCGCCTCATTCTCCCCTGACGGCAGTTTCGCGCTCTACCCTAACAGTGCCAATCAGCTGTGCCTCTGGAATGTCCCTTACAAGTCGACACCTTCGCTTCTGCGACTAAGCGATACGCCCAGCACCCAGGAGGCCTTTGCTCGTAACGATCAGTACCTTGAAGCGCTGGAGAATGCCGAAAAAGCATTTGCGGCCGAAGACCTCGCCACGAACGTGGCATTCCTTCGAGATGCACGCTCAGTTCCTGGATACCGCCGGGTGTCAGACGCAGTCCAGCTGTGGGGTGATCTTTATGCAATGCTGCCTCGGACACAGCTTCTGGGGGGCTGGCTAGCAAGAACACTTCACGGCCACGAAGGATTTGTCAATTCTGTCGACCTAACACCCGATGGCAGCTTGGTAGTCTCAGGAAGCAAGGATGCTTCGGTCAGAGTCTGGGAGACGCTGACTGGGCAATGTATTCGCACGCTGTCAGGCCACACGAAATGGATCTCACAGATTTGTGTCAGCGCGGATGGCCGTCGCATTCTGTCGGGAGGCTGGGATGATACAGTCCGCTTGTGGCGGCTGTCGGATGGCTATTGCTCAAATGTGATCGAGCAGCAAGAGCAAGAGAATTCAGTCCACGTGCAAAGCGTATCTCTGAGTGCCGATTCGCAGATCGCTTGGGCCGCTGGCGATGGCGGTGTGCGTTCCTGGCATCTGAGGACCGGCCGGTGCCTGCTGGTTTTGCCGGCTGGATCTAGGCAATATTCTGATGACACGGAGTATGTGTACTGCGTAGCATTGAGTCCGTGCGGACGTTATGTTGCTTCGGATGACGGCAGGAAGATTGTCAGACTCTGGAGTTCGTCAACAGGTGTTCTTGAGCGAAGATTGGAAGGTCACACGAACGCGATTACATCGATGTGTTTTAGTTTTGACGGCAGATTTCTCTTGACTGGTAGCCTCGACGGGAGTGCCAGGATTTGGGATATCAGATCTGGTGACAGCCGAGTGGGGTTTGCTGTTCAAAGCCAAGGTATTGGAGCTGTTTCCTTGACTCGGGATGATCGGTATGCCGCTTCAGGCGGGCGGGACGGCGTGGTGCGACTATGGGATCTCTTAACGGGCGAGTGCCTGTGGAAGTTCGAGGGGCATACGGGACCAATTACATCAGTGCGTTTTAGTTCCGACAGTCGCGTTCTAGTATCAGGTTCGAACGACGGCACCATCAAGGTGTGGTTCTTGGACTGGGAATTGGAGGCACGCGACAAATCGGGTTGGGATGAAGGAGCCCGGTCCTATCTGACCGTCTTCCTGCACGTGCATCAGCCCTACGCCGCCGAGTTGCCGCGAGGCCGCGAGCCCACCAACGAAGAGGTCGCGCTGGCGCTCACCCGCCGCGGACGCCCTCTCTGGACCGATCAGGACTTCCGGGGTCTCCTCTACACGCTTGGCTGCGCCGGTTACGGGTGGTTGCGCCCGGAGGGCGTCCGCCGCGAGTTGGCGCGGATGACCAACGAATGGAAGGATGCGGAGTAGGGCGAGATGAGTTGGTTCGACAAGCGGAACGGAAAGAAGCAACAGCCAGAAGCTGCCGACCCACCAGAAGCGGAGGTGCCAGTCAAGGGCGGCACCGTCGTCCGCGCAGCGAGCCCACCGGTCCCGATTACTAATTCGAGAGACCGAATCAAGCCCGGCGACGTCGTCGCCGGCAACCTGGAGATTAAGCGACCCCTCGGCCGCGGCGGCATGGGCGAGGTCTGGCTGGCGCGGCAGACACAGTGGGGCACGGAGGTGGCCGTCAAGATTCCCAGCGACGAGATCCTCGCCGACGTCGAGAACCGTCACCGCGTCGCCCGCGAGGCCGAAGCCTGGACCGACCTTGGCCTGCACCCGAACATTGCCTATTGCCACTACGCCCAGCCGCTGGAAGAACTCTTGCTGCTGGTCATCGAGTACGTCGACGGGGGCAACCTGCGCGATTGGATTGCAGATGGTCGGTGCGCGGATCTGAAGACCGGGCTGAACCTGGCAATCCAGTTCTGCCACGGTCTGGAGCGGGCGCACTCGCGGGGCTTGGTGCACCGGGATATCAAACCCGAAAACGTGCTGCTGACGAAGGACGGGACCGTAAAAGTCACCGACTTCGGGATCGTTCGGAAGGCTGGGGTCGGCGAGGAGAAAGGCGCGGCGCCGGCGGAGGATGTGCGCAAGCCCATGGTGGCTGGGATGACGATGGTGGCGATCGGCACCGATGAGTACATGGCACCGGAGCAATGGGGGCTGCAGGAGGGGATCGATCAGCGGGTAGACATCTTTGCGTTCGGGGTGTGCCTGTACGAGATGTTCTGCGGGCGGCGGCCGTATCCGGTCACGGCAGGTGCGCGGCAGGAGGCGCCCGAACCGGCGCAGTTGCGGCAGGACGATCGCTTTTCCGGCCGTCTGGCGGCACTCATGAAGCGCTGTGTGGACTGGGAGCGTGAGCGACGGCCGGAGGATGCGAAGGCGGTACTGGCGGAGTTGTGCGCGGCGTACGAGGAGGTGGTGGGCGAACCCAACCCTCTGGCGGAGTTGCCGGAGTTGGTGACGCTGGCGGATGACTGGAACAACCGGGCGCTGTCGTACCTTGCTTTGGGGAAGGAGGACGAAGCGGGGCAGGCCTGGCAGACGGCGCTGCAGGTGGACGCGCGCCACCCGGAGTCCACCTACAACTATGGTCTGGTGCAGTGGCGGAAGGGAAAGACGACGGACGACCGGCTGCTCGTGGCGTTGCGGGGGGTCGCGGAGGGCGAGCCGTCGCCGTGGTTGCCTCGGTGCCTGATTGCGCAGGTGCGCCTGGAACGAGGTGATGCAGAAGGAGCGAGAGAGGAGTTGGGGAAGATTCCGCCCGGTGAGGCCCTTGGGCCCGAGGTTACTGCGGCGAAGCAGTCAGCTGAAGGATTATCAGCACCCAACAGGCTCGTGCGCGAACTGAGAGGACACACCGACATGGTTAAGGCCGTCAGTCTGAGCGCGGACGGGCGCTACGCAGTGTCGGGAGGTTGGGACAAAAGGCTGAGACTCTGGGAAATGGCGAGTGGGCGCTGCCTCCGCACATTCGAAGGCCATACCGAGGCGGTCTTTTCCGTTAGTCTCAGTGCGGATGGGCGGTACGCGCTGTCAGGAAGCGATGACAAGACACTTAAGGTGTGGGAAGTGAGGAATGGCTGCTGCCTCCGCACGTTCGAAGGGCACACTAACTGCGTCTATTCCGTCAGTCTGAGTGCCGACGGCCTGTATGCGTTGTCGGGAAGCACCGACAAGACGCTGAAGCTATGGGAGGTAGAGAGCGGGCGCTGCGTCCGCACATTCGAAGGCCACGCTAGTACGGTCAGATCCGTCATTCTAACTCCGGACTGCCGATATGCCCTATCAGGAAGCAGCGACAAGACGCTGAGGCTCTGGGAGGTGGAGAGCGGGCGTTGCCTCCGCACACTCGAGGGCCATGACACATCTGTCGCTTCCGTCAGCTTAAATGCGGACGGGCGATATGCGCTGTCGGCGAGCGAGGACAAGACGCTGAGGCTATGGGATGTGGCGAACGGGCACTGCCTCCGGACATTCGAAGGCCATACCGAGGCGGTCTCTTCCGTTAGTCTCAGCGCGGATGGACGGTATGGACTCTCGGGGAGCCGGGACAAGACGGTGAGGTTGTGGGAGGTGAAGAGCGGGCGCTGCCTCCGCACGTTCGAAGGGGGCGTTAGCTGGGTCGAGTCCGTCAGTCTGAGCGCTGACGGGCAGCGCGCGATATCACAGTGTGGCTGGGGGCTGAGGGTGTGGGAGTTGCACGGTGACCGGGTGCGATACCGAGCCACCTACCGATTGGGCCGTGTCATCGAAACCGCTGGGGTAGTGGAGAGTACCATCCAGTACCAGAACGCGCTCATGGCTGCTCGACGCGCTGCAGTGTGCGGCGACGACGCGGCCGTCTGCCGGTGGCTGCGCATCGCACGTCAGCAGCCCGGCCAAAGGCGCTCAAAAACGGCAGTTCGCGAGTGGGGCCGGCTCTACACGCGCGTTCGCAGGCGCGTGCTGTCGGATATCTGGTGCTCCTGGGCGAGTTCAGAATCGAGGGGATCTGCGATCCCCTTCTTCTTCAGCTGTTTTAGCATAGACGGACGTTACGCGCTGTCGATTAGCCGTCGCGGTACGCTGAAGTTTTGGGAGGTGGAGAGCGGTCGGTGCGCCCGCACATTCGAAGCACATACCAGAGCGATCAGTTCGGCTAATCTAAGCGCGGACGGGCGCTACGCGCTATCGGCAAGTTGGGATGAGACGCTGAAGCTCTGGGAACTAGAGACTGGACGCTGCCTCTGCACATTCGTAGGTCACACAGGCAAAGTCAACTCAGTGAGTCTGAGCGCAGATGGACGCTACGTTCTATCAGGAAGCAGTGACAAGACACTGAAACTATGGGTGGTGAGTAACGGGCGCTGCCTCCACACCTTCGAAGGCCATACCGAGGCGGTCTTGTCCGTCAGCTTGAGCGCGGACGGGAGGTTCGCGCTGTCGGGAAGCGTCGACAAGACGCTGAAGTTATGGGGGGTGCGGACTGGCCGCTGCATCCGCACATTCAAAGACCATATCGGACCGGTTCAAACAGTCAGTCTGAGCGCCGACGGACGATATGCGGTGTCGGGGAGTGCGGACGGACAGCAGAGCCGGCTGGCTGGCGCCGGCGGGACCGTGAAGTTGTGGGATGTGGAGAGCGGATCCTGCCTCCGCACATTTGTAGGTCACACTGGCGCAGTCAACTCGGTCAGTCTGAGCGCGGACGGACGGTATCTACTCTCAGGGAGCGCGGAGGGACCGTTTACACTGAGTGTGGATGGGACGATGAAGCTGTGGGAAGTGGAGAGTGGACGCTGCCTTCGCACGGTGGAAGTCGGTTCGTGGGTGCAGACGATTTGCGTAAGTGGGGATTGGCGGCATTTGCACGTGGGCTCCCGACATGGCTTCTCGCGCTGGTTTCTCGACTGGGAACTGGAAGAGAACCAGCCTGCGGACTGGGACGAAGGAGCTCGCCACTATCTCGCGGTCTTCCTACGAGCTCATCAGCCCTACTTCGCCGAGTTGCCGCGAGACCGCGAGCCTACCGACGAAGAGGTCACTTTGGCGCTCACCCGTCGCGGCCGCCCGGTCTGGACCGAGGAGGACTTCCAGAGCCTTCTCTACACTCTCGGCTGCGCCGGCTACGGCTGGCTGCGCCCGGAAGGCGTACGCCGCGAGCTAGAGATCATGACTGCGGACTGGAAGGACGAGGAGTAGGGCGAGATGAGTTCGCTGGACTAAGCTAAGCCGAAAGAAGCACCAGCTGGGCACTGCCGCCCCGCCGGAACAGGAGGCACCTGTGGTCCCCAAAAATATGTCCGTCGCTCCGCTTATTAGGGTCGGACGCTGGCGGGTAGTCGTAGGATTGTCCTTGGCAGGTAGAAGCAAAAGAGGGCAATCGCTGCCAGACGGGGCTCCAGGTCAGCCTGTTGATACCGGTTGTTGGACCGGGCGAAGGGGCAGGCGGACGCGACATACCACGGTGGGGCTGTATGAACGCAGCGCGGGAGAGACACCCATGAGCGGGCTGGATCGGTTTGATAAGAAAGATCAGAAAGGTAGCACGGTGGAAAGCATCCCTAAGCCGGTATCGCCGAATTCAGTTCCTCAAACGACGATGGACAGAAGACAAGGCGGTTCAACCGTACTTCGAGCTGTTGGATCCGCAAACGCGGCCGGCGTTCAGCCTGCAATCGCTGCCACCTTGCCCGACTTCTCGGAGGGCGCTCGGATTGCGGATATCTACAGGATCAAGCGTCGGCTAGGGGCCGGTGCGATGGGCACCGTATATTTGGCGCGTCACGAACAGTGGGATTTGGATGTCGCGATAAAGGTGCCTAACCAAGAGATCCTGTCGTCCTCTGAGCAGCGCCATCGAATTGTGCAAGAAGCCGAGTATTGGACGAATCTTGGTCTGCATCCGCACATTGCGTACTGTTACTACGTGCATGTAGTGAACGACGTGCCACTGATCGTAGTCGAGTTTCTCGATGGGGGCAACCTGCGGGACTGGATCGCGGACGGTAAGTGCGCAGATTTGAAGGTCGGATTGAATCTGGCAATCCAGTTTGCTCACGCTCTGGAGCACGCGCACGCGAAGGGACTCGTGCACCGGGACATCAAGCCGGAGAACGTTCTTCTGAGTCGGGAAGGAACATTAAAGCTCACAGATTTTGGCATCGCTCGCGCGACCGGTATAGGCCAAATAGATGTGGTGGAGCCCGGAGCGCCGGTTCCTGCGGGTCAGACCGTAGGGACGCTTGGTACCTACGAATACATGCCGCCGGAGCAGTTCGAGAGTGCCCATGAGGTAGATTATCGCGCGGACATCTTCGCTTTCGGCGTTTGTCTATATGAGATGTTCTGTGGTCGACGTCCATTCGTGATAGCAGTTGGGCGGCGGCAGGAAGCGCCGGAGCCAGGGCGATTGCGTGGCGATCGAAGTCTTCCCGCCAAACTGTCAGCGCTCATGATGCAGTGTGTGGATTGGTCGAAACTTTCCCGCCCTGGTGCTGCGATTGACCTTCGAAAGCAACTCTGCGCGATCTATGCCGAAGCGTGCGGCAACACGAGCCCTTGGGCTGAGCTTCCTCCGATATCGCCCGACGCAGATAATTTGAATAATAGGGCGTTATCGTACCATCTCCTGGGGAAAACGAAAGAGGCTGCGGAAGCATGGCAGCTAGCGCTCGACACCGATCCGCTTCATCCCGAAACAACGTATAACCTGGGCCTCCTTCATTGGCGTCTGGGTGAAATCACGGATGCGACGTTGATTAACCAGCTTGAGGCGGTTCTCTCGGATCAGCCACGCTCCTCGAATGTAAGATACATGCTGGCAATCGTTCACGCAGAACGGCATGACATGGCTAATGCCATCACGCTTCTTGAGGGTGCTCTTGAGAACGCGCCTAATGCGGAAGATATTAAGGAGGCAAAAGAATGGGCGGCTGCGAACTCCGTAGGCTCCGAGTACGTGCGCACTCTTGGGGAGCACCAGAACTCGGTCACCAGTGTATACATAACACCGACTGGGCAAAAAGCCGCTTCGACCGGCTGTCTTGAGGCTGGAATAAAAATATGCGACACAGCAACGAGCACGTGCTCGGTCACGAGAGATAAACTAACTTACGCTCAGGCTGTTATCTGCCCCAGCCGACCGTTCGCCTTGCAAAGCTCACATCAGGGCCTCTTTCTTTACGATCTCGCAGACGGAACGTGCCTGAGCACTATTCCGTCTTCAAGTGCGCTCCACAAGGGGGAGATGGAAGGTTTGCCGTCCTTAGTCGATGGGCTCGTGAAGCGGGGTACGGCCGAGGCGAAGGCCCAGCAGTTCGTGCTAGACGTGCCTTTCTGCGGTAAGTGGATTGAATCCGCTGCGGTGAGCCCTGACGGACGGTGGGTACCCTACACAATCGGCACCATTTGTGGACGCAGCAAGCTTCTCTTCCTCTGGGAGGTGTCTACCGGCTTGGTGCGGGCGCTTGAAGGCCACGAGAAAGGAATCATCAGTGTCGCAATAAGCAATGATTCGCGGTGGGTCTTGACGGCGAGTGAGGACCGTGCGATCCGGATGTGGGACGTGGCTTCTGGACAGTGTATACGGACTTTGGAAGGGCACCGCCAGGAGGTGCGCGCCGTAGTCTTTAGCCAGGATGGGCAGACTATTTTGTCAGGGAGCTTCGATGACACAATACGCGTATGGGAGACTGAAACGGGCTCCTGTCTGCGTACCATTCGTGGACATGCCGGTGGAGTCAACTCTATTGCAATCAGTCCGGACGGTTTACGGGCATTGTCTGGTGGGGATGATAGGACTGTGCGGATCTGGGAAATCGGAACTGGAAGATGCCTACGAACGCTCGAGGGCCACACCGATAGAGTAAACGCCGTCCACCTCAGTGCGGACGGCCGATTTGCGATTTCAGGAAGCGCTGACAGGACCGTACGGCTCTGGCGACTATCCAAGGGAGGTGCAAAAGCTTGTAAGTTCCGCCCTTCACTCCCGGCATCCTACAAACAACTCAGCGAACGAGAGAGGGAGGCAAACAGGTTGCTGCACGCCAGTGATGACGCTTTGCGGCAAGAGCAATATGCAGTGGCCCTCGACCGTCTCCGCGAAGCTCGAGAGCTGCCGGGCTACAAGCGGACTCGCAGATGCGTAGATGGGTGGAGGAAGTTATCCCTCGTCTCGCGTCGAATCGCACTCCGCGCGGCTTGGCCTCGCAGTGTTCTAAAAGGACATACTGGTTGGGTCAGCTTCGTTCGATCTAACGGGACTGGTGACCGGGTGTTGTCTGGGAGCTTTGACAACACTGTCCGGTTGTGGGACGTGCCCGGCGGCGTTTGCCTAAGGACATTCGAAGGCCACGCGGATGCTGTCACCTGCGTTCAGATGACCAGCGATGAGCGGATGGCAGTTTCGACCAGTAAGGATGGAACGCTGCGCCTTTGGGAAATGTCGACAGGTCGGTGTCTCCGCGTGATTGAGCATTCTGCCAGCCTAGGCGCCGTTTGCGTCGACCGTGCGGGAACCATCGCTCTGACTGGTGGCGCGGATGGCGAAATTCGCGTCTGGAATGTATCCGATGGGCGCTGCCTGCGCGTGCTTAGCGGCCACGAGAAAAGCTGCCACAAGACGACGCGGGGAACATCAGGCGACGTCAGTGCGATTTGCCTTTTACCGGATGAGTCCCAGATACTGTCGACGGGTTATGACGGTACGGTGCGGCTTTGGCGCATTGCTACTGGTCAATGCCTTCGAATCTTCAGGGGCCATGAGCACTTTGTCAACGGCGTAGCGGTGTCCGCCGATGGTCGCCTTGTCATTTCGGCAAGTTATGACGACACCATTCGGGTTTGGGAAGTGGCAACCGGAGCCGAAGTGCGAGTTTTACGCGGGCACACGAATTGTGTTACATCAGTCGCTATTTCAAGCGACGGCATTTGGGCACTTTCAACCAGCCAGGATCATACTGTTCGACTGTGGAATGTCAGAGACGGAAAATGTGTCTGGATACTGGAAAGCCACACGAGTACGGTCTGGGATCTATGTTTTTCTCGGGACGAGTGTCTGGCGTTTTCCGGCGGCGCTGACCACAACATTACGATCTGGGATCTCGATTGGCATCTGGAACCGTACGAATTCGCTGGTCCGGAGGAAGGGGTTGCCCCATTCTTGTCAGCGTTCGTTCGTGCGCACCAGCATTATGGTACTCAGTTGCCAGAGGGCCGGCCTCCCACGGAAGAGGAGATCATTGCTGCTTTGACCCGAGTCGGACGGGCCGTCTGGAGTGAGGAGGACATTCAAGAATTGATGTGCACATTGAACTGTGCCGGGTACGGTTGGCTACATCCGAATGAAGTGCGTAGAGAACTTGAACGAATGGCAGAGTCTTCTGAGTCTGGATCGATAGACGCTATGCCTAAAATCTAGAGCGACGCGCGACGGCGCGGGCCGAAAGAATGGCCACTTCCGCGGGCAACCGTCCGCACGCCGCCAGCGCGAACGGCCGGCGTGCTCTCTCGGGACTGTCGCGCGAGTCGCGCCGTTCGCAATCACAAGATCTTGGGGTCACCTGAGTGAAGTAGATACCCCATTTTCACAGAAATTCTATTTCGCCGTCGCATCCGCTATCGGCCTAGCATCCACCACTCGCGGAGCGGATCGTCTAGGGGCGGTCGAAATCTCGCTCGGTTTTCTATAGCTAGGATCACGCGACGAAGAGCCTCGCCCTCAGTGGCTGTCCGATCTGCCCAGCGATGAAGTATCTCGGCTGTGGATAACAAGTCCACGGCTGCAGGCGTCAGTGACCTTGCCAGCCGGCGCGCCTTGCGGTCATCCGTTGCGAGCTCGTGCCCGCGAGCGTGGCAGATCGCGAGCGACATCGCTTCGCCGTCATCAAGATTCGCCGCAAACCGCACGTACAGTTCTTCTTCTCTCGACCCTTCCGGAGAAACGACCACCACCAAGCTGGATTGGACCCAAGGCTCAATAGAGACGGCTTGTGGGGGCTGCGCGGGATCATCACCTCGAATGTAAATCGCCTCGCTGGCTGCGGCGGTACAAATGAAACAATTGCAGCCAAGGCTTTCAATTATGGCCAAGCTAGGCCCGGCAGCAATCAGGTTAAGAATCACCGAAGCGTCAAGCAGGACTGCTGATGCCATAGGAGAGAGCCGTCACCGCCCTCCCAACGGCTGTGCCAAATCTACTTCGACCTCAGTGAAGTCGCCCTCAACTTCTCGCTGGACTCGATTCTGAAAATCCTCGACCGTCATGCGAGCCGCCAGCCGATCCGTCCGAAGGTACGTTGCAAGTTGTCCCTCGCTGAGCTGACCATTGCGAAACGCCATCACGGCAAGGGAGACGTAGCGCTGAGGAAACATATCCCGTACCGGAGGATTTGCGTCGATTCCAAGCAGATGCTGTGCCTTCTGAACCTCGAAGCCCTCAGTGATCAAACGATCCCAAGTTCCTGCGGCTAACCTTCTGAGGGTCTCCAACCGCCTCACCAGGGCTTGTACCGAAACTTGGTAAAGATTAGCAAGGCTGACAATGTCGCCGAGAGTCGCTCCTTTAGGCGAGGACCGGTGTATCTCCGTAAAACGTCGATTCAGCCCGGCCGCCGGCATTAAAAAGTTTTCAGCGAATGCGTCGGTCACGCGTTCTTTTGCGGAGTTAAGACGCCGCTCCAGGAGAATCGTAATCTCAGCCTGGTAGCGGTGCATCAAGAAATGCCCATACTCATGCCCTAAAGACCATTGCCGCCGGTCGCGCGGATGCTTCGCATTGATCCCAATGCAAGCACCTAGGTCCTCGTTGTAGGCGAACACACCAGCAATTTTCGACGGCATCGCGAAGTAAAAAACGCGGAGCCCAACTTCAGCCTCCAGGCGCTCGCGAAGATTTCCGATCGGACCGTCACCTAGGCCGAGTCGATTCCGCTCCGACGCTGCGATCTCGCTGCCCACCTGGTCTGGGCTGCTGCCGGTCGTTTCGTACACTGGCGGGTAGGAGCGCTGGCTTCGGACGCCGGCCATCTGCTCAAGTTCGACGTAGTCCTCTGATCGCCCCTGTAGATCGAGAGCCACAGCTTCATACTCAGAATTCTCCTCCAAAGCTTCGCGTTCGGTAGAGCGGAATTGGGCGACGAACCCTTCCGTAACCGTATGTCGGCCGACAAATTCCGAGACTGCTCGATGGTAGATCCGGGCGAACTTGATCAATTCGGGTGGAGTAACGCGGCGTTCTCCCTTCTCGATCGCGACGATAGTCGTCCGTGCCATGTCCATCTCATCAGCCACGGACTGTTGCGTTAGCCCCGCCGCTCTACGAGCGTCCTGCAATCTGGTGCCGACTGCGCGCGGGTCAAGCTGATCCAGGATATTGACGTCCATGATTAAGCAGCCTTTCGTTGAGCAAGCAACAACTGACGCGGAGGGAAGGCTTTCCACTCCTGAACGTGCCGCAGGTACATCCGAACCAAGCGATCTTGAACAGCTTCTGCGCTCTCGCCAGTGAGCGTGGTCAGACCCACACATACTTGACGCAATTCCGGAAATTCCCGCATCAGATCAGCCCAGCCTCCGCCGTTGTTGAGCGCCTGTAGGAACCGTTCCGCCTGCCAATCCATAGCGGCCAACCCTCTAAGACGCCTTGAGCTAATCGTCTGCTGCGTTTCATACAGGTCGCAGGCATAGCCCGCGTTGTCAAATCGCCCCAACCCTGCGGCATGGAGGGAGAGCCGACGGAGAATGCAGGAAGTGCAGATGCCACACTGAGGCCTTCGTGATCTCTGGACGGGAAATCCATCGCAGGAAAACGTTTCAGCTACGGTGGAAGCTAGTTCTTGTACTGCCGGGTGCAAGCACATCTCCGCTTTGGTCTCAAACACGCACGGATTCTCCACGGAAAACGCCCGACCTGTAACGGCCTGAACAAAGCGTGCAATCAGAATCAAGGTTGAAGGATGAACGGAACGACTGTTCGGTACACCAACTGGAATTCGTTCGTACGGTAGATTGATCGCACCAATGCCGTTCTCGTAGAGACAAAGACGGTCCACTCCCGCGCTAAGCGCCGCGACTGCACCTAAGGCCACAAAAAGGAATCCGCGCGTTCGTCGCGTTGGTTCTTGAAGCACTTCTGAGCCTGATTCCAGCCAACACGGAACTCGAATGTGGGTCATTGATCGATGGGGCAAATCTCGCAACCTCGTCACCTGAGCCTTTTGATGATGCTGCTGCCTATTGTTAGGGCTCCCAGACACACAAACGATGTGATCATCCGGATTCTGGATTATCGCGGCAATCGTCCCGGCCAACGCATCCAGGCCTCCACTGAACAGGCTTACACGGATTGGTTCTCCTGCTTCGATTGGGAACAGGTGGCCTTGGCTCTCAGAAGCACGGAGCCGACCCGGGCGTGAAGAGAATTGAATGTCCCACCCATCTCCCGTTAGAAACGCCAAGAGATTGCACAAACTCTCCGCCACCTCGGGACGCTTCCAATCGGCTAAGCACCTCACGGGGATGTCCACTCGAAATTGCCTTTGCCACGCCTCTGGCGCCCTTCTCTCCCGCACGCCCAAGCGGTCCGCAATGTGAATCGCCGCCGCGACTTCGACTAGATCGGCCAGTATCGGAGGAAGGGCACTACCCAAGAGTTTTGAAACGGAATCATCGTTGACGTAATAGTGCATTTCGCGTTCCTCGCCGGATTCGGGTTGTAGTCCGAGCACCCGCTCGCTTGCAACGAATTGGAACTGGTGAAAGGAATTCACTTCTCCTCCGTGCGGAGGACCGGCAGGCCCTCGCGAAGACGGTCCATCGTGGTCTCCTTCGGGGGAACCGATCTCCGCGGCGTCCGAACTGGGCTCTTATCAGAATTGGCAAAAACGGTGCGGTGTAGCCGCTTTCCCTCCTCGCCGACCGCGGAAAGCAGCTCGCGTTCATAGCAAACCTGCTCCGAAGAGTCCCGGTGCGCTTCCCGCGCCACCTCATCACGGGTTGGTTGCAACACACGATGGTCTACCAGGGCCCGCACGGAATGGGAAAGGAGTTCCTGCTCAACCGATTCAGTAGTCACCGGTCCGCTGCTCTCCTCCAGCGCTCCAAACGCTCGCTCAGCGGCCCGCCCAAGAATCATTACGCCGTCATCGGCGTAACCAGTTACGATCCGATTGATGCGTCGGCTGAGACCGTCGAAGACATCAGCTCGCTTGGCGAAATCCGCATCGGGTGGCACTTGGCTGAGGGCGGACTCCAACGCTCCCGCTAGATCGTGTATCGCCGGTTTCCACGCCCCTGCGTTCGCCTGCCTTACGAACATCCGGAGAGCTTCGCCGGCGACAAGGCGGCAATCGGCACCGCTACGAACGAGGCCGAGAACGCGTCTGGAACCCGTTCCTCTCACTTTCCAATTCAGGCTGTCCCCGTCTGGCATCGGAACCCCCTAATCAGAGGGTAACTCTTTGAATCTGACAATGTCAATATAAATATGGCATATTTTAATATAATGTCATACGCCGAGCCGATGGGCCGCTGTCGAATTCCGGGGGCTGAGGATCCATTCCAGTGGCGATCTACTCGACGACGTCAAGGGCGGATGTTACGCCCAAGTTTTTGAAACTACAATGTTAAAAGCCAATCTAGTTTGATTGCAGCCCCACCAGATCAAACGAATTCAAGGAAGTCAAGGTGCCAACCGCTTTCGTCCAATATCGCCAACCGAAGCGGCGAAGCCGACCCTCGGCCATGCCACTGAAAGCCATCTGGCGTCAATTGACCAGAATAGATAGCCCGGGAGACCTGCCGGACGCTTTGCTAGCCCTTGTTACTTCAGCTCTTCCTCTGGAACCCTTGCAGCGAACCTCAAGCCGATGTGGCAAGCCACTGATCTTTCGAAGACCACGCCTGACAGACGCGGCATAGACCGCGTGAGTTCTCCAACGCTAATAGAATCTCGCGTATGTACTTCCATTCTCTTAACAGCTCTCTTGACAGCGCCACGGCTTACAAGACGGACAACTTCTCCTTCTGCCAGGCGTCTCGACATTATCCATCCACTTCACAGAACCTTGACCTGCCGCTTCCACAGAGGCGTCGCCTCGTCAGAAAATTGAATTCACAAATCCGCGCCACAGATCGGCTGTTTCGGCGGCGGCCAATTCTGCGTCCTGGGTGGTAAGAACCGCTTCGGATACTAACCAGGATTTCAACCCTTGACAGTCAGTGAAGTCGCCGGGGATGTCTGCTAATGAGCAAGAGCTGTTACCCTGGAGCCCAGCCCCGCATGGATGAGAATAACGGTATACCGATCACTCGTGCCGGATTCAAGAGTTTGCGCATGCCTGCCAGTCGATACATCGACAAACACATCGTGGTGGGCGTGGGATCGCACCCTAACAGCCTCCACCACCCAGACTAAACGGTATTGCAATAAGAGTCGCGCTCCGGATTCAGCGTGTGCCAGCCCGCACAATGATCTGAAAATGGAGGAAAATGAGAGACTTGGCATGTGAACCAAGAGTAGCCGCGGCTCATGACCCCAACTTCATCTACCCAACACCCGCGCCCCGGCATGCTGGCCACAATCCGCAACCGGCGGGGGCTCATCGCGGCCGTTGAGCCGTTCGACTCCCAGGAGGGGCGACTTCATCTCGTACGAGTCGAGTACACCGACAGCGACGGTGTGGCGGAGGACACGGTCCTGTGGGAGCGGGAGCATGGACGGGATCTGCTGGAACCGAATGCGCTCCCGCAGGTTCAATCCGAGGCCTCGATGGAGCCGCGCGAGTTCGATGCGCTCGTCCGGGCGGCGCGCTGGGCGGCGCTGACGCCGTTCCTGCATCCGGACGGGTCGGGCCGGGCACCAGAAGCACCCATCTCCGCACCATTCTTTGGCGCGGTGCAGGTGGATGATTTTCAGCTCGTTCCGTTGCTGAAAGCCCTTGAGATGCCACGCGTGTCGCTGCTGCTCGCGGACGATGTGGGCTTGGGGAAGACAATCGAAGCCGGCCTCATTCTCACGGAGCTTCTGATCCGCCGACGTGTGCGGCGGGTTCTGATTCTGACGCCGGCCTCACTCACGAAGCAGTGGCAAGGGGAGATGAAGACGAAGTTCTCTTTGAACTTCGATCTGATCGACCGCGCCGAAACGCATTTGGTTCAGCGGCGCCTTGGGCTGGACGCGAACCCTTGGCGCACCTTCCCGCGCATTATCGCGTCCTATTATTACCTGCGCCAGCCAGACATCCTGCAACAGTTTCTCGCGACATGCCGCCCCGCGGATTCCGCCACGGGTGGCCCACGGGCTCAATTGCCGTGGGATCTTCTCATCGTCGATGAGGCCCACAATTTGCTCCCTTCGCCCTTTGGTGAGGACAACCAGCTCGTGAAGGCACTCAGGGAGATCACCCCGCTGTTTGAGCACAAACTGTTTCTGACAGCCACCCCACACAACGGCCACACGCGAAGTTTCTCCGGACTGCTCGAAATTCTGGATCCGGTACGCTTCACACAAACCAGCGAGTTTAAGGATAGCGAGAAGGAACGCGTACAGCAGGTCCTCGTCCGGCGGCTGAAAAGCGAAATCAACGACCTCGACACCAAGAACAACCGGCCAAATCGCTTCCCCCAACGTCATCTCGATTCCAAACAGCTTTTCCTCACCAAAGAAGAGCGCGCACTTTCGCTCGCGGTTGAGGAATTCCGGAAGGCCGTGAAGTCGAAGATCGCCGCATCCCAGAAGTCGGAACAACTGGCGGGTAGCTTCGCCATCGAGATTCTCTCGAAGCGTCTTCTCTCATCGCCATTCACATTTGCTGAATCGTGGTATCGATTCCTGGACGGGGCGCATGGCGATGCTGCTGACGCCACTGCGGTGAGGGCTGCGCAGCGATCTTACGAAGAGGATCTCGACGACGACGGCGAGATCGAAAGCCGCGCTCACCATGCCGCCCGGACGGTCGGCGCCTGGCTAAAACCACTCTTGCCAGACCTCACCAGCGAGGTTGCGGCGATTGACCATGCTCTGGATCGTCTTGGGCTCACCAGAGCCGACGGGGCGTTGCGCGTACCGAATGCAGACTCGCGGTTCGACCGGCTCCTGGAAGTCGTGACGCAGCACTTACGCGACGGCAAGCAGTGGAAACACGACGAACGGCTGATCATTTTCACCGAGTACAAGACTACGCTCGACTACCTCTTCCTTCGATTCAAGAGCAAATTCCAAGGGGACTACGAGTCCCGCATTCGCATCCTCTTCGGCGGCAAGAGTCAAGCTGGGCTCATGAATCGTGATGAGGTAATTGCAGCCTTCAACGATCCCGAGGACCCAATCCGCATCTTGATCGCCACCGACGTTGCCTCCGAAGGCTTGAACTTGCAGGAATCAGCGCGACTTGTCTTCCACTTCGATATCCCCTGGAACCCATCGCGGCTGGAACAACGCAACGGTCGCCTGGACCGCCACGGGCAAGCCCGCGACGTCACCGTCTTCCATTTCACGAGCGAAGATGACGCCGACCTGAAGTTTGTAGGGAAAGTTGTTCAGAAGGTCCACGAGATTCGCGAGGATCTCGGCTCGATGGGACAGGTGTTCGACGCGGCGTTCGAACGACGTTTTCAGGATCAGGAGGACACGGATCCGCTTATCGAACACCTTGACCACGACGTCAAAAAGGCCAAGGGGCGTGCCATCGTTCCTCGCAACTCCAACGAGACAAGCGGCGAAGAGTACGCCAAGCACCTCGCCGAGTTTGGGCGTCACATTGACCTGTCTCCCGAAACGCTCAAGCAAACCCTTGAAGTCGCATTGGCGTCGGGATTCGGATATCCAAGGCTCGACGGGCCTGATGCGAAGGGTCGTATGCGGCTGGCGACCCCGATCCCACCACGATGGCAGTCCTTAATAGACGACGCCCTTCGGCTGGAGCGGAAGGGTGCGGCCATCGGTGCGCTCCCCGCCATCGTCTTTGACCCCACGTTCTTTCTGGATGCATCGAAAGGCCGAGCCGTGTTCCGCGCGAAGCCTGATACGGTCCTGCTGCACCTGGGCCACCCTGTGTTCCACCACGCCTTGTCCACTCTTGCCCGCCTCCGGTTCCCTGGCTCCGGGCGAAAGCAGCGCGATCACACTGCCAGCCGGTGGACGGTCCGCTCCGGCGACGTACCGAAAGATCTTGATGCGCTCATATTCCTGACTGTAGAAGAGCTGGCCATCAACGAACTCCGCGAGCCGTTCCATCACTGGACAAGGACCTACCGGATTCCCATGCGGCAGGGCGACCTCGGTGATCCGCTCCCCTATCAGGAACCAACCGCCGATCGAGCCGGAACGCGGGTCAGCGATGCCGCTCTTGTCGAAGGTGCGAGGCATATATGGGAAGACGCGGAACCGGACCTTCGAACGTTTGTCCAGTCCCGTGCGGCGTCGCTTACTGAAGCTCTCAAAAAGCGCCTCGAAGACGTGGGCCGGGATGCCATCAAAGCCGAGCAGGAGCGCTTCCGGCTGAGACTTAAAGAAGTGGAACGGGCGATGAGCGAAAACACCATCGCCAAGCTGGAAAAGGAGCGCGACCATCTGATTGCCGATCTGCGGCAGCTCACACTCATCGACGTTGACCGTCGCGTCCAAGAGGACCGCTTGCGAGATCTGGAAGCCGAACTGCAACGCCGCTCAAGTCATTTCAAGGAACTTCTTGCCCGCCTTAAGGCCGAACAGGATCGTGTACTTTCCCTCGTTCTCCCCAAGCGCTATCAACTGAGGCAGTCCGCGCAGGTGTTCCCTGTCGCTGTCGAGATCCGTTTGCCGGGGAACGCTCGATGATCAACCAGATTGATCCGCTGAACCAGTTCACCTGGTGGTCGAGCCTTAAACATGGCGGCTTGCTTATCGCACCGGCTAGGCTCGCCCACCACTTTTCCACCCAAAAACCGGACCTGTCTTTCTACTGGGCCGGTCGCCTCCGCAGTGCGGTCCAGGCGCAACAGGACGCCGAGAAGCTGGGTGCCCAAGCGGCACTGCTCGATACGGTCCTGGAAGGCATCCTGCAACTTCCGGCGCCCGAATGGAAGAAGGCAAGCGCGGTTGGTACGGAGTGGGCCCATCGCCTCATCACGGGCGAGAATTTCAAACCGCGCAGACTCTGGCTGGGAAGCAACGGGGCTGTTCTGCCGGTCTTCGACGACGACGTAAAGCAGATTGGTATTGGCACAGGCCGCCGCAGCATTGCGCGCGTGGTCGAATGGCTCCGCAAGAGCCAGCAGAAACTTGCCTTGCTCACCAACGGCGTCCAATGGCGGCTGATCCACGCCGGTCCGGACTATGAGGCTTGGTGCGAGTGGGACATCGCGCTTTGGTTCGAGGAAGGCGAACCCAGCGATCAGGTTCGAGCGC
>Ga0075030_100000265_pt1 | contig 44070 bp, 38 predicted proteins | sample LitLauG_LLR_2012_FD_71393 | JGI IMG/M metagenome (GOLD analysis project Ga0075030, IMG submission 71393) | Freshwater sediment microbial communities from Pennsylvania, USA - Little Laurel Run_MetaG_LLR_2012 | ecosystem: Environmental > Aquatic > Freshwater > Creek > Sediment | place: USA... | reverse complement strand
AGTTGGGCTTGCCACAGCGGCCGGAGGTGGAGGTGATGGAACCACAGCGCAGGTCGCCGAGGTCGGCGATCTGACCGGAGATTTGGGAGCGGCGTTGGGTAAGGGCTTCGAGGGCCAGAAAGAAAGTACCCTGCGGGTTCTCACGTTCAAGACGCATACCCACGCCGGAACCCGGAATTGTATTTCCCCTGCCGCTGTGCTATCTATGGATGTCTGGGAAAAATACAAGCATGGCATACGTTATAGCTGAACCCTGCATTGGGACCAAAGATACCGCCTGCGTCGACGCATGCCCGGTCGATTGCATCCACCCGAAGAAGGACGAGCCGGCCTACGCGGATTCGGAACTGCTTTACATCGACCCCGTGGAATGCATCGATTGCGGCGCCTGTGTTCCGGTCTGCCCGGTGTCGGCGATTTTCGCGCTCGACGACCTGCCGGAGAAATGGTCGGAGTTCACAGCAAAGAACGCGGCTTATTACGGCCGCTAAGATCGGAGCGGCCGCGAAAGCGGTTTTACGGGCGGTACGTGGCGCTGCACGTGTCGGTCTCCCAAAGCTTGACCGACGCGATGCGTATCTCTTCCTTTGGCTGTAATCCGGCCTGTACCTCATCGTAGATGTATTTGGCCATATTCTCGGCCGAGGGGTTGATCGCGTCGAAGGGCGGAAATTCGTTGAGCCACTGGTGGTCCATGCGGTCCAGAACCCCGTGGACCACGCGCTTCAATTCCACGAAATCCACCAGCAGTCCGATCGAGTCCAGTTGTTCGCCCTGGAGCGTCACCTGGCAGCGGTAGTTGTGGCCGTGCACGTTTTCGCACTTGCCGCGATAGTTGCGCAGGGCATGGCCGGCGGCGAATGTTTCTTCGATCGTTACTTCAAACATTGAAAAACTTCTCCACGTCGTCGATGCGGGTAGTGAATCCGTAATCCGGCAGGCTGTCGAAGAAGACCTGGCCGTAGCGCTGCTTGGTGATGCGGTTGTCCAGCAGGACCAGCACCCCGCGATCCGACTTGCTGCGGACAAGTCTCCCGAATCCCTGCTTCAATGCGATGGCGGCCTGCGGGACCTGGTAGTCATAAAACGGATTTCCCCCGGCTTTGCGGATGCTCTCGATGCGGGCGTTGACCACCGGGTCGTTGGGCACCGCGAAAGGCAACTTATCTATAATAACGCAGCTCAACCGTTCGCCCGGCACGTCGACGCCCTGCCAGAAGGAGGAGGTGGCGAACAGCACGCAATTGGCGGTGGCCTTGAATTCGTCGAGCAGGGCGTTGCGCGGGCCGGTGCCTTGTAGCAGGGTGGGGTATTCGATTGCCAGCGAGACATGATCGTGCACCAGCCGCATCTGCTGGTAGCTGGTGAACAGGACGAAGGCGCGGCCGCGGCTGTGTTCGAGGATGCGGACCACTTCCTCGGCGGCGGCTTTGGTGAAGGCGGGGTTGCGCGGCTCTGGCAGTTGTTGGGGCACGTAGAGCAGCGCCTGCTTCTGGTAGTCGAAATGGCCGGGCACGACGAGCGCCCGGGCGTTGTCCAGGCCCAGACGTTTTTCGGTGTACCCGAAGCCGCCCGAGACGGCGAGGGTGGCGGAGGTCAGGACGGCGGTCTCCACTTTGTTGAAGAGACGCGCCGAGACGATGCCGGAGACGTCGATGGGGGTGGCCTGGAGAAAAACGCCGCGGCCGCGCTTTTCCACCCAGTAGACGAAGTTCTCGTCCTCCTCCTCCATGACGAAACGCAGGCCCACACTCAGTTCCTGGGTGCGCCGGAAAAGCGGCACGATCTCTTCGGGCGGGTTTTGGAGCAGTTTGAGATGGGAGGAGATGAGGTCGAGCGCGGTGAGTAGATCGGTGTAGGCTTCTTCGTTGTCTTCGCGGAAGGCCTCGCGGCCGGCGAACGCGACGCGCCGGTCGGTCTCGCCGAAGAGGTTAAAGAACTGATGCGTGAGTTCGTCGACGCGCTGCAGGATTCGATCCAGCTCCGGGGTGCCGAATTTCTTCATCCGGCCGATGATGGAGATGTCGCGGCGCAGGTCCTGGAGGCGGTAGTTGCTGATGGAGACGCCGAAGTACTGGCCCACCACGTCTTCGATTTCGTGAGCTTCGTCGAAGACCACGGCGTGGTATTCGGGCAGGATACCACCTTCGTGGTGGTCGTCGCGCAGCGAGAGGTCGGCGAAGAAGAGGTGGTGGTTGACGATGATGATGTCGCTTTCGGCGGCGCGCTGGTGCATCAGCGTGATGAAGCAGCGCTCGTAGTTGGCGCACTTCTGGCCGGTACAGAGGTCGCTGCGGGCGTCGACCATGGCCCACGCCGTGGAGGCTTCGGGCAGGCTCTTGATTTCAGCGCGGTCGCCGAATTCGGTGGCGGCCTCCCAGTTGCGGATGATTTCGAAATCGGCGACTTCTTCCAGGCCGTTGAGCACGGGCTCTTTTTCGATATCGTAGATCTTCTGGCGGCAGGCGTAATTATTCCGGCCCTTCATGTAGCAGACTTTGAGCGGGCGGGGGAAGTGTTTCTGCAAGAAGGGCACGTCTTTGAAGAAGAGCTGCTCCTGCAGGTTTTTGGTGCCGGTGGAGACCACGATACGCTTGCCGGAGAGCAGAGCGGGGACGAGGTAGGCCAGCGTCTTTCCCGTGCCCGTGCCGGCTTCGACGATGAGGTGGCGCTTATCGGCGAGCGCCGACTCCACAGCCTCGGCCATCTGCACCTGGCCGGGCCGGAACTCGTAGTTCGGATGCCACTTGGAAAGCGTTCCCTGCCGGGAAAAGAACTGCCGTGCGGAAGCGCTGCGGGCCTGGGTGGGCATGGAGTGCTTTGATTTTAGCAACACGCCGAATGCGGGCGAAGCGTTCGCCGCGGGTGCTGAACCGAATTGGGGGACCACGCAGATCGGGAAGCTGTCGCATTGACGCGGAGAACCGCTTGAGGGGGGTTCCCGGTGCGTGGGCAATGAGGTGCTGCGCCGTGGAGAGGCCGGTGTGCCGCGAGCGCCGGCGTCTCACTTGTGTGATCCCCAATTCGGTTAACCACCTGGTCGCCGCGTTCCGGGGGGACCGCCACACCGCCACTGCTATCATGGGAATTACATGTCCAACGCCATTCCCACGGTGGTCATTGTGGGCAGGCCCAACGTAGGAAAGTCCACTCTTTTCAACCGCATCACGGGACAGCGGCGGGCCATTGTCGGAGACGAGCCCGGCATCACGCGGGACCGCATTCATGGGACTGCCGAACACGACGGCCGGCGCTTCGAGTTGATCGACACCGGCGGCATCGTAGTCAACGACCACGAGTACATACCAGGGCAGGTGCTGCGCCAGGCCGAGGTCGCGCTGCGGAGCGCTGCCCACATTATTTTTCTGGTGGACGGGCGGGGCGAAATCACCGCTGCGGACCGCGACCTGGCCCAGATGCTCAAGCGCCTCGGCAGGCCGGTCTCGCTGGCGGTGAATAAGGCTGATCCAGCGCTGCGGCAGGACCTGACGGCCGACTTCTACGAGCTGGGGATCGGCGATGTCTTCGCTGTTTCGGCGGAACATGGGACAGGAGTCGATGACCTGCTGGATCGCGTCACAGCAGATTTCGATCGGGCGGCGAACCAGGAGAACACACCGGCAGAAGGCGCCACGCCAAGTATCAAGGTGGCCATCATCGGCCGGCCAAACGTGGGCAAGTCCACTTTGCTGAATGCGCTGACGGGACAGGAGCGCGCCATCGTTTCGCCAATACCGGGCACCACCAGGGACGCCGTGGATGAGAGGGTGGAGCACGGCGGCACGCAATACGTGTTCGTCGACACGGCGGGCATCCGCCGTAAGGGCAAGACCAGAGACATGGCGGAGAAGCTGAGCGTGGTCATGGCCCGGCGTCACATCCGCATGGCGCACGTGGTGCTTCTGGTGCTGGATGCCACGGAAGGCGTGGTGGCGCTCGATACCACCATTGCCGGGTACGCGCATGAAGGCGGACGCGCGGTGATCGTCTGCGTCAACAAGTGGGACGAGGTGGAGGGTCATGGCGGACAGAAGAAGAACGAATTCGAGCGGGACATCCGCGATCAATTCAAGTTCCTGGACTATGCTCCGGTGGTCTTTCTATCCGCCAAGAAGGGCACGGGGGTCGGAAAACTCTTCGGCTTGGTCCGCGAAGTTTACGAATCGGCATCGCGGCGCGTGACCACGGGCGAACTGAACCGGTTTGTCGAGAACCTGCAATTCGAGGAACGTAAGATTCTCTACATTACGCAGCATTCCATCCGGCCGCCGGCCTTCGCGGTTTTCACCGGCCGCGGCGGCCCGCTCCACTTTTCGCACGAGCGGTACCTGATGAATCAGCTTCGGCGGCAATTCGGCTTCAAAGGCACGCCAATCATGCTGAAAACGGTATCCAAGGGGTCGCGCGGAAAGTAGCGCCCTTGGGCGGTGGCGGCGGCTTTGACTGCCATGGCTGCTGTGGCTGCCAATGACTGGTCTACCTGCTAACAGAGTTTGCCTTTTCGAGAGGCCACCCTTAGACTGAGAGGAGCAGTATCATGAACAAATTCATAACGTGCCCAGGAGGGCGGCCCTAATGTGGAACAAGCGTCGGGAAGAGGAACCGCAACGGCCTTACACCCCGCCGGCTCCGGCCCCAGCCCCAGCAGTGCCCAAACCAACACCAATTTCAGTAGAACCAAAGAAGGAGGCTACACCCGTGTCGAGCATGCCCCAACCGCGATTCGAGCCGGAAGCCCGTGGAGGCTCAGCTACCATTGGAAAGGCAGTCAGAATCGTCGGCCAGATTTATACCAAAGAAGACCTGTATGTGGATGGCGAAGTGGAAGGCACCGTGGAGGCCGTGGAGCACAAGCTCACCATCGGGCCGAACGGCACCGTCAAAGCCGCGGTGAAAGCGCGCGAAGTGGTGGCGCTGGGCAGCATCTCCGGCAACGTGGAGGCCACCGATAAGATCGAGATCCGCAAGGATGCCAAGCTGGTGGGCGACATCAAGACGGCGCGCATTATCATTGAAGATGGGGCCTACTTCAAGGGCAGTATCGATATCGTGAAGCCGGAGCCAGCCAAGGCGCCGGCGAAGCCGGCCGCTCCACCGGCTCCGGCTGCGAGCGCAAACGCGGCGCCGGCGGCCTCGCCGGAGGTCAGGCGCTAAGCGTCGGTAGAGGGTCCAGATGTTGCTTCCAGGGCCGCTGAGAGGAATGTTCAAGTTTGGCAGCGGACAACCGGGAAACGGGGCGCCGCCACCCACCAGCGCCGGCCGAACCATGGGCCCACCGCGGGCTTCGGGATCGGCGGCGCCGCCCGCGACGCGCACCAGTCGCGGCCTGGAGGAGTTCTTCGGCCAGATCCGCGGCCAGTCCGGGCTCACCATTCTGGACCTGGGAGGCGCTAACCAGAAGAATGTGGACTTCATTACCGAACTCGGTCACCGTCTCTACTCCGAAGACTTCTTGCGAATCCTGCATGAAACTTTCGGCGCGGAAGGAACGGACCAGTCGAACCCCAGGAGCATCGAGTATTTTCTGAAGCAGACGCTGGACTATCCGGAAGACCACTTCGATGGAGTGCTGGTTTGGGACGTGCTCGAATACCTGGCGCCTGCCTTGCTGACCGCCGTGGTGGAGCGCCTGGAGCATGTGGTCCGGCCCAAGAGCTACCTGCTGGCGTTGTTCCACGCCGACGATAAACAGGACACGGTGGCGTCGTACGCCTTCCGCATCGAAGGAGTCGGCACACTGGAGGTTCTGCCGCAGGGATCGCGGCGGCCGGTGCAGTTGTTCAACAACCGGGGCGTGGAGAAGCTGTTCGGAAAATTCGACTCGGTGAAGTTCTTCCTCACCAGGGAACGCATGCGGGAAGTGATTGTCAAAGTGTAGGAAGGGAGCGCGCCGCTAGCGGTATCTTCCGAGAAGACCATTCCAGCGGACCTTGAGTAGGTCGAGGAAGGCCAGCATGCCGCGCCAGTTGCTGACCTTGGTGCCTTCGACGTTGTTCCAGCGCACCGCAACCTCCAGGCATCGATAGTTCAGGGACTGCGCGATATATAACACTTCCACATCGAAACCGAATCCATCCAACCGCTGGCGGGAAAAGACCTGCCGCGCCGCCGATGCTTCGATCAGTTTGAATCCGCACTGCGTGTCGCGGAACGGCAGCCCCGTGACCATGCGCATCACCAGGTTGAAAAAGCGCCCGACCAGTTCGCGCAGGAGAGGCTGGTGTACCCCCACCAGGGACCGGTCGACGGCGCGCGAACCGATCGCAACCTGCGCCTGGCTGCGCTCCGCGGCGCCCCACAACTTCTCCAGATCTTCGATGGGAGCGGAAAGGTCGGCATCGGTGAACAACACCCAACCGCCACTGGCTTCGAGCGCGCCGTGCTTCACCGAATAGCCCTTGCCGCGGTTGCCTGGATTTTGCAGAACGCGGACGCCGGCGGCGCGCGCCACATCGACGGTGCGGTCGCGCGAGCCGTCGTCCACCACCACGACCTCGGCAAAGTCCCAGGAACTCCGGCCCAGGTACTCCCGCACAGCCGCCAGCGAGGCCGGCAAACGTTTCTCTTCGTTGTAGGCGGGAATGATAATGGAGATAGATCGTTGCAAGCGAAGCCTTATAATAACGTATTCCCCTCGAGGAGACTTTTTTGTCGTTAGAAGACGATCTACTCAAACAGCGCCTGACCCGCATTCGCGAAATCGAGGCACTGGGTTACCGGCCCTATGGCCGCCGATTCGCGTACACCCACACGATTCCCGAGATCGTTGCGGGGTATGGCGGCAAGACGGCCGAGGAGCTGGTCCCCGACGTGCATGTCCGTGTTGCCGGACGCCTGATGACCCTGCGCCACATGGGCAAGGCCGGCTTCGCGCATCTGCAACAGAACGGCGAGCGCCTGCAAATCTATGTCAAAAAGGACGCCGTGGGCGAGCGCGACTACCAACTCTTCAAGCTGGTGGATATCGGCGACATTATCGGTGTGGAAGGCTACCTTTTCCGCACACGCACGGGTGAGCTGAGCATCCACGCCGACACGCTGGAGTTTCTCTCCAAGACGCTGCTCTCGATGCCGGAGAAGTGGCACGGGCTGGAGGACGTGGAGACCCGCTACCGCCAGCGGTATCTCGACCTGATCGCCAATCCGGAAGTGCGCAAGGTCTTCGTGACCCGGGCGCGCATCATCTCGTCGTTGCGGCGGCAACTGGAGGATGCCGGTTTTATCGAAGTGGAAACACCCATGATGCAACCGCTCTATGGCGGCGCGGCCGCGCGGCCGTTTGTAACGCACCACAACACGCTCGATGTGGATCTCTATCTTAGGATCGCGCCCGAACTCTACCTGAAGCGGCTGATCGTCGGCGGCTTGGAGCGCGTGTACGAAATCAACCGGAATTTCCGCAACGAAGGGCTTTCCACGCACCATAACCCCGAGTTCACTATGCTGGAATTCTACTGGGCCTACACCGACTATGAGGGCCTGATGGATTTCTCGGCCGAGTTGCTGCGGCAGGCCGCGATCGACGCGAACGGTGGGACGGTGACGGAATTCGAGGGCCACCGGATCGACTTCGGCAAGATGGAGCGGTACACCATGCGCCAGTCGGTGGTGCATTTCTGGGAAGGAGAGGGCCGCCCTTCGGTGGAAGACGTAGCCAACCCACAATGGCTCTTCCACCACTCGGACCGGCCTACGGCCGGCGAGGCGCTCGCCGACATCTTTGAACGCCGCGTCGAGGCCAAGCTGATCCAGCCCACCTTCATCTACGATTACCCGGTGGAGACGTCGCCGCTCTCCAAGAACAAGCCCGGCGATCCGGCATTCGTGGACCGCTTCGAGATCTACGCGGCGGGCATGGAGATCGGCAATGCCTACACCGAGCTGAACGACCCGCAGGAGCAGCGGCGGCGCTTCGAGATGCAGCGCGCCATGCGCGAGCGCGGCGACGAAGAGGCGCACCAGATGGATGAGGATTACGTGCGCGCCCTGGCTTACGGCATGCCTCCGACGGGCGGAGAAGGCATTGGCATCGACCGGCTCACCATGATTCTGACGGGGTCGCGCTCGATTCGCGACGTGATCCTCTTCCCACTGCTGCGGCCCGAAGGGCCCATCGACCTGGTGGCTCAAATGCGCGAACTAGACAAGCTGTGACCAGGCGTTTCGAGTTGTTCGTTGCCGGCCGCTATCTGCGGGCCCGCCGCAAGGAAGCGGTGATTTCCGTGATCACCGCGATCTCCGTGCTCGGCGTGACCGCGGGCGTAATGGCTCTGGTGATCGCGCTGGCGGTGACCAACGGTTTCCGCAACACGCTGCAACGCAACCTGCTGGGGGCCATGGCGCACATCAACGTCATCGAAAAGCAGAACAACGGCATCGCCAACTGGCGCGAGATGGCTCCCAAGCTGCGCCAGGTGCCGCACGTGATTGCGGTGTCGCCAGCCCTGTATTCACCCGGATTCCTTACCGGGCCGCTGCAATCGGCGGGAGCCGTGCTGAAGGGAATCGACGTGGATGCGGAACTGGCGATCAGCGATTCGCTGCGTCATCTGAAGGCCGGCTCGCTCGACCGGTTACGCGAGCCGGCAGCCACACCGCCCGGAATTATTCTGGGCGCGCGCCTGGCGGAAGACACCGGCATGGTGCTGAACTCCAACATCGAGGTGACGATTCCCAATGCCGAACTGACGCCGTTTGGTCCGCGGCTGGGCGTCCGGCGGTACCGCGTCTGCGGCATCTTCGAGTCCGGCTTCTTCGAGATCGACGACAAGTGGGCTTTCACCGGGCTCGGCCCACTGCAACGGGCGATATCGGTGGGCGACGACATCAACCAGTTGGAACTGAAGGTGGACGATCTGAACCGCGCCGAGGATGTCGCCAAGGATGTGGAACGAGTGGCCGGCCCGAATTACACCACCACCACCTGGCAGGAACGCAACAAGCAACTGCTGGGGGCGCTGCGCATGGAGCGCATCGTGACCATCATCACCATCGGGCTGATCGAAATGGTGGCGGCGCTGAATATCTTCATCACGCTGGTGATGATGGTGATGGAAAAGTACCGCGACATCGCCGTGCTGATGTCGATGGGCGCGCGGCACAGCCAGATCCGCGGCATCTTTATGATGCAGGGCGTGCTGATCGGCGTGGTGGGCACGGTGCTTGGGCTCACCGCGGGGCACACGCTCTGCTACTTCGCCGAGAAGTACCGGTGGATCAGGCTGGAAGAATCGGTGTACTCGATGGCTTACGTGCCGTTTGAGCCGCACTGGGCGGACGCAGTCTGGATCGCGGCGCTGGCCATTCTGGTGAGCTTCGTGGCGACGCTGTCTCCGGCGCGAAACGCCACGCGCATCGCGCCGGCCGAGGTGTTGCGGTACGAGTAGGGCAGGCCCTGCACTACTGCGCCAGCGTGTAGTTGACATCGATCTGCGTCACGACTTCCACGGGCATGCCGTTGAGCAGGGTCGTCTGATAAACCCACTGGCTGACGGCGGCCAGGGCGGACGGGACCAGGAGGGGGTCTCCGCTCAGGACCGTCAGGTTGGCGACATGGCCGTCGGCGGCGATCACGGCCTGCAAGGAAACCTGGCCTTGCACGCGCGCGGCTTTGGCTTCGGGCGGATAGACCGGACGCGGTTTCGAGATCAGCTTGGATTGCTGCACGTTGCCGCCAATGGTGATGCGCTTGGGAGCGCCGCCGACCGCAGAGCCAGGCGCGGCGATCTGGAGCGTCAGGCCGCTGCCCGATGCATCGTTCACGCCGAAGGCGAGGTGCTCGTCGAACTGGTGAATCGTGTCGAGCGTCTGGCGGATCAGGTCCGACGAGTAGAGATCGCCTTCGTGGACCGGCAGGCGGGAGAGCAGTTCATTGCGGCCTTCGGCGGCGAGGCCCAAGATCGTGATGTGCTCGACCCTCTTGCCCTCCGGGTTGGCCCTGGGCTGTGCCGCCATGGCAGCTCCGGGCTCTGGAGGCGGGTCGCCCGCGGGCGCCTGGTAGGTGATGCGAACCTGCCGCGTGGCGGAGGGCGTCTCCTTCGAAAAGTGCCATTGCATCACCGAGAGGATGCTGGACTTGCGCAGTTCGGTGGGGCCGCTGAGGACACGGGCGTCGGCCACGCTGCCGGTGGAATCGATGGTCACCTCAAGGACGACGGCGCCCTCCACGTGCGCCCGGCGCGCGTTCACGGGATAAGTGACGGGAGTGCGGTGCATGACCGCGGCGCCACCGAGATCGACCGCAACACCGGGCCCGTCGGTAACCGTCTGGGCCAAGGCGGTCAGACCGCCAAGAATGGTTATGGCGAGGATGGATTTGAGCATCGGCATTTCGGTCTCCTATTGTGACAGAGTGAAGTTCACGTCGATCTGGGTCTGGACTTCGACGGGTTCGCCGTTGAGCAGCGTAGTTTCGTAGACCCACTGTTTGACGGCGTCCAGCGCGGCCTCGACCAGCAACGGATGTCCGCTGATAACGGTCAGATCCTTGACATGGCCGTCGGCGCCAATCACGGCCTGCAAATGCACCACTCCCTGGATGCGGGCTTCCTTTGCCGACGGCGGGTAGACTGGTCTGGGCTGCTGGATCAGCTTGTTTTGCTGGAGGTTTCCTCCGATGGTGATCCGCCGGGCGTCGGCTGACTCCGGGGCAGCTGACGGCGCGGCACCTGGAACCGAAGCAATGATGCCGCCAATGACGCCTCCACGCACGCCTCCAGTCACCCCACCAGGCACTCCGCCTACGACACCTCCGACTACTCCCGCGGCCGGCGCGGCGATAAGCAGCGTGGGTTCGCCCTCTGGCGGGATGGAGAGCCTCGTCACTAGATGTTCATCGAATGCGCGCACGGCCTCGGAGACCCGGGACAGCGAATTGGGCGTGATTTCGTCCCCTTCATGCAAGGGCAGTAGCGCCATCAGATCGTTGCGAGCCTGATCGGACAATCCCACGAAATTGATGTGGGCCAGACGCCTCCCGCTCAGCGGATCGGGGCGCGGCGCGGGAGCTACGGCTGGCGCGGCTTTGTCCTGGCTGGGTTGAAACCATTTGACGGGCGGCGCACCTGGCGATGACGTGCCTGCGTTCTCCTTCGGCAACTGGTAGGTGATACGCACCTGCCGGACGTCCGGCGTCGTACCCTTCATGAGGTGCCACTGCAAGACCGATTGAATGGCGCTGCGGCGCAGTTCCGCGGGGCCGCTCAACACCCGGGCATCTTGCACGTTGCCGGCAGCGTCGGTGGTCACCTCCAGGGCGACGGTTCCCTCCACGCCGTGCAGCCGGGCCGCTTCGGGGTAGATTACCGGGCTGCGGTGCAACACGGTGGCGCTCCCCAGATCCACGGTAACTCCCGGCGAATCCGGGGCTTGGGGCGCCGCGGTCAAGGGGAACGTGCTGGTCACGAACCAGCAGGCCAAGGCCATGATGCCCAGCCCGGCGGTGAGGGCGGAAATCCATCTCGCTTTCGACATACGAACCTCCTTCAGAATCGAAACCACTCTTTGTTTGAGGTGCCGCTTGCGCAGGAACAGCGGCGCCGGGGCCAGATCGAGCTGCGGTCTGGCGCCCGCGATCGCCAACAGCGCGTCCAGATACTCGTCGCGCTGGCGGGTGAACTCGATGACTTCGCGATCCACGGCCTGCTCGCGGGCGAGACCGATCTCGCCCAACAGCCACCAGATCGCCGGGTGGAACCAGAACACGGCGCGCACCACTTCTTCGGCCAAAGTGAAGAGCCAGTCATGCCGCCGGACGTGCAGAATTTCGTGGCACAGGATGGCTTCCTGAAGCTGGGCGTCGAGTTCCGGGAAGCGGGCAGGCAGCAGGACCACCGGCTGACGGAAGCCAAAAGTGACCGGGCTGGCGACGGCGTCGGAGACCCGGACGTCGGCTTCCACGCTCCAGGAAGTTGCGGGCTCCAACGGACGCGAATTGCGCCGGTAGCGGCGCAGCCGCCAGAAGCCCGCAGCTAGCCACGCCAGACGAACGACGGCGCCGCTGGCGAGCAGCAGAAGAACCAGTTCGCTCCGAGGCATGGACGGACGCGGTGCAGGCTGCGCCGGACCCAGCACAGTCACCGTGCTGGAAATCTGCACGTTCGACGCAACCGAGTCCTGCGCGCGCGGCCCAAAAACGGGGAGGAGCAGGCAGGCCGCTAGCAGGAAATGCCAGTACGCCAGCTTTGCATTCGGCAGGCGGAGCCGCAGCACGGCCGGCACGAAGGCCGCCAGCGCCACCAGCAGCCCGATTTGCAGACTATAGGCAACCAGGTTGTCCCATACCAGTTTGGCGGTCATGCTTTCCTCCGCAGGCGTGCAATCTCTTCCAGTTCTTCGCTGGAAAGGTCGTGCTCTTCCACCAGGTGCACCAGCAGGGGTTCGGCCGAGCCGTTGAAGACGCGGCTCACGAACTCCCGGACCATATCGCCGATCACCTGTCCCTTAGGCCGGGCGGGGCGGTAGACGTAGGCCCGCTCAGCCGAGGTCTTTTTCAGATACTTCTTGGTTTCCAGGATCTTCATCATAGTCATGACGGTCGTGTAGGCCACCTTGCGGCGTTCTAGAAGGGCTTCGTAAACGTCGCGGACAGTGGCAGAGTCGCGTTCCCAGACGATCTTCATGATTTCGAGTTCCTGTTCGGTCAGGGTGGAACTTCGACGTCTCATACTAAAAAATTAGTACTAAATTAAGTAAATGTCAAGGGAATTTTGGCGGCCGTCGACGGCGTCGTTAAGGCAGGTCGGGAGGTTTACGGCAGGCTGGTGTTACAGGTAGCAGGCCACCAGAAGGATCTGATTCCGGCTGCGGCCGGACAATCGGGCCGCGGTGATAGCCATCCTCGGCAAAACACCGACCGGTTGGCGCGATCGCCCTACGGCAGCTTGCTCTCGCCCATCAGGTACTGGTCGAGACCGCGCGCCGCCTTGCGCCCTTCGGTGATCGCCCACACTACCAGCGACTGGCCGCGCCGCATGTCGCCCGCGACGAAGACGCCTGGCACGGTCGACATGTAGTCTGGGCCGGCGGCCACGTTGCCGCGCTGGTCCAGTTCCACGCCGAGTTGCTCGATCATCCCGTTCTTCACGGGTCCGGTGAAGCCCATGGCCAGCAGCACCAGGTCCGCTTCGAGTGTGAATTCCGTGCCCGGCAGCGGTTGAAAAGCGGGCGGCGGGCCCACGCGAATGGCGTGCAACTGTTTCACGTTGCCGTGCTCGTCGCCCGTGAACCTCACGGTGTTCACGCTCCAATCGCGCACGCCGCCCTCCTCATGCGAGCTTTCCACGCGCAACTGCATGGGCCATAGCGGCCACGGCGTGGAGGGCGAACGAGTATCCGGTGGTTTGGGCAACAGTTCGAACTGCGTCACCGACCGCGGTGCCTGGCGGTGGCTGGTGCCCAGGCAATCGGCGCCGGTATCGCCGCCGCCGATGATCACCACCTGCTTGCCGGTCGCGAGAATCTGGTTGGGCACCCGATCGCCCTCGCAAACCTTGTTCTGTTGCGGCAGGAACTCCATCGCGAAGTGGATGCCGTTCAGTTCGCGCCCCGGCACCTCGAGGTTGCGCGGTTGCTCGGCGCCGCCAGCCAGAAGGATGGCGGCGAAATCCTTGCGCAGGTCGGCCACCGGCACGTTGCCGCCCACGTGGGCGTTGGTTTGGAATTTCACTCCCTCGGCCCGCATCTGCTCGAGACGCCGGTCGATCAGGTGCTTTTCCATTTTGAAGTTCGGAATGCCGTAGCGCAGCAGGCCGCCGACGCGGTCGCTCTTTTCGAATACCGTCACATCGTGCCCGGCGCGCGCCAGTTGCTGCGCGGCCGCCAACCCGGCGGGGCCGGAGCCGACCACGGCCACGCGCTTGCCGGTACGCACCGCCGCCGGTTCGGGCCGGATGTAGCCCTCTTCGAAACCGCGATCCACGATGGTCTTCTCGATCTGCTTGATGGTGACCGGCGGCTCGTTGATCCCCAACACGCACGCGGCTTCGCAGGGCGCCGGGCAGATGCGGCCCGTGAATTCCGGAAAATTATTGGTGGCGTGCAACTGGCGGATGGCTTCGCGCCAGTTGCCGCGGTACACCAGGTCGTTCCAGTCGGGGATGATGTTGGTCAGTGGGCAGCCCGTATGGCAGAAGGGCACGCCGCAATCCATGCAGCGGGCGGCTTGCGTGGCGAGGTGAGCTTCCGGAAATGGCTCGTAGATTTCGAACCAGTCCTTGGTGCGCTCGGCAGGCGGGCGCCGCTGCGGCATTTCGCGTGTGTGTTCGAGGAAGCCGGTGACTTTTCCCATAGGAATCAGCCTGGCAGGCGAGGATGCCTACCCTACGCGGTGGCCTTCATCCTTTCACTCAGGCGCGGGACGCCCAATACCCGCTTGTATTCGTGCGGGAAGACCTTGATGAACTTCTCCAACATGCTGTCCCAGTTTTCCAGCACCCACTTGCCGCGCGGGCTGCCGGTACTCGCGACGTGCTGCGCAATCATCGACTGAAGCTGTTCCGTATCTTCCTCGGGAACCGGTTCCAGGTCGACAGCGGCGTGGTTGCACCGCTTCTCGGCAAAGTCGCCCTTCTCGTCCAGCACATAGGCGATGCCGCCACTCATGCCCGCGGCGAAATTGCGGCCGCATTTTCCCAGCACGACCACCGTGCCGTTGGTCATATACTCGCATCCGTGATCGCCCAAGCCTTCCACCACTGCTTTCGCGCCCGAGTTTCGCACGGCGAAGCGCTCACCACCCATGCCGTTGAAGTAGGCCTCCCCGCTAGTGGCGCCGTAGAGGGCCACGTTGCCGATCAGGATGTTTTCCTCGGGCTGAAACGTGGAGGTGCGCGGCGGGTAGACGATGAGCCGCCCTCCCGACAGCCCCTTGCCCACGTAATCGTTGGCGTCGCCTTCCAGTTCCAGGGTCACGCCCTTCGCCAGAAATGCCCCAAAGCTCTGCCCGGCCGAGCCCTTGAACTGGCAGTGGATGGTGTCGTCCGGCAACCCAGCCGACCCATAGCGGCGCGCGATTTCGCCCGAAAGCATCGCCCCCACGGTGCGGTGAACATTGCGAATCGGCAGCTTGATCTCGATCGGCGTTCCGGTTTCCAGCGCTTCGGCGGCGTGTTCGATCAGCTTGTAATCCAACGCGTCGGAAAGCCCGTGGTCCTGCGCCTGCACGCAGCGCCGGGCGATGCGGCTGGGCATCTGCGGGTTGTAGAGAATCACCGAAAGGTCCAGGCCCTTGGCCTTCCAATGGTCCATGGCGTCGCGCGCATCCAGCATGTCCACGCGGCCCACCATTTCGTCGAAGGTGCGGAAGCCCATCTGGGCCATGTAGCGGCGCACCTGCTCGGCGATGAAGAAGAAAAAGTTGATGACGTTCTCGGGCGTTCCCTGGAACTTGGCGCGCAGTTGCGGGTCCTGGGTCGCGATGCCCACGGGGCAGGTATTCAAGTGGCACTTGCGCATCATGATGCAGCCCATGGCCACCAGGGGCGCGGTGGAGAAACCGAACTCCTCGGCGCCCAGCAGCGCGGCGATGGTGACGTCGCGGCCGGTCTGCAGCTTGCCATCGGTCTGCACGCGGATGCGGCCGCGCAGGTCGTTCATCACCAGCACCTGGTGCGTCTCGGCCAAGCCCAGTTCCCACGGAACGCCGGCATGTTTGATGGAACTGAGCGGCGATGCGCCGGTGCCGCCCGAATCGCCCGAAATGAGTACCACGTCGGCGTGGGCCTTGGCGACACCCGCCGCGACGGTCCCCACCCCCACCTCGGCCACTAGCTTCACCGAAATCCGCGCCCGCGGGTTGACGTTCTTGAGGTCGTAAATGAGCTGCGCCAGGTCTTCTATCGAGTAGATGTCGTGGTGCGGAGGCGGCGAAATCAGGCCGACTCCGGGAATGGAGTGGCGCACGCGCGCAATCGTCTGGTCCACCTTGTGGCCTGGAAGCTGGCCGCCTTCGCCGGGCTTTGCCCCTTGCGCCATTTTGATCTGCAATTCGTCCGCGTTGGTGAGGTAGTTGGTGGTCACGCCGAACCGCGCCGATGCCACCTGTTTGATGGCGCTGCGCCGCTCGGTGCCGAACCGCTCCTCGTCTTCCCCGCCCTCCCCCGTATTGGATTTGCCACCGATCCGGTTCATGGCGATGGCCAGCGTCTCGTGAGCTTCCTTGGAGATCGAGCCGAACGACATGGCGCCGCTGGCGAAGCGCTTGACGATTTCCTTGGCCGGTTCCACTTCTTCCAGCGGGATCGGGTCGCCCTGCTTGATTTCCAGCAGGCCGCGCAGGGTACAGAGCTGGCGGCCCTGCTTGTCTAGCAGGTCGGTGTATTCCTGGAAACTCTCGAAACTCTCCTTCCGGACGGCATGCTGCAGCTTGGCGATGGTATCCGGATTGAACAGATGATATTCGCCGCGGGCCCGGAACTGGTAGTTGCCGCCGACCGCCAATGCTGTATCGAAATCGGAGATCCTGGCGAAAGCATACGCGTGTTTCAAGATCGCTTCTTGCGCCAGCACATCCAACCCCACGCCCTCGATGCGCGATACCGTGCCGGTGAAATACCTCTCCACCAGTTCCCGGTTCAGGCCGATGGCTTCGAAGACCTGAGCGCCACGATAGCTCTGCAGCGTGGAGATGCCCATCTTCGAAAACGTTTTCAGCAGACCCTTGTTGATGGATTTGACATAGTTATATACGGCCTTCTGCGCTTCGGCCGCGCCGTTGCCCTGCGCCACTGTTTCCAGCGCCAGGTACGGATTCACCGCGCTGGCGCCATAGCCGATCAGGAGCGCGAAGTGCATCACCTCTCGCGGTTCGCCGGACTCGATGATCAACGCCACCTGCGTGCGCGTCTCCTCGCGTACCAGGTGATTGTGGACCGCCGTCAACGCCAGCAGGCTTGGAATAGGCGCGGTATCTTCGTCCACCCCGCGGTCCGAGAGGATGAGCAGCGTGTAGCCCGATTTGATGGCTAGCGAAGCGCGCCGGCAAAGCTGCGTGAGCGCGCGCTCCAGACCCTTGGCGCCCTGCTCCACCTCGAACAGCATGTTGAGAGTGGTGGCCAGGAAATCGCCTTGCGACACACGCCGCAACTTTTCCAGATCGCGGTTGCTCAGAATCGGGTGCGGCAGCTTGAGGGTGTGGCAATGCTGAGGCGTCTCGGCCAGGATGTTGCGCTCCGTGCCGATGTAGCTGGTAAGCGACATTACCATCTCCTCACGGATGGGGTCGATGGGCGGGTTGGTCACCTGCGCGAAGAGCTGCTTGAAATAGTTGAACAGCGGCTGCGGCTTGTCCGAAAGACAGGCCAGCGGCGTATCTGTGCCCATGGAGCCGATGGGCTCCTCGCCCTTTTCGGCCATGGGCCCCAGGATGATGCGGAGGTCTTCGTCGGTATAGCCGAACGCGCGTTGCCGGCTGAGAAGAGTGGCTGGGTCCACGCCATGTTCGCGCGGCGGCTCGGCCAGCTTGTCCAGCGTGATCTGGTTCTCCTTGAGCCAGAGCTGATACGGACTGCGCCCGTAGAGGCTGCGCTTGACTTCGCGGTCCGCAATGATGCGGCCTTCCACAGTGTCCACCAGCAGCATTTTGCCCGGCTGCAAGCGGCCCTTCATCTTCACGTCCTCCGGCTTCACTGGGAGCACGCCGGTCTCCGACGCCATGATCACCAAATCGTCATGCGTCACCAGGTAGCGGGCGGGACGCAGGCCGTTGCGGTCGAGCGTGGCGCCGATCGAGCGGCCGTCGGTGAACGCAATCGCCGCCGGCCCGTCCCACGGCTCCATCAACGAGGCATGGTATTCGTAGAAGGCGCGCTTCTGCGGGTTCATGTGCGGGTTGTGGTCCCACGCTTCGGGCACCAGCATGGCCATCGCGTGCGGAATGCCGCGGCCTGACATCACCAGCAGCTCCAGCGCGTTATCAAAGGACGCCGAATCGCTGCCACCCGGCTGGATGATGGGGAACAGCTTCCTGATGTCGTCGCCGAACAGCGGCGAGGCCAGGATGGACTGCCGCGCGTGCATCCAGTTGACGTTGCCGCGCACCGTGTTGATTTCGCCGTTGTGCGCCACGTAGCGGTAGGGATGCGCCAGGTGCCAGGTGGGAAACGTATTGGTGGAGAAGCGCTGGTGCACCAGGCAGAGCGCGCTCACCACGTCCGGGTCGCTCAGTTCCGGGTAGAAGTTGGCGATTTGCGGCGCCAGCAGCAGCCCTTTGTACACGATGGTGCGGGCCGAAAACGACGGGAAATAGAAAAAGCTCTTCTCCTGCAGGTCCGATTTCGAGATCTCCAGCTCGGTGCGCTTGCGTATGACGTACAGCTTGCGCTCGAGCTGGTCCTCTGTCATACCCTTCGCGCGTCCGACGAAGATCTGCTCGATGTACGGCTGCGAGGCGCGGGCCACGCGCCCGATCGCGCTGCCTTCGATCGGCGTATCGCGCCAGCCGAGCACGGTCAGCCCCTCTTCGCGGACAATGCGCTCGACGATGCCTTCGCACATCAGGCGCGGATGCGGTTCTACCGGAAGGAACGCCATGCCCAAGCCATACTCGCCCGCGGCCGGCAGCGTGAATCCCAGTTTGGCGCATTCCCGCGCAAAGAACTTGTGCGGGATTTGGATCAGTACGCCTGCGCCGTCGCCGGTTTCCGGATCGCAACCGCAGGCGCCCCGATGCGTCAAGTTGATCAGGACCTGAATTCCCTTGACGATAATGTCGTGAGACTTCTGTCCTTTGACGTTGGCAACAAAACCGATTCCGCAGGCATCGTGCTCCATGCGGGGGTCGTAAAGTCCCTGCGCTTCGGGTAGTCCCGTACTCACAGTGTTTTCGCTCATACAAGGAGGTCCTGACGGGCATGCGTCGACCGGTAAGGTAATCCGGTAGCGCCTGCCTCCTAAAACGGTGGTTGCCTTAGAACACGAGTGTAGCAGCCATTCTAGTATTAGACAATAGAAAAATATTCTATTGTTAAAATTAACCCGGCTTATGCTACAATTTCTTGGTGGCCTTTTCGGAACTGATTCTTTTCAAAGAGATAGCAGCCTCCCGTAGCATGAGCCGAGGTGCCGAACATTGCGGCGTCAGCCAATCGGCAGCCAGCCAGCATGTGCAGGAGGTGGAGCGACGCCTGGGGGTGGCGCTGTTCGACCGAAGCAAACGCCCCTTGGACCTGACGCCTGCCGGGCGGCTTTATGCCGACTTCTGCCGGGACGTTTTGCGCCGGGAAGAGGAATTCACCCATGTGCTGGAATCTCTAAAAGGCCAAGTGGATGGCACGGTCCGTGTGGTGTCCATTTACTCTACCGGTCTTTCGGAGATGGGCCGGTTGCAGGAGGAATTCTCGGCGCGCTATCCTACCGCCAGCCTGCAGGTGGAGTACATGCGGCCCGATCAAGTCTACGAGGCGGTACGCAACGATGCCGCCGACCTGGGCTTGGTCAGCTATCCCGAATCCAGCCGCGAAATTGCCGCGATTCCATGGCGGAGCGAGGAGATGCAGGTGGCGGTTCCGCCCGCACACGCGTTCGCCGAGCGCGACGCCGTCTACCCGGCCGATTTGAACGGACAGGATTTCATCGGCTTCGACGAGGACCTTTCCATCCGCCGCGAACTGGACCGTTTCCTGCGCGGGCAAGGCGTGGACGTCAGAATGGTGATGCACTTCGACAATATCCTGATGATTAAGGAGGCCGTCGGGTTGGGCAAGGGCATCAGCATTCTTCCCGCGCGCACTATGCAGGCTGAAATCGCGGATGGCCGCATGGTCGCCGTGAAGTTGCACGCGCCCGATCTGGTGCGGCCGGTAGGCATCGTGCATCGCAAACGCAAGAAGTTCAACCGGGCGGCACAGGCGTTTCTGGATCTTCTGATCGAGGAGCGCGGCGACGGGCTGCGCAGCGGGACGAGTGAGCACGGGAATGGAGCGAACGGCAGCCGATTTGAAGCGTCCCGCGCGACCACTCAGGAATTGCACACGCTTCTTGACGGAAGTTTAGGACGGCCTCCATCCAACATCCCCGAAAACGTTTAGGCACTCCTGTAAGCAGACTCTTCACACCACCATCCGGAAACTGTGTCAGAATGAACGTAAGGGTGATTCCGCCTTAAGGCGCCAATCTTCCAGTGGTGTGTCTTTGATGAAGACGCTGAGCTGGCTGGTTCCATTCAGTTTGCTGGCCTCGACCGCAAGGGTGATTACGTTCGATTCGTTCGCCGTGGGCCAGACTCCGCCGGGTTGGACGGTGGCCATGACCAATCGGGGCCGTGCGCCCCAATGGGAAATCCGCCGCGATGGTTCCGCCGCTACTCAGCCGTATGTGCTGGCCCAAATCTCCACCGATTCCAACGGCGAGCGCTCCCCGTTGGCGATTCTGGACAACATGCGCCTGCGTGACGGCGAAGTCAGCGTGCGCTTCAAGCCCGTATCCGGCCACGACGAGCAGGCCGGAGGGGTCATATGGCGCTACCACGACCCCAACAACTACTACGTGGTACGGGCCAACGCGCTGGCCAAGAACGTCGGCGTGTTCAAGGTACAGGGCGGCAAGTTCATCCGCATCCATCCCGGGGTGAAGCACGATCTCCCAGGCAACGGCACCGGCTGGAGCATCCTGAAAGTGTCCGTGCGGGGCAACCGCTTCCAGGTGTTCCTGGACCACCGCCGAATTCTGCAGGGCTGGGACAACACCTTCCTCGGCGAGGGCGGCGTTGGTCTGTGGACCGGGGCTGACTCCGTAACTTATTTCGACGATTTCCGCGTCTACGCGCGATAACCCAGGGGAGCCCGCCATCCAGCCCTTATCCCTGGGCGAACCTCGAGCGGGGCACCAACTTACTTCACCTTCATCACGAAGACCGTTTGATCGTCGAACGCGCTCGTACACCACTTGTCCAGCTCTTTGAAAATGGCCGCGATCAGCTCGGCGCATGTCTTGTGGCAGTTCGCCCGCACCACCTGCGCCAGCCGGCCGCGCCCGTATTCGGTGCCGGCCGCGTTGATATGGTCCGTGATGCCATCCGAGTAGAGCACGATCGTGTCGCCCGGCAACGCTTGAAAACGGATCTCTTCGTACTCGCGGTCGTCCAGCAGGCCCAGCGGCACACCCTCCACCCGGATCTTCAAAATCTCGCCCTCGCGGCAGATCATCGGCGGTATCGCGCCCGCGTTCGCCATCACCAACTGCCTGCTGGCCGCGTCCCACAGAAACACGCCGAGCGTGACGTACCTCGCCTCTACTTTGCGCTCCACCAGCGCATCGTTGAGCGCCTTCATCAACTCGGCGGGCCGCCGCCGGCGGGGCGCGAGCGTGCGCAGCAGGCCATTCATGAGGCCGCCATACAGGGCCGCCGCCGCGCCTTTACCGCTCACATCTCCCATGGCGATCACGGTCTGCCGGTCCGTTTGTTCGAAGATGTCGTAGATGTCGCCCGAGATCTCGCGCGCCGGCCGCAAACGCACCGCGGCTTCCATGCCTTCAATCTCGGGGTCAGCATCCGGCAGCAACACTCGCTGCAATTCACGCGCCGCCTGCAGGTCCTCTTCCATGCGGTGCTCGCGCTGCGCCAGTTCCTGATACAGCCGCGCGTTCTCCAGGCTGCTGGCCACCTGCGGCGCCAGCAGGGCCAGCATACGCACCTGGTCGTCGCTGAAGTAGCCGATGCGGTCGCTCTCCAGGTCCATCACACCCACCACGCGATCCTGCACGATCAGGGGCACCGCCACTTCCGAGCGTATGTCGGGATGCGATGCGATGTAGCGCGGGTCCTTGGCGGTATCGTGCACCCGCACCACCTCGCGCGATTCCGCCGCGGCGCCGGTGATACCCTTCCCCAGCGGGACATTGTCGATGTTCACCCGCTGGTCGTACCGCACGCCGAACAGGTGACGCAGCGCCTTGGCCTCGTGGTCCATCAGCAGAATGCTGAAGGCGTCGTAATTGATCGCCTCGCGGATGGTGCTGAACAGTTTGCTCAACAGATCGTTCAGGTCCAGGATCGATGAGAACTCCCGCGAGATGTGGGTCAGCGTCTTCAGCGTCCGGTTCTGGCGTTCCACCCGGCGGTACAGCCGGGCATTGTCGATGGCAATGCTCACCCGCGCGGCAATCAGCCGCATCAAGGCGCGGTCGTATTCCGTGTAAGCATTGACGCGCGTGGATTGCAGGTCGATCACGCCCACCAGCTTGCCCCGCGCCGCCAGCGGCACCGCCAACTCCGTGCGCACCGCGTCCACCGTATTCAGGTACCGCGGGTCGTTCCGCACGTCGTTCACCAGCACCGGTTCGCGCCGCGCCGCCGCGGTTCCCGTGATGCCCTCGCCTACCGCGATCGAAAGGTTGCGCACCACTTCTTCGCGATGCCCCACCGCGTAGCGGATGCGCAGATCCTGGCGTTTCTCGCTGTAGAGCAGGATCGCAAAGAGATCGTAAGGCAGCACCTTCTGCACGATCTCGGCCACGTTGGTCATCAACTGGTCCAGATCCAGCGTCAGGGTAATCGCCGCCGACACCTCGAGCAGGAAATCGAGCAGCTCGGATCGCTCTTTGAACCGGACGGCGGCTTTGCGTGTGGCTTGCATCCTCGGCTCCAACCCGACGGCGGCTCTAACCAAACTCCGATCTTAGGCGGCCGTCGCTTCCACGATCTTCACGCTGGCACTGGCTCCGATTCGCGTGGCTCCCGCCGCGGTCATGGTCCGCACATCCTGCAGCGTCCGGATGCCCCCCGATGCCTTCACGCCCATCTCCGGCCCCACCGCCGCCCGCATCAGCGCAATATCGTGCGCCGTCGCGCCCGCTGACGAAAAGCCCGTCGATGTCTTCACGAAATCCGCGCCCGCCGCCTTCGCCAGCGTCGACCCCATGGTCTTCTGGCTGTCATCGAGCAGCGCGGTCTCCAGGATCACTTTGACGATGGCGCCCCCCTGGTGCGCCGCCCGTGCCACCTGTTGGATATCGTTCTTGACCACATCGAACTCACCGGAGCGCAGCGCTCCTACATTGATCACCATGTCGATTTCCTGCGCCCCGTTGCGCAGCGCGCCGGTGGTTTCGGCCACCTTGGCGTCGGTCGTCGTAGCGCCCAGCGGGAAACCGACCACGCTACACACCTTGACACCCGATCCCGCCAGTTCCCGCGCCACCAGCGGCACCCAATACGGGTTCACGCACACACTGGCGAAACGGTATTCGCGCGCCTCGCGGCAGACTTTGACCACGTCCGCGCGCGTGGCTTCCGGCTTGAGAATGGTATGGTCGATCAGCGCCGCGATCGCCGGATCGATCTTCGTCATCCGCTCGCTCGCCGACACGCGGCTCGCTCCGGCAGCGATAATCTCCTTCGTGTTCTTCGCACAGGTCTGGGGGCAGCGCTGCAGGCAGCCCGGGCAGACCTGGTCCGGCAGATTGAGTCCTTCGCCTTTCTTCGGCGCTGCCATTGGAAGGCGCGAGAGAATCTCCTCGCCGATCTGCGCCACGAGCCGGTCTAGTTCCGTCTGGTTCACGTCGGCCCTTTCTTGAGGTATAAGCGCTCGATATCCATGATCTTCTGCACTCGCGCCTGGTGCCGTCCGCCGGCAAACGGGGTCCCGATCCAGGTGCGCAAAACCTCCTCCGCCTGGGTCTGGGTCAGAAGTCTTGCGCCGAGCGTAAGCACATTAGAATCATTGTGTTCCCGTCCATTGCGAGCGGAAGCCTTATCATAGCACAGGGCCGCGCGAATGCCCGGCACCTTGTTGGCCGCCATGCACGATCCAATGCCCGCCCCGTCGATGATCACGCCGCGCGCCGCCTGCCCGGAAGTAATCGCCAAGGCCACCTGGTGCGCGATGTCGGGATAGTCGGCGGCTTTCTCTTCGAACACACCCACGTCGTGAGCTTCCAACCCCAGACCCTCCAACAACGGCTTGAGCGCTTCCTTGAGCCGGAACCCGCCGTGATCGGACCCGATGGCGACGGTCCTCTCCGCAGGCGCACCCGCCGGCAAGTCGTCCTCCGGCACCTCGGCGATGCGCACCCCGCGCCCCGCCGCCACCTCCCGCGCCGACGCGGTAACGATGCTCCCCAGCGGAACCCGCAGTTCGCCGCTCGCGGGCACGTCCTGTGCCGTGATCACCCGTCTCATGTGTTAAGGACTATTGTAAGACCAGGGCTGGTGCGTACGAGCGACAGATTGACCACCCGAATGTCGTATGCGATTTCATACGCAGTCAAGCTTTAAGGGTACGCGCTACCCTGGTTATCCTGGTTCTCTCCGTTGAGTCTTGCGCGGCCACATGTATAGCAACCGTCTCGGGCTTCCGGAACTCTAAGCCAAGGAAGGCGAGCCCTATCCGGGATCGGGTGCGCGAAGTAGTCTGATCGTTTCCGGTAACGCCTCGACGCAAGCACCGATGTAGTTGGCGGACTGCCCGGAAGCACTGGAACGATCAGTTCCTGTATAAACGGTCTCGGCTGGACCAAATGGTCGGGAGAGTAAGCCATCTGCCTGGCTTGCGGCGCACGCCGCCGGACGAAGATGGCCGCAGAGTTGGATGCGGGAAACCGCACGTCCAGTTCGATGAGGGGGCGGAGGAAACGTGCGACCGTGCAACGCGCCTGTGCCCTACTCTACCGAAGCACACAACACCGGTCGCCGGGCACTGACCACCGGCCACCATCTGCAAGCCGCAGAAGTCCCACCCCGTTCAATCCGGCGCCGCCGGAGGCCTGCTGACTTATGCCGCAGCCTGCCCGCTGCGGTCCACCGCTTGCCGCACATGTACCCGGTAGGAGACATACACCAGCCCCAGCAGCGGTAGAACCAGGAGCGAGGCCGGCCAGTCCGAAGCCCGCCAGGTCGCCGTCATCAAGCCGGCAGCGGCCGCCCCTACCAGATAATAGGGCAGCGACCAGAAGTAGCAGAGCTGCCACACGGCGGCCAGCGGTTGGCGTTGCGACAGCGCCAGCACCGTGCTCAGCAACACGAAGTTCGACAGGTACAGAACCAGCGTGGCCACCACCAATTCAGCCACCACCGAGTGGCTCAGCCAGGGCGCCAGCAGGACGCGGCACACCAGGAAAGCCACGGCCGCGCTTACCGTAAGGCTGGCCGGATTAAACAGCACCTGCGCCAGCGTGGCGCGCTGCGCCGGCCGCCACAACACCCCGGCGACGGCCATTACTGTGGAGATCACTGCCACCTCCCCAAAGCTCATCTCCGGCAAGGCCGCCAGCACCAGCACAAAGCTCAGAGAGAGGGTCCCCTGCACTCCTGGCAGACGGACCTTCAGCGTGGCGCCTACTACCGCCAGGCTCAAGTAGCTGACAAATTGCACCGGTGACTGGGAGTGCCACTGCCATGCGGCCCCACCCAGCAGCAGCAATCCCGCCGCCACCACCACTCCGACGAACACCTTGGCTCCACGCGGCAAGAGCGCATCCGGCTGATCCCCACCGGCGGGTGAGGAAGCATGCCATTCCACTAATCCCAGGAAGAAATGCACCAGGTAGACCAGCGGCAGCAGGATCAGCCAGGCCTCTCCGGACACCGCCCGGCCAGGCCCCGGAAACAAGCCAACTACCGCCACCCCGATCAGGTAATAGGGGAACGACCAGACATACCACTGGCTGCACATCTCGGCCAGCCGTTTGCCCTGGAGCAGGGACAAGACCCCGGAGACCAGGACCGTGTTGATGATGAAATGCACCGCGGCCGCCAGGGCGATGACGGCGGGCAGGTAATGCTCCAGTCCGCCGGCCAGCCAGACGCGTACCAGGTAGAAGCAGGCGCCCATACTGACCATGAGATTGGCGGTGTTGAACAGCACTTGAATCAGGCTGGAGCGTTTCCTGGTGTTGAGCAGGCTGCCGGCCACGGCGCCGGCGCAGGCGGCCACGAGGGTCTCGCCCAGGCTGAAGTGAGCCACGCCGTAGAGCAGGAACAGAAAGCCCAGAGAATAGGTGCCGTCCATGCCGGGCAGACGCAGCTTCACCACCGAAGCAATTACCGCCAGGACCAGATAGATCGCCCACAACAGGGGATCGGGCGAAGACCAGTTCGCCAGGGATGCTGCCAGCACCAGCCCGCCAGCACCAATCACGCCGTAGATATATGCCTGCGCGGTCTTGGTCAAGTTAGTTCTCTCCGTTGCGAGGGCCGTTCATTGGGAGATTGGTTCCTGTCCGCATGGCTCAGTTCTCCCCATTGATCGCGATGGTGTTGGCTTCCGAAAGAACCGGCAAGCCGCTGCCCCACAGGGCGTTGGATCCCCATAATGCATTGCTGCCCCACAGCGCGTTGCTGCCGGCCACGAAATTAGTGCCCCAAACCGCGGTGGAGCCCCACAACGCATTGCTGCCCCAAAGCGCATTGGTCCCCCACACGGCGGTGGAACCCCAGAGAGCGTTAGATCCCCAGAGAGCATTAGCGCCGCTCACCAGGTAGACCACGCCGCTGGAGGTGTCGTACACAGCGGTGGGTGACAGGGCCGGGGCATCGGCTGGATCGTTGTTGGCCAGTGCCGCCTGAACATCGAGGTAACCGGCGCCCACCGTAAAGATGTCGTTCTGGCTGGTGTACTGGATCCCGGTCACGGGGTCCACGGCCACGCTGCTCGCAGCGGGCAGTTTCGAGGCCGTCTTCATGAGCCGCGCCTTGATCTGGTCCGGGGTCAGCGTGGAAACCTGTTGCAGTAAAAGAGCAACCGCTCCGCTCACCATGGGGGCCGCCGTGCTGGTGCCGCTCAACTGGTAGTAGTCTGACGCGCCGCCGCTGTTGCTGTTGCTGTAGACCGTAACCGGCACACGATTGGCCGAATAATTGGTGTCCAGATACGTGCCGCTGTCGCGAATCGTGAGGATTCGATTTCCCGGAGCCACCAGATCCGGCTTGATGACATGGTCAATCGACGTCGGGCCTTTGGAACTGTAGCTGGCGATCTTGTCGTCACCACGCGACAGGGTCCCCACGGTATTCATGGCCCCGACCGTGATCACGTACGGGCTGTTGCCGGGAGCGGTGATGGTCCCGTAACCCTGGGTGCCCACCGAGTTGTTGCGCCCCTCGTTGCCGGCCGCCACCACGACCACGATTCCGGCCTGCCACGCCTGCTGCACCGCGGCGCACAGCGGATCGCTGGTGTAACTGCCGTAAACCGGCCGGCCCAGCGAGAGATTGATCACGGCGATCTGGTACTTTTTCTGGAGTTGAATGGCTCTCTGTATGGCGGCAATCACGGCGCTATCGGTACCAACCCCGGTCTTATCGAGCACCTTGAGACTGACGAATCGGACGTTGGGAGCGATCCCCCGGATTCGATAAGTGAACCCGTCGCCGGTCGAATTCGCGCCGTTTCCACCGATAATGCCGGCGACCTGCGTGCCGTGGCCGTAATCGTCCCAGGTGCTGGCATCTCCGGGCACGAAGCTCTCTTTATAGACAATCCGGCTCTGGTGTTTGCCGCCCGCCGAAGCCAGGTCGTAACTGCTGTCGATTCCGCTGTCAATGACGGCGACCGTAACTCCCGTGCCGTCCAACGGGAACTGTCCCAAGGGATCGGTCATGCCGAGGACCGTCATCCAGCCGTAATCCACCGAGCCACTGAAAGCGGTCGCGCCAACCTGGTGATCCAGGGAGATGGATTCCACATCGGGGTTATCCGCCAGCGCATAGACCTCGCCCGCCGGCAACGAAACCACCACCGTGCGGCCCGAGGGCAGCGCGAGTTTCTGCCTGGCGCTACGCGCCCACAGATGGGGTGGGCTGAGAACCGCGGTTCCAGCCTTGTACTGCACGATGACGTCAACCATCGCCTTGGGGTCGGCCTTCTCGAGGTCCCCGGCGATCTTGGGGTGTCCGGCCAAAGCCAATGAGCCGGTAAGAATCAAGATTAAGATTGATATAGTCCATTTCATAAGTAGAAACTCCTGTGCATATGTAGAGCCGTGATGCGCAAGGAATCTGCTAGTTCTCGCCCTGAGTCAGGACGGACATTCCCTCTAAATTGGTGCTCGAACCCCAAACGATGTTGGCCGGGTTGATGGTGCCGTTGATGCCGTCGCCCCAGACGATGTTGAATCCGGCGTTGGTATGGTCGCCCCACACGATATTGCTGCCCCAGACAATGTTGTTGGCCTGCAGCACCAGGGAGCCCCACACCATGTTGGTGCCCCACACTCCACTGCTACCCCAGACGCCATTGGCCCCGGCCACCAGGCTTACCGTGTTGGTTGACGAGTTAAAGACGACGGCGGGAGACAGCGCCGGCAGGCCGGCCACATCGGTGTTGGCCAATGCCGCCTGAACGTCGAGATATCCCGCGCCCACAGTGAAGAGATCGTAGTAACTGGTGTAGACAATGCCCGTGGAAGGATCGGTCACTGAACTGACCGAAGGAAATGCCTTGTAGGCAGTTTTCATCAGCCGCGCCTTCACCTGATCCGGCGTGATCGAGGAATTCTGCTGAATCAGCAGCGCAGCCGCGCCGCTCACCACCGGCGTCGCCATGCTGGTGCCGCTCAGTTCGAAGTAACTGCTTGAAATGGCCTTGGTGTAGCCGGCGAGATAGTAGGAGATGGGGATCTGCGTCGCCGGATACTGGGTGTAAAGCGCACTTGAGGTTGCACCCAGAACAGAACGTACCTGGTTGCCGGGAGCGACGAGATCGGGCTTCACGACGTGGTCGTAGAGGGTCGGCCCTTTCGAGCTGTAGCTGGCGATGTTGTCATCGGTGCGGCCCGGCGTGTTCATGGTCTTCATGGCGCCGACCGTAAGGACGTAGGGGTCGTTGCCCGGCGCCGTGATGGTGCCGTAGCCGTTGATGCCGCCATTGTTGTTGCGGCCTTGGTTTCCCGCGGCCACCACCACCACGATGCCCGCCTTCCAGGCTGACTCCACGGCCTGGCAGAGCGGGTCGACTGCGTAGCTCTCGAACACGGACCTGCCGAGGGAGAGATTGATCACCCGGATGTTATACGTGTTCTTCAGCGCGATGGCTTGCTGAATCGCCGCGATCACGTTGCTGTCGGTTCCCTGTCCGTTATTGTCCAGCACGCGGAGATTGATGATGTTGGCGTTGGGTGCGATGCCTTTGAAGACGCGAAGACTCCCATCGCCTGAACTCGCCTTGCCACTCCCGGCCGCGATTCCGGCGACGTGGGTGCCGTGGCCGTAGTTATCCGCGGTGATCCCTTGCCCGGTGAAATCCTGGCTGTAGACGATGCGCGTGGCCCCGCCTGATTTCTTCAGGTCGTCTCTCAAGGTGACACCGCTGTCGAGGATGGCGATGCCAACGCCCGTTCCGTCCAGGCTATAGTTCTTCGCCGCGGCGGCGTTCACGGCCGCGGCGCTCAGATCCAGCATTCGCTGCACCGGCCGGTCCGGCGACATGAAGGTGATGTTGGGGTTGTTGGCAATCGACGCCAGCTTGCTGGCCGGCAAAGGGATCAGGACGGCATTGATACCATCGAAGCTCTTTTTCATCTGGCCATAGGGCCCGAGTTGTTTCAAGTCGTCTTTGGTCGGCGGAGCCTTGAACTGCACGATCACGTCTACGGTGGAGTTCGGATCGGCGCCGTCCAGATCGTCGGCAACTTTTGGATGCTTGGCGAAGGCCAGCGTCGAGGCCAGTAAGAGTAAGGAGATTGTTCTTAGCGCTTTCATATAAATTGCCCTCAGGGCGTTTCTAAAAATTCGGTTTAGTTGGATTCCTGCTGTCAGTTTTCGCCTTGCACCAGTACGTTGATCGCTTCCGCCGCGGTCTGGCTCGAGCTGCCCCACAAGGCGTTGCTCCCCCACAGCGCGTTGAACCCGCCGAGCGTGCTGCTGCCCCACAGCGCATTGGAACCCCACAGCGCGTTGGAGCCCGAAAGAAGCACGCTGCTGCCCCATAGCGCGTTGGAACCCCACAAAGCATTGCTGCCCCACAACGCATTGCCGCCGAAAACGACATAGACCTTGCCATCTGTCGAATGGTAGGAGGCCGTCGGCGACAGCGTGGTCTTACCGCTGGTCGGCACGTCGGTGTTGTTGAGGGCCGCCCAGACATCCAGGTAGCCGGCGCCCACCGCGAAGATGTCGTACTGGGTGGTGTACTGAGTCCCGGTCACCGGGTCGGTGGCGATGCTGAAGGACGGAAAGTCCTTGGTGGCGGTCTTCATCAGCCTGGCCTTCACTTGCTCCGGCGTCAGGGTGGGGTCCTTCTGCAGCATCAGCGCCGCCGCCCCGCTGACCATTGGCGTGGCCATGCTGGTCCCACTCAGCGTGAAATAGGTCGTGGAAGCTCCAGCGTTGCCGTTCACCATGTAATAGGTGAGCAACGGCTTGTTACTCTGGTAGGTATTAGTCAGAGCCAGTCCCGCCGGAAGCGCGGCGATGATCTTGTTCCCCGGCGCCACCAGATCCGGCTTCACCACGTGATCGATCAGCGTCGGTCCCTTCGAGCTGTAACTCGCGATCAGATCGTCGGCGCGCGATGCCGTTCCCATGTCCTTCATCGCGCCGACCGTGATCACGTAAGGATCGTTGCCGGGCGCCATGATGGTGCCATACCCGTTGGTTCCCTGCGAGTTGTTCCGGCCTTCATTACCGGCGGCCACCACCACCACGATGCCGGCTTTCCAGGCGGACTCCACTGCCTGGCACAGGGGGTCCACCTTGTAGGACTCAAACACCGGGCGCCCCAGCGACAGGTTGATGATCTTGATGTTGTAAGTCGACTTCAGGCTGATGGCCCGCTGAATCGCCGCGATCACGCCGCTATCGGTGCCCTGTCCGTTCAGGTCGAGCACGCGCAGGTTGACCAACTGCGCCCCGGGGGCAATCCCTCGGAACGTGCGGCTGTAAGAGGCGCCGGTGGAGTCGGTGGCGTTGCCGCCCGCGATGGCTGCGACATGCGTACCATGTCCGTAGCGATCGAAATAATCGTTGCCGTTGTTGACCAGAAAGGTCTCGTTATAGACGATGCGGCCGTTGATGTCATCCTCGGGCATGATGCCGCTGTCGATCACGGCGATGGTCACGCCCTTGCCGGTATAGCCGTTTTGAAAGGCAATATTGGCATTGACGGCCGGCTCGGCCGAATCCAAAGCCGAGTACACCGGCCGGTCGGGCGAGATGTAGGCCACATCGGGGTCGTCCGCCAAACTCTGCAGGGCGCTCACCGGGACGGTGTAAATACCGCCTTTCACCAGCGAGGCATCGGCCTTCTTCCTGCCGCCCCGGGCGCTGACCTTTTGGTGGTGCTGCGGCCCCGGTGTGGAGGTGAATTGAACGATCACGTCCACCTTAGCGTCGGGAGCAACGCCCTCTAAATCTCTGGCGATCTTGGGATGATGGCCGGCAAATGCCACGCCACCGAAGAGAGTCAGACAAGCTATGAAAACGATTGGTTTGGATAATGGAAGGCTTCTCATAATACCCCGCCGAATATTGGTTGCGCCGCTCCTGTTGCCTCGGACGATGCGGGCGGGGTCAGGGCGGCCGTGATCGGTAAATCGAACCACATCACGCCTGCTAAAGAATGCAGGTCGGTGGCCACTGCGGAAAGCGGATAAGTGGTTGAAAATGCATCTTGCGCGCCGGACTTGCACGGGACAGTTTGTCCTCGGAAGGGCGTCCGGGGACAACTTGTCCTCGTCGCCGGACGACGCCTGCCTTAACGGTCACGGCCCTGCCGGCGAACCTGGCTAGAATGGTTGTCAGCCCATGATGCCCCAGCGAACCATTCTCCAGGCAGTCGCGCTGTTCCTGGCCCTGGCGCCGTTCGGCCACTCGCAGCGGTCACTCGCGCTTCCCGGCGGCAACGGGCCGGGGCGCGGCAAGCATATCGTGCTCATCGCCGGCGATCAGGAGTACCGCTCCGAACAGTCCATCCCGGCTCTGGCCCGCATCCTGTCTTCCCGCCACGGCTTCGAGTGCACGGTTCTGTTCTCGACCAACCGCCAGACCGGGCAGATCGATCCCAACACGCTCGACAATATTCCCGGCCTGGAGGCGCTGCGCAAGGCCGATCTGATGGTGCTCTTCGCCCGCTGGCTGGAACTGCCCGACGACCAGATGAAAGAAATCGTCGACTACACCAATTCCGGCCGGCCCATCGTGGCGCTGCGCACTGCCACCCATCCCTTCAATTACCGGACCCACACCGATAGCCCGTATGCCCGGTTCAGCTACAACAACAAAGAGTTCGCGGGCGGTTACGGCCGCCAGGTGCTCGGAGAGACCTGGATCGCCCACTACGGCGCGCACCAGAAACAAAGCACCCGCGGCGTGGCGGCGCCCGGTATGGAGAAGCATCCCATCCTGTTCGGCGTAAAAGACATCTGGGGCGAATCCGACGTGTACGCCATCACCACCCTTGCGGGCGATAGCCGCCCTCTGGTGCTGGGCCAGGTGCTGATGGGGATGCAGCCGGATTCGCCTCCCGACTCCTCCAAAAAGCTGGTTCCGATCGCCTGGATCAAGACCTACACAGGCGAATCGGGAAAGACCAGCCGCATCTTCACCACTACCATGGGCCACCCCATGGACTTCGCCAACGAGGGCTTCCGCCGCATGGTAGTGAACGCCTGCTATTGGCTGCTCGGCCTGGAGCGCAAGATCTCCCCACATCGCTCCATGGAGATGGTAGGCGACTACCACCCGGACCCCATCGGCGTGCGCAAGCCGTAGCCAGCGTCAAAAACACCCGCGCGAAAAGGTGGTATAATCTTGGCGCGGCGTTGTTCGCATTACATTTGGGGTATGCACCGGTGAATGCTTTCCTTTCCGGATTCTGTACTCACCCTAAGGGGGTGTTGGTTTGCTCGACCTGCTTATTATCCGTGCTATTTTCGTCCTGGTCCTCGCGGCCTCGGCCTTTGCCCTTCACCCGTTTCAGTCCAACCCCTGGGTAGCAGCCGCGGGCGGATTCCTCTTTGGTTGCTTCATCATTTTCTTTGAGATCCGCCTGCAACGGGTCAGCCTCAAACGGCTCATCGGGGCTGCCGCGGGATCGGTTTTGGGCATCGTCGGGGCTTTTCTCATGTCCCTGGTCCTGGGCAAGGCTTCCAACGACCCGTTTATGCCGGTCTGCCTGCTGCTGCTCATGACCTACGTCGGCCTCATCGTCGGAGCCAATAAAGGCGACATGCTCAATCTCTCCGCGCTGGGCGGCATTTTCGGCGGGGAAAAGTCCTCGAAGAAGAGCTTCAAGATCCTGGACACCAGCGTCATCATCGATGGCCGCATCGCCGATATCGCCGAAACCGGTTTCCTCGATGGCGTACTGGTGATCCCACAGTTCGTGCTGCGCGAGCTGCAACTGGTGGCCGATTCGGCCGATTCCATGAAGCGCAACCGCGGCCGCCGCGGCCTCGACATCCTGCAGCGCGTTCAGAAAATGGCCCACCTGAATGTGCAGATCGTCGAGGAAGACTTCCCCAACGTGCGCGAAGTCGATATGAAGCTCATCGAACTGGCCAAGGTCTTCGACTGCAAGGTGATCACCAACGATTTCAACCTGAACAAAGTAGCCCAGCTTCACGGCGTCGAGGTGCTCAATATCAACGAGCTCGCCAATTCGCTTAAGCCCATCGTGCTCCCCGGCGAAACCATGCGCGTCTTCATCCTCAAAGAGGGCAAGGAGTACAACCAGGGCGTGGCCTACCTGGACGACGGCACCATGGTCGTGGTGGACAACGCCAAGAAGATGATCTCCAAGACCATCGATATTTCGGTCACCAGCGTGCTTCAGACCACCGCCGGCAAGATGATCTTCGGCAGGTTCGACGACCGCTCGCACTCGGTCCCCGCTCCCGAGCGTCACGACCGGCCCGTGCGCAAGAGCGATCCTCAGCCCATGACCAACGTTGGGCCGGAGAAAACCACGATAGAATCGTAACTGCACATGAAAGTCGCCGTTATACTACCGGCGGCTGGTCTCGGCACCCGAATGGGCAAGGCCACCGCGGAGAAGGCGGGTATCAGCCGGAAGCAGTTTATGCTGCTGGAAGGCTCGCCCATTCTGATGCACACGGTCCGTAAGTTTGCCGCATCGGATCGCGTGGCGGACATTGTCATCGCGGTCCGCGCGGAAGATATCCGTTGGGTTTCGGAGATGATGGCGCCCGAGTTCGGCGCGCGGGTCCGCGTGGTGGAGGGCGGCAACAGCCGCCAGGAATCGGTGGAGAATGCCCTCCGTGCCCTCGGTCCCGAGTGCGAGTTGGTGGCGGTGCATGATGCCGTGCGGCCGTTCATCGACCTGGAAACCATCTACAAGGTTTTCGACGAAGCCGCCGAGACCGGCGCCGCCATCGTGGGGGTGCCGGCCGTGGATACGGTGAAACAGGTCAACCGGGGCACCGGGCATGTGCGTATCCGCGCTACCCTGCCGCGCGAAAAACTGGTGCTGGCGCAGACGCCCCAGGTATTTCGCTACGATCTGCTGGTCAAGGCCTTCCAGTTGGCCCGCCAGGATGGGTTCATCGGCACCGACGAATCCAGCATGGTGGAACGGCTCGATGTCGAAGTCAGCGTCGTGCTGGGCAGCGACCGCAACATCAAGATCACCAAGGCCAGCGACATGGAGCTCGCGCACCTGTTTCTCCGCCAGGGAGCGGCGAAAGAAGTTCAGCCTTGAGCGAAATCCGCACCGGCCTGGGCTGGGACTCGCACCGGATCGCCCCCGGCCGCCCTCTCATTCTGGGCGGTGTCGCCGTGCCCTGCGATTTCGGGCTGGAAGGCCACTCCGACGCCGACGTGCTGGCTCACGCCATCACCGATGCCATTCTGGGCGCCGCCGCGCTGGGCGACATCGGGACGCACTTCCCGGATTCCGACGAGCGCTGGAAGGGGTGCGACAGCCTGGTGTTCCTCCGCCACGCCTCCGACCTCGTGGCGGCCACGGGTTACCGCATCATGAACGTGGATTCCACCGTGATCTTGGAGCGCCCCAAGCTCAACGAGTTTCGCGAGACGATTCGTCAAAGGCTGGCCGTTGCCTTGGGGTTAGAGGTAGACCGGGTCTCGGTCAAGTTCAAGACCGCCGAGAAGGTAGGGCCCGTCGGCGAGGGCCGTTCCGCGGAGGCCCAGGCGATGGTCACGCTTCAGAAACTCGGCTCCGGCCCATTTCACGAATCGTGGCCGCGGCCGGAATAGACACCTACCCCGGACGAGAAGTTTGGCAGCACCCAGGGGGCTGGCGACCTGCTGAAACTCTGTACTTAGCCGGCCGCCTTCAACAGGCACATCCGGCGCGCGGCCCGGCGCGCCTTCAGGCGTTCATTGGCCTTCTTCTGCTTCTCGGCGGAGACGACTGTCTGACAACCGTCGCAGCGTTTCCGGATCCGGGACCGGGTGACGAACTCAGCACCGCAGCGGCGGCACTTCTTCGTCATCGTCTCCTCGAGCGGGAGGATTCCCGGTTTCTTGGGCAGCAGATGAGAATAATGGAAATCGCAATGATTCATGTCCGGCACCTCTCTAAATTGGGGCCCCAGCATTCTTACCGGCCAAACACCGGAACTGGGTGTAATCGCGCAAACAGCCTGCTAGGTGCATAAAAACCCGACACCTCCGAGATGGAGTGCGGCCATTCCAATCTGCCGCCTCTGCCTGTTCGGATCTGTATGGGAACAAAGGGCTTCTCTGCCAACGGCAGCACCTTCGCAGGAAAACGAACACGGAATCCTTCGAAGAGCGGTCATGGCTTCGATACTAATATGCACGCGGCTGACCCTTTAACGCCGCGGTTGGGGAAGCTGGCCGGAAAACCTCTTCCGCGCTCAGCAACTCCCAGCGTAAGTGATTCATATAAAACAGCAAAATCGAATCCGCATAAGTCCCGCGGAACTTTTCGTGGACGCGCCCTTCCCACCCTTCGGTGAAGTAGGGCTTGGGGTCCATGTCCTTGGCGAAAAAGCCATTCTCGTGCGGCACGCCAATAAAGTCGAGTACCGCGGTAATCATCTCCAGATGCGATACCAGGATTGCCTGTGCCAGGTCCTTCGCGAACTCCTCATCCCGTGCGCCGATGCGCTCCCAGAACCGCGGAACCGCCTTGCGCAGACTCTCGGTATTGACCTTGTGCAGATGCGTGCGGACCTTGAACCCCTCGTAAATCCGATAGGTCTTCAGCTTGCCAATGGAGATGCCACGGATGAGCTGCGCAAACGCATCTTGGCCCAATCCAAGGTACACGTCCGAAATGTGCATAAATAGTTAGCGTAACATTTTTGAAGCTTCTGCGGAGGAGGGGGTCCGAAATGCCGGGCACGTTTTACTTCAGCGCCCCAGCGATAGCCTGCTCGGCCAGCGGGGCCATCACGGCGTAGCCGGCGTCGTTGGGGAGCAGCCCGTCTTTGGTCAGATCCTTCTTGAAATCGCGGCCATCGGCCAGCCCGGCATAGTAATTGAGGTACACCGAGCCGCTCTTGGCGGCGTAGTCGCGGAGCCAGCCGTTCAGGCTGATGATCTTGCCCTGCGGCCTCAGCCTGGTTTGGTTGGTGAAGCAGTCGCAAACCGGGGTCACCGACGCCAGCACCACGCGAATGCCGTTTACCTTGGCCAGTTCCACCATCGAGGCGAAGTTCTCCGCCATGGTACCCTCTGTGGCCGGGCTCAGCACGCTGGCAAGGTCGTTTGTGCCGGCCTGGATCACCACCACCTTCGGTTTCAAAAGGATTACATCCTGGCGAAAACGGACTAGCATCTGGGGCGTCGTCTGCCCGTTGATGCCGCGGTTGAAATACGGCTTGCCGGGGAAGAAGGGTGTGCTTCCCCGTCCCCACTGTTCCGTAATATCGTCGCCCAGGAAAACTACACGATTTTCATCCGGCGCCGGAGGCCGGATCTCCGTGTCCTCGCTTCCGTAGCGAGTCAGTCCGGCCCAATCGGCCAGCAGATGTTTCTGGGCGGCCAGTTCGCGGCGCAACGTTTGAATCGTTTGCGCGGAGTCCGGCGTCTGCCCCGCGGCGGCGCACGCGAACACGCAGGCGAGCAGAGTCTTCATGCGCCCATCTTACTTCTTGATGCCGTAGCAGTAGAGGTTGCTGTCGAAGGTGCCGATGTAAACCCGGCCGTTGGCCACCGAAAGGCCGCTCCAGTGATTCCAGGAGGTGATCTGATTGCCGCTCGACCAGAGTTCTTTCCCGGTTTGCGCGTCCAGTGCATACAGGACGGCGTGCGTCGAGCCCGGAATGCGCCGGTCGGCGGTGTCGGCCAGACCGATATCGGGATAGGCCTGCGTGGTGTCTTCACCATTGCCGTACGCGAACACCACGCCGTTGGCGATCACCGGCGGCTCGGCGCGATTCATGTTTTCCGAAACCCACGCCGGCATGAGCACCAGTTTGCCCGCCTTCTCTTCCACCTTGAAGGCCACAATGGCGCCATCGTCCACTGGGCCGTATTCCAGCGGCGCTTTGAATTGGGAATGCTTGGGGCCCCAGATGGGCGTCAGAACCCAGCGCGTGCCCTTGGCGTCTTCCCAGGTCGCCATCGAGCCCCAGATGCCGGCCGACTGGAAATTCACGTCTTCGTTACAAAGCAGCGGGCTGCGGTAGAGCGGTGTGCGATGGTCGTCGCCGCCGATCGACTTGGTGTCCATGAGGTAGACGCGGCACTCCTTGCCGGCGTCAACCATCAGTTCCCGGCCTTTGTAATTGAAGATGGCGGGCGTCACCTGCATATCGAGGTCGCGCTTCACCAGCCACTCGGCGTTGGAAGGGCCGTAGTAATCGTCGAGCACCAGGGCTTTGGTCTGCGAGTCCTGCTTCACGCCGATGATACCGTTGCCGTAGATGCCGTTCTCGGGGTCCCAGCGGCCGTCGCCCGTGCCGGTGTACATGGTTCCAGTGGAGCTGATGGCGGGTCCGGTTCGGCCCCACATGCCGCCGCCCGCCGGACCCCAACTGCCGGCTTTGTTCGTGCTCAGGTCGTAAGCGTACACCACGTTGGGGTTGCCGCCGCAGCCTTGGGCGGTGTGGGTGTATAGCACGTTGTTGAACAGGTTCAGAGCGTAAGGCTTGCCGTTCGCCGGCATCCACTTTTGGGGCGGCGCGATGTCTTCCCCATCGGCGGCGTTCAACTGGTGCAACCGGCCGTCCCACGAGGCGCTATAGATCGTGTATTTGCCTGGCGTGGCCGTGGGCCCGATCACCGGCGTCGCGGTCAGACCGCCCGGACAAAGGATGCCCGCGCCGCGGCCGCCGCTGGCCGGCGGCGTGAACGTGCTCTCGAAATGCTTCTTCCACAAGAGTTCCCCCTTGTCCACATCGATGGCGTAGAGGTTGTCCGACGAGCCCGCTTCGATCAGGATCTGCTTGGGCCCCGACGCGGTGTTCACGCGGCCTATGATCAGCGGCGGGAATAGCGAGTGCATGACCTTGGGCTGGTTATCCAGCTTGAGCTTCCAGAGGAGCTTGATGTCCCGCGCGGTGGCGGTGGAGAGAATCTTTTCGTCCTTTTGCCACGCGGTGCGCTGCGAGTTGCCGCCATCGGTCAACCAGTCGGCGCTCCAGGCGAGCACGCCTCCGAGCGTCAGGCACATCAGAACACTTCGCATGCTGTGTACTATACACCCAAAACCGGAGGCCACGAAAGCGTGAAAACCATCCAGAAACCCATGTGAAACGATTCAATTGTGCCGGCCGGGCCCGGTTGTTATATGATGAAATTCGCTCGAAAGGAGTCCCCGTCATGCCGCGACCGGCCACGTCGTTCGTCGTCGCTTTCGCTTGCGCCTTGGCTTCGGCCGCCGGGGCCGGCGCCCAGGGCCGGGGAGGCGCGGAGTGGACCACCATCGGCAACGATGCCCAACGCTCGTCGTGGGTAAGGTCCGATCCGAAGATCTCCAGCGACAGCATGCAGAAGCCCGGCTTCCAGTTCCTGTGGAAGATCAAGTTCGAAAACGAAGCCAGGCAGTGGAACGCCTTGACTCCAGCCATCCTGATGGACCGCTTCATCGGGCACCGCGGATTCCGTTCCTATGCATTCATAGGCGGCAGTTCGGACAACGTCTTCGCCGTGGATACCGACCTGGGCCGCATCGAATGGCAGAATCATTACCCCGCGGCGCCGGCATCTCAGGCGGCATCGCCGGATTGCCCGGGCGGCATCACCACCGCGTTGACGCGGCCTACCACTACGGCGCTGCCGGTGGCGATGGCAGGACGCGGAGGCGGTTTCGGCGGGCGCGGCGGTCCGGCGAAGAGCGGCGTGGGCGAACCCGGCCAAGGTGCGGTGACATTGGCCGAGGTGGGCCAGGGGCGCGGTGGGCGCGGCGCATTCCCCGATGTGCCTCCGGGGGGCCGCGGGGCTCCAGGCGCGGCCCGCGGCGGTGGTGGGGGCGGTTTCGGACGCACGCCCGCAGTCACCTACGCCTTGACCAGCGACGGCATGCTGGAGTCCGTCTACGTATCCAACGGCGCCGATTCGGAAGCGCCCATGAAGTTTCTTCCGGCCAACGCCAACCCGCAAGGCCTGATCGTCGTAGACAGCGTGGCCTACACTACCACCTCGCACGGCTGCGGCGCCGCGCCCGATGGCGTGTGGGCGCTGGATCTGGCATCCAAGGTAGTCACCACCTGGAAGGCGGCCGGCAGTGCGCCGGTGGGGTCGGCCGGCCCTGCCTTTGGCCCGGATGGAACCCTCTATGTGGCCACGGCCCGCGGCGAGGCCGCGCTCTCGGCACTGGAGCCCAAAACGCTGAAGCGGAAGGACTGGTATTCGGCGGGTGCCGATTTCACTTCTTCGCCGGTAGTCTTCGACTACAAGGACAAGATCCTGGTGGCGGCCACTACCAAAGACGGTCGCGTTCACCTGCTGGACGCCGCATCTCTGGGCGGCGCCTCGCATCAGACGCCGCTCTTCCAAACGGCAGCCGATTCCAGAGCGGCAAACTACGACGCTGGCGCCTTGGCGAGTTGGCAGGACAGCGGCGGCACGCGCTGGCTGCTCGTTCCCACGCCGGGCGCTCTGGTGGCATGGAAGGTGGTGGACCAGAACGGCACTCCCACGCTACAGCCGGGCTGGGTGTCGCGCGACTTGGTGTCGCCCCTGACGCCGATGATTGTCAACGGAGTAGTCTTCGCCGTATCGAGCGGTGACCGCCAGCCACGCACGGCCAACGCGGTGCTGTACGCGCTCGATGGCGCCACCGGCAAGGAATGGTGGAACAGCGGCAACACCATCGGTTCGTTTGTGCACGGTGGCGGGTTGTCCGGCGGCGCCAGCCAATTGTACCTGGGCACGCACGATGGTACGCTTTACGCATTCGGCTTTTACATCGAGCACTGAGATGTCCGCACGAGCATTTCTACTGATCTCCACCCTGGCGATCTCCGCGGCCGGCGCCTGGGCGCAATTGCCCGACGGCCCCGGAAAAGCGGAAACCGAGCGCATCTGCAAGGGCTGCCACGAACTGGAACGATCGATTTCGCCTCGCCAGGATCGCGACGCCTGGCAGCAGACCATCGAAAAGATGGTCTCCCTGGGCGCCGAGATGAGTGAGCAGGATTACAACACCATCCTCGACTACCTGGCGAAGAACTACCCGGGCGAGGAAATACCGAAGCTGAATATCAACAAGGCGGCGGCCATCGATTTCGAAAGCCGTCTGACCCTTCCCCGCTCGCAGGCCGCGGCGATCATCGAATATCGCACGAAGAACGGTCCGTTCAAAGCGATCGACGATTTGAAAAAGGTACCCGGAGTGGACGCGGCCAAGATCGATGCGAAGAAGGATCGGCTGACGCTGTAGGGCCTCTCTGTCGTCGGCCGTTCGGCTGGCGAGCGACAAAAAAGTGGTCCACCCTGCAATCCAAGTTGCGTGGAACTGGGGCGAACTGGTCGATGCTGCCGGTCGGTGAAGGGAGTATGGAAGCGTTGGATCATCCTCGCTCATTTTGCCTTGCTCTTGGTCGTCTTTTCTTTCTCACCTTTCTCGGAGATTCCATTTTTCGGATGGCCAGACTGCGCCTGGCTCACAGGTTTTAGCTTCAAGAGCAAATGAGTATTCGTGGCTGTTAGATTAACGATTAGATCTATCGAGCCAGATAACATGCGATTCTCATTCTGTACGGTAGCTGACAACCTGTAACGACCTGGCGGAAAAATATAATAAAATTGGCCGGAGGTGTCGGTGACGGCCGCCATTACGGCATCACCGCGTATGGGGTTCATTGCCCTGACGATAGCCCCTGCCAGAGGCTTATTGGACGGATCGACTACCGTACCCCGGACTGAAGTCATGGGCTGAGCGGGAACCAATAACGGCAATGCGAGTACCATAACCACAACATGAAGGACTCTTCGGGCTGCTTGCATCCTATCTGCCCTCCAAAACATAGTCGAATTTGCCTTGTTCATCGCTTATCGGAATCCCGGCAATGTAGGGTGATAGCCCATGGTCGTACGCCACGGCCGTGTATGACCCAGGCGCATCAGCGACTGGCAGGCTGATCGAATAGGATCCGTCACTGTTCGTGATCGTAAGCGCACCGGGAGGAATGATGCCGATCATAATTCCGTCGTGAGGGGCAGTTCGACGCATGATCCGGCCCGAAACGACGATGCGCTCTTTGGCAGGAGTTATTTCTGTTGTCGTCCTCGGAGTTCTTCGGGGTGACACCAACAGAAACGCTGCCAAAGCGATCAAGGCCAGTGCGATTGGAGCAAAGATCTTTATCGGACTCGAGAACCACCATCTGGCCGGGGGTGCTGCTATATCTGGGGTCTGTATCGCTTGCTCAAAATGGCCTTCGGTCTGCCAGTCGGTTTGGGACTCGATCTGAACGTCGCATCCCGCGTCTCGAAGCCGCATAGCTAGCGCTTGCCGCTTTGCCGCACTGTCGTCGATCTCCACGACGTGGCGCCCAGCGATATCGCTGAAGCTTCTCGTCGACCCCAAGGTGACGAGAAGAGTTTGATCTGGAAGCCGGCCCAGGGCCATTCCGGCCTCAAAGATGACATTGGCGCGGGCTTGGGGTGTGAGGGGTTCAGCACCATACCGTGTACCCAACCTCGCGAGGTCATCGCCGGTGAAAAGAGCGATGATCGCCTGTGACTGGGCGAATGCGCTATCGAGGATCTGCCCAATAAAGGGGTTCCGCTCCCCGGTAGCGCGCACAGCCTGCGTCCACTCGATCGGTTCCAGCCCAATCGCCCGCAGAAAGGTGAACATCGCCTGGCGTGCAGCCTCGTTTCTGCCGTGAATGACGAAGACTTTTTTCTTGTCTGGCATCTCAGGGTGAATATATCACCCCTCCGTCCGCCTGTGAGCTGTCGGATCGTGCCGTGTCGGATCGTGCCGGAATTTGCTGTTGTATCCCGAACTTCCAGGACCAAGTGCCGATGTGTCGAAGTACCAGGTCAATTAGGGCATTTAAACTGGTGGTTGAGGTAGAGTTCGACGTTTCCTGTATCGATAGCTCTGAGGAGATTGGCCACGGCCTCGAGATGCTGCTCTCTCATCTCAGGTTGGCTAGACTGTTTAACAGGACTGGTGACGAACTTCCGAGGTTCGACAGGTACTCATCGCCGTTTGGAAAGGCAATCCAGTCATTGCCCGGAAATGCGGCGCCCGCTCGGGCCGTTGTCGGCTTCCCGTTGCCGGCAATTGGCCAATACGTCATATTCGGAGCGGTGCTCGCGGCAGTGAAAAGGCCCTGGATGAACTCGTGTTTGGAACCGAGCCGATCAGGAACAACATGGAATCGTTCAACATATAGTTGTTCACGGGAGAATCACTGAAATTGATCTGTGTGAAGCCGGCGTTTGTGCCGCTCCAGAGCGCCGGATCGATGGTGCCGACGTAATCGAAGAACTGCCTGGCTTGTTCACCCGTCAGGGATCCTGCACGTGTCACGACCGCATAGTCAAGCGCAAATACGAACGGATTCTTGTTGTCATACACGAGGCTGAACTGGGCGGTGCCAGACTGGTTAAGAACGTAGCCCAACGCATTATCGAGCACGTAGATATCTGCCGCGCTCACCGCAACAGGACCCGAGTCATACATTGTTAGTACATAAGAAGGATCGGTGACGCCCTCGAATCCTCCGGCGCCGACGATGTAGCGCGTATTGCCGGGAGTCACCGTGCGGATTGCGCGGGTATCCGAAAGCGCGTTGATGACGTTCTGCACAATGCGGCAGTCGTTGAGGAGGCGCTGGCTCCAGAGTTCCAGGTTCGAATAGCCGATCCCAAGAATTTTGGCGGGATTCGCCGCCCCGACGACCTGTTGGCTTGGGATGGGTTCTGCAGAGATATACGTTTGGGCCGAGACCGGGCTGCTCCCCAGAATCGCGGCGATCAGAATCGTGCAGGCAAACACCAGAATCCTGACTTGCCAGATATTCAAACTTTCGTGCGGTTGGCGGCTGATCGAGAATTTCCGGTTCATACGGACCCCTCAATGCGAATCGAATTATCCTACAGATCCGGACTGGCGCGGTCCTACCGATGCACCACCGTTCCAAGGTCGGATCCGTTGGTTGTGGTTGATAACTTCCTCCGCGACTGTTTAATTAATTCCTCTCCCACGTCAGCGAATCGCGCCTGGTTCATCCTCGTAGGCGAAGCGCATCGTACCACCAGAACCGGAATTGCCATTTCAGACTTCCGTATCGCAGTCAGTATAAACCAAACCGCCATCTTTGGTCCTGCGAACTGCATTCTCCCTTGGAACCGTTTCTGACCCTGCCGGTTCGGCTTAACGTCCGCTAAATACCAAGATCGCTAACCGCTATCTTTTCATTGCATTGCTCAAGCCTTCGCACAAGCAAACTGAGCCGGCTGGCGCCATGCGCCACGGCGCTCGATGGAGTTCTCCCGGACGTGGCCTGGAACCCAGTCACACATTTTTTCAGAAAATTTCCAGCCCAATAACCGCTCTATTTATCAGCTACTTGCAGGGATTCCCCCGGCCGCGCCACCCCCGCCGGCCGCACCTCCATGTGGCATCCTGTGAAGTAGGTAGCGATGCACGCACTAACAAAATCCCGCCCGGCTTCGTTCGAAAAATCGGCCAACAAAACAGCCAGGCGGGACATTTTTGTCCCGCCCGCCGCCCCTAAATGCCCTGTTTTCAATAAGCCGATACCCAAAAACGGGACATGGAT
>Ga0075030_100000258_pt1 | contig 44551 bp, 44 predicted proteins | sample LitLauG_LLR_2012_FD_71393 | JGI IMG/M metagenome (GOLD analysis project Ga0075030, IMG submission 71393) | Freshwater sediment microbial communities from Pennsylvania, USA - Little Laurel Run_MetaG_LLR_2012 | ecosystem: Environmental > Aquatic > Freshwater > Creek > Sediment | place: USA... | reverse complement strand
ATGTCTCTGCTCGATCGCCGCGGTACGGAAGCGATGACGGAGTTTTGCCTGGAACACGGCGTCAAGCTGCTGGCCTATGGTTCCATGGGCGGAGGGTTCCTCGCCGATCGCTGGGTGGGCGCCCGCGAACCCGACTTCGTGAACGATTGGAGCAAGATGAAGTACCGCCGCTTCATTGAAGCCATCGGCGGCTGGTCCGCGCTGCAATCGTTGTTGGAGACGGCGCAGTCCATTGCCCGGAAACACGGCGTTTCCGTTTCCAACGTCGCGGGCCGCTGGGTGTTGGAACAGAAAGCGGTCGCAGCGATCATCGTGGGAGCGCGGCTGGGCGAGTCGGAACATCGGGCGGACAACTTGAAGCTGTTCGAGTTTTCGCTCGATGAAGAAGACTACGCCAATTTGGCGGCCGCGTTCGCGGGAACCCGGCGTTTGCCGGGCGATTGCGGTGACGAATATCGCAGGCCTCCGTTTCTGACGGCGTCCGGTGACCTGAGCCATCACCTGGATTCGCTCACTCCTCTCTGGCCGCGGCAAGCGGTGGAAGGATATAAGAACCGCTGGACGATCGACAGTGGCAGCCAATGGGAGCCGATCGCCGGATACTCCCGCGCGGTCCGTACAGGCAACCGGATTCTGGTCTCTGGAACCACCGCCACGCACGGCAACGGACGGCTCATCGGGCGCGGTGATGCGGCCGTGCAGACCACCTATATTCTGGATAAGATCTCCGCCAGCCTGAAATCACTAGGCGCACGCCTGGAGGATGTTGTACGCACCAGAATCTATCTCTCGCACGTGGAGGACTGGGAGGCGGTGAGCCGGGTCCATGGCCACTACTTCGGCGCCATCCGGCCGGCGAACACGATGCTTCAGGCCGGGGCTCTGATTGGCGATGGTTATCGAGTCGAAATGGAGGCCGAAGCGGTTCTCTACGGGGACGATAGATGAGTGCGGTGCTTCTCGCCGCCGACAAAGTCTCGAAGCGTTTTGGCGGACACTTTGCGGTGGATCAGGTTTCGTTTTCGCTCCCATTGGGCCGCATCACGGGGCTGATCGGACCCAATGGCGCGGGCAAAACCACTCTGTTCAACTGCATCGCAGGATTCCTGAAACCAAGCTCCGGCAGGATTCTGCTCAACGGCCGAAATATTGCGGGATTGCCTCCGTACATCGTATTCGCAGCAGGTCTGGGGCGCACCTTTCAGACTCCGCGGCTGTTTCCCCAGATGACTGTGATCGAGAACGTCATGACGGCCGCCCGCGATCAAGCGGGTGAGCGTTTTTGGAACGTCTGGCTTCGTCCCGCCTTGGTGCGGCGCCGGGAACGAGAGGTCCGCGAGCAAGCCAGATATTGGGTGAACTTCGTCGGGCTGACGGATTTGGAAAATCAAGTGGCGCAGGTCCTCTCCGGCGGACAACGGAAGCTTTTGGAACTGGCTCGCGTGATGGTATCGAGGCCAGAGATCGTGTTCTTGGATGAGCCTGGCGCTGGCGTGAATCCAGTGCTGCTCGAACAGATTATGGAAAAGATTTCGGAACTGAATGCTGGTGGCACGACGTTTCTGATCATTGAACACAACATGGATCTGGTGGCGTCGCTCTGCCAGTCGGTGATGGTGATGTCGCAGGGACGGCTTCTTGCGTCTGGCACCGCCGCGGATGTCCTGAGCGATCCCCGCGTGATCGAGGCTTATCTCGGTGTGCAGGAAGATCAGGCATGAGCGATTCGACCGCCGCGCTGCGCGTTGATAATCTCGAGGTGAGCTACGAACCTGGGTTACCGATTGTGCGAGGCGCGAATCTGGCGGTGGAAGCGGGCGAGATTCTGGTCATCCTTGGACCCAACGGCGCGGGAAAATCTACGCTCGCGAAAGCCGTGGCCGGGCTGGCTCCCGTGACCGGAGGCCGGGTCCTGCTGCTCGGGCGTGACATTACGAAGATCCCCGCCCATCGTATGGTATTCGAGGGCTTGGCGTATGTGCCGCAAGTGGAGAACGTGTTTGTCAATCTCAGCGTCGCGGAGAATCTCGAACTGGCGGCTTCTGTCGTGAGGGCCAATCGGAAACAGAGTTTGGATTTCGTCCACGCACTGTTCCCCGATCTTGCCCGGCAGCTTGGGCTGCTGGCGGGCAGTCTTTCCGGCGGCCAGCGCCAAATGCTGGCCATTGCCCGAGGCTTGATTGCCCAGCCGAAACTGCTAATCCTCGATGAGCCATCGGCGGGGCTGAGTCCCATGATGGTGGATCAGGTATTCCGCAAGCTCCGCGAGGTGTGCCGCTCGGGATTCACGATTGTTCTCGTCGAGCAGAATGTAAAAGCGGCCTTGCGCTTGGCGGACCGGATCGCGATCATGGCGGATGGGAAAGAACAGCTCATCGCCCGGAGCGCCGAGCTTGGCAATGACGATCGCATTGCGGAGCTTTACCTGGGGAGCCACGCGAGGCGCTGATGCTGCAGATACTCGCCGATGGGATCATCATTGGCTCCATTGTTTCGCTGGGAGCGATTGGACTGAGCTTTACGTTCTCCATCTTCCGGTTCTCGAATTTCAGCCACGGAGAACTGCTCGCCTGGGGTGGTTACCTCGCGTTGATTGTGTCTACGCTGACGGGCAACACCAGCCAAGCCGGCCCGTTCTCCTTTGGCTGGGGGCTGGTAGTGGCGATGCTGCTGGCTGTGGCGTTCACTGCGGTCCTGGCGCTGGTTCTGGACGCGATTTTGTTCCGAAGGCTGCGCAAAGAAGGGTCGATTACGCTTGTGATCGCCAGCTTTGGAGCTTCCCTTGTGTTGCGCAGCTTACTGCAATATTGGCAGGGAGGGGTGCCCAGATACTATTCGGAAAACCTGCAGATGGCCATCAATATTATGCCGCGCAGCCTCCACGGCGGTCTGCGGCTGACGCCGGACCAGATGCTGGTTTTGACGCTCACGTTATTTGTGGTGGCGGGACTGCACGTTTTTCTGCGCTACAGCGTATTGGGCCGCTCCCTGCGTGCCACTGCCGCGAATCCGGATCTCGCCCGAGCGACCGGCATCGACCCCGAGCGAGTGTTCCGCGCGACGTGGATCATCGGCGGCGGGCTCGCCGCAATTGCCGGAGTGTTCACGGGCGTCACCGTGCAGTTGCGCCCGACCATGGGCAGCGAAATGCTGCTGCCGCTTTTCGCCGCTGTCATTCTGGGCGGCGCCGGTGCGGGCGTTGCTTCGTTATGGGGAGCGGTTTTGGGTGGTATCGTCATCAGCCTAGCCGAAAGCGTCGCGGTGAGCCTGATCGGTGCGGAGTGGCGCGCCGCTGCGGCCTTCGTAGTTCTCACGTTAATCCTGATGGTAAAGCCGGATGGCCTCTTTGGGGAGCGCAATTGAGTTTCCTCGCCTACGCCGTCTTCTTCCTGGTGTTTGTCTCGGTCTACGGCATCGTCGCGCTCGGCCTCAATTTGCAATGGGGTTGGACGGGCTTGTTCAACGTCGGCGTTGCGGGATTCATCGCGATCGGCGCGTATACTTCGGCGCTGTTGACGACGCCCCACTCTCCCGACCGGATCGCAGGCTTCGGGTGGCCCATCGCCGTCGGAATGATTGCGGCGACCATGATCACGGGCCTCGTCGGACTTCTGGCCGGTGCCCTGACGTTGCGGCTCAGGCGGGATTACCTGGCGATCACCACTTTCGGCGTCGCGGTGACGATCCAGGCGGTCGCGAACAACGCAACGCCTCTCACGGGCGGCCCTTTCGGTGTGCAATTCATTCCCAAACCGATGCAGACATGGCTGGGCACGGGTCTTAAATGGAATCTTGTGTATCTGGCGCTCTCGGCGAGCATTTTGATACTGGTGTACTTCCTGCTTGAGAAGCTGATGCGCAGCCCGTGGGGCCGCGTCCTGCGCGCGATACGGGAAGACGAAGACGCGGCATCCTCTATCGGGAAACGCGTTTTCGTCTTCCGGCTGCAGAGCTTCGTGATGGGCAGCATGCTGATGGGCCTTGGTGGCGCGCTGTACGCGCATTTCCTCGGCTTCATCGCACCGGAGGACTTCCTTCCGATCCTCACGTTTCAAATTTGGGCGATGTTGATTGTCGGAGGATCGGGCAGCAACAAGGGAGCCATTCTGGGCGCGGCCGTCGTGTGGGGTTTCTGGAGCGGTTCGGGGGCTATCCTGCGAAACTGGCTCCCGCAAGCCGAGCAGGCCAGAGCCGCAGCGCTGCAAACCGCCATCATCGGGGTCCTGATCGCGGCAACTTTAATGGTCCGCCCGCGTGGCATTCTGGGCCCAAGGAGAAAGAACAATGTCGGATAGTAAGGCCGAAAGCGACGGATTTGAGCTGCACGATCTCCGCGTCGAAGTGATCTGCCCGCCCGGCGAAAGGATCCTGTGCGGAGCAAAGCCAGGGGATTATTTCGAGTTGCACGGAGAAATGCTCAAGCTGCCGCCCGGGCAGGGCTTTTCAATCTATTCGCTGGCTGCGTTGCTGCCGCTGCTTCCGGCCAAGCAACGCATGACGCATAAAAATGATTGGATGACGACCGATGCGGAAGTCGCTTGTCCGGATCCAAACTGCCCGAGCCGCCTCCGCATTTTGCGCACGGGCATCCGCCGCTTCCGGCACTCCGAGGTAACTGCTGTCCAGCTCGAGGGTGAAGCCGGATGACGCCGCGTATTGCTCTGAACGACGGCTTTGAAATTTCAAGAATTATCAAAGGCGGCTGGCACCTGGCGGGCGGTCACGGCGAGATTGATCCGGTTCAAGCCGAGCGCGATATGGCCGCGTTTGTCGAAGCGGGCATTACCACCTTCGATTGCGCCGACATTTATAGCGGCGTCGAGCAAAAGATCGGTGACTTCCGGCGCCATTACCCGGATCACGCCAGGAAGCTGCAAATCTTCACCAAATTCGTCCCGGACCTGGATGACTTACCCACAGTAGACCGGGCTTATGTCGAACAGGTTGTCGATCGTTCGCTAACGCGCTTAGGGCTGGAACAACTCGATGCGGTTCAGTTTCATTGGTGGGATTTCTCAGTTCCCGGCTACGTCGAAACTGCGTTCGAATTGCAGCGTCTGCAGCAAGCAGGAAAACTGGCGCGAGTATCGGTCACCAATTGGGATACGGACCATCTGGGTGAACTCACTGCCGCCGGCGTGCGGATTGCTACGCATCAACTACAGTATTCACTTCTCGACAACCGGCCTGAACGCCGGATGGTGGATTTCTGCCAGGCCAACCAGATCGCGCTGCTATGTTACGGGACGGTGGCGGGTGGTTGGCTTTCCGAGCGCTGGCTCGGGCACCCGGAGTCGCTTGAGCCTCCAGCCAATCGATCGCTGGTGAAGTACAAGCTGATCATTGATGACTTCGGGGGCTGGCCGCTGTTTCAGGCGCTATTGGAAGTCCTCCACGCGATTGCGAAGAAGCATGGAACCGATATCGCCACGATTGCCACACGCTTTATTCTCGATCGTCCGGCCGTCGGAGCAGCCATCGTGGGAGCGACCAACGCGTCTCATCTGCCGGCGCACTTGCAACTCGGCACAATCGAGCTCGATTCACAAGACCATGCGCATATCGATCGCGTCCTGACAGAACGCAGAGGCCCGCTTGGCGAAGTCTACGCGCTCGAGCGGGATCGCACCGGGAAGCACGGACGGATCATGAAGTACAACCTGAGCCAGGTGTAACTGATTCAACGGCTGCGCAACGTTCCAAGACCGCCGTCAACGCCCAGGACCTGGCCGGTGACCCAGTTATTTTCGGGATCGAGCAGCCACGCGATTGCCGACGCTACATCGTCCGGTCGACCGATCCGGCCCAAGGCATGCATCGCAGCCGAAGCCTTCCTGGCCGCCTCATTTCCGGTGATCCGAGCCGCCAGCGGCGTATCCACCAAACCCGGAGCAACACAGTTCACCCTGATGTTGCGTGCAGCATAAGTCGCCGCCGCGGAGAGGGTCAATCCGATGACGCCTCCTTTGGCGGCGGCGATCGCCTCGTGATTCACGAAGCCCGTGCGCGCCGCGGCCGTAGCGCACAAGACAATCGATCCGCCGGTGGACCCAAGCGCCTTTGCACCGGCTCGCACGGTTGCGTAGGCGGTAGTGAGATTGGTGTTGATCGTCTCATTCCACTCCGTTTCCGTAGTCAGGTGCGCCGGTTTGAGGAGAATACTTCCTGCGCAGTTTACGATGCCGTGAATCGTACCGAGGGCCGCAACCGCGTGCTCCAGCGCCTCAGCCTTCGATGCGTCGAGGACTTGCGTGAGTGCAACCAGTTCCTCGCCGAGCAACGCCAATCGCTCTGCGGACCTGCCCATAAGAATCAGTTGCGCGCCGTGCGCTTTCAGTCTCCGCGCAAGGGCGGATCCGATGCCTCCAGCGGCACCAATGATGACAAATCTGGTGTTCTCGAAACTCAATCAGTTACCCTCAACCTAACCCGTCTTGACCGTTTCCCTCGGGGCGGTTCGATTCGCTCAAGCGGGTTCCGTTTGGTTTGTACGCGTATGATGCCAGCCCATGCTCGACTGGGGTAAACAATTTCTCAGGTGCTGGGGAGCCTGCGCACGATGGAGGGGTTCGGGACAATCCATTCGCTTTTCGCGGTATCTGTTCGCGGAGGGGACACTCCGCGGCGAGGCTGTTAGGGCAGTTCTTTAATACGGATGTTGCGGAACTCGACCAGGGAACCGTGGCCCAGGAAGCCGATGTGGCCGGCCGGGCGCGCGAGGCCGGGGTGACGCGCCAGGACTTTGGGCTCTTTCACGATGTCGAGGTCAGCGTCAAGAATGATCACGCCGTTTAGTGTCACTTCGATACGGCGCCCGTTGGCGATAATTTCCTCTTCGTTCCACTCGCCGAGCGGCTTGCGGTAGCCGGTGCGGGCGGGAATCGCATCGTAGACCGAGCCGTGATACTGTTCCGGCCGGATCTGTCCTTTGTACATTGGGTCGCTATCATCGAGGATTTGAATCTCCATGCCCTGGTAGGCGGCGTCTCCCTCGAAGGGCGCGCGAATGCCGATGCCATTGTTCGCGCCTGCGGTGAGCTTAAACTCGAAGCGGAAAACAAAGTTGCCAAATTCCTTTTCGGTAAAGAGATTGCCGCCGCCGTCGGCAGGGCAGACGATTTTATTGTCCTGCACCACGTAGCCGGGGCCGTGGCCGCCCACGAGCTTCCATCCCTTGAGGGTCTTCCCATCGAACAGAGGAGTGAAACCGGCCTCGTCAGCGGCGAATCCGATTTGTAGGGCGAGCAGCAGCCCAACAGCCATCTTGTGCATGAATCAAGTTTACCGCCGACGCACACGACTCCACATCGCGCTCCCCAGCACTTACTGGTATCGCCGTGTTGGGTGACTCGCGATGCACGGGTGCCAGGTCCAACCCAGCTTCGCGGAGGCCGGCGATGATATGCTCAACGACGTCCGGGTCGAACATCTTTGCCATTCCTTGCGCACCGTTGACGCGAAATCCGGCTTCAGCGCCTGCAGATCCTTCAGAGCCTTCTGCGCTGCGTCCTTCTCGCCAAGCTGCCCATGTGCGGCGGCCTGCCCGACCAACGTCATCCCGTACTCGTTCAGCGTCTTGGTCTGGTAGGCGAAGTCGAGAGCCCGGGTTCTATTGGATGGAGACGTACATCAAGCCTCGGGCCGGCACCTGCACCGGTACTTCCACGCGATACTCGCGGTCGAGAACATAACGCCGCGGCTCTCCATCCTGTTCGCGAATCACGGCAGTTTTGTTGAGGCCGGTGTAATAGAGAGGCAATGTGATCTTCTTCCGCACCTCGTAGTCAAGCGGGTTATAGATCACGGCGAGCCCCATTTCGGGCAAACGCGGATTCACGTGCAGGATTACGTCCAAATCGCGTCCGTCGGGTCGGCGTACGTGAATAATATCGGAATCAAGAATATCGCGATGGAGCTTATAAAAATCCACCCAGTGCTTCACGAGTGCCTTGGTCTCCTGGGAGTCGAAAAGGCGCGGGCCGCGGTAGCAGGCTTGGACTCCGGAAGCGAAATTTTGCGCCAGATGCGCGCCATAGGCATCCAGGTGCTCACGAAGAGGCTCCAGCGTCGCCGCTTCGCCGCCGCCCTGATACTGCACCAGCGGAACGAACATCCACCCCATACTGGGTGTTTTCTCCCACGTGCCGTCGAAAATATTCTGGCGGCCCAACAGAATCTGCCGTTCCCTGGGCAGCGACCAGTTGACCTCGCGATAACCCATCGCAGTTTTGTTGGAGCCCTCCAGAAAGTACCAGTCAGGGACATTGAGGTAGACGCCGCGCGCGCGGCACCATGCATAGAAATCCGAGATCTTTTTCCACTGCGCCCACTGCGAGTCCTCAAGGCCGCGGTGTCCAGGATGTTTGGTCGAGGCGCAGACGTCTCCGGGATAGGAGCCATCATGCTCCAGCACGGAGATGCCGGTTTTTTCGATGAAGGACATCACTTTGCGGAAGTATTCACTGCCCCACTGGCTTCCTAAGCACGGAGAATTGCCGAAAATCGCACCGCCAGGCTTGCCCGTGGCGGGATTGATCGCGTCATCGTCGGCGTCGATGGTACGGCTCGCCAGCAGGGAGTAACCGCCCAGTTCGACACCCTTGCTTTTGCCATAGTCGACAAGCTCCTTGATCTGCGAGAGGTAGACTGGGTCTTCTTTCTCGATATTGAAACCACTGCCGAAGCTCATGATGACCATCTCGAAGCCGACCGCGGCGGACTGGTCGATGGCCGTCCTCACGGACGCCGGGTCCGAGTTGCGGACATGCATCAGAATCGGATTTTCGGTGACCCAAGGCGCGAGCGTGCGATACATACGGCGCTCTGCCAGCCCTCGCCGCTCACGCTCGGTGTTGTCATGAATCAATTCAAAGATGCGGAACGTCTCGAAGACGCCGCCCGGCTGCACCACTTGCGCGGGACCGAGCTCGGGCCTGGTCTCCAGCAGGACAGGCGCTTCCAGGCGGTAGTTCACCTGCGTCGTGTACTGCTTGTCAGGGACCCAGTGGGCGATCTTGTTTATTCCGCTTCCCGAATGGGTGGCAATAAACGAATAGTCGGTCTCGACCTGGATGTAAGGGTTCGCCGCCACACCGGCCGACTCCACCAGTGATTCGTATTCCACAGCCGCCAGGATTTCGCTCGTAAATGTGTTGACTGTGCAAGGACGGTCCCCGCCGTTGCGCACTTCCAGCCACTTGGCGAGCAGCGGAATGCCATCGTACATCTCGTAATGCACCAAGACGGCGATGCCTTTGAGGTCCGGGCGCTCAAAACGCAAAATCAGCGATGCGCCGGGTGGAGGCCACGGCAGATCATCTGACCGGCGAACCCGCTTCCATTCGAACCGGGGCTTCGTTTTCCCGATCTCAAACCCGGCGAAGTGGAAGGAGGCGGGGTCGGCGGTCATCTGGTCCAGCCATTCGCTGCGGAGGTAGGCGTAATCCGGCTGGCCGAGCAGCCCGCCGATGTCGTACCGATGGCCGTCTAGCGTAATGGAGGCTTCAGGCTTGACGCCGCGCAGCAGCGCCGCGCCATTGTTTAGATTGTCCAGAGCCACCGAAGCCGCGTCCGGAGCCAGACGCCACACGCGCCGGACAAGACCGTTTGACATCTCGATTTCGTTGGGATGGGACCCGCGGCAGATCACTGCATGCACTGCGATGCTGGAGACCAGCCAATCAGACTTGGGTCTTTGCGGGTTTGCCGGGCATGCCGGTAGCTGGTCCACGGTTGTGGCGAACAGGGGCAGCGTCATCCAGAAAATGAAAAAACAGGATCTCATCTTTTTCGGCACCTTTGAAAAATAGCACGCACGTCAGGGGTTTAGAACCCGGGCCAGTGCGGGTGGCGCGCATCGGTGATTCGTAAGATTACCTGGTTTGGACTCGTCAATCACTTGTCGCGCTCTACGTGGTTGCTTCTACTCTCGCGATCAGTTCCGCGAGGAGCTCTCCATCGGAATCGAAGTCCAGATGCGGAACGTTCACGTCCAGCGCCACGGATGCGCCGCGCTCGGCTTGTTTGGCGAGGGCGACCACGCGCGAACCCAAGCACACCGCCTCCCTGGTGTTGTGGGTAACGAACACCACGGTCATGCCGCTTTCCTGCCATAGCTTCCGCATCAGCTTCTGCATGCCGCGGCGCGTGGTGGGATCGAGCGCGCTGAACGCCTCGTCCATCAAAAGTACAGGAGGCTTCATGATCAGAGCCTGCGCGATGGCGACGCGCTGCTGCATGCCTCCGGAAAGCTGGTGCGGGTACTTGCGCGCGTCGGCGTCGGTGAGTCCGGTGTGGCGCAGATAGCGCAGAGCTTCGTCCTGGAAGGCACCGCGCGAGCCCTTGGCTGAACACTCCGGGCCGAACGTGACGTTGTCGAGCACGGTCTTATCGGGGAAAAGAGAATAGCGCTGCGGGACGTATCCACAGGTGCGGTCTGGCCGCGAACGCTCTTTTCCCTGCACCAGAACGCGGCCCCGCGATGGACGCTCCTCGGCGAGAATCAAACGGAGCAGCGTGGATTTTCCGCAGCCGGTTTCGCCGACGATCGAAACAAATTCCCCCTCTACGATGTCGAGCGAAATGCCACCGAGAATGCGTTTCTGCCCGTATTCGACAACAACGTTCTCGATGGCGATGCTCATTCAACAAACCAGGGGTGGAGCTTCCTGTTCAGAGTGCTCATCGCCAGATCGACGGCGAAAAGCAAAAATGCCACCCACAGCACGTAGGGCAAAATCGTATCCATGCCCATATGCCTGCGCAACAAGGCGATGCGGTAGGCCAGGCCGTCGGTGGACGCGATCATTTCGCCGGCGAACAGGAACAGCATCACCGCTTTCAGGTTCAGGCGAATGCTATTCATCACGCGCGGCCAGATTTGTTTCAGCACGATGCGATAAGCGATCGTAAAGTCGCCCGCGCCAAGCGTCAGGCCTTTGACGATCTGCTCCCTCGGGACGCTGTTGGCCAGGTTTACTGTGTCCAGAATCAGCGTGGGCGCCACGCCGATGACGATCAGCGCGATCTTCGATAACTCGTCGATGCCGAAGGCGATGAACAGAATGGGCAGCAGCGAGAGAGCGACGATCTTGTCGAAAAATTGAAAGAAACGCAGAAACAGCGCCCCGATATAAGGGAACATCGCCATGTGCAGACCCAGCAGCACGGCTGGGAATAGCAGCGCCACGCTGATCAGGAATCGTCGCGCGGTGGCGAGCGTATCGGTGGCAAGCATGCCGGAGCGGAGGCGCTCCATCCAGGATTTCGGTGCGTCAGCGGTGTCGGAATCGCCGGGAGGATTTGTCGCTGCGTCCTCGAACGCTTTTACCATTTGCGGGACGGTGGGCATCACACGCTCGTCCGGATTCTCGCGATGCCTCTCTTGGGCGGCGTAAAAATACGCGGCGATGCCGGCGGCGAACAGGAGCCAGGAAAGCGCCAGAGCGGGGATGCGCGCCGGACGCGCGTCGATACGAAAAAAACTCAAAGCTTGCCCTGCGCCGCGGCCTGCATGTAGACCGTGTTGAAGCGCAGCCTCACGCGATCCTGTTTGCCGAGCACGCTGCCGTCGGGGAATTGAATGGCCACGTCGTCGGCGGACGCGGCTTTCTCGCCCAGCAAGCCGTGCGTGAAACAGAACCTGCGCACCTGGTCCATGGTCTTCTTCAAGTCCGCAGAGGAAACCTGTTGCACGGCAGATTGCGGCGTGTAGAACATGTGCGTGGTGGAAAGCTGCTCCCTATAGGATGCCAGCGTGTCCTGCGAGCCCTCGGCAATCGCCGCCAGCGTTTTATCCGGAGCCGCCGCAGTCATCTGCGCCATCACTTCGTACCAGGCTCCGGCGATAGCTTTGGCGAACTTGTCGCCATCGGGCCGCTTCAGCACTTCGGTGCGCACAACGAGAAGGTCAAGAATCTCGCCTGGAATCTGCGAAGAATTGAAAACGGTCGTGACGCCTTTTGCTTTGGCGATCTGCGACACCATCGGCTTCCACGTCACCACCACCTGCTTGTCGGCGTTGGTCAGGAACGCCGCGGCGATGTCGGCGTCCGAGGTGTTGAGATACTTCATCTTCTTGATCTGCGCTTCAAGCCCGTTTATCGCCATGCCGCGTTCGATCAAATATTGCGAGACGGTTTTCTCGACGATCAGCACCTGCTTACCGGGGATTTGGGCCAGCGTAAGGCCTCCGCGGACCAGCACCGCGTCGTTGCCGTTGGAATAATCGCCCAAAATGATGGCCGTAGTGTCGACGCCGGCCGCCGCAGGCATGTCCAGCGCTTCCATATTGGTCATCACGCAAGCGTCGATGTTCTTGGCAACGAATGCGTCGAGCGACGGTGCGTAATCGAAACGCTGCACCTTGATCGTGATGCCGTACTTGTCTGCCCACTTCCTGAGAATCCCCGACTTCTGCATGTAGTAGTAGGGATTCCAGCCGACGTAAACGCTCCAGCCGACGGTGAACGTGGGCTTCTGAGCAAAGATCGAGGGCGCAAGCGCCGCGAGTAAGATGACGATACGGCCTAAAGACATGGTTGAGAGTCGATCCGCGCCACAAGGCAATGAGGCGGCGACTCGGCCGATTAAGTAGAGTGTAGCGCAAGAACACACTTTAAGAACGCGCTACACTACAAATCGGGCCGGAGCACCCTCGCCGCTGCTTAACCCCAACACATGAATTTTATGTTTGAGGAAATCATACAGCCTGGCGCAAGCTGGTCCCATGTATTGAAGCGCGGGACGGCGCTGCGCATCACCGATGTGGAAGGCGGCGCGAACGTCGGCGCGTTGTTCTACAACTTCGAGTGTCCGACGGAGCGCTACAACATGCCCGACACTCTGAAGGCTCAGCATATCGCGCGCCTCACCAAGGACTTCGTGCTCTATTCGGACATGGGGCGCATTCTCTGTTCGATCACGGAGGACACCGTGGGCTGGCACGATCCTTTGGGAGGCTGCTCCGCCGCGGGGCGCGAACGCTTCCTGATTGAGCTGGAAAAATGGGGCCTGGGGCCGCGCGATCTGGTGGGCAACGTGAACTTCTTTTCGCGCGTCGATGTGGCCGCGAGCGGCGCAATGTCGTTTCACGAAGGCAATTCCAAGGCAGGAGCAAGCATCGATCTGCGCGCGGAGATGAACGTCTTGACGATTCTGAACACAGAGCCGCATCCCATGGCGGCGGGTCCTGCAAAGCCTGTGCTGGTGTCAGTGTTTAGAGTGGGTGCGCCTTGCCAGGATGATCCCTGCCGCCTCTCGCGCCCGGAAAATGGACGCGGCTTCACTCTGACGGAGCGGTACTTCGCATGAAATATCAGCACGTCATTCAGCCGGGCGATTACTGGATTCACGAAATTAAACAGGGCCAGCATTTCCGCATCGTGGATCTGCATGGCAATCAGGCCGTGGATACGCTGTTCTACAACGCGCACAACTATGCCGACCGTTTTAGCGCGCAGGATACCATCCGTGAGCAGAAAAACATTTATCTGACAACCGGAACGAAGCTGATGTCGAATTTTGGTACCGTGCTGCTGACGATCACGGACGATACCTGCGGCCGCCACGACACGCTGGGCGGCGCGTGTTCGCATGAAAGCAACATGGTGCGCTACGCCCTCGAAAAGCGCCACATGCATGCCTGTCGCGCCAGCTTCCTGAAGGCGGTCATCCACTGGCCGGGCCTGGAAAAGCGCGACATTCCGCCCAATATCAACTTTTTCATGAACGTCCCGGTGACGCCCGAAGGTAAACTGACGTTCGAAGACGGCATCTCCGAGCCCGGCAAATATGTGGAGATGCGCGCCGAAACGGACGTGCTGTGCTTAATCAGCAATTGCCCTCAGTTGAACAATCCCTGCAACGCCTATAACCCGACTCCGGTCGAGGTTCTGATCTGGGACTGATGTTTTCGAAAGTTCTGATCGCCAATCGCGGTGCCATTGCGTGCCGCATCATCCGGACTCTCAAGAAAATGGGCGTCGCGTCGGTGGTCGTGTATTCGGAAGCCGACAAGCACTCACTTCACGTTAAGCAAGCCGACGAAGCGGTCCTGATCGGCCCTGCCGCAGCCGCGCAGAGTTACCTGTTCATCGACGCCATCCTCGACGCAGCCGGCAAGACGGGCGCGCAGGCGGTTCACCCTGGCTATGGTTTCTTGAGCGAAAACGCCGCGTTCGCCGAAGCGTGCGCCTTAAGCGGTATTGCGTTTATCGGCCCGAAGCCGGACCAGATGCGCGCGTTCGGGCTGAAACATACTGCGCGACAGATCGCCGAAGAGAATCGCGTAGCGCTGCTGCCGGGCAGCGGCTTGCTCGCGTCAGTGGAAGAAGCGTTTGCGCATGCTGCGCGCGTTGGCTATCCCGTGATGCTGAAGTCGACGGCTGGCGGCGGCGGTATCGGCATGCGCCTCTGCGCGTCGCCCGAGGAATTGGCCGAATCGTTCGCGGCGGTGCAGCACATGGGCCAGGCCAGCTTCGGCTCCGCGGCACTGTATCTGGAAAAATTCGTAGCCAACGCGCGGCATATTGAAGTGCAGATTTTCGGCGATGGCAAGGGCGGCGTCATCGCGCTGGGCGAGCGCGACTGTTCCGCGCAGAGGCGCAATCAAAAAGTGATCGAGGAAACGCCCGCGCCGGGTCTGGACGACGCGGCTCGCGCGGAGTTGTTCGAATGCGCCGTGCGCCTGGGCCGCGCCGTGCACTACGAGTCAGCCGGAACGGTGGAGTTTCTCTACGATAACGACACCCGCCAATTTTATTTCCTCGAAGTGAATACGCGTTTGCAGGTGGAGCATGGCGTCACGGAGGAAGTGACCGGCATCGACATCGTGGAATGGATGGTGCGTCAGACCGCAGGCGAATCACCCGCGATTGAGGCGAAGCCCAGCGGGTGCTCCATGCAGGTGCGCGTCTACGCCGAGGATCCGTTTAAGAACTTCCAGCCCAGCGCGGGAACGCTGACGCACGTCCGGTGGCCCGGCGGCGCGCGCGTCGAGACGTGGGTGCAATCCGGCTCCGAAGTGACGCCGTATTACGATCCGATGCTGGCGAAAATCATCGTACACGGCGAATCGCGGGCCGTAGCACTGGAGCGTCTGCGCGAAGCTCTTGGAAACACCGCCGTGGCGGGAATAGAAACCAACGTCGATTACCTGCGCCAGGTCGTAGACGATCCCGTATTCGAAGCCGGTGGGGTCACCACGGCCTATCTGCGCGGCTTCGATTACGAGACGCACGCGATCGATGTGCTCGAGCCAGGGACGCAGACCACGGTGCAGGATTATCCAGGCCGCGAAGGTTACTGGCACGTCGGCGTGCCCCCGTCGGGTCCCATAGACGCGCTTGCCTTTCGCTTGGCGAACAAGTTGGTCGGCAACCTCGAAGGCGCGGCAGGATTGGAGATCGCCGTGACGGGCCCAACGCTGCGCTTTCGCGCCGATACGACGATCGCGCTCACAGGCGCTGATTTCGCTGCGCGCCTGGACGGCATCGCCTTTGTGCCGTGGCAGGCAATTGAGGTGAAGAAAGGCTCGACCCTCGAAATGGGCTCGGGCGCACGAGCTTATATGGCGGTCGCGGGAGGATTCGACGTGCCGCAATATCTGGGCAGCCGCTCGACGTTTATTCTCGGCAAATTTGGTGGCCACGCGGGCAGGCCTCTGCGCGCAGGCGATGTGCTGCCGGTCGTTGGGGGCCAGGGGCCACGGGCCGATGTCGTTCAGGGCCTGATCCCGCGATACGGGAATGAGTGGACGATCGGCGCGATGTATGGGCCTCACGGCGCGCCCGATTTCTTCACGTCTGATGACATCGAAATGCTTTTTTCGGCGGCTTGGAAGGTGCATTACAACTCCGACCGCACCGGCGTTCGCCTGGTCGGCCCGAAACCCCAATGGGCGCGCAAGGACGGAGGCGAGGCTGGCCTGCATCCCTCGAATATCCACGACAACGCCTACGCCATCGGTACCGTGGATTTCACGGGCGATATGCCGGTGATCCTCGGGCCCGACGGCCCCAGCCTTGGTGGATTCGTCTGCCCTGCGACGATCATCAACGCTGAGCTATGGAAGATCGGCCAGTTGAAACCCGGCGACACGGTTCACTTCCGCGCTGTCTCTCTCGAACAGGCACTGGCGATGGAGTGCCAGAACGACCACGCCATCGCGACGCTAACCGGCGAACTCGCATCGCTCCCCGAGGCGACACGGCAAGAGCCAGTGCTGCGCAAGATCGACGGAGTCTTCTATCGCGCCGATGGCGACCGTTACCTGCTGGTCGAATACGGTCCGATTGTGCTCGATTTTCACCTACGCCTGCGCGTGCATGCGCTCGAAACGGAGCTGCGCGCGGCCGGAATCGGCGGGATCATCGATATCACCGCAGGCGTGCGGTCGCTGCAGATTCATTACGACGCGCGAACGCTCGCGCGCGAAGCTCTGCTCGTCGCGCTCGATGAGTGCGAGCGCCGTATTCCAGATCTCGAGGGAATGGAAGTACCATCGCGCGTGGTTCATTTGCCCCTGTCGTGGGAAGATCCCGCCACGCTGCTGGCGATTCAAAAGTACATGCAATCGGTGCGGCCTGACGCGCCGTGGTGCCCCAGCAACATCGAGTTTATCCGCCGCGTCAACGGACTCGATTCCGTCGACGACGTGAAGCGCATCGTGTTCGGCGCGAATTATCTCGTCCTCGGCCTGGGCGACGTTTACCTGGGTGCGCCCGTCGCCACGCCTGTCGATCCTCGGCATCGCTTGGTCACGACGAAATACAATCCGGCGCGCACCTGGACGCCTGAGAACGCCGTCGGCATCGGTGGCGCTTACTTGTGCGTCTACGGGATGGAAGGCCCCGGAGGCTATCAGTTCGTCGGGCGCACGGTGCAGATGTGGAATACATACTCCGAGCCCACGCCCTGGCTGCTGCGGACTTTCGATCAACTGCGCTTCTTTCCGGTCAGCGCCGCCGAATTGCTCGAAATTCGCGACGCATTCCCGCACGGCGGCTACGAGATCAACATCGAGCCCGGCACGTTCCGTTTGAAGGACCATGTTTATGACGCGACGGAGTTCAAAGCCCGGCAGCAAGCTGCATTTCTAGAGGAGCGCGAGCGTTGGGCCGCGGCCGGTGTGGACAAATTTGTCGCGCCGGACGACGCGCCGCCCACAGCTGATACAGCGGTTCCCGAAGGGTGCCGTGCTGTGCTGTCGCCCGTGACAGCCAGCGTCTGGAACATCGGCGTGGAGGCGGGACAACGCGTGAAAGCAGGCCAGCGCCTGATCGTTTTGGAAGCGATGAAAATGGAGATCGCAGTCACCGCGCCCGTCGCGGGTGTCATTGAAACGCTGAACTGCGCGCCAGGTATGCTGGTGTCCGCCGGGCAGGCTCTGGCGGCGATCCGCACGGAGGACGCATGACAGTCAATGAGACCTACGATCGCATCGAGAGCGGGCCGCTGAACCCGGTATGGATCTCGCTGGTACCGCGCGAACGTTCGCTCGAACGCGCGCGCCGCGCCGAAGGACCACTGGCCGGGCTGACCTTCGCGGTAAAGGACAACATCGACGTGCTCGGCTTGCCGACTACCGCGGGCTGCCCTGCTTACGCATACTCTCCCTCCGCCGACGCAACCGTGGTCGCGCGGCTGATGGCCGCCGGTGCGATTCCGATCGGCAAGACAAACCTCGACCAGTTCGCGACGGGGTTGGTCGGGACGCGGTCCCCTTATGGGGCGTGTTCCAGCGTGTTCGATGCCCGTTACATTTCCGGAGGGTCCAGCGCCGGGTCGGCTGTCGCGGTTGGGTCCGGGCTGGTAGATTTTTCGCTGGGCACGGATACCGCGGGCTCCGGACGCGTGCCTGCGGCGTTCAACGGAATCGTGGGATTGAAGCCTTCACGCGGTTTAATATCGACGAAAGGAATCGTGCCCGCGTGCCGCTCGCTCGATTGCGTATCGATTTTCGCGCGGGATTATGCCGTGGCCTCTCGCGTGTTGGAAACCACCCAGGGTTTCGATCCTGATGACCCGTATTCGCGCGAAATCGGAGTAGGGCAAGACGCGAATCCGTGGATCAGCGGCAAATTTCGCTTCGGAGTACCGCCGCCGGAACAGCTCGAATTTTTCGGCGACCAGGAAGCCGCGGAACTGTTTGAGAAGGCCGTTCGGCAATTCGGAGAACATGCGCTCGCCGAACGCGTCGAGATCGATTTTTCGCTCTTTCGCGAGGCTGCGGCGCTGTTGTACTCGGGGCCATGGGTTGCGGAGCGACTGGCGGCTATCGGACCGTTCATGGAAACTCACGCCTCGGAAATGAATCCGGTGGTGCGCGGGATTATCGAAGGCGCGAAACAATACACGGCGGTGGAGGCCTTTCAGGCGGAGTACAAACTTCGCGAGTTGCGCCGCGCCGCCGAAGCCGAGTGGCGCAAGATGGACATCATCCTGTTACCGACAACGGGCACCATCTACACGCATAAGCAAGTGGCGGCGGAGCCGGTAAAGCTCAATACGAATCTGGGCTATTACACGAACTTTGTGAATCTGATGGATCTGGCTGCGGTCGCCGTGCCGGCGGGCCGCCGCAGAAATGGGCTCCCGTTCGGCGTGTCGCTGATCGGGCGCGCGTTTTCCGATGCCGCGCTGCTGGACGCTGCTGGGCTGTTTATGCAGGAAGATATGGCATCCTCGACGACGTTTGGCTGCGTAGAGGTTGCGGTGGTGGGAGCCCACCTGAGCGGGCAGCCGCTGAACCGGCAGTTGACGGATCGCGGCGCGCGGCTGCTGTTCACGGCGAAGACGGAGCCTTGTTACCGCCTATATGCGCTGGGCGCGAAGCCGGGGTTGGTGCGCGACCCGTCTTTCACGGGTCCGGGCATCGAGGTTGAGGTGTGGACGGTTCCCGAAGACAAGTTCGGTGGGTTCGTTTCGCTGATTCCCGCGCCGCTGGGGATCGGCACGGTGATGCTGGAGAGTAATCGCGCGGTGAAGTGCTTCCTGTGCGAAAGCTACGCTGTGGTGGGCGCGGAGGAGATCACGCCCTTGGGCGGCTGGCGAAATTATCTGGCGCGCGGCGCGCGTGGCTAGATCGTCTTGCCGCAGATAGAGACCGTCGTTCGCAAAAATTCAATTCGTTGTCATCCAGCCTCCTAGCGTTACGTCTGCAACCAACAATCGCCAGGTGGACCCACAACGTCTGGTTCAGGCACATGAGGCGAAGCTCGTAACAGTGAAGCTTGAATGGGCCACATTCCAGTACCCCGCCGCACGCATGCCAGTCTTGGCCACGACGCCGGGATCGATCCCAAGGTCGCAGCCGACCAGCGTGCGTGTCCTCTGCAACCTCATAACTGCCGATCCAGGCGCCCGGCGCGACGCCGCTGACGGCAGAAACGATGCCAGGATAACCAGGATCGGTGAAGACAGCTGCTGCCACGCCCGCCACGATGGTGCCGTGCCCGAAATAATCCATGCCGTCGGTCGCGGTGTTGTCGATGCCTCCGTCGACGTCAGAATACACGCGCGCGACAATCACCGGTCGCGAGTCCGCCGCTATAGATCGGGAAGCGCGTGGGCGCATTGCCGCTGAACGTCGCAGACCAGGGATGCGTATTGTCCACGCCGCAGTCCAAGATGCCGATCTTGATGTACGCGCCCCCCGCTGGACTGCCCCGCCGGAAAGGGTCTGCCAAGCCTGCGCGATGCGATGCCGCTGGACCGCCTGATCCATTAGAGGACGATGCTTGTGCACCGGCGAGACACTCTCCACCTCGGCGACTGGCGGAGCAGCGCGGCGGAGGGAGCGTCTAAAGTGACGGCCATGGCGCTCACCAGAGTCGTATATTGATTGGTCACTTGACCGCCCATAACCTGGATTTTTGCCGTCATCGCCTGATGCTCCGCTGCGAGCTGCGAGCTGCGGGCCTCGACGTCAGCGTCATCGGCGCGAAAACGGGTCTTTCTTCGCTGCGGACACAGCGGCCGGTTAGCTTGTCGGGCCGAAAAGAGCTATGCCTGTCTGACAGGGGAGTTGCCCAATTGGGATACAAGCGCCGATTGGCAACTTGATGGTCCTTTTGTTACAATGAGATGGGCTTTCTCTGCGCGGGCAGAGTCCCTACAAAGGATCCCCGGTTCCCATGGCCACCAAACCTGCCTTCAAACAAGCCGATCAAGTGGAGCACCCCAAGTTCGGTTTGGGAAGTGTTCTGTCCTGCGGCGACGAGTATATTGTGATTAAGTTCGACGAACACGGAGAAAAGAAGTTCGTGTTGACGATCGTGCTGCCGAATTTGAAAAAGAGCGACCGCACGCCGCCGGTGGAGAAACGCCGGGCCACAAAGAAAAAAGTTGCAGCCCCGGTGGCGGCAACATAGGAATCCCTGAGCGGGAGTAATTCAGTGGTAGAATGCCAGCGTCTACCTCAGTGTCTTTGTTTTCAATTGCTTCCGAGCCATACTGTCTAGCGTACTGACTTCACTTTTTGATACTGTCTGTATTAGGAGGCGAAGATTCGAGTGGCGCACGTCAACATTCTCAAGCAGGTGAAAGCGGATGATCGCTGGCGGCTGGTCGCCATCCCGCGCAACAAAAAAGGCGGCTACGACTGGGAGTCGCTCCCCGACGGCCGCTATTTCATCGAGTGGTACGAGCGCGGAAAACGCAAGCGCGAAGCGGGCGGGGGAACCGCTGCCGAGGCGCTTGAAAAGGCTCGCCTCCGGAGGCACCTGATCGATGGGAAGTCGCTGGGACTCGCCGGACCCGAAGAGGAAGAGCACAAGCGCACCGCCGTTCACGTCGCGGTGAAGCACTACCTCGAATCGGTCGAGGCGCTCAAGAAACCGAATACGCTCCGGAAGTACAAAGCGGTGCTCGAACGGTTCGTCGAATTCCTTCCCCCGAACGCCGATCCCCGGAAAGTCACGCGGGACGATCTGACCGATTTCATGGTCCGGTTGAAGAACAAGCACAAGCTGGACAACAACACGGTCATCCACCAGATGATCATCGTCGCCCAATTCCTGAAGCGACACGGCAAACCGGGCACGACAAAAAATCTCGGACTACCCGAGCGGGTGATCAGTCTCCCACGCGAATACGGCGACGCCGATCTCAAGAAGTTTTTCGATGCGTGCACGGCTCCGGAGCGGGCGCTGTTCTCGACATTCTTGTTTACTGGTTTCAGAGAACAAGAGGCTGTCCATCTGTTCTGGTCGGACGTGAACGCAAAGCTCAACACGATCCGGGTCACGTTGAAACCGGAGCTCGGGTTTTCGCCGAAGCGCTGGGAAGAGCGCGAGGTCCCGGTGCCGAAACCGCTCATCGAAATCCTGGCGGCGCATCCGAGGAGAGAGAACTGCCGATTTGTGTTTCCATCGCCGGCCGGAAATCGGGAATGGCATATGCTCGACCGCTGCAAGGAGATCGCGAAGCGGGCGGGGCTGGACGAAACGAAATGGGACCTGAAAACGTTCCGCTCAACCTACGCGACGCGAATGCTTCGCGGGGGATTCGATGTGCGGACTGTCCAACATTGGATGGGACACCGGTCGCTCGAAACGACGATGCGGTACCTGGCACCGGCAACGGACGTTCATGATCGGCTGGATAAGGTGCAGATCGCGGGCGTGCTTTGCGGCTCTTGAATGATTCAACACAGAGAGACAATAAAAAGTTCAGTTTAACTCTGAGTTGTGTCGCGGCGCGCGGATACGACGCCATCGCTCGTGATTCGGCCGCCGAAATATAGCTGCGTGAAGTGGACCTTGCGGGACGAGCGAAGCGCCGGTTGAGGCTAAAAAAAGAATCCGTCTCGGTAAAAGTTAGACGGATTCCGATGAGAACGACGCACGGTTATCTGCGCGCTCCCGCCACATAAAATCGCCGGTCGTGTCGCCGATCCGCGTACGTGAGGGCGAGTCCAGGTCCATCCGGATGGCATTCGAAGCAGAGGAACATCGGTCGGCCCTCAGGACTCAGCCATGGTTCATGCGGAAAGAGAATAAAGCGTCTGTCGGGCGGGAGGGCTACATGTGCATACTGCTTCGAGAACCGGATTGCATCTTCGTATCTCGGTCTCTCCAGGTTCGCTTCGTGCAGGAGTTGAATAGCTCCTTGCTCGTCGAACTCATCAAGGGGTGGGACGAGTTGAATCTCGACTTGGCAAAGTTCCTTAGCATGGGCGATCGGAAAGTTCCTTTCGCTTATCTGGTCGTTGAACAGAACCCCTGATGTCGCTATCACATCATCAGTCGTGGTAGGTTGAGCTGTTAGCCGAAACGTCGGCGGGACAAAAGCGGTGAAGTCGATCATAGTTGTTAATTTCCCTTCGCGAAACCGTGAGTATTGAAAGTTGGCTGTAGCGCTAAGGCCATGACTAACCAATCGAGAATCACCCAGCCGACAACAACATCAAATTGGGCGGAGTGGCTGACGAGCAGGAAACAGGAGAGGCATATTGGCGGCGGACACACGCGATTCCGTCTGACCGGCGGACGTACGCCTATCGGTAGTCATGGACTTGGCGCTACAGCTGCACCAATTTCGGGTGGGATCAACTGCGAACACGTTAGCACAACGGCAACGCGTCGTCAACTCGTGTGACAGTCACAATTCGTAGGGGACACCCGCCGTTCAGCTCGAGTGAGCCGGTATCAGCTCGTAGTCAAAGCCGAGCCCTGGGGGTGTGACTCCCGGACGAAAAGCAGGTCGCTAGGACTCCTGTTAGAATTGCAATAGACTATGCGCGATGCAAGCGCAATTGAGATCTCCCGTTGGTGCCCGGGTGTCACCGACCTTGGCGCGATTTGCATTCTGGGGCGCGGTATCGAGAAAGTGCAAACTCGTGCCGGTTTCGTCTGGCGCCCGACCAGATACATCGAGAAGCCCACCGCGAGCGGAGCGCATTCGGGGTGGCGCGTTCCCGCGAACCCAAACGACGACTGCTCGATAATCGCTGGCGCGCATGCAAACGTCATTGGTGGTTGTGAGCTATTCCATGTGTCACAGCGGACTTGTTCTGGTCCAAAACTCGTAATCTTTGCGGCAGGTCGGCCTGCATACCTGGCCGCAGAACCGGACCCTATGCTCACTGAAGGGCGCGTCTTGAGAGAAGCATTCGTGCGGAGGGCGCAGCCGTCGACCGACGTCGAAATTATCATCTTATCTCGGAATCGTGATACTCGTGACGATATCGACCAGACAATCCGCTTGGCCGCAGATCGTCACATTGCGACAGTCGGCATTATAACTGTGAACATCCATCTGAGTCGCACTATTGAATTCGCTCGCCGAGCTGCGTGGGATGGGAAACCGATTCACTTGGTGTTCATAGGAGCCGAAGAGCTGCTGGCGGAAAGATACGCGAAGCGCTCCCGTGTGCTCGCCACTCTTGGAGGAGTCACGGAGACAGCGGCCTACCGCAGAACCCTTGCGCGCGAAGAGAGCGGACTACTCGCTCTTCTTGAAGGCCGCTACAAACGATCCTGAGAATCGTGTATACTGCAGCTGTCCTGCGGTTCTCTGAGTGGAGGAGCGATGAGAGGGCTTGTGCTGAAGTACGACGGCATAGTTTATCAACATGCCGGCGAACTACTCTTGGATTGGCCTGAGACGCGGGATATTCGCTGCCAGTGCGTTCACACCTACTGGACAAGCCTCAATAATTTCGCCTTCGGCCAAATATTTGGCAGTTCTCTTTTAACGCCTGTTATCAACAGAGGTGGAGTACTGACATCGATGCCACCACTCGTCGAGGGCGGCGAGACGCCAGGAGAGATTCTCCTTGGAACTCACTTCTCTCGGAAGCGCAAGGTCAAATTGCTTTCCAGCCCTCATTGGCCAGAGGCAACCTTGATAAAAGATCCGAACGATGGCGGCCGCTTAAAAGATGCTCTGTCTCGATTGGGTGGGCTCGTGAATACTCATCGCTCTGTCTGGGGCGAGTATGCTTTGCGAGAAATCTATTTAAGCTTTCATCCGAAGGGTGGCCAATGGCATAAGGTTGACGGGTTTTGGCAGTTCGAAGGACGGACGCATTCTTATCCTGACTCGGACAAAGAGAGCGCCGTACCTTCCGCATACGTAGACTCTATAAGACGTTTTGTGGAAGATCGCTTGCCAAAGACACTTGAGAAGAGGAGAGCCCCTGCCGGCGCTCTCGAAGGATATATTCGCCGCAATGTCGTGCTCCATTTAGCGATTCATCCAGTGAGCAATCTTACATCTGACCCGGATTTCGAGGACCCCGCGAGCTCCGCTCGCGTGCTTCATACTACTCGCGGGACAGTGGCCGGAGGAGAGGTTGAACAACATCTGTGGAGAGCGCAGGAACTGACGGTGCCTGGCTTACTTAGGACGATGATTGAATATGCGGCAAAGGAACAACAGCCAGACCGACGACGCCGAACGCTGATCGAGAAGATTCAGGAAGCATCAGAGAGCCCGGATCTTGACGCTATTAGAGAGGGTTTGGTCGAGGCCGTCTCCCATGCCCACAATAAAGAAATGGACCAGCTGCGACGCTTGATGCGCCACCTCGAAACGCTCTCGGTGAAGGCGGGAGCCGCACCGGAGGGTGGTCTCATCTACCTTGGCGAGACGGAGTATCGCAATGCAATCTCCGTGCTAAGGGAAATGGGTGCAGGGAGAGAAGGCGCAACATTTTCGGACGCCTTCTATCGGGTGTTTCCTGAATTGATACGCCCACAGTCCAATACGGACGGAATTCTATGACCGCAGGAGCCGCCTGAAAGCGATGGCCTTCTGAAGGAGAAACCAACACGAATACGCAAAGAGAAACTCTGCTTCTGAGAACGTGTAAAGAGCAAACCGAGCTTCAATTTCATCGGTTTTCAAGTCTAGACTCAAAAGCTGGCATCCTGATCGGATTTGTCGCAGCAGCTCTTGCCGAGATTCTCGGCGCTTTGATCGTTGTGGCGGCCGATCATCCGGATTGGTTTTCGCGTCTTCACTTGTCTGCGGCAGTAGTCAGCTTTTTTATCGGTATGGGGTCGATCGGAGTGTCGGCATTCTTTGCAGTCCTAATACTTTGGCCGCGCCCTTTCATCGGAACTAGTTTTAAGAACGAGGCCAGAGACATTAGCGGCGATGCGACCGAGGTCGTTAGCAATTTCGAAGGTTTGTACGCCGCTGAGATTGCGTTGTTGCAAGCGTGGGAGAAAAATGAATTATCGTTGGCACAAAAAACTGCTGGACTTCGCCCACTCGCATTTTTCATCGGAACCGCGATAATTAGTCTTACGGTTTCAGCGATTTCCTTGGTCGGTGAGGGAATCCATAGCGCAGTGAAAGAGCCGACGCCGCGCCGAGTGGAGGAGCCGCTGCATAACGTACAAGACTGTGTTGGTGCATCTGATAATAATAAGCCTGCGAAGCCGAGCGCTCTATCGAACTCGAAGACCACACAGTTACCACCACCGCGACCGAAAGCGAAGAAGTAGCCGGTTCGGGCCTTCTGGTTGAAATTGGTTCCCTGTTGGCGTGTGGATAACTCCCTTGAAATCTAGCCATTTTCATGTTATGCGACGTCTTGACGCGCATCCCCTATGCTATATGATAAAGGACGTTATCATATAGCAACATGGCCGACGAGCTGATCCCACAACCAGACCACGAATTGGCGGCACCTGTCCAGTCCGACGTGCCGGCGGTCGTCATGGTCGCCGGTGAGCGAGCCTCGATCCGGTTCATCGAATTCTTCGCGGCGGAGATCAGAAACCCGAACACGCGTCGCGCATACTACCGCGCCGTGTGCGATTTTTTCCGTTGGTGCGAAATTCATGAGTTGCGGCTCGAACAGATCGGACCCGTCCATGTGGCCGCCTACGTCGAAAAATTGGGAATCGATCTTGCGCGTCCGTCCGTGAAGCAACAGCTCGCGGCGATTCGCATGGTCTTCGATTACCTGGTGCTCGGCCAGGTCATCCCGGCGAATCCGGCGGCGGCGGTGCGAGGACCGAAGTACTCGACGAAGCGCGGGAAGACGCCGGTGCTCTCCGCCGAAGAAGCGCGGCAACTGCTCGACAGTCTCGACACATCGAGCGTTGTCGGCCTGCGTGATCGCGCGCTCATCGGACTCATGGTGTACACGTTCGCTCGCGTCGGTGCCGCAATCGGAATGAACGTCGAGGATTGGTATTTTCAAAATCGGCGCTGGTGGGTGCGGCTGCATGAGAAGGGCGGCAAGCGTCACGAGATGCCCGCGCATCATAATCTCGAAGAGTACATGGCGGCGTACCTCGAAGCGGCTGGCATCGCCGATCAACGGGATGCTCCCCTCTTCCGAACGGCGAGAGGCAAAACAAAAACATTGACCGAGCGGCGTATGAGTCAGCCGGAAGTGTATCTGATGATCCGACGTCGTGCATCCGGCGCGGGAATTCAAACATTGATTGGCTGCCACACGTTCCGCGCGACGGGCATCACGGCGTATTTAAAAAACGGCGGGAAACTGGAAGTCGCGCAGCAGATGGCCGCGCACGAGTCCGCGCGCACGACGGGACTCTATGATCGCCGCGGCGACGACATTTCACTCGATGAAGTGGAGCGGATTGTGATTTGAACCGACAAGAAGAGCATCACGAGCGCTTCGCTGCGAGTAGTCATTTTGCTTTTTCACGAAGGTTCTGGAACATGCATCCAGGCGCGATATAATTTGGACGATGCCGTGCCCAGATTTTGATGCGCTTCAAGAACAATTGTCCCGCGCCGCGATGGTGCAGGATCGAGCCTACGATCCCTCAACCGCTCGACGATTGAGCACTAAAAAACTAATTGAACTGCGCGACCAGACGGGCTAACTTGTCCTCGTCTCTGAGCTTCCACGTATAACCAGAGAAGCGCGAATTCGTAGGGACAGGTGAAAGCTGAATGGGCATCTGACCGATGAACCCCGTGTGTTGTTGCTAGATTACTACATTATCCACTCGTATTGAGGGGCGTTGCAGTAGAGCTGGGCTGAACTTAAAATCTCCGATGGTGGGCGAGACGTGCGAAAGGTGGCCGATACAACTGCTGCAACCGAGCGACCGGCAAGCGGGAATGAATTGCGTTTTTGGGAACTGGTCAAATCGGACGCTACCCGAATACTCCCCTGCAAAACTGAAAACGCAAAAGCTAATGAGTTCTTAAATCGAGTGGTTCGGATCAGCGAACCCGGTGCCCAAATCCGGCTGCGCGGAATTCTCTAAGGGCAGCGAGCTCGGCGGCAAATCCGTGCCGGGCTGAATGAGGGTCTCCGCAAACTCGGCCGAGACTGCCCCGTTCGAATCCTGTTCATTCAACTCCCCCACGACAATCACCGGTTGTTCGGCGGTTTCCGGCTCCACCAGTAGAAGCACCGGTTCCGGTGTCGCCGCGATGGCCGATGGTGCGGGTGCAATTTCTTCGCCGCTGGGATGTGCGGCGATACCTTCATCCGAGGTGAGCACCGGTTCCATGGGGGCAGTCGCGAGCACGGCAACGGGTTTCAAAGGAACGTCAATCGGGTGTTGCTTCCGGTTCACGAATTCCGCGAAGGTCATCAAGGGCAACTGCTTCCGAACATGACGCCTTGCCTCACCCTGCGCAATCGTGTCGATCATCTCATCCGAAAACGCCTGATGCCGCTCACGGTTTTCAATTCGCTTCGCTTCTTTCACGACGGCGAATTCCGCGGCGGACTCGACGATGAACCGATCCACTTCAACCTGGCAATAGTCTTCGTACTCCCATTCGAGTTGCTGACGGGCGTCCTCCGCAACGCGTCGCGCGCGTTCTTTCCGTTCGTTCCCCTCCCTCGCTTTCCGTTTCGCGCTCGTCTCGAAATTCTCCGGGACAGAAGTGTTGCCTTCAACCAGATGGATATAAAACCCGGGCGGGTTCGTAACGGGAACGCGTGAGTTTTGAATCAAGTGATCCGCGAGTTCAAGTTGCGCAACAACGTCCTGACCGGGTTTGATGTTCACGAGCAGGTCCACTGTTTTCTTCTCGCTTATTCCCCGCCGCGTGAATTCGGCGACGAGTTGAGGATCGAATGTCGGTCGCGCGGGTGCGACTTCGCGGCGTGGTTGTCGCGCCGCTGATGTGCTGCTCGCGCGCTGGCGTTCTGGGAGTTGATCCTTTCCGGTGTGAGTCCCCTTCCGGTTCAACCGTGATTGCCGATCGCGATGAAATTTCTCTCCGTGATAAAAAAGAATTTTGTAATGTTCGTTATCGCTCGTTCGTTCGATGCGCCAATCGGCGAGATAGCCGCGCTCGGTGAGTTCGTCGAGTGACGGCGCAAGTGTCCGTGTGATGAGGGAAAGATATTCGTACTGCCGAATGTTCAACATCTGGCAGAGCTCGTCATACCGTTTTTCAAAAATGCCTTCGTCGCGTGTCGCGTAGAGCCACACCTGCAAGAGCGGCACGAGCGCTTTCGAAATGTGGTTCTTCAATTCGCGATACGCTTCGAGATCGATCGGGAGTAAATGGTTCGCGTTGATGTTCTGCAACTGCCAGTCGGAAAACCAAACGTAATTTTTGTCGGCAACCTTTCCGTCGGGTAATTCTTTGCCGAAACCGACGGCGCGCTCGAACACGCGGAACCGATCTTTGACGCGCCGTTTTTCGTTGGCGAGATACACGACGCCCTCGGAAAAAATAGTCGTCGAAAAAAGTACGTCGAGCCACTCTTCGACTTCACGATAATTTTTTCCGCTGTGGCGATGCTTGTGTAGGAGCCGGAGAATTTCGGCGGACGTGAACGCAATCGGGTTTGTCACTCTCCCCTCCTTGCGCATGATGTCGGTCAAAATTTTGCAGAGCGCGATCCACTTGTCCTGGTCGGCGGTGATCGGGAGTCCGTACTTTGCGGACGGGATGATGGTTCCCTTCAACTCCATCCGTTTGCCGTCCGCGACGGTGGTGATCGTAAATGATTTTTCCTGGGCGTTGCGGAGTCGCTTGCTGGATGGCGTGAAGAAACCGAGGGAGGCAAGATTTTTTTCCACCTTCACAAACTCGGTTGACGGCAGAATGTCGGGCTGCTTCTGGAGTGCCATGCCGATCTCCCCTTCAAAGCTTCCCCGATCTTCAGTTGTTCTTGGTTCCTCCTCCATCGTTTCTTAATTCTTTCATGGAAGTGCTTTTCCATCAACAACATAGCTGCGTGTTGTTTGTTGACAAATATCTAAACTGTCTAAGAATATCTAGCAACGCGGGATTGGCTGGGACGGGCTGAAAACGCTCACCTTCTGGCGGCGTGTGTTGTTTCGCAGTGCACTAAAATTTGTTTCGCGGTGCACTGTTTCTTGTTTTGAAGTGCACCATTCCTTGTTTTGAAGTGCACTAAAATTTGTTTCAAGGTGCACCATCTTGCATTGAAGTGCACCATCCGATTTGTTTCGGAGTGCACCAGTAGAATGCAGTATTTTAAGGGAATTTGTTTTGGAGTGCACTACCTCTTACCAATCAGAAAGGACAGGTCTGTGGCGGGAAATTTGACAGCTTCCGTGATCAGCCTTAGGGTTACCGGAGCACTGACAAACCACCTAAGGAGAATCAAATCAATGGATTGGGTAAGCTTCGATGAGATCAAAAAGCGGGTCACTTTGGAGATGGCGATCACCCGATACGGTATCCCTCTGCGCCGTCTGAACGCGACGACGCTCCGGGGGAAGTGTCCGTTGCCAACGCACCATTCCGAGTCGAGCACGGAGAGTTTCACGGCCACGCTCAACAAAGGAATCGGAGGCGCATGGGCATGCCAATCGAAGTCGTGCGCCAAGGCGCGCGGCAGAGTCGGCGGCAATGTGCTCGACTTCGTCGCGGCCATGGAGCAATGTTCCGTCCGTGACGCGGCGATCAAATTGCAAACCTGGTTCCTGGTTCCAGCCGCCGGTGGATCGCATGAACTGGTTGGTAAGGAACCTGACGCGGAAATTTCCGCGGGCAAAGAACCGGAGCCGCAACGTGTTCAAGAAAAACATAACGGGGCGGTGGAGAACGAATCGAACAAGCCGCTCACATTCACACTTCAGAACATCGACTGCGGTCATCCGTATCTCAGCGAGAGGGGAGTCATCGAGGAGATCGCAAAAACTTTTGGCATCGGATTTTTCTCTGGCAAGGGATCGATGCATGATCGCATCGTGATCCCGATCCACAACCGGACAGGCGAACTCATCGCGTACGCCGGAAGATTGATCGATGGATCGGAACCGCGTTACAAATTTCCGGCGGGCTTTCATAAGTCGCTTGAACTTTTTAATCTGCATCGAGTGAAAGGGGAACCATCTGTTATTCTCGTCGAGGGATTTTTCGATTGCATGAAAGTGACGCAAGCCGGATTCCCGTGCGTCGCACTCATGGGATCGACGATGAGCGCGATGCAAGAAAAACTTCTGGAAGATTTCGCGCACGTCGTCGTAATGCTCGACGGTGATGAAGCGGGGAGAGTCGCGGCGGAGAACATCTCTGACCGACTGCAACGTGTCGTGTACAAAGTTGATCTCATCGAACTGCCCCATGGCATGCAACCGGATCAACTCGCCGCGTCCTCAGTTCAACAAATGCTGAACCCCATCACATGATGGGGTTTTTTTGACTCGCAAAACAATCCACTCCGCCACTGATAACAGGTTCACCTTATTGCCCCAGCCTGGAGCATAATGATACGAAACGTGTATGACACAATCCGAGGCCTTACAGAAACTCAGTGGCATTCGAGAGCAGGCAGAACGTATCATCAAATTGTTCGAGAATGACCACGTTCAATCTCAGACTGTTCCCAAAGCTCAGGAACTTTTTCGTTCACTCAAGGAAAATCTGCATGCCGAATACAAGCGCATGTCCACAGTGCGCGGTGAAGCCGCCCTCAGCCATCTCGAATCGAGTTTTTACAAACCCGCGATAGAGGACGCGTGGGCGAACACACAGATAAGCGGAATCCGGTGGAACTCACGACCCAATGGCCGCTGGCTCGATGAACTGTCGAGTGTCAGCGACTACATGGGATACTGGAGCAGCAATTTGAAGGAGGCCGTTCTTAAATAGCGCCCGCGTCGAAAGAGCAACGAGCGGTCTGCCGACAATTCTCAGCCACTCAAAACTTCCGCAATAAAAACCGTGCGAGCTTTGCTTCGATCTCGTCGCGTGGCTTTGTCCATCGCTCGCTACTCGTGCGGACGATTCGTTCGCGCGCGGCGCGACCGGAGAGGGGATCGAACGGGCGATATGCGTTTATCAGATGTGGGGTCGTGGGCGAGGCTACCGTGCCCGCCTGCCGTTCGAGCGGCTTCAACGTCCGTACATAGAAGGCATAGTTTGGAAGCGTCTGGAGATTGGGAGCGGGGATCGCCATCGCGAATTCGCTTGCGAGGCGGATGGCGTCCGCACCGCTCACGCGGAATGTGATGACGGTCCCGCAGTTCGTGAAAACGGCGGACGCATCCTTTGATGAGAGCGACTCAATGCCCTGCGTCGCAACAGTCAGGGGCAACGCGTACTTGCGGGTCTCCGCAAAAATGGAATCGAAATCCGCCATGAAGTTCTGCGCCTCTTCGACGTATACCGGATGGGAGATGCGTTCAGATTCCGGCGTGTCATAGCGCGAGAGCGCGGCCAGCTTGTGCTGCATGACGATGAGGGACCCGAGCAGGCGGGCATTGTCGTTCCCAAGCGCACCCTTCGAGAGATCGCAGAGCAGAATCTTCCGTCCGTCGATTACGGACCGGAAACGGAATGTGGAGTGCGCGGGACCGATCACCGCTCGGATGTGCGAGTCCATCAGGAACGGCCGGCACTTGTTGAGCACGGGAGAAATCGCTTCTTCCCGGAAGGACGGCGTCCACCGGTTGAATTCGCTTTCAAAGAAACGCCTGACCTGCGGATTCTTCACCTTCCGCAAGATGACTGCACGGTACACCGCGTCCGTGAGAAAGCGCGGCATGTTCCACAGCGAAGTGGGGGAAGGATGCTCGATAAGGGCGTAAAAACTATTTTCAAAAATATCTTTCATGCGCGCGCCGACGGAGAACGCATCCGGCCAGAGCTGGGCGAAGATGCCCATGACGTTCTGGACGACAAGGTCGTTCAGGTCAGGGCTCGGCGAATCGAGCAGGTTGAGCGGTATCGCCCGCGTTGGGTCCTTCGGATTGAAATAGATCACATCGCCGGTGCGAGAGCTCGGGATGTACTTGTCGAGAATTTCGTCGACGAGCTGGCCGTGAGGATCGACGACCGTGACGCCCGCGCCCGACGATATGTCCCACGCGATCATGTTGCCGAGGAGCGTGCTCTTACCAGCTCCGGTCGCGCCGAACATCGCGACGTGGGTGCGGCGCGTCTCCGGAGAAATTGTGAAAATGGCCTGGTCGTCGGCATACCAATTCTCATCTTTCGTGCCGATGGGAAGAGCTTCGAGCATGGCGGGAGGAATCCCTCAATCTTACGGGCGCATGCCTTGTCCGGCAATTCACAGGGGTGATCGCATCCATTCAAGCATTTGCATTTTTCCCCAGATGCTTGAGAATTAAAGACATCCCTCCCGCGGATCTGTTTTATTTATGCGTCATTTCCCATCACCACGCCAGAATTCCGCTTTCACTCTCATTGAATTACTGGTGGTTATCGCCGTAATCGCAATCCTGTCGATTGTGGTAGTGCTGGTTTTGAACCCCGCTGAGCTTCTCCGCCAATCGAGAGATAGCAATCGTCTTTCCGACATGGCATCGATCAACTCTGCCCTCGGCATTTATTTTGCTGAGGGCGGCGCTCCCTTCGGAACAGCCAACACCGTGTACGTTTCAATCCCCGATCCGACCGCAACCAGCACGGCTGGAGATCAATGCCAAGGACTCGGACTTCCTGCCCTTCCCGCAATTTACAGCTACCACTGTGCCGCCTCTTCGACATACCGAGCCGCGAACGGTACCGGCTGGATACCCATCAATTTCCTGTCCCTGTCCGGAGGTTCTCCTATTGCTACTCTTCCTCAAGACCCGATCAACGCCTCTTCATCCTGCTTGTACTATACGTACACCACGAACGGCACCCAGTATGAAGTGACGAGCGCGATGGAATCCCAAAAGTACGGCTTCGGAGGATCGAAGGATGTTATCTCGACCGACGGAGGACCGTTGGCCACCGTCTATGAGAAGGGAAGCCAGTTTGGTCTTGAACCCTTGGACTATGGTGACCCCACCCTCGTCGGCTATTGGCCGCTCAATGAAGGCACCGGCACCGTTGCCTATGACTATTCCGGCAACAACGCCACAGGGAGTTGGCAAGGAACACCCTCGGGTTCGAATGGATACTACAATCGTGGCGGACCGCAGAATGCGTCCTATGCAGGCTATTTTAACGGCAGTGCCTATGTGTATTATCCCGGAAGCGCCTCGTTTTTCCCGCCCTCAGCAATCACGGTATCCATATGGATTCAAACAACGAGTACATTGAACGGCGCTTGGGTTAATGCCAATGGCGTTTATGAGATGAGCATCAAAAGCACGAACCTCTGGTGGTATCTAACGACCACCGGAGGAAATCCAGTAGTCATCATCTCAGGCTCTAAAGTGTTCGACGGCAAGTGGCATTATGTCGTGGGAACATATGATACTACTACCGGTGTCGCGGTCGTATATGTGGATGGCGTCCAGGCTGGCCAAAACACGGGCAACACAGGTGGTATTGCTACGACCACTTCAGCCGCGGCGATAGGAGCATACAACGGCGGCGGCGGCCCAGGCAGTAGTGTTGTGGGTAATATGTATGATGTCCGCATCTACAACCGCGCCCTTTCGGCCACTCAGATTGCCGCGATGTACAACGGCGGCAAATGATCGTTGCGAATTGTTTTCAATACACCACCCATTCCACCTCATCGAGCGCTACAGAAGCGTTCCGCCGACCATAGAGTCCGGGCGCGAGCGGATTCGTGCCCCGGCCAAGCGCGAAGTCCACATCGCCAGGTTGACGCCCGACGCCCATCCAGTAGGATTGAAGGAAATTCTCCGTAACCATGAAATCAAAACACTCAAGTAGGGGAGGAGCAAAGCGCGGCGGGGCAAAAGACAGCGCAAAGTCATGGCTGCGGTATCGGTCGGAACTCGTGGAACTGCTCGACGGCGCGCACGCCATGGTTGCACACGCGCCGGTTAACTTCGACTTCCGTCGGGAAAGTATCCAAGGGCTCCTCATGGCCGCATACTACATCCTCGATATCAATACGCCGTTCCCGCTGGAAACGGACGCGGAACTCGTGCGCAAAACGATCTGGGAACTACAAAAAGCGCTCGGACCTCTGGGGCTCGACGTAGATTACTGGGGGAAGATCGACGCGTGGCGGAGGAAAGATTTGCGGGAGGGGGATATGAACCCGATCACAGACGATTTGTAGCGGGTCAGCGCCCGCCGCGTCGGCGAGATCGGTTTGCACTACGTTGAGGCAGTGCCGCTTCAATCGCCAGCAAGATCAACTGACGATCTTGATCCTTGTACTGGTGGGTTTCAACGATAAGGGCGATGAGTTCCTCGACGGTCAGGTTGAACCGTTTGGCGTCCTTCCTTAAATAAGTCAGAAGCACTGTGGGAACTTGGATGGTGACGCTCCGTATGCGTCTCGTACCTTTGAAAAACGTTTGCATCGACAGGCCTTTCGCTCCGAAAGGACCATACGTCAAACCTGCGTCGCCTTGAGTGATGCTGTATTCGAGATCGCGCTCCTGCTCAGGCGTCAGCCGGTCATCATCATCTATCGGTGCTGATTTGCGTTTTGTGGCGCGCATATTAAAAGTGGATCAACCCTAGACTAATCTTGATCGCCTCGTCCACGCGGCGCATCGTGGCCACGTCGAGGGTCCCGAGGCGTTTGTGGAGCCGCGTCCGATCAATGGACCGAATCTGATTCAGGATGACGGCTGAGGGCTTAGACAATCCGGTCTTCGCGCCGGACGCAATCGGGACCTCTCGCGGATGCGGCGGCGAGTGAAATTGCGAGCTGATCGCGGCGACTATCGTGAGCGGACTGTATTCGTTTGAAACGTCGTTCTGGATGATGACGGCAGGGCGCGTCTTCTGTATCTCGTGTCCGATGGTCGGATCGAAGGCGACGAGGTAGATTTCTCCCCGGCGTGGTGCGGTCATGCTCGTCGGCGAATGCGTTTCGTTTCTCGACCGAGTTCCGTTCGCCGCGCCGCTTCCTCCTCGAGCGGGAACCACTCGGCGGCGATGGCCAGATCGCGTTCGGCGTTCGCGAGTGCCTCCTGCTTAAGACGCTCCCGGAGATTCATCCTTCCCTCGGTCTCGATCAAGTGGCGCACGGCGCGGTCAATAAACCGGCTGCGGTTTCCCGGCGTCGTTACGCGATCCAAGACCGACACAGTCTTGTCAGGCAGTACAATGTTGATGCGTTTGCTCATGGATTTGAGGGGTTAGGGCTTTACAATCGACACTCCTAATCCTACACATGATCCGTGTGTATGGCAAGTGGCATCAATGACCGAGATGAACGAGTCGGGGCACGGTCAACGCGATGCTCGATAGTGACTGTCTACCTGATTGGCGGGCTAACGAGCCGCGTGAGCTTCAGGTCTTCCAAAGGAAGAATGTGGTACGCGCGGCGCTGGGCACCGGACATTGCGGGGTAGAGTTCCGCGCGGAGGTTCGCGGCGCGCTCATACGTCCGGGTGATGATGGCCACCTGGAAATAGTCGATGCCGTGCTTCGCGGCCTGTCGCTGCTGCGCGTGGTATGCGGCGTATGCTTTCACCTTCAGCGCGATCCGCGCGTGCGACATGGTGCCCACGTCGGCCTCAAGAAAAAAATGAAGACGATTTCTCCCAGCTGGCCGGTCCGCATATTCCAAGGTGAAGTACGCGTCGGGACGGACGGGGAGTCGCCCATCGTGCGCGGTCTCCACCGTGTCCCATAGCCGGGGATTGTCGTGCTCCCACGTTGAGAGTCGGATGTGTCCTTCGCGGGAAAGCAGGATGAGCTTCGTATGGATGTCCGCGACGAGGAGTGCATGGGGGATCGTGAGGTCCCGCCATTCGTTCTGGCGGAGACGTTTATCGGACAGTTCGTTCGGCGCATAGCCGCCTTCGATAAGGATGGGGATTCCTTCCGAACCGATCACGTAGAGTCCCTTCTGCGGGCGCGGCTTCAGGCTGCGGAGATAGTGCTCGTCGCGGAGCTTCGGTACGCGCCGCTCCAGCGCTTTGTACGAACGGTTCGTGAGCGCTGCTAAATGATCCAATGTCGCGATGCGAAGCTGATGCACGTAGTGCACGATCTCTGCGTCCCGCTCATTAAACTGGAACCCGGCGCTTCTCATGGGTGTGGTCTTGGAATCCTAACATCCGCGCGAAAACCCGAAAAGTCGCTTGATTCTTCCGCCGCTCTGGTGTTGAATTACCTCGGCTGTCTGCTCCTCACTACCTCCGGTTGCGGCGAGCAACCGAGCGACCAAACGGCAAGCGCTTTCACGGCGACGGAGAAATTGGCACAAGACCCCTGCCGCCGTTCCGCGCTTGCCTCCGCATGACGGTAGAGATAACCGGAACCGCTCTCAACGGCGGTTGGAGCGAGCGCGTGTCTTTGAGAGACGCCGTGCCTGCTTGGAGCAGGCAGCCCCCAATGGGGCACTCCACTTTTATTTTTTGAAATCAGTTGCCTTGGTTTCGCCGGATTCCATCCGGCACGCTATAAAGTACTCCGGCTCGGGTACGAGCCGTGCACAAGACCCATCGCGAGCGGCATTCGCCGCTCGTTTTGCACAAGACCCTTAGTTAAGACGCCCACCGGTCGCCCGGAGCGGTCAGCGGAGCCGCGACCGCGCCTTTGGCGCGGCGGCGGGGCGATAGCGCAGGCTGCCCGGATTTTGGTGGATGTCTCATGAGACAGACAACCCGAAACGATAGTGGAGCGGCCTCGCCGAAAATACGGGCAGCCGGCGGTAAAGCCGGCGACCGGTGGGCGCATTAGTTCGGGCAATAGCCCAGTATTTACGGGGCTCCTGGAGCACCGCGCAAGTTCACCAGGGTGTAGGAATGATTCCTACCACCATTCCTACGGGCATTCCGATAGGCATGCCTACGGGTGTTGAGGGGATCGAAAGAACTCTTGCCTCGCGGCGGGTGCGCGGCTCGAATCGTGGCATCAATGTGATGGCGGCTCCAGTCAGGATGCTCAAGCCAGCTTCGCTGAAGTTAACACTCGCAGTCTAACGGGACCAGCGTACCACTCAACGCTTCCGTCCGTATGTTTCGTTAGTGTACATTCTCGATAAAAAGCGATACCGTCTGAATCCTCATAGCTAATAGTTGCCGTGTCCACCGCCTCGGGCGTGCCGTCAGCCAGGGCGTCCTCCAGGGGACAGATGCTCTGATTTCGGCCACTCTTCACAATTAGTCGACAGAGCTCCGAGGTTCCGCTTGCGATCAGACCAATCCGCGACGGGATAGTCGTGATCTCATGGATAAAAGTTGCGCCATTTCGATCCTTCGAGGTAATCGAACTGATCTCCACCGCGACAGCCGAAGAGCCCCTATCGTTTTTGATTACCAGTTGCCGATGGGTGGCACCGTCTTTTACGTACCGCACCACCAATCTTGGAGCGTCGCTAAGAAGTTTCGCTTTGCACCCTTCCAACTGTGCGGACAGTACGTCCGCACGATTTTCGGAGGCCAACAGCTTTGCCCTAGCAAAAGCCAGTTCCTGTTTGTCACGTTCGTTCAAATCCTGTGCTGGCACGCCTGCCTTGGATTTTCTGGCGATGAAGTCCAATGCGGAGGCGACTATCAATCCAACGGCGTAAATCGCCGCCGTCCAGAGAACCCATGCGTGGACCTTCGCTTGAGCAACAAAATCGGTTCCGGATTTAGACATAGCCTGAGCCGCCGCTGGCTCTTTGGTACCGAGCCATACTGCGACCGCTATCGAGATACCGGCAAAGACCCACTGCCCATAGCCAGCAATGGCGCTGTGCCTATTCCAATCCGGAGCGTTCCCCATGCTTCGATTCTAGGCCATGCAGTAGGATGCCGCCAAGGAGAAGCCCTTCACTTTGGTGTTATCATTCGACGAGATTCGTACATCCAGATGGGAGTTACTGAAAAACGTGTCACAACAAATCTTGCAACTCATAGTCGCCGAGCGAGACCGGCTGAACCGGGCGATTGATGCGCTTCAGGGAGCGGTCAAACGGCGTGGCAGGCCGCCAAAGACAGCTTCAGGTGCTCCGGTGAAGTCGGAGCCAATGGTTGTGAGGGATGTTGTACGGACAAACGTGGTGAAGCGCACGTTAAGCGCCGCCGGGAGAAAGCGAATTGCCGACGCTGCCAAAGCACGCTGGGCAAAGGTCCGCGCGGCGAACGCAAAATCCGCAAAGTAGGGAGTTTCAATTCGAAACGGAGCGCTCATTATGTCCGAGCGCAGTCCTGCATTGTATAAACTGCCGGTTGTTTTGTCTCTCCGTTTGCAGTAAAGTATCCTGTTATCCCGCAAACGGAGGGAACAAAAGCGATGAAGGAACCGGACTATATCGCGCATTGGGACCAGCTCTTCGAGAACTTCCAGTATTCGCCCCAGGACTTCTATCAATCGGTCGAGCAGGCCGTTTCAGCCAAGTGGGTGCCCGAGCTTCACTGGGCTCGCGTGGAGCACAAGGAAGGCAACCTCGTGAGCGCGAGACGCCAATATCTGCGGATGCACCGAGGTAAATATTCTTTTGAGATTTGCGCGTCACCGTTCGGCACGGGATTTTTCATCTCCTGGTGGTTCACAGAGCCGCCGCTTCGCTTTGGGTTCTTATACACCTTGGCGTTTTTCTTTGCGCTCGGAATCTTCGTGAATATCGCATACGCCGTTGGCGTGGCGGTCGGGGCTGGCATGTCCGGGCTGATGTTCGGCGCAGTCCTGGGAGGCTTCTTCGCGCTCCTGGGAGTTCCTGTCGTGCTGTGGTTCGTCGGGAACGCCTTGCGACAAGGTGTGATCCAGGGTGAAAGCACGGTTTTGGCAATGCCGATTGTTGGCTGGCTGTACGAATGGATTTTCGCCCCGCTGACCTATTACTCCATGGACACTGCGATCATGTTTCAGAAATCGGTGCACCAGGCCGTGCTCGATGTGATCGACGCGATGACCACCAGCCGTGGCGTGCGCGCGCTCACCGAATCCCAGCGAAAGCCAATCATGAAGCGCATGTCGCCGCATTTCTGACGGGTTCACCATGTCGAGCTCTCCCATGTCATCGATCGAAGCGCTTACTCGCCAGTTCTACGAATGGGAAATCCGCGGCAGGGGATGGTGGGTATGGGAACGTCCCGTGTTCCTGGAGCCGCCGTTTCGCCCGTTCTTCGGCCACTACCTCGTTTCTCCCGTTCCTCCGGTCGACGACGCCCGGCGGCCAACAGCGCTCACGTCGATGTTCGACCGGTTGAAAGCTCCGAGCGGTCCGCCGCCTCTGCCCGCGCTGCCCGAAGTCGAGGAGCCGCCCGCCATATATATAGAGGATGGCGCGCCGCTTGTTGAAGTGCAGATTGCGCTGCCACCCGACACGAAGATCACGAAGGACGCGGCTGCGCAATTCATTTTGAGCATCGGCCGCGTGTCGCGTCCGCTATCGTTCGAGATCGTGGGAAAGAGCGACGCCATCGTGGTGCAGATCGCGTGCAGCCGGTTCGACCGCAGACAGGTTCGCGAACAACTGCAAGCGTATTTCCCGGAGGCGGTGCTCACCGAGCAGGATGCCCAGTTCGGGAAGCTGTGGGATGAAGCCGGGAGGTGCGACACACTCGTCGCGGAGTTTGGGCTCTCCAAGGAATTCATGAGGCCGCTCCGCTCATACGAGCGATTCGATCCCGATCCATTGGCCGGCTTCATGGGAGCGATGAGCGACCTTGATGAAGACGAGGTCGCGTTGCTCCAGGTTCTTTTTTCGCCCGTGCGAAATTCTTGGCCGGAGAGCATCATGCGTGCTGTGACCGATCCCTCCGGCGATTCGTTTTTTGGCGACGATCCGTCGATGCTGAAACTGGCTTCAGAGAAAATCTCGTCACCGCTTTTCGCTGCGGTGATTCGTGTCGCCGCACAGAGTCCTCATGGGCAACGGGCGTGGCGCATCGCTCAAAGCATGGGGCAAGCTGTGCGCCAGTTCGCCGATTCTCCGAGTAACGAACTCATCCCGCTTGCGAACGACGATTACAACGACGAGCAGCACATTCGCGATGTGGTCGCGCGGAATAGCTGCCGGTCGGGGATGATCCTCAACAGCGGGGAGCTGCTGTCCTTCGTGCATCTGCCATCGGCATCGGCGCGGTCAACGAAACTGAAGCGGGAAGTGCGCCGCACGAAGGCCGCGCCCTCACTCGCGGTCGGTCATCACCTCGCGCTCGGCGAAAATCACCACGCGGGGAAAACGGTTCGCATCGGACTGACGCACGATCAGCGCGTGCGGCACATGCATTTGATCGGCGCATCCGGGAGCGGGAAGTCGACGCTGCTCTTAAACATGATCGTGCAGGATATCGCGAACGGAGAGGGCTGCGCGGTGCTCGATCCGCATGGCGATCTGATCGACCAGGTGCTCGGCCACATCCCGGAGGAACGGGCGCGCGATGTGGTGCTGCTCGATCCATCGGACGAAGCGTATCCGATTGGCTTCAATATTCTCTCCGCTCACTCGGACCTCGAACGGACGCTGCTGGCATCGGATTTGGTGTCGGTGTTCCGGCGTCTCTCAACGAGCTTCGGCGATCAGATGAACACCGTGCTCGCGAACGCGATCATGGCGTTTCTCGAAAGCAGCAAACGGGGGACGCTGTCGGACCTCCGGCGGTTCCTCGTCGAACCGGGATACCGCGCGCATTTCCTTGAGACCGTAGCGGACCCGGACATCGTCTACTACTGGCAAAAAGAATTTCCGATGCTGACAGGCAGGCCGCAAGGACCGATCCTCACCCGGCTCGACACGTTCCTTCGTCCCAAGGTGATCCGCTACATGGTCTCGCAGAAAGAGAACCGGATCGACTTCGCGTCGATCATGAACGGACGGAAGATTCTGCTCGCAAAGCTTGCACAAGGTTTGATCGGCGAAGAAAATTCGTATCTCCTGGGAACGCTCATTGTTTCGAAGCTCAACCAAATCGCGATGAGCCGCCAGAACATGGCCGCGGCCGAACGCAAACCGTTCTATCTCTATGTCGACGAGTTCCACAACTTCGTGACGCCTTCGATGGCGGCGATTCTGGCAGGTGCCCGGAAGTACCATCTCGGCCTCGTCCTCGCGCATCAGGAATTGCAACAGCTCTCGAATCGCGATACGGATGTGGCGAGCGCGGTAATCTCGAATCCTTTCACGCGCGTTTGTTTCCGGCTCGGAGATTTCGATGCGAAAAAACTGGAAGATGGATTTTCATTCTTCACCGCGAAGGACCTTCAGAACCTGAGCGTCGGCGAAGCGGTCTGCCGCGTCGAACGGGCTGAATACGATTTCAACCTCAAGATAACGCCCGTGCCGGAAGCACAACCGGACATCGCAGCGCATCGGCGTGATCGCGTACTCGCGGCGTCACGCGAACAGTTCGCGAGCCGTCGGGAAGCTGTGGAGGCAATGCTCCACGCCGGCAACGCCACGCGCCACGAGGAACCGGAGTTCGTAAGCAAGAAGAAAGCCACGAAGCCCAGAAGTTCGCCTCCCGAAAAAGCCGAGCCGGATTCGGCGGCGGAGGTGCCTGCGCTTCCGGGGCGCGGCGGCGAGCATCACAAGTATCTTCAGCAGCTCATCAAGCGATGGGCGGAAGGCCGTGGATACCAGGTGACGCTCGAAAAGCCGATCCTCGACGGCCTGGGATGTGTGGATGTTGCGCTCGCGAAAGGGAGTCGTTCGATCGCGTGCGAAATCTCGGTCACGACCGACGCCGAACACGAGATCGGCAACGTTCAAAAATGCCTGGCTGGGGGTTTCGAGGAGGTCATCTTTATTTCATCAGACAAGAAGAAGCTCACCGCCGTGCGCCACGCGTTCGTGGGAGCGCTCAGCACCGCGCAGTATCGGCAGGTGAAATTCCTCACGCCGGAGGAGACCTTTTCGTTCGTCGACAGCCTCGAAGCGAAAGCCGCTCAGGCGTCCCCGTCACCTGATGCGAACGATCTCATGACCGCAAGGGAAGTTGAAGAGCTTCTGCGCATTGACGTGAAAACCGTGTACAGCTACGTCCAGCGCGGGCTGCTGCCGTATGTGAAAATTCAGTCGAACGTCCGCTTCCTAAGATCCGAGATTTTGAAGTGGATGGAGGAGCGACAATACAAGCCGCAAAAGCGAAATTGAATGTTACGACGAACTGACAATTTTCAGATTATCTCGCTTAAGCATTTGAAGTCTAGACCTCGAAGGCGAGCCGCTTGGATGATCTTGGGAAGAGCTTTGACCGTATTGATGCGGTTGCCGCCGCTGTCGTGGAGTACGAGAATGGCACCAGGACGCATCGCTCGGCTTATCGCCCATACAATGAAGTTCACGGGAGGGCGGTATGGATCAAAGGCGTATCCAGATCCGAGCACGGTGATGTATCCGTGAGACTTAGCGATCAAGGGGTGAACCGCCCGGAACAGAATTCCCGCAGGCCGAAAGAACTTTCTTTGCTGTTCAAGACCGAGCGCGGACTCGGCCCGCAAGAGATCTTCCTCGAAACGAGTTCCACCAAGGCTAATGGTCCGTCGCCACGAAAAGGAATGATTGCCAATTTCGTGGCCTGCCTTTCTAATGGCGGCGACGATTTCCGGGTAGGACCTTGCACGTTCGCCGACCAAAAAAAAAGTTGCTCTGACGTGTTGCTCTGCCAAGATGCGCAAAACCTCGGGTGTGTAGATTGGGTCCGGCCCGTCGTCGAAGGTCAGTGCAAGGATCGGCTGAGCGACCTGAACGCGCCAGACGGCGGACGGAATTAAAAATGTCAAAATCTCCGCGACCCGCGTTGGATACGCGATGACGAGAAGAATCAAGAGTACTGTGAAACCGCCGATCAGAAAGAGCATTTGAGGAATTCTGCTATGTCGCCTTTGTTTCGCAACGACCCGCTGTTGATCGCCATCTCGACCCGGTGGGCTCTGTCACCCTTGACTGTATTCTACTGGAGTCTGTTGCTGTTCCCCCTCCTGCTGCTCGCCTGGGCCGCTGCGAGCTCGTGTCTGCGTATTCGTCCCTCCCGAGAAAATCCGGATGGCCACGGCCTATTGAGTCCGATCAACGCCTATGTCCTTCTCGTCCCGCTCCTGAACTACGCCATCTTCGACTATTACGATGCCTATACCAGTGCAATCAAGGGGCTCTTTGCATCCGGGGTTCTAGCGGGAACCTTCGAGGAGTTCGGGGCGGTATTCGCAAGTCCGGTCGTCATTGGTGTCACGCTTTTCGGCTATGCCATCGGCCTGTTACTCGCGATCCTCTTCACTGTGTGGCATTGGAAATGGCGAAAACGGCCCCTCACCAACTGGCTCTTTAGGGTCGGTAAGCCTCGACCGATCGCGTGGTACTTCAACGTAATCTTTTTTGGGCTGGAACTCGCGATTGTCTTCAATTGGGTGTTCCGTCACATCATTATCTGGTGGCGCCTCGACAGCTACATCGTTCATGCTCGCACGGTTCCACTGCACCCGGATGAAATGTTCGGTTTAGGGCGCATGAGCGACTTGGTGGGTCATTCGCTGGTTGTGATCACGATCACAACTCTGCTAGCGACGGTCTGGCTCGTCGGCTCTAAGATCACGATCGGACGTGAGGTCCTACTGCGGAACCCAGGACATCTCGCAACCCTCGTTTCGCTTGTCTTGCTTGGGCCAGTTATCGTTATCCTCCCCCTGACAGTCGCCCACACGCGAATGGAAATCGCGAAGCACGATGCGCAGCAAATAGAGGGTGATCGCGTAGTGGAGGCGGCGAACGTCCTCCAAGCGGCAATTCTGGGAAGATCTGGCAGCACAGAAGGCCTGATTAAGGCCTACGAGGCTCAACAGAAGCTCTATGCGGCAGTTGATCGCGCCAGCACGTGGCCGCTCACCGTTTCGGCAACAGGAACGCTTCCCATAGCCTTTCTAAGCCCGCTACTGGTCCCGCTGCTCGTTGAGTTTGCCAAACGTCTCGCGGATCGATATTATGGGCCGCGGGAGGGCGAGATCGGCCCCGTGAAGCAAAAGGACATGCAAAAAGAACATGTGGTGCGGCCAAGGAGTCACGGACAGTAAGATGGACAGTATGTGGTAGAATTCGGTCGTGCGGGAATCCATTTCTCGGAGCTGGAATTTTTCTGAGGGTGGATTCTCAGGCTGGCTACTGTCCGGTTTACTGTCTGTTTTTGGATCAGAATGGGGTGTATTGGATAGACAGTATAGTCTGGATAGACAGAGTCTTAAAAGCGTAAGTCTTTTAAAGTGAGCTAAGTACGCGATTCGCCAGCGGGCGGGAGTAATTCAGTGGTAGAATGCCAGCTTCCCAAGCTGGACGTCGCCGGTTCGAACCCGGTCTCCCGCTCCATATTTTCAATCACTTGGGGGAATCCAGCAACTCCCAACACTCCAT
>Ga0075030_100000257_pt1 | contig 44599 bp, 28 predicted proteins | sample LitLauG_LLR_2012_FD_71393 | JGI IMG/M metagenome (GOLD analysis project Ga0075030, IMG submission 71393) | Freshwater sediment microbial communities from Pennsylvania, USA - Little Laurel Run_MetaG_LLR_2012 | ecosystem: Environmental > Aquatic > Freshwater > Creek > Sediment | place: USA... | reverse complement strand
TTCCCGTTCAAGACATTGTGCAACGAGACGAATAAGCGTATCCCCGCGGGAATGTTGTTGAAAGTTGCCTTCAACCGCGTACCCCAATCTGTTAACCCGGCCGTATTGCCGTTGCCAGTCGCGGATGGCTGGACGAAGTTCGATTCGCCGTTGTACACCGTCCCAGGAATGTTTTGCACCGCGTTACCCTGGCCGGAATACGCACTCGCGCTGGCCGGCGCGACCCTGGTCTTGAAGGCCGTACCGAAATTCTCTTGAAAGCCAAGCGTGTTCACAAAAAACAGGGTCTGGCTGAGGCATTGCTGGGCAGAGGTCGCGCTGCTGGTGGCAGTGGTCAATGCTTGCTGAACGAAGCCCACCGTTGGGGTGGCGTTCGTGATCGGCAGGGCTGCCGTGTTGCTCACCGCGATGGAAGCGATCACTGGGGTCGCCCCCAAGCCGCCGCTCAGAAGGGTTGCATTGGCGCGGATGTTGGTGAAACGGAATGTCCGGGTGACGCCAGTCAGGACAGGCGGCAGAACCGGTACACCAAACCAGGTCACCGAGTTGCCGCTGACATACCCCTGGAAGACGTTGTAGCCATTGGCTGTAGGGTTTCCGGGATTGGTCGCCACCTCGATCGGGGTGCCCGCCGCAATGCCAGGGTTGCCAGGCACGCCGAGCGAGGCCACCGACTCGACCACTTCCGCGCAACCGGACAACGGTGTCGGGCAAACGGTCTGCGGGGCGCCAGGCCCCCAGGGGGTGCCCGCGCCGGTGGGGGGAACCAGGCCGGAACCGGGCTCGTCGATGAGCAACAGCGCTTCCGAAGTGTTGTTCGACGCAAGCAACCGGCTGGTCACCTGTGTGTTCAAGAAAATCGTAATGTTGACAAGCGGAATTCCTGCTCCATCGGCATATTGTGGCCCGCCTGTACAGGTGAGGGTAATATCACCCGTGTTTTCCGTGTACCCTTCAGCACGGAGTTGGGGGGTCGCGGTGACGTTGGTGGAACACGTAAACTGCGTCCCGCCCCCTGATCCCTGCGCACCGGCCAACCCCGTAAACAGGGCCAGGACAGCGAGCGCAGTAATCCATCTGCGAAAAGCCCCCACTGCGTTCTCTTGTGAGACTCCGGAACACGTTTTCCGCATCGCTTCCTCCGGCTTACATCTAACATCCCTTCACGGCAGGTACAAGGGCCTTCGGTGTGCTGGTGGCTGGTGGCCGCATTCCGCCAGCCGCCCGTGCTGGTTGCTATGATGAGGGCGTATGAAGGGCATAGTGCTCGCCGGAGGCACGGGAAGCCGGCTGTTCCCGCTGACCAAGATCACCAACAAGCACTTGTTGCCGATCTATGACCGGCCCATGATTTACTTCCCGATCCAAACCCTGGTGGATGCCGGCATCCGCGACATCCTCATCGTCACCGGCGGAAGGAATTCCGGCGACTTCCTGCGCCTTCTGGCCAACGGAAAGCAGTTCGGACTGAAACACATCAACTACACTTACCAGGAAGGCGAAGGCGGCATTGCCGATGCGCTGGCACTGGCGGAGCACTTCGCCGACGGCCAAAAGATCTGCGTCGTGCTGGGCGACAACATCATCGAAGGCGACATTGCCGGGGCCGCCGAGCGCTTCCGCCAGCAGCCCTCCGGCGCGCACATTCTGCTTAAGCAGGTGGATGACGCCGAGCGCTTCGGCGTGGCCGAAGTAGATGGGTCCCGGATCGTCGCCATCGAGGAAAAGCCGCGCCACCCCAAGTCGAATTACGCGGTCACCGGCATCTACATGTATGATGCCACCGTCTTTGACAAGATCAAGACCCTGGTTCCCTCCAAGCGCGGCGAACTGGAAATCACGGACGTGAACAACGCCTATATCCGCGAAGGCGCCATGACCTTTTCCTTCCTGGAAGGCTGGTGGACGGACGCCGGCACGTTCGAATCGCTCCTGCGCGCCGCCAATCTGGTGGCAAGTTCCGGCGCCAGGAAGACGATTCCCGATCCGGAGTTAGCCGTACGGTAACACGGCCATTCCTGGCTGTGTTCTTGATAAATGAAACTCCTCGTTACAGGTGGTGCAGGCTTCATCGGCTCGGCATTCGTCCGCATGGCCGTCGGTGAGCTCGGCTTCCGCGTCGTGAATCTGGACAGCCTCACGTACGCCGGCAACCTGGAGAACCTGGCGCCCGTGGCCGGCGACGGCCGCTACCGCTTTGTGCACGGCGATATCTGCGATGGCGTGCTGGTCGGCTCCGTTCTCGCCGACGAGCGGCCCGACGCCATCGTACATTTCGCCGCCGAGTCCCACGTGGACCGCAGCATCCTTTCGCCGGAACCGGTGGTCCACACCAACGTCCACGGCACTTTGACCCTGCTGGAAGCAGCGCGCCGCCACGGCCTCGGCCGGTTTGTGCATGTTTCCACGGACGAAGTCTACGGCAGCCTGGCGCCGCCTCTCGAAGCTACCGAAGACTTTCCCTTGAATGCCAGCAGCCCCTATTCGGCGTCGAAGGCCGGGTCCGACTTGCTGGCGCGCTCTTACTTCGTCACCTTTAAGCTGCCGGTCCTGATCACTCGGGCCTCCAACAATTACGGGCCGTACCAGTTCCCGGAGAAGCTCATTCCGCTGATGATCGCCAACGCCTTCGGTGATCAGCCGCTGCCCGTCTATGGCGATGGCCAGCAGGTGCGCGACTGGCTGTACGTGGACGATCATTGCCGCGGCATCCTGGCGGTGTTGCAGAAGGGCCGCGATGGCGAGATCTATAACATTGGCGGCAACCGGTCGCTACCCAATCTGGACGTAGTGCGCCAGGTTCTGGCCCTCACCGGCAAGCCGGGGAGCCTGATCCAGTACGTGAAAGACCGGCCGGGACACGACCGGCGGTACGCTCTCTCCAACGCCAAGCTGACCCGCGAAACCGGGTGGGAACCCGCCATGGATTTCGAAACGGGGTTGGCCCGGACCATCGAGTGGTATCGCGCCAACGAGGCCTGGGTAGCGCGTGTGCGTTCGGGCGAGTATCGTACCTATTACGAGCGTAATTACGGCAACCGCGGCCTGGCCTCGTAGCCGAACCTAATGCGCGTCGCGATGGAAGCCGCATCTCTGGCCCTGACGAGCGGCGGGCTGGCCCGTTACACGTCCGAACTGAGCCTGGCGCTGGCGCGGTCCTTCCCGGACGACGAGTTCTTTCTGCTCTCCGACCAGCCGTTCCGCATGCCGCCAGGCGCGCCGCCCAATCTGAAGCGTGGAGGCGGACCCCGCAACGCGGTAGACCGCCGCTGGTGGTTATGGGGCCTGCAACGCGAAATGGGCCGCCTGGGAGCCGATCTGGTCCACGGCCCCGATTTCGCCGTGCCCTACATCCCCCGCCGTCCGAGCGTGCTGACCCTCCATGATCTTTCGCCCTGGATGGACCGGCGCTGGCACCACGCCGCCGGCCGTGTGCGACGCCGCACGCCTTTGCTGCTCGATCTCGGTATCGCAACCATGATCATCACGCCTGGCGAAACCGTCCGGAAACAGGCGATCGAGCGGTTTCACCTGCGGCCGGAGCGCGTGGTTGCCGTGCCTGAGGCCGCCGCGCCCTGGCTTCGGCCGGTCGATCCTCCCCCGGCCCCCGTCAGTCCGTACTTCCTCTTCGTGGGAACCCAGGAGCCCAGGAAGAACCTCGCCGGGCTCCTGGATGCCTGGCGTGCGGTGCGCCGGGAGCATCCAATCGACCTCGTGTTGGCGGGCCGCCGTCGCGCCGATGCCCCGGAAATGCAGACCGAGCCCGGCCTTCGCCTGTTGGGCGAAGTTCCCGACGCCGAGTTACCGTCGCTGTACTCCGGTGCGCTGGCTTTCATCTACCCGTCGCTTTACGAAGGTTTCGGCTTGCCGGTGCTGGAGGCCATGCAGTGCGGCACCTGCGTGATTGCGTCGCATGCAGTCGCCGAAGCCGCGGGCGACGCCGCGATCTACGCCGATACCGGCGACGATCTTGCCCGCGCCATGCGGCAGATTGCCGCCAACCCCGACCATGCTGCCACCGCCCGTACGCGATCGCTAGCCCGCGCGCGGGAATTTTCGTGGGAACGGACGGCACGCCATACCCATCAGGTGTACGAGGAGGCGAGGAAGCGCTTTGGAAAGTGAGGGCGTTTCAGTTGGTACAGGGAGCCGCGCGGGCATGATCGGGCGTGAGGATGAAGATCACTGGTCGGTTGCGGATGCCGCGGGCTGATGCCGGATCGGCATACTCTGAAGGAGGCGCGACGGGTACCCCATACACTTTGGACCGGGAAAGCCGTCGCACAACGGTTTTTGCAATTCATGGCGACCCACGACCCCATTGACGAGGAGCGGCCACCGGCAAAACCCTCCGCGCTCTTCCTCTCTCCCGAGGCGCCTTACCCCTTGGTCGGCGGCGGCGCTTTGCGCTCCGCCTCCCTGTTGCATTATCTGGCGCGGGCCTACGATGTGGACTTGCTGGTCTTTCGCCAACCCGGTGCCGCGGACCCCGCCAGGTGCCTTCCCGCCGGCCTCGCCCGGCGCGTTTTCGTCATCGACCTTCCCGCCACCGGGCGCAGTCTGGCTGCGCGTGTCCTGCGGAACAGCCTGCGCGTCGCTCGCCGCGTGCCGCCGCTGGTGGACCGCTTCTCCGGTTTCGGCCCCGCCATCGCCGCCATGCTCGAAGGGGCTCGTTACGACCTGGTCGTGGTGGAGCATTTCTGGTGCGCGCCGTACTGGGAGCAGGTCTCGAAGGTCTGCGGCCGCACCGTGCTCGATCTGCACAACATCGAATCCGTCCTGCATGCCCGCTGTGCGGAAGATCCCCTGGGCGCGGCGTCCTTCGCGCACCGCGTTTTCCGCGACGCCTCGCTGGAGTTGGAGCGCGCCTGGCTGCCGCGTTTTTCACGGATCCTGACCACTTCCGCGGCCGATGCCGCACGCGTGCACGCCATCGCACCCGGCGCCGGCATCACCGTCTATCCGAATGCCCTCCCCCTCGCGCCGCAACCGGCGCAGGCCGGCGACAACGCCATCGTCTTTTCCGGCAATCTCGAATATCACCCCAACACCTCGGCGGTACGGTTCTTCCGTGCCGAGGTCTGGCCTCGCCTCCGCGAGCAATGGCCGGACCTGATATGGCGGCTTGTGGGGAAGAATCCGGCAGCCGTGGCCCGCTACACCGCCGGCGACCCCCGCATCGAGGTCATCGGCCCGGTAGAGGACGCGGTAGCGGCACTGGCGCGCAACCGTGTCGCGGTGGTACCAATACTTACAGGGAGCGGCACACGCTTCAAGATCCTGGAGGCTTGGGCCGCCGGGGTGCCGGTGGTGTCCACCACCATAGGGGCCGAGGGTTTGCCCGCGCAGGATGGGCGCAACATGCTCCTGGCGGATTCGGGCCCCGCCTTCGCCGAGGCGGTTACACGGCTATTAAAATGCTCTGAGTTGAGGAAAGGTTTGGGTGCCGCTGGCAGGCTATTGCTGGAAAAGGAGTTTACGTGGGAAACAGCGTGGAAAAGTTTGGACTTTTAACACAGCCTCGGGTCGTGATGGTCCGCTATACTGGTTGGGTTGATGCGTTTCGCCGTTGATGCCCACGCCATCGGCCGCCACCTCACGGGTAACGAGGTTTACGTTCGGAGTCTCCTGAACGCATTCGCGGCCCTGGATCACGATTCGGAGTTTATCGCCTACGTGTCCTCCGACAGCGCGGCGCTGGGCATCCCAGGCAATATTCGCGCCCGCAAGATCGCCGCCAACCCATTCCTCCGGCTCGGGTTGGATTTAGCGATGCAAGTGCGGCAGGATCGGCCCGACCTGCTGCACGTCCAGTACACGGCGCCCATTGGTTGTTGCGTGCCTACGGTGGTTAGCGTTCACGACGTAAGTTTTCTGGAGCATCCCGAGTACTTCACGCGCGATCGCGCCTGGCAGTTGCAATGGACCGTGCGGCGCACGGTCAAGCGCGCTGCCAAGATCCTGACGGGGAGTGAGTTCTCGAAGTGGTCGATTCTGAAAGTGTACGGCGATCTGGAAGAGGACAAAGTGGTGGTAGTTCCTAACGCCGCCGCATCGGAGTTCCGGCCGATTCCCCGCGAATCCGCGACCGCCGTATTGCGTGAGCGGTTTTCGATTGCCGCGCCCTTCATCCTCTCGGTGGGAGACCTGCAGCCCCGCAAGAACCAGATCGGCCTGATCCGCGCCTTTGCCCGCATGGTAAAGGCCTTCCCGCAGTTCAAGCAGCACCTCGTGCTGGCGGGGAAGGAAACCTGGTTCGCCGATCAGGTCCACAGGGCGGCGCGCGATTCCGGCGTGGCCGACCGCATCCGCTTCTTCGGCTTCGTCTCCGACCAGGACCTGCTGCAGCTTTACAACGGTTGCGACGTCTTCATTTTTCCATCGTTTTACGAAGGTTTCGGCCTGCCCGCCCTGGAAGCGATGGCGTGCGGCCGCGCCGTGGTTTGTTCGCACACATCGGCGCTCCCGGAAGTGGTGGATGGCGCAGCCATCCTGTTCGACCCTTATTCGATCGACGAAATTGCGCGGGCGATTGCCGACCTGCTGCTGGATTCCGAACTGCGCCTCCGCTACGAGCGCCTCGGATTGCAGCGCGCGGCGCATTTCAGTTGGCAAAAAACGGCGCAGCGAACACTCGAAGTTTTTCACGATGTGCTGGAACGGCCGCGCGTGGCAGCACGCGTGCGCTCTCAGACCACAGTCCACCGATGAATCCCTTCCAGCGTCTTATGCTGCTGGCCCTGTTAGCCGCGCCTCTGGTGCCGGCCGCCGACAACCTGACCGGCTTCCCGTTCCAGAACGAAAACCTGAGGTACAACGTCAACTGGCCCAGCGGGCTGAGCCTGGGAGAAGCCGTCGTCACTGCCAGCAAGGCGGAGGGCCAGTGGGATTTCGTCCTCAACGTCAATGTCGGAGTTCCGGGATTTCCTCTGGCCGACAAATACCATTCACTCGCCACTGCCACCGATCTCTGCTCCACGGAGCTGCAGCGCGAGATCAGCCACGGCGCCAGGAAGGTCACCGAAAAGACCACCTTCGATCAGCAGGCCGGCACGGCGAAACGGCAGACGCTATCGCCGGCGGGCGGAGGCAGGAGCGATCTCAGCTTCCATGGCTGCGGCCGCGACGCCGTGGCATTTTGGTTTTTCGCGCGGCGTGAGTTGGGGCAGGGAAGAGTGCCGCCGCCCGAAACGGTGTTCTTTGGATCGGGCTACTCGGCGCGCCTGGAATACACCGGTGCGCAGAGCATCCCCGTGGCCGAGAAGCAGACGGTGACCGACCATCTGGTTGCGCACGTGAAAGGCCCAGCCTCCGATTTCACGTTCGAAATCTTCTACGCTCGCGACGCGGCGCGCACACCCCTCCTCATCAAGATTCCGGTTACGGTAGGCACCATTTCCCTGGAACTGGTGCGCTGAAAAATGCGCGTAGCGTTCTTCTCACCGCTGCCCCCGGCGCGCAGCGGGATCGCCGATTACTCCGAAGCCCTGCTGGTCTCCCTCAAGCCGCTGGCGGAGGTGGAAGTCTTTTCCGACGCTCACCAGGCGTTCGACCCGGCGAAGTTCGATATCGCGCTCTATCACGTGGGCAATAACGGCTATCACGGCTTCGTATACGAAACTGCCATCAAGCACCCGGGCGTCGCGGTGATGCACGAATCCAACCTGCACCACCTCATAGCCGACCTCACCATCAGGCGCGGCGATTGGGACGGTTATGTGCGCGAGTGCGAATACAACGGCGGCGCCAAGGCGCGCGAATTCGCCGAGCGCGTGCGGCGGCTCGAGGTCGGGCCCGACTACGAAGGCGTGCCCATGACGCGGCGGCTGCTGGAATCGGCGCGCGGGATCGTCGTGCACAGCCGCTTTATGGCCGGCGAGCTGCAGGCCATGGGCTATGGAGGCCCGGTGGCGGTGATCCCTCACGGCGCGTGGATCCCCCAGGGCGACCGCATGGCCTATCGCTACAGACTGGGGCTCGATGAAGCGACGCCGCTGGTGGGGATCTTCGGATTTCTGAAGCCCTACAAGCGGATCACCGAATCGTTGCGGGCTTTTCGCAGGCTGCTGCGGCTGGCGCCCAACGCGCGCATGATCCTGGTGGGCGAGCAGCACGCGGAGTTCCCCATCGAGCCGATGATCCGCTCCATGGGGCTCTCGGCCAACGTCCGCGTGCTCGGCTTCACGCCCATAGCCGAATTTGTCGGCTATTTGAGCGCCTGCGATATCGTGCTCAACCTTCGGTACCCCACGGTTGGCGAAAGCTCGGGCACGCTCCTGCGCTCGCTCGGGTTGGGCAAGGCCGTGATGGTGTCCGAGATCGGATCGTTCCAGGAATTCCCCGACGACGTCTGTCTCAAAGTGCCGGTGGGCGCCGGCGAGGAAGACCTGATCTTCGAGTACCTGAACCTGCTGGTCTCGCGGCCGGAGATTGCCAGCCAGTTGGGCGCGCGGGCCAAGGACTACGTGGCGCGCGAGTGCCACTGGGATACCGTAGCTCGCCACTACGCCAAATTTCTCGACGAGGTGTTGTGGGGTAGGCCTCCTGGCCTGCCAAGCCACGAAGAGACTCCAAAACCAGCACAGAAAGGTATGTCTGTGCCACCCGAATACCTCGACGGGTGGGCCGTATCCGATGCTTCCCGCGGTTACCTGAGCACGCACCAGACCCGCCTCGTCAAGACGCTGGAGATCACGCCTCCGGGCGCGGCTGCCGACCGCATCCTGGAGATGGGCGCCTACCTGCAAATTACGCCCGCTCTGCGCTCGAAGCTCGGCTACGGCGAGGTCCGCGGCTGCTACTACGGTAAGCTCGGGCACAGCGACCATCGCGAAGTTACCTCCGCTGAAGGCGAACGCTTCGCCTGCGAGATCGACCACTTCGATGCCGAGAAGGACCCGTTCCCTTATCCCGACGGCCACTTTTCCACCGTGCTCTGCGGCGAGCTGATCGAACATCTGTTCGAGGATCCGATGCACCTGATGAGTGAGGTCAACCGCATCTTAAAATCGGGTGGTCATCTGGTGCTGACCACGCCCAACGTTGCGTCGCTGCGCGGCATCTCCGCCATTCTGCAGGGCTACCATCCCGGCTTCTTTCCTGCTTATATCCGTCCGGCCGAGTCGGGCGAAGTGGAAGCACGCCACAGCCGCGAATACACGCCACGCGAGATCCACAAGCTGCTGGAAAACTCCGGCTTCGCCGTGACGCGCCTGGAGACCGGCGAATTCCGCGACGAGCCGCACCCCGAATTCGGCTGGGTGCTGCACCTGCTGCAGCGCTACCGCCTGGAAACTGATCTGCGCGGCGACGGAATCTACGCAGTCGGCAGAAAAACCGGGCCGGTGAGGGAACGCTATCCTGAGTGGTTGTATTCTTAGCGGAAGGCCGAAATGCACGCCTCCTACCTCCAACCCGAAGTTACGCTCGACGCATCGGGCCGCATCGTGCATGCCCGCTTCGTCGCCCGCAACGACTCGCAGGAGACCTGGCGCGCGGCCGAGGGTTTCGGCTTCGGTTATCACCTGTTCGATGCCGACACCGGCACGCTGATTGTCGATGGCGCGCGCGTGTATCCCGCCAACGACGTGAAGCCCGGCGAGACCGCGAGCGTGCAGTTGGATTTTCCTCTACCCGCTGAGGATGGCCGCTACCAGGTGTTGCTTTCGCCCATGCGCGAGGACGTCTGCTGGTATTACGAGCAGGGCTGGCCGTTTCTGCTGGTGGAAGCCGGCACCGGGCGCGGCATCGCCCGGCTGGAGCGGGTGCGCGTGGCCAACGCCGCAGCGTTGCGCCGCAGCCGGGCGTTGCGCGCCATCGGGCGCGCCTTCTACCTTCCGGTGTGGACCATTTGGCGTAACCGCGGGTTAATCCGCGTAATGGTGCGCCGCGACGTGCTGGGCCGCTACCGCGGCTCGTTCGGCGGGTCGTTCTGGACCGTGATCAATCCGCTGCTCCTGATGCTGACCTATCTCTTCGTCTTCGGCTTCGTGCTGAATTCGAAATTCCCGGGCGACCCCAGCCGCACCGGTTTCGCGCTCTACTACCTGGCCGGCATGCTGCCGTGGCTGGCCTTCAGCGAGGCCGTGGGCCGTGCGCCCGGTGTGATGCTGGAGCATCGCAATTTTGTGAAGAAGCTGGTGTTTGCGGTGGAGACACTGCCGGTGAACCTGGTGGGTTCCGGGTTGGTGAACGAATTGTTCGCGGTCTTGCTGTATTGCGCATTCCTGCTGGCCGTACGGCACGCCGTGCCGGCGTCGGTGATTTGGCTTCCGCTGCTGCTGGCGCCCCAGATTCTGCTGACCGCCGGCCTGAGCTGGTTCCTGGCCGCCATGGGCGTGTTCGCGCGCGACCTGGGACAGATCATGGGGTTCGTGATGACCATCTGGTTCTTCATTACGCCCATCTGCTACGCCGAAAGCTCGCTGCCCAAGTCCGCGGTCGCGCTGTTGTCGAAGAACCCGATCTACGTTCTGGTGCGCGGATACCGCTCCGTCTTCCTGGAGAGCCGCGCGCCCGACTTCGGCCCGTTGTGGAAGCTATGGCTCCTGGCGGCGGTCGTATTCATTCTCGGCCACGCCTGGTTCTACAAGCTACGGAAATCGTTCGCGGATATGATGTGAAGGCGGTGCGTGGAGGATGAAACGCTGATAGCGTACATGTAGCCGTTGATCGTGGGCCGCAGGTTCTCCGCCTTGCGTCCGCCGCTGATGGACGACCCCATTCCGTCCGACACGTCCCGCTGCCAGGAGAGGCCGCTGGCGGTCATCCGCTCCTGGTCCCAGGCGCTGTAGTCCGCTTGCAGCGCGTCGAATAGGGCCTGCAGGTTCGTCTTACTGCCACCGGCCAGCCAGCGGTCGTACAGAGCAGCAGTGGTCCAATTGCTGAACTGGTGATAGTGCGACTGCAATCCGCCGCCCTGGCCTCCCGTGCAGCCAGAACCTGACGTAGTCTCCAGGTACCGGGGATCGCGCAGCCAGCGGCCTTCGTTGATGTGCGGGCCCAGCCCGCAACTGATGGCGTCGAAGTCGGTGGCATGCTTCACTTCACCGGCTTCAGAAATTCGGTGATCACGAAGCCGCGCGGCGTGGTCTCAATATGCTTGCGATAAGCCCACCGGCGGGAACGGCAGTCCCACACATTCACATTGAGCTTCGGCCAAGCCGCTTCGGGGATCTCGCTGAAACTCACTCAGGCGTCCGTTCTAAATGTCCAGATACAATATGCGCAAAAGGTGCTGAATCAACTGACCAAGGATGGCCGCCACGCTTCGGGCAGCCCGAGCACCGCCGGAAATCTCCCGGGCGGAATTGCCAGCTATAGCTATCGGCTGGCCGTGCCGCGTGATACCGCCCTGAACCTGTATATCGCCAGCCACGACCTGAAGGCGTTTGCAATCATTACCGACTGGCCGAATACGGCAGGTGTGGCGGGCAATCCGACATGCCTTACCGTACCTGGCACAGTTGCTCGACAGCAATGATCCGGAAGTCCGTAAGTTTCAGCAGGTTCGTGAATAATCTTCCCGTCGCGGTCCCGACCAACATTCCCGGAAAACTGTTGGTTCCCCAAGGACCGACACCCTACCGGACCGCCGATACTGACAAGCACTCGCCGGGAGCGCAATCACCCGGATCGACCGACGACACCGTGAACGTGCAGTTCTGGAAGTCATGGTGGGCGAGCGTGAGAGCGAAGTTGACCCCATAGCCTGGCGAGTTGAAACGATCTTTCACGCTCTCCCTCTTAAGCAGGCTGAGGGCGACCCCGAGCCCCGGCGCCCGAATCGCCGTCACTGGCGAACGGTAGCGTGCGCGGGCGAATCGAGACCTGACCGCGGCGGTCGTATTCATTTTCGGCCACGCCTGGTTCTATAAGCTACGGAAATCGTTCGCGGATATGATGTGAAGGCCGGAGCCTCCGGGCCCAGTCGTATTCCGCCGAATCTCGGTACCTACCTACTGCGCATTGAGTTTCCCCAGTTGCTTCTGCGCCAGTCGGCTCCAGCGAGCGACCATGCGCTGGCGGTAGCGGGGGGCGGTGCGAACCGCTTCCACGGCGGCGGTGTAGCGGTCGCGGGCGGCGGCGGTCTCGCCGAGGCCTTCCAGCGCCTGGCCCAGGTAGAACAATCCCTCGGGGTCGTAAGGGCGCCGCTCGACGTAGATTTCGAGCTCGTGGCGGGCGTCGGCGAATTGGCGGGCGGCGACGTAAATGCCTCCCAGTTCACGCAGGACTTCGCTGGAGCTGTGACGCTCATCCTGGTTGACCACAGTCTGAAAGTGGCCCAGCGCGTCGCGCAGGCGGCCTTGCTCGCGGGCGATGCGGCCGAGTTGGAAATGCGAGTCGGTTTGGGTGGGGTCGATGGCGACCGCGTTCTGAAACCGCTGGATGGCTTCACCGTACTGGCGGCGCTGCTGGTAGATCAGGCCGAGCTGGTATTGCGCTTCGCCATCGTGGGAGTTGACGGCGGCGGCCTGCATCATGCGGTGGAAGTTCTGGCGGCTGCGCAAACCGTCGCCCAGACGGCTGAATTCGCTGCCCAGGTAATACCAGGCGTAGAACAGGAAGAACGGCGACGCGGCGAACCGCAAGAGTACGCTAAGCGGGCCCCAAACGAAGGCCGCGGCGACCAGCGGGATCCACGAAAGCGAGACCACGCCGGCGGCAGTGCCATTCTCCGTGCCGAAGACGGTGCGCACGGCGAAGAACATCAGGTAGCCAAAGTACAGCGCCGCGGACGCCAGGTAATAGAGGCCGAACTGCGTCGGAAGCAGCCGCGCGGCCGCGGCCAGCGGAAGGACGGTGGCAGCGTAAACCATGCCGGTGCAGCTGAGAAGCGGCGAGTAGTCGCGCTGGAAAACCGTGCCCATGGCGCCGAGTCGTCCCAGAAGATTGCCGAGCAGCAGCGTGCCCGGAACGTAGAAGACGGCCAGAATCAGCAGCGGCGTGAAAAAGCTCACCGGGAAGGGGAGCAGGAAGGAAGTAGCCAGCACCGCGAGGCTGGCGAAGAGCAGGCTGCCGCGGTCGAGAATGGCGCTCATGGCGGCGGAGGGCTGCCACCACAAGCGGCACAAGAGCAGGGCATTAGCCCACACAGATGGAGGATAGCATGCTACTGCATCCGATCGGCCCAGCGGAGATAACGCAACAATTCACGACGCTCGCGCCACGCGAAACGCCAGAACTGGCCAAAGGTGATGGTATCGGCATGCAGGCCCCAGTAGGTCTCGATGCGCCAGCGCAGGTAGGGGCTGCGCCATGGCCGCAGGCGATAGCCCCGGGTCAGGCGCCAGAGGATGCGGAGCATTACTTGGTGAAGCCGAGTTTGCCCGGGGCGGCGGAGGCATCGGGCGTGGCGTAGTAGCCGGTGCGCGTGCGTACCACCGGGCTTCCGGGCGCCTTGGCGGTAATGCGGATTTGCCGGAACGTGCCATCCATGTTGGAGTTCGATGGCGAATAGGCGATGGTGTATTGGTTGCGGATGTCGTGCGCCACCTGATGGGCGATGCGGTCCACTTCAGAGACTTCCTTCGGGTAGAAGACGCTGCCGCCGGTAGCTTCGGTAAGGTCGTTGAGCGCGTGTTTGGCGCGCGCCGCCTCGCGGTGCTCTTCTTCGGTGAGCAGGCCCACGGCGTAGATCACCACGCCGCTCTGGCGGGCCGACTTCATCAGGGATTCCATACCTACCAGGCTGGCGTTATCGTTCCCATCGGTCACCACCACCAAAACCTTCTTGTCCTTGTGAGCCTTCTTCAGGTGTTCGATGGACATCTGGAGGGCGTCGCGCATGGCGGTGCCGCCGCGGGTATCGATGCGAGCCAGGGCCGTCTCCAGTTCCTTGATGTTGTTGGTGAAGTCCTTGCCTTCCGGCAGGTCCATATAAGCGTTGTCGTTGAAGTTGACGATGAAGACTTCGTCGTCGCGGTTGGAATCCTCCACCAGGGCCAGGGACGCCGCCTTGACCTGCGCGATTTTGTTGCGCATGCTGCCGCTGTTATCGATGACGATGCCCAGCGACACCGGCAAATCCTCGCGTTTGAAGACCCGGATCTCCTGCCTCGCGCCGTTCTCGAAAACCGTGAAGGCTTCTCTCGGCAGGCTGGTTACCAGATGGCCCGACTTGTCGACGACGGTGGCGTGACAGACCACCACCCGCGTATCGAGGCGGAAGACCGTTGGCTCGGAGGGGGCTGAGGGCGGCGCGGGCTTCTCCTGGCCGTAGAGAGCGGTGGCGGCCAGCAGGGCGGTGAGGCCGAAAGGGACGCGAGCAGGATGGGCGCCGTGGTGCATTACTTGAGGGAGCCCTTTGCCGGAGCCTGACCCTGGTCGGGCGTGGCGTAATAGCCGCTGCGGGTGCGGACGGTGGGGTTGCCCGCCGCTTTCACCGTGATCTTGATTTGCCGGAAGGAGCCATCGAGCGCGGCATTCGCGGGCGTGTATGCAATGGTGTACTGGTTGCGGATATCGTGCGCCACCTGGTGGGCGATGCGGTCGACTTCGGCGACTTCCTTGGGGAAGAAGGTTTCTCCGCCAGTAGCTTCCGCGAGAGCCTTCAGGGCGCGTTGCGCGCGCTGGGCCTCGCGGCGCTCCTCTTCTCCGAGCAGACCCACGGAATAAATCAGGATGCCGGTTTGTTGCGCTGCCTTCACCAGGTTCTCGAGGCTGACCACGCTGGAGTTGTCGTTGCCGTCGGTGACGACCACCAGGACTTTCTTGTCCTTGTGGCTTTTCTCTTTCACGTGGTCGATGGACATGCGGATGGCGTCGCGCATGGCCGTGCCGCCACGTGAATCGATCCGGGTGAGGGCTTCTTCCAGTTCCTTGATGTCGCTGGTGAAGTCTTTGCCGTGGGGAAGGTCGAGAAAGGCTTCGTCGTTGAAGTTGACCACGAAGGCCTCGTCTTCGGGGTTGGAATCTTTGACCAGGGCCAGGCTGGCGGCTTCCACCTTGGCGCGCTTGTCGCGCATGCTGCCGCTGTTATCAATGATCAACCCCATGGAAACTGGAACGTCCTCGCGCCGGAAGACCGTGATTGGCTGCACCACCCCGTTCTCGTACACCGTAAAGGCTTCCTTAGGCAGCGTGGTCACCAGATGGCCGGACTTGTCCACCACTACCGTGGGGCACACGACCACGCGCGTATCCGCGCGGAATATGGTTGGGGTGTCGGTAGCTTCGGTTTGAGGAGGCACGATGGGCTTGGCCTGCTGGCCCCGCAGCAGGAATCCCGCGGCCAGTAGACAAGCTACGGCGGCCATTCCCTTAGGGTCGCGGCTCAGAAACGGGCGGTGCGTCAATCGCTTATTGTTGAGGTGCATAATAGCCCTGTTTCCAGAAGGGCCGGAGTGGGGGGAGACCGCGCGGCTGCACGAGCTTGACTTGCACACGCCGGTACTTGCCGTCATGCGTGGTGTTCAGGGGCGCGTAGCCCAGGATGTACTGGTTTCGCAATTCGACTCCGATTTTGGCGGCGATGTCGGGCAATTCGGTGAGGTTCTCCACCTGGTATTGACGCCCTCCGGTCTGTTCGGCGATCTCGGTGAGCAGACCCGGTCCCGCCATTTCCTCCGGCGTGCGGGAGCGGCCGCCGACCGGTTCATAGATTCCGATCGCATAAATCTGGACGTCGGCTTCCTTCACCAGGTTCTTGATTTCTGTCTCCGTGTAGCGGCTATTGTTGTCGCCACCGTCGGAAATCAAAAGTAGGGCTTTGCGCGGGTTCTTGGCCTTCTTCATTTCGTGCAGCGCCAGATAGACGGCGTCCAGCAGGGCGGTTCGGCCCTTGGACTGCGTGAAGGCGAGGTGGTTCTGAATCTCCTCCAGGCTGGTGGTAAAGGGCTGAACCAGTTGCGCCGAGTCGTTGAACTGCACCAGAAAGAATTCGTCTTCTGGATTGGCCATTTTGAAGAACTGAGCCACAGCCAGGCGCGATTTTTCGAGCTTGTGACCCATGCTGCCGCTGCAATCGAACACCACACCGACCGAAATGGGTGCGTCTTCACTCGAAAACTGTTTGATCTCCTGCTCCTTCTTGTCTTCGAAGACCTTGAAGTTTTCTTTCTCCAGGCCGGTGACGAAACGGTTCATAGGGTCGGTAACGGTAACGGGGATCAGCACCAGGGTACTATCTACACGAATATTGGATTTGGGCAGCAGCTCGGCCTTCGGCGCCGCTTTCGGGCGCGGCTCGATGCTGGCCTGTGCCTGAAGCGCGGACGCGGCACATATTCCAATGATGCAGAATATCAAGAGCTTACGGTAGGACAGATGCATGTAGGCCGGCCAGCCCTCTGGAGTTCAGTTTAGCATAGGGATTTTATGGTATGATCGCGTGTGCCGCGTAAAATTCTCGGCGTCATTCCTGCCCGGTTCGCCTCCAGTCGTTTTCCCGGTAAAGTACTCGCCAAAATCGCTTCGAAAACCATGCTACAGCACGTGTACGAGCGCGCTTCCATGGCCACCTACCTGACTAGCACGATGATTGCCACCGACGACCAGCGGGTGTACGATGCCGCCCGTAGTTTCGGCGCGCGCGTGCGCATGACCAGGAGCGATCACCCGTCGGGCACGGACCGGGTGGCGGAAGTGGCGTCGGCGGAAAACGCCGAAATCATCGTGAACATTCAGGGCGACGAACCGTTGATCGACCCGGCGGCCATCGACGCTGCCATTCTGCCGATGGTCCACGAGCCCGGCGTGGTCATGGGAACGCTGAAGAAACGGATCGAAGACCCGCGCGAGATTACCGACCCGAACGTGGTGAAAGTGGTGACGAACCGGGAGGGCGACGCGATCTATTTTTCGCGCTGCCCGATTCCGCATGTCAGAAGTAGCGCTGGCGGCCCGGAGGGCGCCCCGCCTGCCTCCCATTTCAAGCACATCGGTCTCTACGTCTACCAGCGGGATTTTCTGCTTGGGTATTCCGCCTTGCCGGTGGGGCCGCTGGAGCAGGCGGAGCGCCTCGAGCAGTTGCGCGCATTGGAAAACGGATTTCGGATTCGCGTGGTGGAAACCGAATATGAATCGCTGGGCGTGGACACACCGGACGACCTGGAACGGGTCTCCGGGTGGTTCGAGGCTTCAATCTTACAGGGGGTGAGGAATGGCTAAATACATTTTCGTCACGGGCGGCGTGGTCTCGTCGTTGGGGAAAGGAATCGCGGCCGCGTCTCTCGGATGCCTGCTGGAGAGCCGCGGGTTGAAGGTGGCCTGCCAGAAGTTCGATCCGTACCTGAACGTGGACCCGGGCACGATGAGCCCGTTCCAGCACGGGGAAGTCTTCGTGACCGACGATGGCGCCGAAACCGATCTCGACCTGGGCCACTACGAGCGCTTCACGCACTCCAAACTCACCCAGAGCAACAACCTCACTTCGGGACGGATCTATGAGCAGATCATCGCCCGCGAGCGCCGCGGCGACTATCTGGGCAAAACCGTGCAGGTGATTCCCCACGTCACCAACGAAATCAAGGCAGCCATGAAGAAGGTGGCGCACGATGTCGACGTGGTCATCGCCGAAATCGGCGGCACGGTGGGTGACATCGAATCGCTGCCTTTTCTCGAGGCCATTCGCCAGATGCGCCACGAGCAGGGCCGCGACAACTGCCTGTTCATCCACGTGACCTTGGTGCCGTGGATCGCGGCGGCGCAGGAGTTGAAAACCAAGCCCACGCAGCACAGCGTCAAAGAACTGAGGGCTATCGGTATCCAGCCCGACATCCTGCTGTGCCGCTGCGAGCGGTTTATTCCGCAGGACATGAAAGAGAAGATCGCCCTCTTCTGCGACGTGGACGTGCAGGCCGTGATTACGGCGCGGGACGTGAAGTCGGTGTACGAGGTGCCGGTGGGCTTTGCGCACGAAGGGGTGGACGAAATCGTGCTGCGTCATCTGCGGCTGGAAGCCGGGCCGCGCGACCTTAGCCGCTGGATGGCGATGCTGGAGCGCATGCAGAACCCGCGCGGCGAGGTCACCATCGCACTGGTGGGCAAGTACGTGGAGTACGAAGATTCCTACAAGAGCCTGAAGGAGGCTCTGCTGCACGGCGGCTTGGCGCACCAGGTGAAGGTAAACATCGACTGGATCGAAGCCGAAGGGGTGGCCGGCGAATCGTGGGAGCGGCAACTGGCGGGGTTCGATGGTGTGCTGGTTCCGGGCGGCTTCGGCAAGCGGGGAATCGACGGCATGCTGAACGCCATCCGCTACGCGCGCGAACGCCAGGTGCCGTATTTCGGCATCTGTCTGGGCATGCAGACCATGGTGATCGAGTACGCGCGCAACGTTTGCGGGCTCGAGAACGCCGATTCCACCGAGTTCAATCCGGGGACGCCGCACCGCGTGATTTTCAAGTTGCGCGAGTTAAAGGGCGTGGACGATCTGGGCGGCACCATGCGGCTGGGAAGCTGGGCCTGCCGGCTGGCCGAGAACAGTTTCGCGTACAGCGCATACGGAACCCGCGAGATCAACGAGCGCCATCGCCACCGTTACGAGTTCAATCGCGAATACGAAGAGCGCCTGAAGGCCGCGGGGCTGCGGATCACCGGTGAGACCCCGGATAACACCTACGTGGAGATCTGCGAGATCGCGGGCCATCCGTGGTACCTGGGCTGCCAGTTCCATCCGGAATTCAAGTCCAAGCCGATGGAGCCTCATCCCTTGTTCCGGGCGTTCATCGGGGCGGCGCAGGAGTTCCGGCGGAAGCGCCTGGCGGCCGAAGAGGAACTGCAGGCCGAGCCTCAGTACACGCGTGCGGTTTGAGTTCAGCCAGTTGGGGCAGGGCCGGCCGCTGGTGCTGATTGCCGGGCCGTGCGTGATCGAAAGCGAGGAGCACGTTCACCGCATGGCGCTGGGCATCCGCCGCGCGGTGGGCGACTTCGTCTTCAAGGCATCCTTCGATAAGGCCAACCGCTCCAGCGGCGATGCCTACCGGGGGCCGGGGTTGCTGGAGGGGTTGCGCATCCTCGCTGGGGTCAAGGCGGAGGGCTTCCCGATCCTGACCGATATTCACGAAGCGTGGCAGGCCGAGCCGGCGGCGGAGGTGGCGGACATCCTGCAGATCCCGGCGTTCCTGTGCCGGCAGACGGACCTGCTGATCGCGGCCGGGCGCACCGGGCGGATCGTCAACATCAAGAAGGGCCAATTCGTGGCGCCGCACGATATCCACCGCGCCGCCGAGAAGGTAGCCTCGACGGGCAACCGGCAGGTGGTGCTGACCGAGCGGGGATCTTCGTTCGGCTACAACAATCTGGTGGTGGACATGCGCGGGCTGAAGATCATGCGGGATGCCGGCTGGCCGGTGGTCTTCGATGCCACGCATAGCGTGCAGTTGCCGGGCGGAGCAGGCAGCACATCGGGCGGCCAGCCGCAGTTCATCGAACCGCTGGCGCGCGCGGCGGTGGCGGCGGGCATCGACGGAGTGTTCGTGGAGGTGCACGACGCGCCTGAAAAGGCGCTCTCGGACGGGGCGAATGCGCTGCGGCTGAGCTTGTTGGGAGATTTCTGGCGGCGCCTAAGAGCAGTGGATGCGCTGGTGAAGGCGGAGAACTTCGGGACGCGCTAACTGGCACGCGGAAGCACTTCCGACTCGATCCTCGCCGCGGCTGTGTCCCGCGCCACATCCAATTCATAGTCCTGGTGCAAGCCCAACCAAGGTTCCGCGGACGTGCCAAAATATGGTGCCAGCCGCAGCCCCATTAGCGCGCTGATGCCTCGTTTTTCGTTCACAATGCCAGACACATGGTTGGCGGGCACGTGAAGGGCTCGCGCTAGCGGTTGATCGATAGTGCCAGCGGCTTCAAGAAGTCTTCGCGCAGGATTTCACCGGGATGCACCGGCGCCAGCTTGATGCGATGGCTCGTCATGTGTGCCTTCTCTGACGAAACCCCCTGCACGCGCGGCGGCACGAAAGCGTCTAGAATAAGGGAAGGATTACGTATGTACAACCGAAGCCGCCGGGGGTTCTCCCTCATCGAACTGCTGATCGTGATCGCGATCATCCTGATTATCATTACGATCGCCGTTCCCAAGTATCAGAAGACGCAGATCTTTGTGCGCGAAACGGCGGCCATCAAGGCGATCCAGACGATCCACCAGATGGAGATCCAATACCAGTCGCAGTACGGCCGCTATGCGGTCTCGCTCACTGAACTCGGACCACCGGCGAGTGGGTCGGCGAGCCCGGCTGCCGCAGACCTGATCGGCAACGATCTGTCGAACGGCGTCAACAAGGGGTACAAGTTCACCTTGACCGGGACGCAGGGTGGGTACGTCATCAACGCCAACCCGGTCAATTTCGGCAGCGACGGCACACGCACGTTTTACTCGGACCAGTCGATGGTGATCCGGCAGAATTTCGGACAGGAGCCGGCGACGGCTACCAGCCCGGAGTTGAACCACTAGCTCACCCGCCCTCCAAAGATCAACCGCACCCGGTCCGGTCCCGCCTTGCCTTCAGCCAGGGCTAGGCCGATAGTCTCCGTCTCCATTCCCGCCTGCTCGTAGTTGCGTCACCTTGACCGGCAACAATTCACAATAAAAATGAGCTGGCAATCGCCGCTTTCGTGATAGACTTTCATACCCGCGCCCCTGGGCGCGTGAATAACACCAAAATACAGGCTCAGCCGCCAGGAGGCGCGTTCGCGTGGCGATCGAATTTCTGATTAAGCAGGTTGCGTTTTCTATCTCCCTGGAGGGCAGCCAGCCGGCCGGCCAAGGCTTCACCGTCGAGCGGCTGACGCTGTCATCGTCCAGTGGGCGCATCTCGGCTCCCGTTTCGGTCGGCGCGCCCGTGGTTGCCTCGCCCGGCGCCGACTTGCTGATGCCGAGGCCGTGGAGTTTTGGCGCTTCCGCTTTCTCGTTCGAGTTTCCGGCGGGGCGCCTCGACGTCGCGGGCTCGAACGGCAGCATCACGTTTCAATGCGACCGGCTGACGGCGACCTGTCAAGCCGACACCCTGACGCTGAATGTCACGGGGCTCCGGATCACCAGCCAGCGCCTTCCAGGTTTTTTGATCCTTGCCGACGCTACCCTTCAGATCAAGAATGGCGCCCTGCAATCCTCCAGCGGCATCCAACTCCATCAGCCGCACCGGTCCGCCGGCACACTGACCGCCGGCGCCGGCACAGTCAGCCTGGAATGGACGACCGATGTGCTTGGCGCTTTGCCGCTTCCGGGTCTCGAAGCTCTTCTCGAGGGCGGCGAAGACGTCACCCTCACTCTTACGGGACCGTTCAATACGCTGAACCTTTCCACCACCGCCAGGCGGAATGTGATCGGGCAAAGCGCCTTTGCCTGGATGCGCGGAAGCGACAGGGAATTACTGCCGCCGCCGAAGACCGATGGCACGCCCGCCTTGGCAATGCAACTCACGGTGCACGGACCAGACAATAGCCGGAAGCTGCGGCTAATGGGGATGGATCTGACCAGTGGCGCTTTGCCGGCGTTCTTCGTTGACGATTCCAGCGGGGGGCCGCTCGCTTCGAACTGGAGTCCCCAGCTCACCATTACGCAGTTCGACTTCCCTTTTCTAAAGGCAACTGATCAGGCCATCACCGTCACCGGGTTTACGTCGAGCGGAGCAGTCTCGTCCGGAGCCCTCCCCGGCACTCTCGCGCTGACCATTCAGGTGGGCGCTTCGAATGCGGATCTGCCGCTCCAGGGCTTCGAGTTTAGCGCGCAGGCTAATGTCGGCTTTATCATCTCCAACTTCGCGTTTGCCGACGTGGAGAACGCCCAAGGCATTACGATTCTCGCCGATTCGACGCCGACCACGCAGGTGGGGGTTGTCAGCGGCACAGATCCGGGTGCGGCCACTTCGGCTCTTGGCCCGAGGAATCTGCTGGGGCTCACCTGGCACTTTCACCCCGCCCCCGGTGCCGCGACAACGGGCTTTGTGCCGCTGTTCGTGCTTGCCACGATCAACTCGCACTATCAACTGAAGCTGGCGCCCAACTGCTCGGTGACCGCGGGCTACGCGCGGCTGACCCACGGAACAGAACTGGTTGAATTCGATTCAACCGACTTTGCCCTCACCGAGGGTGGCCTGAACCTGACGGCCAAGGTCCGGAACCAACCGGTCTTGCTCTACGGTCTCAACACGCGGTTCCGCTTCCACGATACGGTGCTCACCGTCATCGACGGGACGATCCAGGATTTCACCCTGATCGGCACCGGCGCGCTTCCGCCAGCGCTGGTTGGCGACGCAGCGGTTGAAGCAGCCATCCAGTTTCAGCAGCAAGGCGACTCGCTGGTGGTCGCGAGCGGCGGAGCGCAGCTCAAGGGCCTCCACCCGATCGAGTTCAAACCCATCCGATTCCGTTTCTCGATCGATTCCCTGGGGCTGAAATTCGTTGACGATGGACGTTACCACTTTTACTTCACCTTGTCCGGCCACGCCCAGTTCGTGCTGCAGCCCGGCGACGATCCCGATGGTCCTCTGGCCGCTTTGACCGAGATTCAGATCCCGCTGCTCGATGTCGCGCTGGCGGGCGAAACCAGCGTATTGTCGGACCACGTCGATTTTCTCTCGCACCTCACCGAGGACCGGGAATTCAAGTTTCTGAAGGCATTCACCTTTCAGCTAAAGGGATTCGGTTTTCTGCCCGCTGCCGATGAATTCGGCGGTGATCCGGCGATCAAGCTGTCCGGACAGATGCTCTTTTCGGCGGACAACGACAAGAAGAGCGCCAAAATCGATTTCCATGACCTGCTGATCGGCCTGCCCGAGGACGGAGAGAATTTCCCGCGCCTGTTTGTGCGCGAGCTCGGTGTTGAGATTAAGTACGGCGAGGCATTCGAACTGACCGGGTCGGTTGAGTTCATCAAGTCCAAGCTGGAGTCCGGCTTCAAGGGCGAAGGCACGTTGCAGATCAAGAGTCTGCCCCAAATCGCCGCGAGTTTCGGGTTCGTTCGCGTTCGGCAGGATGAAACGTCGCCTTACCAGAAGGCGTGGTTTGTCTTCCTCGAAGTGGATAAGGTCAGCTTCCAGATTCCGGAGGTGGAACTGTACCTGCGCGAGGTGGGGCTGGGCTTCGGATTCCGGTTCACTCTGGCGGCGATTCAGGCGGCCGATCGGCAGACTGACCTCGACACCCTGATCTCCTCGCTCAATACGCTTTCGAAGACTGCGGGGAATCTCTCGAAGAAAGATCAATGGGTGACCGATCTCGAAGCGCCCGGAGAGGATCCGCGCTGGACCATCGTCTTCCGGGCGTTGTTTACGCAGACATCGGCTTCCACGTCACCCCTCAAATACGACGAGGACAAGGAGAAGGATCTCCCCTGCGTCTACCTGTTCGACGCCATCGTTGCATTCCGGAGCGATCTGACCTTCTTCATGAGCGCACGGGGCTGGATCAACACCAACTACGCCGACTTTCTCGATACCGAAACCAACGATATTACGGGCAAGCCGATGGTCACCGGGTTTATCATCCTGCAGACCCGGCAGAAGCGCTTCCTGGCGCACGTCGCCTCACAACCCGATGGCGAACTCGGCCAACATCCCGATACCCCCGACTTCGTCAAGGACGCGATCAAAGGAACCCAATTCTCGGCCACCCTGCTGATCGAGCCGGGCCTTTTCCATCTCGAACTCGGCTGGCCGAACATGCTGCGGTGGACGCGGAAGTTCGGGCCGGTCGATGTCGAATTCCGCGGTGGCTTCATCTTCCGCATCGTCGAACGAATCACCGTGAGCAAGACCATTCAGGACGGCGACCTGCCAACTCAAACCGTCCCTGGGTTCCGCTTCTCAGAGACGGCCGGGTTGCGGCGCCTGGAATGGGATAACCCGAACACCAGCCAGGAGGCCGTAATCTTGACCCTCCTGCCTCAGACCGCCCGGAATGTCAGCAGCTTCCAACAAGGCGTGAAGGACCTTTTGCCGCCCTGGGGACCCGATGTTACCGTCACCGGCGATGTCTTCATGGTGTTGGGCATCAGCTTCCAGGCTCGGGCGCACCTGGAAATCAACGAGGGCTTCGACGCGGTAGTCTTTGGGGCGCAACTGCACGCCACCGTGGATGCCGCCTTCGGCGCGCGCATGACTGGCGTCACCAGTCTGATTCGAACCGATGAAGTGGCGGTCTATGCGGCGATCACCTTCGAGCTGCGGGCGGAATTCGACCTGACGCTGTGGGTGGGTTTGAGCAAGAAGCTCAGTAAATCATTTTCCTTCAGCCTCTCGCTCACCATAACGGCGTCACTCGAGATCGGCCTGGTGTCCACTACCGCGGGCGTTCGCGGATCGGGAACCGTCACGGTGCGCCTGATGGGCCACGATTTGCATTTCCACGCTCACTTCGAAGTAAACAGCAGTACCATCGACGACGCCCTGAGGCTTACCAACGATTTTCTGGTGCTGGGCCTGGACGCGACCGATGTCGAGGGCGCCCCGGCGGCTCCATCGGGTGGGACGTCCAGCCCGCAGGCGCCGCCCACCATCGGTAACGATCCGCTGACGCCGGTCCCGGTCGTCCCCCCGGCCCCGGTTCCGGTTCCTGTGGTAGTTTCGGGCGGTCCACCGCCGCCCACGACGACGGTCCTAGGGCACGCGCCCACGGCCCCCCAATACACCATGCTGGTCAACAGCGTGGATTCGGTTGGCGCCTACGTGCTGCTGATGCCGAGAGGCGAGTTGGACACCGGCGGGACGGAAACCGGATTCCTCCCGGGACCTCCCCCCGGTGGCGCGTCCAACGACTTTCAGGTTCACTTCCCGAGTTCCGTGCAGCAGGTGGGCGCCGGCAACAATCTCACCGCTTCGAGTACCGACTTTTCCTGGACGGCGGCCTGGGGGTTCGTGGATCCCGTTTCGGGAATTAAGGTGTCGGATTACCTGGTGAGCGCCTTCATCCACAACCCGGACGGCTCTTTGACCGACCCCAACGCGCTCCCGTCCGCCGCCAACGTGCTCCGCGACAGCCGGGTCCAGAATCCGACCGATAGCTCGTATGAGGCGGCGGTTCGCGGCGCCTTCCAGCAGTTCCGCGGATCGCCATTTTTCAAAACCGATCCCAACAACCCCTACGATCAGAGCCTGACCAAAGCATTCAGCTCGTCCACGTCAATCTACTCGGAAAGCGGCGGGCCGCCCACTGCCGACGACCGGCTGGTGGAACAGGTGATTCACACGCGGGGCTTGATCATCCATGATCTGGTTGGCGGCTTCAACGACTTTGTGCAGGCAATCAAGCAAGGACGCACCCAGGATGCGGCCGGCCTGGCCCAGACGCTGCCATTCCAAATGGGACTGGTGTTTCTGGTTCCTCCCACGAGCCAGCCGCCTTCGTGGCTGACCGGATCGGCTGGGGTCAACATCTCCCAAAGGGTGGCGGTGGCGGCCACGCTTGCTACTGCCGCCACTGGCGCCACCGTGTTCAATCTTCCCGCGGCGAACTTCAACGTCTTTCCGCCGAGCTTCGACAACGTAAGGCACTATACCTCTTCCAACACCATCGCGATTGCCTGGGACCTCGGATGGGACCGCGTCCCCAGCGGCGCGACCGGATTGCAGATGGATCCGGAGCACCATCTCCTGAATTACCAGGTACGCCGGCGGGCCCTGGACGGCAGCGAGCCCGAAGCAGCCTACTCGGTTAAGGCAGCGCAGGTGTTGCACAAGGAAGCCGCGGGCGTACTCAACCGGCTGACGCCCCGCTTCCAAGTGGTCGATCACTTCAATCACGAGACACTCGCCGACCAGGCTGCCTTGCCGGTCGGCGGCCGCAGCTACCTTTACACCATCACTCCGATGGATGTGGCGGGGAACCCGGGGCGGCCTTTGACGCTGGTTGCCACGCGCTTCCCGGATGAGCCGCCGCAGGTCCCAGCCGGGGCCGAATTGTCGGTCACCTACCAGTTGGATTCCACCGTCCTCGATCCGGCCAAGGCAGGTTCCCCTTCCGCTCCACCTCTTTTGCTGTCGCAATCCGGACCGCCCGCCGCGAACGTGACCTGGAAGGAGCCGCTGCCCGGATCGGGACCGGCTGTTCCAATTGAGACGTACCAGTTGATTTTCCGCAAAGATCGGACTCTGCCGGTCGGCAGTTACGGACTGGATTCCTCCACCCAAGGACCACGCAGCAAGTCGCTTCCCACCAGTAATGCGCGCACTTTGCCCACCGATATCCTGGTACCGCTCAGCCCGGATGGCCCAAGGACGGCGCGAACGTCCCCGGTGGACCTTTCGAAGGTGTTCCCGCCAGGCTCCAACCCATTGTGGCGTCCCGAGGCGTGGACCGTCTTCTTCCAAACTGTGTCCGCCAACGGGGTGCCCTCAGCCCTCGCGCCGGTGCAACTGCTGCTGCAGTTCGCCAGCGGCTCCGCCGTGGAAGAGCGACGGCCTTCGGAACTGGAGTTTGTGGCGGCGCCGCTCCAAATTCCCCTGCTGCCCGCCGAGGATATGCAGGCGGAGACCGGGGACGAGTGTGTCCCGGCGCCTCCGGACACGAGTTCGGGAACCGGAACCTACATCAAGAATCCCGAAGGCGGACGGCTGATCCGCTTTCATTGGAATCAGGGGCCGAGTGGCGCGGCCCGATATCCGCTAAACCTGAACGCTGGATACCGGCTCCTGCAAATGGACATCGACACGCAGACGCTGCAGACCGTTCAGGAAGTGCAGATGCTGCCGCCGGAGGATGTGTCCCTTGCTCCCAACGGCACGCGCTCGACCGGGTTGTGGACAGCATGGTATCCGAGCACGATGCAGAGGATCCGCAACATCCGGAGCAGCCCGGCCATACCCGGTTCGGAGTCGCCATTCGGGGCTTGGAACTCGTGGCGGGAGTCATGTTTGGTCTGGCCCGAGTGGCCAGGCTTTAACGGCGCTGGCGCCGTGGCGGCGGTGCGGCCTCAAATGCTGCACCCCGCGCTGCAGGCCATCGTGGACCGGTTGAAACTGAACTTCCAGGTCGACGTGCAATTAGCGCCGCCCATGCAGCCAGGCACGCTCGATTCCCTGATGTCCGCAACGGCCGAAGGTCCGGATCCTTACGGCTGGGGAATTCTGCAGCGCTTCGGACTTTCGGTTACCGTCACCCTCCGCCTGTCCGACGGAACACTGGTATCCGGCAAAGACGCGGCCGATGCGATACTCGCGCGCCTTCAGCCCCCTGCCCAGTCAACCTCTCCGGCGCCGCCGGACATCGTCAGCACATTCCGGAGCTTCCTGCATGTCGAGCTGCTGTACCAGCCCGGCCGCAGCGTCAGCCTGAAAGAAGTGACGGTCGATCCGTCGACTCAACTCGCCATCGTGCAACTCAGCTTGCGGCCCGGCTTCCAAAGCCAGTTCGCATACTCCCGCGCTGTGCTGCCTGTCACCATGAAGGCCACCATCAGCCCACAAGCGCTGACGCCGGGAGCAGCCACGACGGTCGTACTCAATGCCCCAGAGGCGACGTTTGATTCGCGTTTCGTGACGGTGCAGTTCGCGGCGCCAGGGGTCGACGTCAGCCAAGTCACGGTGACCCCCCCTGGCACATTGACCTTCACCGCCACGGCTCCGGCCGGCAGTAATGTGCAGGCTTCGTCGCTGCGTATCCTGGCGAGTTCCACCTCGATTCCTGTGAGTGCCACCAGCCCCGCCGACGTGCGCGTGTTCTCCACCCAAGACGGCGCAAACTTTACTTTGCAGCCCATCGAGGCCAGCGAGGACGTCACATTCACACTGCAGCCCAATACCGCCTGCACGTTGATCGATCCCGCGGATCCGGCGAGTGGTGAAGTCCAGATCACTGCGGGTCAGCCGGCCACGCCGGTGACACGTACCTTCAAGATTCCGGCGAAAGGCCAGGCGGTTTTGCTGTTGCGCGCTCCGGCCACGCCATCCGGCGGTACCAGTCCCGTGACGTTGGCGGCCGGGCCTGACGGATGCCGGGTCGCCATCCAGCAGACACCGTTTCCTGCCAGCGACCCCAGCTCGCTTTACTTCAGCGTCCCAGCCCAGTCCCTGGCGGCGCGGTTCGCCGCTGGAGATCCCGACTGGTTACGCTTCAAGAGTTACGCCGAATCGCTGAATCCGAACCCGCTGGACCAGGCCGATCCCAGTTTGAGCATCCAGGTTCCCACCGATGCGGCGGGAATCCAAGCGATCCTTCCGCAGTATCTCGCTTGGACCACCCGCTTTTTCGACTATTCGGCAACCGCCGAGGCATCCGCGGCGGCCAATCCCGGGCCATGGATGGCAACCGCATATCCGCACTCGGATTCGCCGGTTTACGTCACGCCCGACGCCGCCGGCCGCTTGACTTACGATCTGCGCGTGACCGATCCGTGGGCGCATAACTATCGCTACTACATTCAGCCCTTCGGCCGCTACGATCTCTTATGGCAGGGCCTGCGGCAATCGCGCAAATTCTCCCCGAGCACGGCCGCGGCCAGCGTGTTGGTCAGCCCGGGTCCCGATCCGCAGAAACCGGCGCTCGACGTTGTGCTCGACCGGAGGCGCAGAGTCGCGGCTCCGGTGGTCCTGAGTTCGCGCCGCCTGGACGGTCCGCCTACCACGGCCAACCCCAGCGGCGTGATCGGACCCACCTGGGAGGTGATCGTACAGCAACATCCCGAGCAGGCGTTGATGGAGCGCAACCAGACTGTGTTCCGGCAGCTCTCCTACCGCGGCATCACCTTCACGCTGCTGCGGCAGTTTGCCTTTCTCGCCTGGATGCGAACGCTGCTGGGGCAGGCTTCAGCCCAGCCGCTCAATCCGGTGGACGCCAATCCGGCCATCCCGTCCAGTTACCCGGCCACGCCGGACCATCTCGACCTGAGCCGGCTCACCGCCGATCAGCAGCGCGCTCTCGACATCGGGCAGCGCCTCGGAGGCTCCCTCCAGGGTGCGATGGTGCTGCATTGGGACGCACTGCCATTCTACTACCGGCACCGGTTGCTGCTGGCCGCGCAGACCGATACTCAGGTTTCGGAAGTCACCGAAGTCATTCAGGCCGATTTCGAGTACCAGTCGCCCGCGCCGGAAGGCCGGTTCCAAGGCGGTGACGCCCAGTGGACTCTTCCGGCTCCGTTCTCCCAGCCGGCGAATCTGCGGTCGCTTCGTCTGGAGGTTCCGTTGAAGCGGCTCTGGGACTGTCTTCCCCAGGCGGCGCAAAATGCCTGGCCGCACGAGCAGCCCGATCCCCACGACACGGCGCGCCGGCCCGGCGCCGTGCCAGACCCCGAAGTGGTGTACCAGATCGTTGAGCAGTTTTCCGGCAACATCGAACTGCAAGCCGAGTTCAGCAGCGACAGCCAGGCCTATCAGGTGAGACAAATCGGCAAACGCTACCTGGCCAGCCTGGATGCCGCTCCCAATCCTGCGCCGCCTGCTTTGGCCTCCGATTTCTTCGTGCTGGGCTCGTTCCTGCTGCCGGTGGCGGAACTGGCCTTGAGCAAGGCCTACAATACCGGAGGCTTCCTGACCTTCGCCGCGCAACAGACTCATCTCCTCATCGCCGGCATCCCGTCGCCTGCCAATGTGGACGCACTGATCCGGGGCAACATCACTGTGAACAACGCCGGAGAGGTGGTTGGGATGGTTGCCAGCTCCCCGCCGGTCCCAGCCGCGCTTGCCGCCAAAGTGCGATATCCGGATATTCCTGCCGGCGATGACATTCCGGCTCTTCTCAACAACCAACTGGCGATCGACACCATCGGTGTTACTTGGACCGGTGCGATGTCCACGGCTCAGAAGACGGCTCTCCAAGCTTACCGGGCGGATTCCCGGTTATTCCAATCGGCGGTAAGTTCTATCATCACGCAATTAGGTTCCCGGCAACTGATAGCCCTTGCGCGCACGATCTCTAACACCGCGATCAGTCACAAGCTCCAAATCGACGTCGTTTTGCCTCCCGATCCGCTGGCCAACTGGACGCTGACCTGGACCGGTGGACTCAGTACCTCGGATCAGGTGGCATTGAACGGACTTTCTGCCAACGACGCGGATTGGGCCGGCGCGATCGCCGGCCTGACTACTGCGGCGCAAGCCCAGGTAACGGGTCAGGCCGATGGCGATCAGATGCCTTCCAGCACGGCCCCCAGCGTACCCGGATTCTCCGTGACCTTGACCTCCGTACCCGTGAGTCCGGGTAGCGCCCAAACCAAGCAAGTGCGGCAAATGACCTGGAGTCCGGCCGATCCGGATCAAAAGGCGGCGATTCGGGCCTTGCTACCCGACTCCAATTTCCAGGCGGCCGTAAACGCGATGTTCACCAGCCTCGACCAGCGCACCAGCAGCTTCGTGGTTGGTGGACCCTTCCGCTACCCGACCCCGACGCGCACGATTCCCAGTCCGCTCCCGCCGACGGTCGCCAATCAGCTCAGGATCGATAAAGTCTTTCCTCCCGACCCGGCTGCGAAGTGGACGCTATCCTGGACCGGTGCACTCGGTGCTTCGGATAAGGCGGCATTGAACGGACTTTCGTCCAACGACGTGGATTGGGCCAGCGCCATCGACGGCCTGGCAACTGCGGCGCAAGCCTCGGTGAGCGGTCAGGCCGATGGCGATCAACTGCCTGCCACCCCACCCACCGGATTCTCAGTGACCTTGGCCGCGGTGCCTGTCGGTGCGGACAGCACCCAAACCAAGCAGGTACGCCAAATCACCTGGAGCCCGGCCGATCCGGACCAGAAAGCGGCGATTCTGGCCTTACTGCCCGCCGACACCAATTTCCAGGCCGCCCTAAACGCAATGTTCGTCAGCCTTGACCAGCGCACCAGCAGCGTCGATGTGGGCGGACCGTTCCGCTACCCGGCGGTGAATCCGGCGGAGCTGGCCACACAGATCGGCTATCCGCAAATCGGCGCTGTCATGACCGTAACCTCGCAAGCCATTCAATGGAACGGCCAGCTCGATCGGTTGGAAGTCCCATTCAGCCAGCTCGCCAGCCGTATCGCTGCTTTCCTCCACCCCGGCGATCCGTTCCTCGCGGCCTTTGCCAATCTGTCGGGGCCGTTTGCGCTGACGGCGGCCTACTCGGGCTCGAGACCCATCGCCGCGGCAGCACTGCTCACCCCACAGGAACTCCCCACGTTGCAAGGTATCTTCGGTGGCGTCGAGGACGCAGCCATCACGGCGCTGGCAAATGACCTTCAGGACCGGGCCAAAATCGCCGCCGAGAGCGATTCCTGGTTCAGCACGGAGGCTTTCTCGTTTCTGCAGTTCGCCATCCCGCCTTCGCTATCGAGCCGCATCGAGCCCGTCGATGCGGATTCGTGCACGCTGGTTTGGAAAGGGCCGCTGAGCGCCGCGGATCGCACCGTGCTCACGAGTCTGGGTGGCGACGAACTCTTCCAGGCGGCACTCTCCCAGTTGAAGGACGGAGGAGTCAGCTTCAGCCACGCGCCCCTGGCCCTTGACCAGGTCCCGTCGCTTCTGCGGCCGAACATTACCATCGGCAGCGGCCGCGCAGGGTTCACCTGGACCGGCCTCCTGACCGATCAGAAGGTAACTGCACTCCGCAACTGGGCGCAGACCGCGGAACTGGCGGCGGCTGTGAACCAGATCATCGCCGCGGCGGACCTGAAGACCACCACCGTGACGCTGCCGCCGGAGATTCCCCCTCACCTCAGCCCGGGGTTGCAGATCGGCGCCGCGCAGAAAGCTTGGATCGGTCTGCCGCCAACCAATCCGGACGACAATGCCGCTCTGCAAGCGATCCTGACCGTGCCTCCCACACCGCCGCACGCCGTGACCACGCTCGATGGGACATTCCAGCCCCGCCCAACGCAAGCCCAGCTTCCCCGCCTGATCCGGATGAGGCTCACCATCGGCGACACCCAGGTCAGTTGGACGGGGAGGGCCAATGATCAGCGCCAAATCGATGCGCTGCTCGCTCTGACCGGGGATGCTGCATTCGTGCAGGCCATCGGCCAGATCGTATCGCAGTTGACGGGTTTTACCATGACCGTCGGCGGCGTCATTCCCCGGCCCGTGCAGATTAGCCTGCCGCCAGGCATCCGCGACCGGCTTCTGATTGGCAACTTGCGACTTCGTTACCGGGGCTTGATGTCCCAACAGGAGTGCCACGATCTACAACAGGCCTTCCCTTCGCAAGCAGACAAGGATGCCGCGGAGCGGCTCTACCTGGCCTCTCTCGAAACCGTCAAGCAGGGCCGGGCGCCGAAGATCAGGGCCCGGCGAGCCAGCGCGGCGCCCAGCGCTCTGATCGACTTGTCGCCGAAACCGATTCAGTAGAACCGAGGACTCGTCATGTTTCAGTTTCCTAATTTGAACCAGATCAAGATCCAGGGGCCATTTTGGTCTGCGGATGCGGCCGTAGTGAAAATGGATACCACCGCGGCGCAGGTTCCTCTCCCCTTGGGCGAGTTCACCAGCTCCACTTTGACGGCGGTGAGCCCCTTTGAGAGGAAGTTCGTGAATGACTCCGTTTCCAGCCCGTCCATTGCTCCGGCGCCGTCCACTCTTCCCGACGATACCTTGGGCAAACCGGTGCTGCACTCCGCGGGCGCCGCCCTGAGTGTCGCCGAATTCTCGTATCCCGGGAGTGCGGCCTGGTCGGCCTACACCGTAAGTGGGCGTGTCCGGGTCAGCCAACCGAATGGGGTCGTCGGCATCGTCATCTTCAGCCGCGTCGGCCAAGGCAGCGGCGCGTTTCGTCTGCTCCGGTTCGACGTGGGCAAAAACATCCGCCTCCTTCAGTTCACTCCCGCAAACCAGGATCCCAATCCCGATGCTACTTCGCAGGCGCATTTTCTCGTCAACACGTGGTTTCAATTCGTGATCCAGGTAAGCGCTCCGGACGCGAGCGGCAATCGCACCCTGCAAGCCAAGGTATTCCTGGACGGAATCCCCGCGCCGGCGAATTTTGAGCTGCGCACCAGGATTGCAGCGGCTGAGGCCGGCAGCCTCGGCGTGATGGTGAACGGACCTGGCGAGAAGTTTTTTGCCGACCTCAAAGTCCAGTTCGATGCCAGGCCGTCCGACACCCAACTTCTTCGCCGCCTGCTGGCCGAAAGGCCTGTTCCCGGCGTCGCCGCGCAGGGAAACGTAATCCTGGCGCTGTGCAAAGTGAAAGCCGTGAACGTGGGGACGTTTGCCTGGCAGAACACCAACCTCGGCGGCGGAATTTTTCCACCCACCGAATTTCACGTTGTCGAGGCCGACATACGCGACGGATTGAGAAACGGCAAACTCATTCTGCTGGTGCTGCGTTTCGATGCCGGAAGTCCGGCCGCCGCTCTGCCCTGTCTCGCCGGCGAGATTCATCTCAGCGGAGACTTTACGCCGTTGGCCAACGCGCGCGCCGCGCTCTATCTCAAATTGGGCCTCGCCGACCAGGGAGGGAATCTGTCGGTTCACAGCGGCGGGCTCTCGATTGAAGGCGCCGCCACGCTGCCCTGGCAGAGCGCCGCCGTTCCAGGCGCCTACCTGTTGAGTCAAGACCCGGGCGCAGCCAGCTTCCGCATGGTCGTTGAACAGGCTCGCCTGACGTCGTCCGAACGCGGCGCGCTCACTCAGGCGTGGCGCGGTTTCAGCCTCCAGGTCAACCCCGCATTGCCGTTGATTCGCGCCGGCGCGGCACCGCAAGCCTGGGCCACGCTGGAGGCCCAAGACCCGCTGTCCGTGCCCCCTGTCTTTTGGACCTGGAGCAGCGCTCCATGGGTCGTCTCGGATCCTCCGCTGCTCAACGTCGAGAAAGGCAAGCTGAGTCTGATCTTGAGCGACCAGCAGCCCTACGGCATCTCACCAGCCCCCACTTCGCTTGCGCGCATCGTCCCGGACTTCATCAGAATCTCCGCCCCGGCCGGGGGACTGCAAATCGATTTTCAGCCAGGGCCTTCCAGTTCCACCAGCGGACCGGTGTTGAACTACACTTTCGGATCCGGCACGGAGACGATTTCGCTGCGCCAGGTGGAGCTAGCCTACGATCCGGTGGAGACGCCACGTGCTTTAAGGGCGCAGCAGGGGATTCCGGCTCCCGTCTGGACCAAAGGCATCCCCCTCGATTCCCCTCTGCTTTGGGCATTCATGCCGCTCGAGGACGGGTGGGCTCAACTCCCGGTTCCCAATCTCACCGAGCAGGTTTATCTCGATGCCGCCTTGTTCCGCCCGGGAGACGCTCCTGACCCTTCCGGATTGATCCAGGGCGGAGTCTCCTTCGGCAATGGCATCGCCATCCCACCGGTCGAGAATCCGTGGAGTTTGACCCTTCTCGATGGCGCGGGATTCACCGGCACGTGGACTCTGGCGGGCGCCGCCGGCCAAATGAGGACTTCAAAAGTCAACCTGAATGTTCTTTCGCCGAAGGTCGTGCTGGACGGGCTCTGTTGGTTCAGTACCGGGAAGCCAACCGTGGAAGACGCCCTGCCCAACCTCGACAACTGGGTTTCCGGACTACAGTCCGTTTCCCTGCAAACGGTGAGTCGCTCGCCCTCGACGGCAGGGCAGCCTCCCCAGCCGGACGATCTGTTTCCGTCGCTGATGACTTTCAACGTCGCCGAGGTGCAGTTCTCGCGCCGTTCCAACGTGAGTCCACCCGACGCGGGACTGAGCGCCTACCGCCTCGCCTACCAGGTGGACCCGGTGGAATTGCAGGCGATGCTCCAAGCCAAGGTTCTTCCGGGCCCGGACCCGCGCCAGTTGCCCTCGGGAATCTTCGCGGCCAATCCCCCGCTGGTGTGGCGCCGGCATAAAGCGCTACCCATGATTCAGGCGCTGCCGATGACGCAGAGTCAGGTGCCGCCCAATTCCCCGAACGCCAGCCGGCAACTCATGCCGTTCGTGCCGCCCGTGACGCCTGCCCCGGCCGGACAGACCGCGCTGCCGGATGGATGGACCTTCTCCGTCCCGGCTTCTTCCGTGTCGGCCGCCGCGCAGTTTCCGGCTCTTCAGCACCAGTTGTCCGACGGTAGCCTGGCCGATGACTTTCACGCCGCGCCAGAGTGGAAGAGCGATCTGCCGATTGCGAGTTTATCGCTGCCCGGCCTCTTCCTCGATCCGGCTGGGGCGCACTTCTACCGATACGACCTTCCCTACACAGATCAGATCCAGGCGCTTGCCCAGACGACCTCCGATCCCTCTTCAGCCCAAGACCAGACGCAAGTTCCCCTCCTTCGGGAGGACTTGGCCGCTTACTGGAGCAGGCTCTCGTCCCAAGCCAACCTGGCGGCGATGGATGCAGTGGTGGAGGGTCCGGCGGGCGCCGGAGGCGCCCTCGTTCTGGATCATCTGGTGGAACCCGCGGGCACCCTCAGCCCTTCGTCCACTGTTTCGTTCGACTCCTATCCCGGCAGTCTTACGGTCAATGGCGTGGCGTCGCAGGGCGACGACGCGCTCCAAGGTGTGAGCATCGCGCCGGCGGCGGGCACCGCCTTCCCCATCACTGCCGGCAGTATGGCCGCCGTCACCCAGACCGGCGGTTCATCCCCGGTGGCGTTCCGCGATCAGCGGGGGCTATCCCGTCAGGCGACCCGGGGCACGACTCTGCTGCGGACTGCGGTCGCAGACGCAGTTACTAACATCGACTTGGTTTCCATGTTGGGGCCGATTACGCTGGATGCCGGTTTGCACTGGCAATTTTGGTGCAAGGATCTTCCCACCGCCACGGGCACGAATCGGTTCTCCCGCGCCGACGCCCGATCCACCGCCGCCGCCGATGTCAACGACCCGGAGGCGCGGTCGCGCGATCAAAACTTCAAGAACGGCTACGAATGGCGGCTGGCTCAGGCCAACGCCACCGCCACCGCTCCGGGGTTTCTCCCTCTCTGTGGCCTGCAGTTTTACCCGCTCACGCTCGAAGCCGTCGAGTTCAGCGGAGATGCCCTGAGCGCCGTCCGGATCGCGGGACGGCTGCAGTTGCCGCTCGCGGGCGCCGGGGAGATGACGCAGTTCCCCAATGCCGTCATGCTGACCTTTACGCCTACTGCGTCCGGCGCCCTTGGCCTTTCCAACGCGGCATTGATTTCTGCCATGGGACAGTGGCCCCTGGCTCCCGGTGGCCCGCAGCTATTCTGGAAGGACATCAGCTACGACGCGACCACCCAGATACTCAAGCTGAACACGGTAGCCGCGCACTTCATGTTGGCCGGCGAACCATGGTCCATCGGTGGCATGAATGCCGCGTTTTCGTCCACGACTTCCGCCACGACTCTCAACGCGACCCCTGCGCCATCCGGCGCCTCCGTGGGGATTCAAGCCACCAGCCTGAGCGTCACCGTGAGCCCCGGCACCGGCATCCATGGCGCTTTGCTGGGCGTCTCCGCCAAGGTGGGGACTCCGGACCGTAACGCTTTCAGCGCTGGCTTTGCGATCGATCTTTTGGATCCGTCGAAACTGACCTGGACCGACGGCCAACTGTTTGGCGCGATGAAGCTGGATGTGCGTGCCGGGGTGTCCACGTTCTGCCCCCAGGCGCTCCAGTTCTCATGGAGCCGGTTTAGCCCCGACCCCGGCCGGGCGCTGCAACTTCTCCCCGGGATGAACATCGCCGCCAACCGGGACGTGCCCGGGTACGCCATCCTGGCTTTCGATGTGATCGCGGCAGTGCCCGCAAGCGACTTGTTCCAGACCAGTCTGCCGTCTTTCCAGGTCGCCACCGCGTTCTTAGAGGCGTTGATCCAATGCAGTTGGGGTAGCTTCCTTCAGTCCCCAGCCTCCCCCGGCCCGACATTCAGCCAGGTCTTCGGATCCTCGGCGGGTGAGATCGCATTCGGGTATACGCTCCAGGTAAACAACGGCGTGCCATCCGAGTCCAGCCTCTTCAACGGCGTTCTCGAAGTCAAAAACCTGATCTCGTGGCCGCGAGCCATGGCTTTCGACAGCCAGGCCGCGACTTTGACTTTGCCTGCCGCCGGCACGGCCCTCAATCATACCCGCCATTCGATGCGGGTCCTTCTGAACCAGCACACCATCGGCCAGGACCTGTTGAAAGCGGGAACCGGCGACATTCTGTTTGTGATCGACCCCGCCAAAACCTGGCAGTTTCTCGCCGTCGTGGAGCATCAGTTGATCGATGTGGCTCCGCAAAGCCTCACGGCCAACAGTTTCACCGGACAGTTGACCAACGACGTACGCTGGACGGCAGTTCAGGAGGTACGCCTGCTAAGTCCCAGCGCCTTTCAGGTGTTCCTCGCCTCGCTCGATGGCGAAGCCGCGGGCGATCCCTCCGGCGGTCTCGTCCGGAGGGCCTCCGGATATCTCCAGCCGGAATTGCGCGCCGCCCTCAATGACGCGCTAGCGGCCCTCGGCTCCGATATCCTGATCGTCGAGGCGAGCGCGGCGCACTGGATTGCGAGCCGAAGCGCCGGAGCGCCGCCCGCCATCACCCTGCAGTTCCTTCCCAACGGCTGTCAGCAAGCCATTCCCAGCAGCCCAGCCGACTACTCGCCCGATCTCAGTTTAGGTGTCCGATGGATGCCGGTCGCGACGCCCTTTCTGGGACGTCTGCAACCCGTCGATCCGGACGCCGGCCTTCCACAGGCAAACTTACTGCAAGTGGACCCGGTTGTGCGGTTGGGCGTCACCTCCCCACCCGATCGTCGCGTGCTCGCGCTCTGTCATTGGGCCGCCGGTACATCGTCCGTCAGCCTTACAGTGTCCGCCTTCGACGCTTCTCCGGACAGGGCCTTCCCGCTCCTGGACCCTGCATCGCTGGCCGAGAGCTTCTTCCGTATACAGAATCCTCCGCAGGAGGCTTTGCCGGCCGCGCCCGGTAGCGTAATGGCATCGTTGCCGGACACTCCTGCGCGATCTAGCCGTCCCACCGCGCTGCTGGCGGCTTTCAGCAATCTGCGCCTGAAGCCTCCCGACTTTCCGCCGGTGCCCGGCGAAGAGAGCGGTCCAGTGGTCTGGCGCAAGAATAGCTTGTTGCTCACCGAAGCGGCGTCCGTGCTCGACCTGGGCTCCGTTCCGCCCTATGGCTGGCATATCATTGGCGCGCAGTTCATCGCCGCCGGACTTCGCGGATCGGCGCTATCTTCTCCGCAACGCCACTCGGCCGCTACGCTCATTCCCGTCGCCGGTTCCGCTGCGGGGCAGGGCCAGGTCGTGCTTAGCGTGGTCGCCAGCCCGTACCAGGGGCTTGAGTTCCTCGAGCCTCCGCCGGGCGCCTCGCTGAAGCTGGTTGACGCGGAGCTATTGTGCCTGGACCCCGTCTCGAACCGATTGTTGCCGGTGGCTGACAGGCTCTGGGCGGACGACTCGCTGGTTGACAGTTGGGCCAGTGAGACCCGCAAACGCCTGAGTCCGGAATCCCCGGTTGGCGTATTGCGTATGCGCGAAGTAAAAGCCGCGGATTCGTCCGCAACCCTCGTCGTGCAGTATTCCTTCCGGCTGCTGCCGGTGGACGATGCGGCGGGAATGCTGGCCTCGCAGGCAACTGCTTTGCGTTCCGAAGTCACCGGACTCCTTTTTCGAGAAGCTCAGTTTGGCGGAATGGCAATGCCGGTGGGCACCCAGGCATTTGAACTCGCCCCTCCCCAGATTACCGGCGTACAGCCGTTGTACCTCACCGCGCCCGGAATTCTGCCCGCCGATGCCGCCGGTCATGGCTGGAGCGGTCTTCGTATCAGCGTGCAGTGTTCGGACCGGAACCACGGAGTCGTGCCCGATGCCGCATCGCCAAAGACTCTCTGGTGGCACGCTCCCGAGCACGCGGTCCAGTTTCAGCCGGCGGCGGCCGGCCTGCCGCTGGTTTTCCGCGCCCCGGCCATCCTGAGTCTGCGGCCCGCGTTGGCCAATCCTCCGATGCCTGCCCCGGATGTCTCCGACTGGATGCCGATTCTGCCCGGCAGCCTGCACTATGCTTTGACCGGGAACCGCCCGGGCGGAATGCTGGCACTCCGCCACCACCTCATCCGTCAGTCCGGCCAAGACGTCCTCGCCGGTGGAAGCATTCCCGTCCAACATCGAGTCCCGCGGCCAGTGCCTCTGGCGCCGAACCAGGCAAGCGGCGATACCGCTCTGCAAACCTGGGCCGGAGCTTTTGACCCATTGACGAACGCCAGGGTTGGGTCCAGCCCGGCTGACGAGGTCTATTTCGCCTCGCTGCCCGCCTCCGGCCTGCGACTCACCCTGACCACGCCTGCCTTGCCGCTGATCGATTCTTCCTGGGATGGGACGGTGGTTTTCGGCATCGTGAACCATGGCGCCCCGACCCCATGGGATCTGGCGGGCTGGTTGACTGTGGGCGGTGCGATCATTCCATTGGCGGCCGTTACCCTGGCTTCCGGCAGCACGAGTCCCGTCCGGTTCACGGTGGCCGATGCCGATCGCAAGACGCTCTCCAGGGCCATCTCCGGGCTCGCTTCCGGATCGGTGGTTACCGTCTCGATTCGAGCCGCCCAGACAGGTGGCGATGGATTGGCGCAGCGAATGACGTTTCCCTTACGGGTGCGCGATCCTCTTCCAGCCCTCCCGCTGGAGCCCTTCTTTATCTCGTTCGAGGACCCCGAATATAACCGGCAGTTGGCTTCCCTCACTTCCCAGGCGAGCGCGGCCGTGAAGATGCCCGATGGCAAGTTGTACGTCGCCAAACTGGCAGCCGACCGCCGCGAATTCAATCCCGACAGCGTAATGACCGTCCGCTGGAACTGGGATACCACGGTTCCGCCAACTCAGCCTGCCGCCACCCTCACCCTGAACCGCAAGGCAAGGTCCGGCGTGGTTACACAGATCCCGCTTTCAACACCCACTCCCGCTGCCGCGGCGTTGGTTACCATTCCGCTGGCCACCTGTGGCGTGGCGTTGGTTCCCGGCGATGTGCTGCAACTGGAACTGCAACTGGTGTCGCCGGCCTCGGGAAACACTCCGGCGGCGGTGGCGGCAATCAGTCTCGCCGTGGCCACCGTCGCCCAATCGGTGCTGCCCACGCCGCGAGCCGGCTATGCCCTGTTGCGGCAGACCGCGAGCGGCGCCACACCCATTGTCGAGTGCGTACGATTCGCCTGGTCGCCGCGCGCGGATCGCATCGAAATGGTCTCCTCGGCCGACTTGGATCGCGGGATGGTGCGCCGCCGTGCCGTGTTTCAATGGGGCGATACCGTCCGGAACGGCCGGAATCCCCTCTATCAGGTTCAGAAAATCCGCTTCGACGGATCCACGCACATACCGTTATTCACGGCGTAAACAGAATCGTCGCTGTGCGGCCTACGTCAATTTCGCATACCAGTTTTGGTAACCCGCGCGTCACCCGATCTGTCGATTCGCCGAAATAGCACCTGGCGCACACTAGCTCTATGCTCGGCCAGGTCGATCACTACACTGCTCCCACGGTGTGGAGAATTGCTTCCTGGTCGCTCCCGCTGCCGAGGCTCGGCCCGCGGCCCAGGACTACGGATTTCGTGCCGCACCGGCAACTGGATCAATGGCCTCCCCGCCACATCGTCGAGCAACTGTGCCATCGCGCTCTTGGCCTTCCGCACGTTTACGCGCGCGAGAGCCGGATGGCCTCTCCCGAGACTCGGGCGCTGTCGTTACGGAATGAGTTTGTGCACGGCCCGGACGACGCATTCATCGACGGACCTGAGTTCTGCCACCTGCATCCCCCGCCTGAGGGAGGCGTACATTTGACCCTGCCATCTGCACTACGGCAACTGATTGTTCAAATCGGTTGGGGCGAGGAACATCCCATGGTGCGCGCCGGTATCCTGCCCAAGTCCCTGGTGATGATCTACGCCCCGCGTGACGAGCCTGAATTGAACGTTGTTGCGCGGCTGATTGCGATCGCCCGCGATTTCGCTGCGGGCGACTTCTAATCTTCGATTGTGAATCCATGGCCGATCTAGCCGGCATATACTACTTCGACGCTCGCCCTGTTTCGACGGAAGACTACCGCCAGGTCAGGCGCGGTCTCTTGCGGAATTCCGCCTTTTCTCAGTGGTACACCCGACCCGGCCTGCTGATCGGATGTGGCGCGCCCGCGGAGACGATTGGCGACTGCCACAGCGGCTCCACTCTGCCTGAGCTGGGTAACATCTGCACCTTTGACGGCAGGCTCGATAACATGCACGATCTGCCGGGCCGGCACGGCCATCCTCATCCCCCCGTACCTGCGGACCACGCCTTGACAGCCTACGAAGCCCGCGGCGTGGACGGCTTTCGAACCCTGATTGGCGACTGGAGCCTGGCCATCTGGGACGCCGCGGAGCGCGCGATTCTGCTGGCGAGCGACTATGCCGGTATCCGCCCGCTCTACTTTCACCATGCCCCCAGCCGGCTGGTCTGGAGTTCCTCGTTGGAACACCTGGCGCGTTGGACGGGCATCGAAGAATTGGACGAAGAATTCGTCGCCGCGTTCGTGACTCGCGGCTCGGCCGCCTCGCGAACTCCATTTCGGGGCATCTATCCCGTTCCATCGGGTTCGAGTGTCCGCGTCTCGGCGGGCCGCCTGGTGCAGGCTCGGTATTGGAGCCTTCCCGTGGGAGACCAGGTCCGTTACCGCACCGAAGGCGAGTATGAAGAGCGCATGCGCTTCCTGTTTCAAGAGGCTGTGGCAACCCGTCTTCGGACCAGCCGGCCGGTTTGTGCCGAGCTGAGCGGGGGGCTGGATTCTTCCTCCGTCGTCTGTACCGCCAATCGGCTGATCCGGGCTGGCGCGGTGAAGGCGCCCGGCCTCACCAGTTTCAGCTACCAGTTCCAGGGCTCGAACGATGCCGGCTTCTACCGGGCCGTGGAGCAAGCCTGTGGCATCCCGAGCGTCTACCTGGATACCGAAGAGTATCCGCCCATCGCGCCCGACTGCGCCGGTTACTCTCAGCCGTGCTTGTGGGCGCCCCGGCTATCGGAAGTGGCGCGCCGGATGGCCGCGCTGGGGTCGCACGTATTCCTGACCGGCCAGGGCGGCGACTTGATCATGGGGAATTGGTTTGACGATGCCGAGCAGGCTGCCGACCTGTTTTCCCAGGGACGGGTGGTCGAAGCCGTTCGGGATGCCTTCGCCTGGAGTCGGGCGCTTCGAGTTCCCGTGTACTCCATTCTGTGGCGCACCCTGCGGCCGGCCTCCACTGACCACCCGGACTGGCCGCGGAGCGCCGCGCGGCGTCCGGAAACTTCGCTGAGTCCTGCCTTCCGGCAGCGCGTCAACCTCGACTCCGTCGAATCCGAGCCCGCCTGGCTGCGCGGGCTCAGGCCCACGCTTCGCAAGCGCGTGCGGGCGTTGAACCGTCTGCTGGAAGGCCGAATCCTCCAGTGCCCGGAACCCTTGCAGGCGCAGTCCTACACCCACCCTTTTGCCCATCGGCCTCTGGTGGAATTCATGATTGGCATTCCCGCCGGCCTGGTCTGCCGGCCCGGTGAGCCCAGACGCTTGATGCGCCGCGCCCTGGTGGGAATCGTGCCCGAGGTCATCCTCCGTAGACGCTCCAAAGGCAACTATGACGCCTTGTTTCTGCGCGCGCTGCGCCTGTCCGCCACCGAACTGCTTCGCAATGTAAGCCGCATGCGGCTGGTGGAGTTGGGCTATGTCGATTCCGGCAGCGTCCATTCCCGCCTGCTGCGGCTCATGCAGGGAGTGGACTGCGACGCCTCCCAACTCCGCTGCCTCTTGCTGCTGGAATTCTGGCTTCTGCGGCGCCAGTCGCGCTCGACGGGCGGAGAGTGGAGCCCTGGACCGCGGCGGACGGCCTCCGGCGCAGCCGCATTCCCGCTAACCGTTTCTGATGATGCCAAGGCCCCTTAAAATGGCTACACCGCCATCACCCGATCCGTATTGTCCGCACCTCACCGTAACCGTACTCTCAAGCAATGCGGAGGCGGCTATGAGCGGCACATCCTACAAGGGCTCCAGGCGATGGCGGTGGGGCATGTTCAGGCGGCTGGATCGGGCGCCGAAGGAAGCCGGCGGCGGCGAACCGGCGGTTTCATCCGAAGTCCGCTCGGTTGTGGATGGCGGAAGTCTGGTGCTTCTTCACGTGGGCAAAGGCCTCGTGTTCAAATCGAATCCCACCGGTGCCCTGATCTGGCAGGGACTGGTGGACCGGCGCTCGCCGCGGCGCATCGCGGCGGAATTGAGCAGGGAATTCGCGGTTCCGCAAGAAGTCGTGGAGAACGACGTAAAACAGTTTATCGCCGATCTGATTTCGCATGGGTTGTTAGCCCAGGGGAGTGCGTAATGGGAACGGCATTTGCCGGCTTGTCGCTGATCGTGCAGTCCCTCTGGGAACTGCTCCGGTTCGATCTGATGCTTCGCCTCCGCGGCTTTCGGCAGGCCCTGAGCACCGCTGGCGAACCCCCCGTTAGAATCGCGAACTGCGACTCCAGTCTGGAAAACCGGATCTGCGAGGCTATGAACCTGGCGGTTTGTCTTTACTGGAAGCGCACACTATGCCTGCAGCGTTCGGTAGCGACGGCCAGGCTGCTAAGAAGCCGTGGCGTGCATGCCACGCTGGTCATTGGCTGTCGCTCCGAGCCCTTCTTAAGCCATGCCTGGGTCGAGATGGATGGCCGGGCAATCAACGATTCTCCCGCTTATCAGCGGCTTTTGTGCGTTTTAGAACGGATTTGACGTGACTGATCCAAGAACTAAGGAGATCCGCATGACCTACGATGCACCTGTCATAACGAAGATCGGCAAAGCCGAAGAAGTGATCCTCGGGGTCACTGATATAGGAACGGATGTGGACGGCCAACTGTTTATCAATGAGTTTGAATTCCTGAGCGACGCCGACTCGGATCAACTCACGATCAGGAAATAACATGCTGGAAACGATCGATCCGCGGAAGCGCCCTCGGGGGCGTCCCCGTCGCAACGCCTCATCCGAACAGGTTGGAAAACTCAGAACGGAGGGATTCAGCTACCGGCAGATCGCGCGCAGCCTTGGTTTCGGTTACGGGACCGTTAGGCGAGCGGTTGCAGCCGGTACGGCAGCTCCGCCGGGCGGAAATTCTTCCCCCATGCACCCTCCAGGTCATCCAACAACCTGTTGAAATAAGGATACTTAAACCTGTTATTGCGAGGCGCCGGGGCCACGCCGACACAAATACCCCAGGCGCCGCGTGGGGTCTAAGCTCCAACGCCCAGCCCTCGGAAACGATCCTACTGGCTGCCCGCCTTCTTCCGGTTATACTCCGCCCATCGCTTTTTCTGTGCCTGTGCGATCCTCTTGCGGGCGGCTGCTGACAGCCTGCGCTTAGTTCGGGCCGCTGGCGGCGCAGCGGTGCTCGCAGCAGCCTTTTGCCCTAATTGCTTCTGCAGGTCGGTTATGGCCGCTTGGATGGCTGCAAGCTGAGTTTCGTACCCGACTAATGCAGCCTCTAGGAGAGAGCGATCTGTTTTCACCGTGACAGTCTATCACGTCTAGACCAACAGAAGCGAGCCAAAATTGATTGGGGCCCGTTTTATCAGCCTATCTAGCTCGACCGCACGCCCGTTTTATCACAGATGAGCCATAATTCGACCAACTCCGGACCCCTAGGACCCCTAGGCCCCCTAGGCCCCCTGAACCCGGTTTCTCCAGCCCTGCGACTCGCCCCTCAGCCAACCAGGCTTCGCCCCCTAGTCTCGCTAAATACCTCCGTCGCCGTCTCCGGCCCCCGCCCCGCAGTTTCCGCGCCTCACGAACAGCTTCCTAAGTCGGCGCTATCCCGGCCCCTCACCACGGCCCCGCAGTTTTCCCGCTCCACGAACGCCGGCCTAAGTCGGCGCTATCCCCGGC
>Ga0075030_100000253_pt1 | contig 44829 bp, 39 predicted proteins | sample LitLauG_LLR_2012_FD_71393 | JGI IMG/M metagenome (GOLD analysis project Ga0075030, IMG submission 71393) | Freshwater sediment microbial communities from Pennsylvania, USA - Little Laurel Run_MetaG_LLR_2012 | ecosystem: Environmental > Aquatic > Freshwater > Creek > Sediment | place: USA... | reverse complement strand
TCTGCCCCCAGCCTCACTGCTGCGCGAATGGCCGCCAGCTCGTCGCCGTCTTTGACCATGCGGGCGTCTTCCACCAGCCCGGGAGCGTCCCGTAACCCATGTGACGGCCGCAGCAGAGCAGCCAGCCGCTTCTTCTCGGCAACGGTCACGTGGTCCGCTTCAATGCCCAGCGTCTTTCTTGCGGCCCGCCTGCCAGATCCTTTGCGCCTGCCAATCCGTTCCGCGATTGCGGCGACGATATTCCCGCGCGAGACCACGACGCGCGCCCCAGCCGCCTCTTCGCGCACCTGTGCGCCGTAACGCGAATCGGTAAAGAACGAACAGCCGGACGGCTCCACAAGCAGCAACCCTGCACTGCCGGTAAACCCGCAAAGATATCGAATGTTCGGAAGGTGGCTGATCAGCAGGCCGTCGAGCCGGGTTGCGGCGAGCGCAACCTGAAGCTTCCGCTGGCGGCCAGAGTAGTCCATGACCCGCTGAGTCTATCAGGGAATTTAATTGGCAAAGCCGACTCCAAGCAAAACCGCCGGCCCAGGTTTGGACCGGCGGATCTTACTCGGTATTCGGTACTCGCGACTCGCTACGTCTGAATGATGCGCGGCGTGATGAAGAAGATCAGCTCCTGGTTCTGCGTGCTGACCTGCGTGTGTTTGAACAGGTTGCCGAGGTAGGGGATATTGCCCAGCAGCGGCACCTGGTTGATGTTGATCGAGTTCTGCGTCTGGATGACGCCGCCGATCACCACCGTTCCGCCATCGGTCACCAGCACCTGCGTGGTGGCCTGTTGCGTGATCAATTCGGGGTTGCCTTGCACTTCCTGGCCGAAGTTCGGGGTCGTGTTTTCCACGTCCACGTTCAGGAAGATCGTGTTCTCCGAGGTGATCTGCGGAGTCACGGTCAAGCGCAGGAAAGCGTCGACGTAGGTCACGGTCGGAGGACCGCCCAACTGCGCCTGCGTCACGATCGGTACGCGCACGCCCTGCTTCACCAGGGCTTGAATGTTGTTCTGCGTTACGACACGCGGACGGGACAGGACCTTGAGCAGGCCGCGCGATTCCGCCATTGTCAGGATGGCGTCAATGCGCACGTTGTTGCTGGTGGTCTGGAACCCGAAGCCGCTGGTCGGGCTGGTCACACCCAGGTTCGAGAACAGCGGGATTTGTTCGAACGTCGTGCCACCCGGCGCCGTCGTACCCAGAATCGTGTAGAGGGGGTTGCCGCCGAAAGTGCCGATCGGCGAGCCCTGGCCGGTTCCGCCTCCCACCGTGGTGGAGTTGTTGCCCCAGCCAAAGCCGAGCTGGGTGCCGATGTCGCGCGCAAAGTTGCGCGTCGCCGCCACCACGCGGGCTTCGATTTCCACTTCCTGCGTCTTGCGGTCGAGCTGGGTGAGCAGCTTGTCTACGATCGGAATCACTTTCGGGATGTCGCTGACGATGACGGCGTTGGTGCGGTCATCGGCCACGACGTCACCGCGTTGCGAGAGGAATTTCTTGATGGTGACGATCGCATCCTTCGCATGTGCATAGCTCAGGAAGCGGGTCACGGAGACTTTTTCGACGGCGAGCGCTTCGGCTTCGACCTGCGCGTGGCGAGCGTCGGCTTCACGCTTCAGCGTGTCGACCGTCGCAATGCGCAGAACGTTGCCTTCCAGTTCGCGGGCCAGATCGTTGTTCTTCAGCACGATGTCCAGAGCCTGGTCCCACGGCACGTCGTCGAGAACGATGGTGAGTTTGCCCTGCACGTTCGGATCAAGCACAACGTTCAGTCCGCTGATCTCGTGGATCAGGCGGAAGAAGTCTTTCAGGTCCACATCCTTCAGGTTCACCGAAATCGGCTCGCCGGTGTACTTCGGGCCGGTTGCGGCAGGCGATTGTCCCGCCTGCGACTTCTGTTCAGCGGCCAGGTTTACCGCCGGCTCGATCGGGGCCGCGGTCTTCTGCTGGTCCTGGGCAGCGTGGACGCTGACCGGCAGCAGTTCGGCGGCGGTCTTGTCGGCAAATCGCGCCGCAGCTTCCTGTGCGCGCACTGCCGGCTCGACTTCCGCCTTTGGGGCGGCCGTCGCCTGGTAGGTCGGTTCGACAAATACGTAGTCTTTCGTTTCAGAAGCAGGCGTTTCCGGAGCAGGCACGGGAGCAGCCGCGGCCTTCGCCACAACCGCCGCTGGCGTCGGGACCGGCGTCGCAATCTCTTTCGCCACCGCTGGGGCTGCGGCAGGTGTCGAGCGTGCCACGCTGGCGGCATGCAGAGTCAGCACCAGCTTGCCGTCGGCTGTGGGCGTCAGCTCGTACGCCATATTCTTTTCGAGATCGACGACAACGCGGGTGGTCGGCGGAATGCGTCCATCGCTTCCCACGCGCACGCCTTTGATGCCGTCGGTACCGACCGCGATGTGGTTCTGGCCCGTGGCCATCACCGTTCCAGGCAGGTCCATCACGATGCGGGAGGGAGCATCGAGCGTGCTCATCTTCGGGGCCACCGGCCCGCGCGCGCTCACTTCCACCCGAACCTCGTCTGCCCCGCGAACTACTTTCACGCCTTGCAGTTCGCTCTTATTGTTCGCCGATGTTCCCGAAGGTGTTTCGCCGGCCCAGCTGGCGGCCACCAACATCAGCACCGGTACGATTGCAGTCCGCAGTTGCTTTCGCATTTCGCTTCTCCCCAGATTCCGCGAGACTCCCTCGCGGGTGCTTCCCGAACTTTTTTTGTTACGCCTGCCCTCCGCCTAGACGGCCGGAGTAAAGATCTTCTTCACAACTTCCCGCGTAAACGGCTTGCCCAGCTTGTCCTGAATCGTTTCCTGGAACACGACCGAGTCGGTGGTGATCTTCACCACGTAACCGTTGAAGACGGGGTCGTTTTCCTTCAGGAAATAAGCCTTGTCCAGACTGTTGGTGACCACGGCGATAAATCCATCGCCCGACTTGACGATGCCGCGCAAATTGATCTGGCCGATCTCCAGGCACTTCTTGCCGGTGCTGCATCCCGAGCCGCCCGTCTCAGCAACCACCGGGCTGAAGAAGGGATCGCGCTTGCCGGTCATGGCCCACTTTTTCTCGTCCTGCTTGGCCGCGTCGGCTTTCTTGGCGGCATCGGCGGTCTTCTCCGGCACGGCGCCCTGTTGCGCCACAAACGGAGTGGTCGCGGCGACCGCCGTCTTGGCCATGGTCTTGGCCGCGGCCGCTTTCTTGGCGTCCGTAGCTTTCTTGGCGGCCGCGGTCTTATGCGGCGCTGCCTTGGGCGTCATCGGCGACGTCGGATTCGCCGTGGCTGGAGCCGGGGCGGGCGAGGCAGGTGCCGACTGCGCGCTGTTGTCCAGAGCCGCCAGCGCCGGTTTCATGTCGTTGGCCTGCTTCTGCTGCACGGACTTCATCGTGCTGCGTACGTTGTCGATCATGTCGGGATTCTGTGCCCATGCCGCTCCCGCCATCATCGCCACTGCCAGAACGTATACGGTTCGCTTCATAAGCTTTTTCCTAGTGTTTCACCGCGGCCGGCGCTGCTGCGCCCGGCTTGGCGGCATCCTGCGAGTCGTGGCTAAAGAACGTTGTCGCGGTGAAGGTCGAGATGACGCTCTCGTTGGGAGCGTACTGATAGGTATGCTTGGTCTTCGCGGCCGATGGATTCTTGGTCGAGGCCACCAGCATGCCGTTGATATTGACGATGCGCTCCAGCTTGCTCACCCGATCGAAGAAATTCAGCATCGAGTAATAGGGTCCGTCCAGCTCGATATCGAACGGCACCTCGGTGTAGTACTGCTGCGTCTTGGTGTCGCGCGCGAAGTAGCGCCGCAGTTCGATGCCGGCCTTCTGCGCTTCCGTATCCATCATCTTGATGAATCCGTCGACTTCCTTCTGGTCGGGAACGATCTTCTTCTCGATTTCCATCTGCTGCTTCAGGTTGGCCAGTTGCTGGTCAATGTCCTTCAGCTTGGGGCGATAGCCTTCCAGTTCGTTGTTCTCGCGGATCTTGCTTTCCAGCGCGTGCTGCGCCGCCGCGTTCTTGTCGGACTGGCCCTTGAACACCGTGAAGAACAGCGCCGCGGTCACCACCACGGCCCCGCCCGCTACGATACCCCACTGCTTGAGTCCATCGAGTTCGTTGAAATTGATTGCCATAGGTCCGCCTCTACGACTTTCCCTTCTCGCAGGTCAGCGTGAACTGGAACGCCTGCATGTCCTTCACCGTGTCATCCTGAAACGTTTCCTTGATTTCGACGTTCTTGAAGTAGCCGGTCTTTTGCAGGTTCGCAATCAAGTTGGCCACCGCGTCGGTGCTCAAGGCGGTCCCTTCCAGGTTCACACTCGTGCCCGCGTCCTCCAGCTTGCTCAGCCAGACGGCCTCGGTGTTGTTGACGGTCTCGCCCATCATGGCCAGCAGGTTGACCGGCCCGGTCTGGTTGGCGCGCAGCCCATCGATCACATCCACACGGCGCTTGTAGGCGTCGGCTTCCTTCTGCCGCTCCATGTAGCGCGCCTTCACGTCGCTGAGCTCGCGGTTCTTCTGCTCGGCGATGGTCATCTGCGCGGCAATCTTTTTGGACTGGTGGTCGAGCCGGTACCAGTAGCCGAAGTTCAATAGTCCGGCCACCGCCACCACGACCAGGACTTTGGTTCGGGGTGAGCCGACGTCGCCGACTTCCATCATGGGGACTGCGGAAGTGCCGCCCGCGCGCTTGTTCTTGCTCTTTGCGGAGTCGATTAAATTAATTCTGATCATAGGGAATCAAAGCTCCTCAGGGCCAAACCGACCGCCACGGCCAACTGGCCCGGATTCTGCTCCACCAGTTCCAGACCCGGTCCTTCCGTCGGCGGAACCACCCGCTGAAACGGATTGAACAGCTCCACTGGCATCGAAAACTCCTGCCGCAACGCTTCCACCAGGCCGGGCACCTTGGATGAACCGCCCGCCAGGTAAATCTTCTCGATGTGCTCGCCCGCGGCGCTGGCCCGGAAGAAGTCAAACGTCTTCTGGATTTCCAGCACGATGATTTCAGTCACCTGCTGCAAAATCGGCGCCTTCGCGTCTTCGCTCACGGTGCCCACTTTATTGCCCAGCTTCAGCGATTCCGCATCGTCGAAACTCAGGTCCAGTTCTTTCTGCAGCGAGTCGGTGTATTGATGGCCGCCCACGCTGACGTCGCGCGGGAACAGCGGCGTCGTGCCCTTCACGATGTTGATGTTCATCACGCTCGCGCCCAGGTTGAGCAGCGCCACTACCTGCCCCGGTGCCGGCTGGTAGTTGTACTCGTAGCAGTTCTGCAGGGCCAGGGCGTCGATGTCGACGATAGCCGGGGTCCGGCCCGCCATCGACAGCACGTTGGTGTAGTTCATGATCTTGTCCTTCTTCACCGCGACCAGGAGAACGTCCATCTGCGAGGCGCCGTCTTCTTCGGACAAAATCTGATAATCCAGGTTCACATCCGCCAGATCGAAGGGAATGTGCTGGGTCGCTTCCTTCTCGATGGTTTCGGCCAGTTCCTGGTCGCTCATCGAGGGCAGTGAGATCTTTTTCACGATCACGGAGTGGCCGCTGACCGCGGTGGCCACGGCCTTGTTCTTGATTTGCGTGTCGGTAAACAGCTTGGCGATCGCGCTCGACACGGTCCCCGAATCGACGATCATCGAGTCCACCACGATGTCGGACGACAGCGGTTCCAGACCCAGGTGCGCCACTTCGATCTGCCCGCTTTTCTTCCTCAGCTCGACTGCCTTAATGCTCGAGGAACCCACATCCAGTCCTACGATCGTTTTTGATCCGAATCCAAACATGTGTCCCGCCTTTACTGTGACCCGGCGGCTTTGGCTGCCGCCTTCGAATTGCGCTTCGACTGCAGTTCCATCTCGCTCGACTTCTCTTCCATCCACTGGTCCAGCTTCGATTTCTTGAACCGCCAGCGATTGCCGAGTTTGAAGGCCGGAATTTTCTGCTCGCCGACGTACTTGTACAGCGTGTCCGCGCTCACGCCCAGGTATTGCGACGCCTGGCGTATGTTCATCACTTCTCGCGAATCGGCCATTTCCCGGTTCCTTCCACCAGCTTCCTTGCGCCTTTTTCAGGCCCCCGCAAGGTTTCGCTCCTGAATCCCCAGAGAATTCCCTGAAGGCCCTTCAGTGCTCCGAGCATATCTCACCCCTGAAAAACACGACCCTCACAGCGAAACACACGTTTTTGCTGGGTTTTTGACGGTTTTGCTGGAAAGGGCAGCCGGGCCGACTTGCCTTGAAATCTATATGTTGTATTTCGTGGCAGGGTAGACACTATTAGCTGTATTCGGTTGAGGACGGGCTTTCGGTCACCCGGAGTCCGGTAACCGAAGTACCACAGACGGTACGGAGGTACTAGAACGGCTACGTCCTTTTTCGACCCTGCTTTGCCGTGTGGCCGGGCTGCGTTACTCTATGCCTTCCAGATTTGGGGAGGATTCTTGCGCGTTCTCGATCGCCTTCAGCCTCTGGCTTTGCTGATACTGCGCCTCTCGCTGGGCGCAAGCATGACCGGACACGGCTATCTGAAAGTGTTTCATGGACTTTCCCAGCATGCGCACATGGTGGCGTCGCTCGGCATACCGGCGTGGTTGGGCTATGTGTCGGCTTTTGTGGAGCTTCTGGGGGGAATTGCTTTAGTAGTGGGCGTTTTTACCCGCGGGGCCGCGTTTCTTGTCTGCGTGGACCTGGCGGTCGCGATCTGGAAAGTTCACTGGCACAATGGACTGTTTTCACCGGCTGGCTTCGAATTCCCTTTCGCGCTCGCGACAATCGCGTTCGCCTTGATTTTCTTTGGGGCGGGCCCGATTTCGCTGGATCACGTCTTTCGCAGCGGGGGCTCGGCGCCCAAGGCGAAGTAAAACTAAGGCATCTCGGCCCCGCCCTGTTGAATCTAGTTAGGTTAAGCAAATATTCCTGAATTTATTCGGAGGTTAGTTTGAAGAACCGTTTTCTACTTTTGATCGTCGGATCCCTGGTCGGACTGGGCTGCGTGGCGAGTGCGCAGCAAGCCGACATTGCCTTCGGCATGGGCACGACTCTCGCTTCCTCCAACACCAACACCAGCTCGCTGCAGCCCCAACTTCAGCCGCTTAAGGGGGGCGCATTCCCGTCGGTTAGCGGAGACGTCATCTTCCACAACCGCCTGGGAATTGGGGCCGAAGTCTTCTGGCGCGCCCGGCAGGGCGTTTATGGGGGCTACCAGCCATACCGGCCTATTTTTTACGACTTCAACGCAGTGTTTCAGCCGAACTTTGGCAACAAAGCCGGGGCTGAATTACAGGCGGGGGTCGGCGGTCTGGCTTCGCGTTTTTACAACTACTCTCAACCCAACTGCGGCGTCTTCACGTGCACGCCCTACACAACCGCCAATCACTTCTCCGTACACGTCGGTGGCGGTCTCCGTTACTACTTCTGGCACAGTTTTTTCATCCGGCCGGAAGCGCATGTTTACTATGTTCCAAATAACAACGAATTTAGTAACAACACGATTATCAGAGCAGGCGCGTCCATCGGCTATTCTCTGCGCCCCTAGCTTCTCGGCGAGTAGATGAGTTCGCTTAGGGCTGCGTGCGCTTCCGACGCAGCCACCAGATGGCGGCGATGGCGAGCAAGACGATGGCAAGCGCCCAATCGAGACGCTTCACGATGCCGATCAGCCGGTTCCACTGACTGCCGAAAGCGAACGCGATGCTGGACAATAAGCTGACCCAGGTAAGGGCGCCGAGGAAGTTGTAGAGCGTAAATTTCTTCCAGGGCATGCGCAAGGCTCCGGCCAACGGACCGGCGATGATTCGCATGCCGAAAACAAACCGGGCGACAAAAACCGCGCCCGCGCCGTAACGGGCGAATAATGCCTCTCCCTTGAGGATGGTCGCGAGCGGCACGTGAAATGCCGGGCCGTAGCGCTCTAGCAGCGGACGGCCGCCCCTCCAGCCGATCAGGTAGCCCAGATTGCCGCCGGCGGTTGCCGCCAGGGTCGCAACGGCGATCACCCACCCCAACTGCAGTTCATGCCGCGAGTACGCTAGAAAGCTAGCCAGCAGCAGGACCGTCTCCCCAGGTAAGGGAAGGCCGGCGTGCTCCAGGAGCAGCGCTGCCGCGACGGCCCAATATCCGTAGTGGGCCAGGGCTTCGCGAAGAAATTCAAAGACTTGATGGGCCATGAATGCTTTCTAATCCAGAGAGTCAAAAGCCTTGAACCGCAGAAGGCGCGAAGTGCCGCGGAGTTCGCAGACGAAATCAAACCCACATTGGCTAATCGCTCCGTTCCAGAAACCCGACCAGTTCTCGGTTGAACTCCTGCGGACACTCTTCGTAAGGAAGATGACCGACCGCAGGGAAGATCACAGTCTTAACATTTCGGAAACATCCCGCCAACTGGCCGGCAGACGACGCAAAAACGGCGCCATCCTTTTCACCCCAAAGCAGCAGCGTGGGAATGTGGCCGATTTTCGAGATCGCGCTTTCCAGTTCGCGCAGATCCTCGTTCCAGGTGCGAACCACGCTCAGCCCATGCTCAAACAATCCGGGAATCGCGAGCGGGGCGCGATATCCGGCGAGAGAGTCGGCCGGAATGCGCCTGGCGTCTCCAAACATGCGCGCCAGCCAGAATTTCTGCGTGAGCGGAAATGCAGGAACGACGGCGCGAAACATGGCAGACCCGGCCCGGCTGCCAAGAAATGGGGCGAGACGTTTGCCGTGAGGAGAAAACGGATTCACGGGAGCCACAAGCACCAGGCGGTTAACCTTCAGTTGTGGATGGCCGCTTTCGCACTCGGCAGCCGCCATCATGGCGACCGCGCCGCCGTGGGAGGTCCCGACCAGATCAAATGATGTGAGCCCGATCGTTTCCGCGAAGTGCAGGAATCGTCTCGCAGTCGCGCGCAAGGAGTGATCGATGGCGCCGGCACGCTCGGAAAAACCGGCGCCCGGCAAATCTACCGCGATGACGGTGTGCCGGCTGGCGAGAGCCGGGATGGTGAATCGCCAGGAGAAGGAATATCCCAACAGCCCATGGAGCAGGACGACCGGCGGGCCGGAACCGGCCCGCAAGTAGCGCACGCGGACCCCCTCGACCTGCGCCCAGCACTCCTCGACCCCATCGCCCAGTGGCGGCTTCCACGGTTCCTGTGTCGCTGTGGCCGAGGCGGGGGGCACGCTATGCCGCCTTCGCCCGCTTTCTTCCCAGCAGCTTCTTGAGCACGCGCACGCCCTTGTCCACGTGCTTTTCTTCCAGCAGAAACGGAGGCAAGAAGCGCACGACTGTGTCCTGCGTGCTGTTGAACAGCAATCCTTCGGCGAGCGCTGCGTCCACGATGGGCCGCGCCGGAATATCGAGTTCCACTCCCTGAATGAATCCGCGTCCGCGCCGCTGTTTGGCGGCGGCCTTCTTGTCCACGACTTCGTCCAACTGCTGTGCCAGATATGCACCCACTCGTTGAACGTTTTCCAGCAGCTTTTCATCTTCCACAACCGCGAGGAATTCCAGCGCAACGCGGCAGGCCAACGGACCGCCGCCAAAGGTTGTCCCGTGCTGACCTGCGGCGATAGCGCTGGCTAAATCTTCGGTCACTAGAAACGCGCCCAGGGGAAGACCGGCGGCAATCGGCTTGGCGATGGCGACGATATCGGGCTTGACGCCTAAGCCCTGGAACGCGAACAGCGAGCCGGTGCGGCCGAGGCCGCATTGAATTTCGTCGAAGATGAGCGCCACGCGATGACGGTCAGCCAGCACCCGGCACTCCCGCAGAAATTCCTGCGAACATTCGTGAATTCCGCCTTCGCCCGAAATCGGCTCCAGAATGATGGCGCAGGTCTGGTCGTTCACGGCTGACCGCAGACTCTCCAGATTGTTCGGCTCAACGAAGGTGACGTCCTCCAGGAGCGGCTCAAATCCCTTGCGGTGCTTTTCCTGCCCAGTCAGGGACAACGCGCCATAGGTGCGGCCGTGATAGGAACCCTGCAGGCCGACCATCTTCGATTTAGAAGGCCCGCCGGCGCGATGGCCGGCCAGCCGCGCCAGCTTTACCGCGCCCTCAATGGCTTCGGTCCCACTGTTGGAGAAGAACGCACGATCGAGCCCGGCCAGTCCGCACAGCTTTTCGGCGAGTCGGCCCTGATACTCGTGATAGTAGAGATTCGACGTGTGCAGCAGCCGCCCGGCCTGCTGCTTGATCGTCGCCACAATTCGGGGATGTGCGTGGCCGAGCGCGTTCACTCCCAGGCCGGAGACGAAATCCAGGTAGCGCTTTTCGTTAAGGTCGTAAAGAAATACGCCTTTGCCGCGAGTAAAGACCACGGGATAGCGCGCGTAGGTGGGTAGAAGATATTTTTTCTCGAGATCGGCAATTTGTTCAAAGGTAGTCATGGGAAGATTAATTTTACCGGAAGGGCTGTGTTCCCGAGTGAGTGTTGCCGTTGGAAACGTCAAAATCATTTACCACTAAGGGCACAAAGGAGCCCTGCGCCGACGAATGTTCTGTCAGGCGCGGAGTTAGTACAGAGCGGGCTGGCCCTCCGGCCGCGACTTCCAGCGCCGGTGTACCCACAACCACTGGTCGGGATATTTCCGCACGTACTCTTCGATGATGGCGGTGAATTTCTGCGTATTGGCTTTGATGTCAGCCTCCTGGTCGCCAGTGCGAACCAACGCCACGGCCGGCTCGAAACGCAGAATGTATTTCTGGCGCGATTCATCCCAAATCGTGAATCCGGGGACCACGGCGGCATCGGTGCGCAGCGCGATACGGGCCAAACCGCCGGCCGTGCAGGCGGGGATGCCGAAGAAATCGACGAAGATGCCCTGCGGCGGGGTCATGTTGGTGTCCATCAGGATGCCGACAGTCTCGCCTTTTTTCATGGCCGCCATCAATCCGCGCACAAACTCGTCTTTGTCGACTGCCAGATTTCCATGCATAGTGCGCTGCTGCCGGACCATGCGGTCGAGATAGGGATTATCGAGCGAGCGCATCACCACGCGCAGCGGGTAGCCGTAAATTGAGTGGGCGAAAGCGGAGAGTTCCCAGGCCCCGAGATGCGCAGTCAGGAATAGCACGCCTTTGCCACGGGCATAAGCGCTGGAGAAATTCTCAAAGCCGTCATACTCGACGACCTCGCTCACATTTTCTTTGGTGAAGCGGGGAAATAAGCATGCTTCGGCCAATTGGCGGCCCAGCGAGGTGAACACGCCGTGCACAATTGCGTCACGTTCCTCGGCTGTCTTTTCGGGGAACGCGAGTTCCAGATTACGCATGGCTACGCGCCGCAGCCGTGGATGCAACACGCGCACGGCCTGTCCCACAGCGATGCCGAGTGCGCGGGCCAGCGGGCGCGGCAGCAGGCCAATTCCGCGTACGATGGGCCAGGCGAGCGCGTATTCGATGCGGTAGCGAATCACCGAGGAGTTGGCGCGGTTGTTGACGACTGCCTGCTCAGAACCAACGATTACTTCGCCGCCTCCTGTGCCCACTTGGCGAGGGTAGTCAGGAAAATGTTTGCTCCGGCGGGTGGATCGACTTCGCCGGTCAGCGAAGTTTTGAACGGGACCATGTGTCCGTAGAACTCACGGGTGCTGTCCTTGTCCTGATCCACGACCGCGCCAGCCAGGCTGACACCTGCAAAGATGCCGCGGGCGCGCGAATAGGTCAAGACCTGCGCCCGCATCTTCCAGTCGGTGTTGCCCTCGGCATGACGGCCCACGGGGCCGGCTGCTACCGACGCGTCGGCGCCCAGGGAAAACTTGCTCGACATCAGGTGCTGCATGCCGTCGTTGTTCATGATAAGCATGACCAGGTCGACTGCCTGGCCGCCGATCTGGAATCCGAAGCTGCCGCCCTTGACGGTAAAGAACGCCGGCGAACTCCATCCCTTGGGAGTGCGGCAACTGGCCAGGCCGCGGCCATAACGGCCACCTACGATGAATCCGCCTTTCAGCAGCGACGGCACCACGGCGACGCACTCCGCTGAACCCAATACTTCCTGCGGAATGCCCTTGTCGGGCGCTCCCTGGATTTCATTCAGCACGTCGGAAGCCGCCTGCAGACGGTCCTGCGCCTTCGACGGTTTCGCATCGTCGCTCGTTGCCTTCGGTTGGTCCGCCTGGGCCAGCAGAAATGCCGGCGACATGAGACATGCACACAACCCCACCCACAAGAATTTTTTCATCCGTTCCTCGCAATAATCGATTGATTTCCGGGAGCTTATGCTTGGATTGTAAACGAAGGGAGCCGGTTGCATGGGTGCGGCAGACGGGTGGGCGGTTCGGGGACAAAAAAATCGGGGCTGGAAGCAGTGACCCTAGTCGCCGCCTTCAACCCCGTCTCCCAGGTTCTGTGGTAGGTAAAGCGAGTATCGGCCTGATGCACGGGGCCGGCAAGATTACTGAGGTCATCGTCCTGACGTAATCGGTGCTACTTAGCTGCGACCAGCGAATGCGTGATGGCATGCACTGACAGGGCGATGCGATTCTGCACGCCCACTTTGCGCATCAACTTGGCGACGTGCGCTTTCACGGTGCGCTCTTCGATCCCCAACTGGCTGCCAATTTCTTTGTTCGACCGGCCCGCGACCAGCATCTCCAGCACTTCTTTTTCGCGGTCGGTGAAGGCTACGCGGCCCGCGGGAAACACGCGGCCCGGAGCGGCGGAGACCCGCTCAATGAACAGCGACAACACTCTGCGCGGCGCCCAGACCGAACCCTGATTCACAACGCGGATCGCCTGCGCGAATTCGGCGGGAGAAGCTGCCTCGTCTACATATCCCTTGGCACCCGCGGCGATGGCCTTGAGAATGGTTTCCTCGTCGACTCCAGAACCGGTGACCAGGATTTTGAGATCGGGGCGGGCGGCCTTCATGCTGGCCATCACATCAAACAGGTTTTGGCCGGAGCGGTTCCCGAGCAGCACCAGGTCGGCGTTCAGCGTGCCGATTTCCGGCAGCGTTGCCGACATTAGCTCGAACTCAGGCTCCGAATCGAACAGCGCGCGGAAGCCGACGACCCGCAGCGGGTCGCTTTCCACAACTGCAATTTTGATTACTGGTTTCCTGGCGACAGCCGCTTTCATAGTTGTCCCTAGTTTGGCGAAAGAGTTTTGCCTCTGTTCTTTCGAGAATAGTCATAAATGATCGAAATGCAAAGAGAGAGTGACGTAAGTGAAATTACGGGGGTAACATGACAAAAAAGGGCAAGTGCTTGGCGTTGTGAGAATTGAAGCAGATTTATACCCAGGAGACCCAACTTGACGGATCAAAGACGGACCACGGCATTTCTAGCGTTGATCATTGCATTCGCAACCGCATGGGCGGCGGCACAGGACAGCCAGCCGGCCCAGCCGGCGCCGCAAGCGCCCGCTTATCAGGCTAAGTTCCACGGCGACCCGGCGCGCTCCGATTCTGAAGCTGCCGCCCTTGCCTACATGCGCGTGGTGATTCAGGCGCAGAACAAGTTCAACAAACAATACGATCATTTTGCAGAGTCGCTAACGCAACTCGTACACTCGGGGAACTTCACCAAGCGCATGGTGAATCCGGAGCGGGGCGATTACACTGCCGGCTTTAAGGGCAAGAAAGACAGCTACGTCTTGACGATGACACCGAAGCAACTCGACGCCCAGCACCGGTCTTTCTACGCCGAGGATGACGGGAAGATCCATTTTGACGAGGCCAAGGCTGCGGACTCGAACTCGCCGCTGCTGAAGTAAACGCGACCGGCCACGCTCGTTGTATCATCGGACGCGCGCTGTCCTGCGAACGAATGATTTCCGGAGAACAATAATGTCGGCAAGTATCGGCGTCCTCGCCCCTGACTTCACTCTAAAAGACCAGAACCAGAACGACGTGGCGCTCAGCAGTTTTCGGGGTAAGAAGCGCGTGGTGCTGGTTTTCTATCCGCTGGACTGGAGCCCGGTATGCACCAAGGAGCACGCCTGCTTTGTCAATGACATGAAGAAGTTTGACGACCTCGATGCGCAGGTGTTGGGGCTGAGCGTGGACAGCGTGTGGTCGCACAAGGCATATGCCGAGAAAATGGGCATTCACTACCCGCTGCTGGCCGACTTTCAGCCGCGCGGCGCGGTGGCGCACAAGTATGGAGTCTTCCTGGAAGAAAAAGGCATCACGGGCCGGGCCATCTCCATCATTGATCGCGACGGCAAGCTCGCCTGGCACAAGAACTACGACATTCCGGTCGTGCCGGGAGTGGAGGAAGTGGCGACGGCGCTGGCGGGAGTGAAATAGCGGCGCGTTATTCCGCGGTTCCGGGTTCGATCTTCACCGCCTTGCCGCTTTCGAACGTCACGACCATGGGCTGGCCGCCATTGGCGTAACGGATGCTGCGATCGCCGGGAGTGGATCCGTCTGGGTGACCCAGGCCGAGGGCGAAATCCACTTGCAGTTCTTTCATGCCCAGTTTGGCCTGATGCGCGTCAATCGCCTGCCAGATTTCCGGCGGCCACGCGTGGTAAAGCTGGTGCGGGTCTTCCATGAAAAACATGTCGTCGGAATGAAACTGAAAAGCTCCGTCGGCCTCCAGGCCGATGGGCACGGCAAACGTTCGGCCGCTTTTTTCAAACACCGCCATCACTTGGGCACCTGACCTGGGTGCGTTGGCCACAACCACATCGCGAATCTGGAGTTTTTCGAGCGGCCCGAGCAGGCCGGCGTCGTGGGCGAAATCTACAGTTCCGGCTTGGCAGGAATAGTAAGTGTAGGTATAGCCCTCACGGACCCAAACCGGCTGCTGGGTAAGCTGTTTGGCTGATTTCAAGTCGTAGGGATGCAGCTTCTTCGGCGAGACGTACCAATCCTTGTCGGAGTATCCCGCATCTTGCGCCTGCTTGTGCTGCTGAAACGCGACGTTCGCTTCATGCCGCTCATAAAGAATGTAAGCAGTGCGGACGCCCGCCACGATCACAGCCAGAGCCAGGGCCAGTTTGATCTTTTCTCGTGCCTCGTCGCCGATCATGCAAAAACTCTAGCAGATGGGCAGTCATGCAATTAGATTAGAACCGCATCTACTCCGATTCCAAGCGGGCCCAACCATGCTGATTGCGAGACGAACGACGATTCTGTGTTCATCCCTGTTATGGAGCCTGACCTCAGCCGCCCAGCAGAAGTCTTCTCCACTCTCACTTTATGTGAAGGAAAATGCGCCGGTGCTGGTGCTGGAGCACGTGCGCGTGATCGACGGCACAGGTTCTGCGCCCCAGGAAGACATGCACATTGAAATCGCCGGCGGCAAAATCGCAGCTGTGCAGGCCGCCGGTCCGCACAGTCCTTATCCTCCAGATGCCAAGGTGCTGGACATGACGGGAAAGACCGTGATCCCCGGCCTGGTCGGCATGCACGAACATCTGTTCTATCCCACGCCGCAGACGCCGCAGGGTGGAGTGGCGCTCTACGGCGAGGCGCCCGACAGCGCTCCGCGTCTCTACCTCGCAGGCGGCGTGACCACAGCACGGACGGCGGGCAGTCTGGAACCCTATACCGACCTCGAACTCAAGCGAGAGATCGATGCGGGCCTGCTGCCCGGACCCAAGCTCGACGTAACTGGCCCCTACCTCGAGGGCAAAGGCAGCTTTGCGGTGCAGATGCACACGCTGGCGGATGCCGACGACGCTGCGCGCATGGTGGACTATTGGGCCGCCGAGGGCGTGACCTCGTTCAAGGCCTACAACTACCTGACTGCAAATGAACTGAAAGCGGCCATCGACCACGCTCACGCCCACGGGATCAAGATTACCGGGCACCTTTGCTCCATCGGATTCCGGCAGGCGGCTGCAATGGGCATCGACAACCTGGAACATGGCTTGTCGGTGGACACCGAGTTCTTCCCGGGGAAGAAGCCGGACGAGTGTCCCGGATTTGCGCCGAATCTCGCCTACGTCGAGAAGAACGTCGATGTGGAGGGGCCGGAGGTAAGGGAGATGATTCACGACCTGGTGGCGCACCATGTGGCCATCACTTCGACGCTGGCGGTGATTGAGACCTTCGCCTCCAATCGCCCGCCCATGGAGCGAGAGGGCGCGGCCCTCAAGACGCTTTCGCCGCAGGCCGCGAAGGAGTACTTGACAGGCCGGTCTCACATGGCCGAGCACGATATGGCCGGGCCGATGCTGGGAAAAGAGATGAAATTTGAGCGGGAGTTTGTGGCTGCGGGCGGGCTGCTGATGGAGGGCTGCGATCCAACCGGCTACGGCGGTGTGGTGCCGGGCTTCGGCGACCAGCGCAATATTGAATTGCTGGTCGAGGCCGGCTTCTCACCGGTGGAGGCGATTCGGATTGCCACGCTAAATGCGGCAACCTACTTGGGCAGAGAGGCGAGCATCGGCTCGATCGCGCCGGGCAAGGCCGCCGATTTGGTCGTGCTTGGCGGGAATCCGGCTGAGAAGATTGAGAATATTGAAAAAGTTGAGATGGTCTTCAAAGATGGCGTCGGATTCGATTCTGCGAAGCTGATTCAATCCGTAATGGAGCTGGTGGGTTTGCGGTGAATCACCGCAAGATTCTTGCGAGCGCTACTTCGACTAGAATGGATGATGAATGCAGGAGAACTCATCTCGATGACCGCAGTAACCGAGGAAGAAATACTGAGTGCGCTGAAAAGTTGCTACGATCCGGAGATTCCCGTGAACATCGTGGATCTGGGCCTGATTTATCGCGTGAGTTTCGTGGATACGGTCGAGGGCAAGCAGGACGTCACTGTGGATATGACTCTCACCTCGCCCGGTTGCCCGGAGCATGTGAATATCAGCGCTCAGGTTAGGTCGCGGGTGGAACAACTGGCCGGCGTGGGAACGTGCAGCGTAAACGTAGTTTGGACTCCGCCGTGGAGCCCTGAGCGCCTGAGCAGCGATGCCAAGAAGCAGCTCGGCATCGAGTGAATGGCTGAGCCGGTCAGCCCCCGATTTCTTCCCAGGCCTCAACCGAACTTTGACCCGCCGCGGCGGTCATTCGCCGGCCCGCCAACTCCGCCATCTGCATCACGCGCAGTCCGCGATCAAAGTACTGTGGCAAAGCCTGCCGGACTTGAGCGAATTTCTCGGGATACTCCGAGGCCACGGCCGCCAAGCCCACTCCTGTCGCGATCACGCCTAGCGAATATCTTTTCTTCAAGAACAACAACGCAGCCGCGCTGATCGATCCCGCCACCAGTGCCCGCTTCCAGCTCTGCATGTTTTCCCCCACCGGGAAGCATTTCCCTAACCCTGATTTTACTCCATCCACGCCGAGTGCTTTATACTTCCCCGTTCCGGAGACGACGATGACGAATCGAAAGACGCTGTGCTCATTGTTGCTATTACTGATCGCCACGCAGACTCTGTGGGCCCAAAATAAGCCCCGGGCGCGCGATCTGGGAGTTCCGTTCGACGGCATGCCGGGCCCCTATAACGCCATTACCGACGTCAAGGGCGTCGAAGTCGGGCACGCCACATTGATCTCCGGCAGCGGCAAGCTCGAAGTGGGCAAAGGCCCGGTCCGGACTGGCGTCACCGCGATTCATCCGCGCGGCAAGAATTCCAACGATGCTGTGTTCGGTGCGTGGTTCACTCTGAACGGCAACGGCGAGATGACCGGGACTACCTGGTTGGACGACTCCGGCTTTCTGAATGGGCCGGTGATGATCACCAACACGCACAGCGTCGGCGTGGTGCGGGATGCGGTGATCGCGTGGAAGGTGAAACGCGGCGAGCCTGACATGGAGGGCTACTGGTGGTCGCTGCCCGTGGTTGCCGAAACGTGGGACGGCTACCTCAACGACATCAACGGGTTCCATGTGAAACCCGAAGATGCTTTTCGCGCGCTGGATTCGGCGCGATCCGGCGCGGTCGAGGAAGGCAGTGTCGGCGGCGGTACGGGCATGATCTGTAATGAATTCAAGGGAGGGATTGGCACATCCTCGCGCGTGCTCGACGCGAAGGAGGGCGGCTACACCGTTGGCGTACTCGTACAGTGCAATTACGGATCGCGCGACCAGCTTCGCATCGCGGGCGTCAATGTGGGCCGCGAGATTCCGGAGCACACGGTTTGGAAGGACGATATCGGCTCGATCATCGTGGTGGTGGCGACCGATGCACCCCTGATTCCAACTCAACTCAAGCGCATCGCTAAGAAGGTTTCGCTGGGCCTGGGACGGGACGGCAGCTATTCCGGCGACGGCTCGGGAGACATCTTCATCGCGTTTTCTACGGCAAATCCCGGTGCGGTGGGAACCAAAGGATTACACCAACTGACGATGCTCCCCAACGATTCGCTCGACCCGCTCTTCCTGGCTACTGTACAGGCCACGGAGGAAGCGGTCGTCAACGCCATGGTTGCAGCCGATACTATGAAGGGCATCAACGATCACGAGGTGATCGGACTGCCTCACGACCGGCTGCGCGAGGCGCTGAAGAAGTACAACCGGCTGGCGAAGTAGCCGCAAGCGAACGGCTATTTCAATTTCACAAACAGCAGCACAAAGATCGACCAGACGCCGACGGTGAGCGGGAATTGCGCCAGAGCTGCATCGCGCACCGGCCCCCCGCGCGGAAGAAAGAACGTCAGCACGAACATGGCGAGCGCGGTCAGGACTCCGAGAAGCAGCTTGCTTTTCCAATTCATGACGTGTCCCTCCGGGTTGGCCTCTGCAGGTCGCCCCGCTGGGCCTGAAGTGCGAAAGAGTATACCCCGACGCGGACAAGGCTTCCATAGCCCTCTTGGGGCCCCGAATCGTCCACAGAAGCTAGTCGGCGACTGCCTGATCGGTGATGTCCAGACCCTTGTCGATGATGGCAAAGGCCTCCCTGAGTTGCGGCTCGTTGATGCAGAGCGGAGGGTTGGTGAAGAACGTGTTCCAGCGAACCAGAGTGTAGAGCCCATGCTCGCGGAAAAAGCGGCCCAGCGCGGCCATTTCGTCGGATGTGCCGTTGAACGGCGCCATGGGCTGCTTTGTACGCTGGCTGCGCACTAACTCGAAAATCCCGAACAGGCCGATTGAGCGGACCGCGCCGACGGACTTGTGTTTCCGTTGCATCTCGGCGCCAAGATCTTTCAGGAGCGCGCCCATCTTGCGCGCATTCTCAATCAGGTTGTCTTCTTCATAAACGCGGATGGTGGCCAGCGCCGCGGCGCACCCCATGGGATGGCTGTTGTAGGTGAGCCCGCCGTAGAAAACTTTATCTGTGAAGTGTTGCGCGATGTGGTGGCGCATGCCGACCGCTCCCAGCGGCAGATAGCTGGCCGTCAGACCCTTGGCCATCGAAATCAGGTCCGGCACAACTTTCCAGTGGTCCACGGCAAACCACTCGCCCGTGCGACCGAAGCCGGCCATCACTTCGTCGGCGATCATCAGAATGCCGTATTTGTCACAAATCGCGCGCACGCCCTGCAGGTAGCCGTCGGGAGGGACCAGAATGCCGTTAGTGCCGACCACAGGTTCAAGGATGAACGCTGCAATCGTCTGCGGGCCTTCGAGCTGGATAATCTCTTCGATGTTCGCCAGCGCGGAGTCGGCGGACTCCCATCCCCGCTCGATGCCGTGGTAGGGATCGAGCACCCGTACCACGCCCGGAATGCCCGGCTCCGCGGCCCATCTGCGGGGGTCGCCGGTGAGAGAGATCGCGCCGGCGGTAGCCCCGTGATAAGAGCGGTAGCGAGCCATGATCTTGTGGCGTCCGGTAAACGCGCGGGCCAGCTTGATGGCGTTTTCGTTGGCTTCAGCGCCGCCGTTAGTGAAAAAGAAAGTGTCGATGTCGCCGGGCGTGATCTGGGCGAGCTTGGCTCCGAGCCGCGCCCGCACTTCCGTGGCCATGAAGGGGTTGGCATAGGCCAGCGTGGCCGCCTGATCGGCGATGGCCTGGACAACCCGCGGGTCGCCGTGACCGATGTTCACTGACATCAACTGCGAGTTGAAATCGATGAAGCGCTTGCCTTCTGGGGTATAGAAATAAATCCCCTTCGCACTCGCAACCGGAATGGGATCGACCTTCGATTGCGCGGACCACTCGTAGAGCGTGTGGCGCTTACATAGGTCGACGATTTCCTGACCGGTCATGGCGGGAGTGGTAAGAGTTGTGGTCATCGGAGGCCTCATCTTTCAGATATTGAGTAATTCGCAGACTTTGAGTAATTGGGGAATTTGGGAATTACTCAGTCTCTTAGAATTTCCGGCTGTGCTCCTTGGCCCAGCGTTCGACGACGACTTTCTTGTCGGTATAGAACTCAATGGCGTCGCGGCCCTGGCCGTGCAGGTCGCCGAAGAAGCTGCCCTTCCATCCGCTGAAGGGAAAATAGGCCATGGGCGCGGCAACTCCGATGTTGATGCCGATATTTCCGGCCGGAGCCTCGTAACGGAAGCGACGCGCGGCGGCACCACTGGAAGTGAACAAGGATGCCTGATTGCCGTAAGCGGATCGCTCCAGGAAGGCGAGCGCTTCATCCATGTCGTTGGCGTGCACGAGGCTCAGTACGGGGCCAAAAATTTCGGTGTCGGCCAGGTCGCTGGTGGCGGAAACGCCGTCGAGAATCGTTGGCTTCACGAAATTGCCGGACTCGTGATTCGATACTCTCGCGTTGCGACCATCCACGATGACTTTGGCACCCTGCTTCTCGCCGACGCCGATCAACTGCTCGATGCGCTGCTTGCTCTGCGGCGTGGTGACCGGGCCCATCTGAACGCCGTCTTCAAGGCCGTAACCGACTTTGAGTTTTGCGGCGGAGTCCGCGATGGCGTCGCGGAAGGTCTTCTGCGCTTCACCGATCGTGACAGCGACCGAAACGGCAAGGCAACGCTGTCCGGCACAGCCGAACGCGCTGTCGGTAATGATTTGCGTGGCCATCGGCATGTCGGCGTCCGGCAGGACGATAACGTGGTTCTTGGCGCCGCCCTGGCACTGGCAGCGTTTGCCTTGTTCGCCCGAGCGGGCATAGATGTAGCGCGCAACCGGCGTCGATCCGACAAAACTGATGGCGCGAACTTTGGGATGATCGATGATTGCGTCGACTGCCGCCTTGCCGCCGTTGACCATGTTCACCACGCCCTTCGGCAGGCCGGTTTGCTCCATCAGTTCGTAGATGTAGCGCATGGTGAGCGGAACGCGCTCGCTCGGTTTGAGCAGAAAAGTGTTGCCGGTGGCGATGGCGTAGGGCAGATACCAGAAAGGAATCATGCCGGGGAAATTAAAGGGCACGATGGCGGCGACCACGCCGAGCGGCTGGCGGATCATCATTTCATCGATGCCGCGGGCGACGTCTTCGAGGTTGTAGCCCTGCATCATCATCGGAATGCCGCAGGCGACTTCGACATTTTCAATGGCGCGGCGCATCTCGGCTTTCGCCTCAGTCAGCGTCTTGCCGTTTTCCTGCGTCAACACGCGGGAAATGTCGCCGATGTGTTCTTCCAGCAGCATCTTGAGCTTGAACAGTGGCTGGATGCGGTCTTCGGGCGGAGTGCGGCGCCAGCCGGGAGATGCAGCGGCGGCGGCCTCGATGGCGCGATCGACTTCGGCCTTGTCGGCCAGAGGCACGCGCGCGATCACTTCGGTTGTGGCGGGATTCACCACGTCGCGGATGTCGGTGGAGGGTGACGAGACCCACTGGCCGTTGATGAAGTTGGGAACGCTGGTGATGGGAGGAGCCGCTGTCGTGGTCATGTGGATGCTGCCTTTCGCACTCGCGAAGAGTGGCGCCTGTTGTTAACGCTCACGGATGAGCTGTTGCGCCGTCTTTTCTGCACTCAATTTTACGCCATTTGCACCACCGCGCCCTTCTTCTCGGCGACGGCGGCGAGGGCCGATTCCAGAACATCGAGCGCTTCGTGCATCTGGTCGTCAGTAATGACGATCGGCATCAACAGGCGAAGCACATTGCTGTAGGAACCGGCAGTGATCGTGACAAGTCCGTGCTCGTAGCAGTACTGCGACACGGCTTTGGTCTCGGAGTCGGCGGGTTCGCGGGTGGAGCGGTTGCGCACCAGTTCAAGCGCCTGCATTGCGCCCAGACCGCGCACTTCGCCGATCAGTTCCCAACGCCTCTGCCATTCTGCGGCACGGGTACGGAATATCTCGCCCAGATGATCGGCGCGAGCGTTGAGTTTCTCGCTCTCGATGATGTCGAGCACGGCGAGCGCAGCTTCGCACGCAGCCGGATTGCCGGCGAAGGTCCCGCCGAGTTGGCCAACGCCGGGCGCGTCCATAATTTCAGTGCGGCCGGTCACGGCTGCCAGCGGCAAGCCGCCACTCAACGATTTCGCCATGGCGATCAGGTCCGGTTCCAAACCCAACCGTTCGCTGGCAAAGTTTGCTCCAGTGCGGGCAAAGCCGGTCTGAACCTCGTCGGCGATCAGCAGGATGCCGTACTTTCGGCAGATCTGCGACAGAACCGGATAGAACTCGGCTGGCGGCGTGACGAATCCGCCTTCCCCAAGAATCGGCTCTACGATCACCGCCGCGACCGACTCGGCCGCGACCACTCGCTTGAACGTATCTTCCAGGTGCCGCGCACAGTGCACTTCGCACGCCGGATACTTCAGCGAGTAGGAACACCGGTAACAGTATGCATAAGGGATTCGATATACATCACCAGGAAATGGCTCGAATCCGGCCTTGTAGGGATGCGTCTTGCTGGTCGCAGCCATGGCCATATAAGTACGGCCATGAAACGCGTCTTCGAAGCAGAGGGTCGCCGGGCGTTTGGTATAGAAGCGCGCGATCTTGATGGCGTTCTCAACCGCTTCTGCGCCGGTATTGACAAAGATGGTCTTTTTCGGCGACTCGCCAGGCGCGAGCGCGTTCAGGCGTTCGGCAAGCGTGACGTAGCTCTCGTAGGGCAAAACGTTGAAGCTGGTATGAAGGAACCGGTCGAGCTGGCGGCGAATCGCGTCGATCACAGCCGGAGCCCGGTGTCCGGTGTTGAGGCAGCCGATGCCGCCGGCAAAATCGATTAGGCGGTTGCCGTCCACATCTTCAACGACCGCGCCTTCCGCCTTGGCGACAAAAACGGGCGTGGCATGAAAGGCACCCTGCGGAACGGCGGCGTTGCGGCGGCGCATCAGCGCCTGGGACTTGGGTCCGGGGATGGAAGTGCGGAGTTGGATGGTAGGCATAGTGAGTTCTCAGTTCTCAGTACCAGCCGATCGGCGACTCGTTCAGATTAATGTGGACTTGCTTGGTTTCGAGATAGTCTTCGATGCCCCAGGGGCCAAGCTCGCGGCCAAAGCCGGATTGTTTATAGCCTCCCCAGGGCGCTTCGACGTAGGTCGGTTGCATGTGGTTGACCCAGACGATGCCGGCGCGGATCGACTTGACCATGCGCATGGCCTTGAATATGTCGCGAGTCCAGACCGCCGCCGCCAGGCCATACGGTGAATCGTTGGCGATCTTGAGCGCATCTTTTTCGTCGTCGAATGGAATCACTGCGGCAACCGGGCCGAAAATTTCTTCGCGGGCGATGCGCGCGGAATTGGTGACGTCGTAGAAGATCGTCGGTTGAACGTAATATCCCTTGGCAATTTTCTCGGGACGTCCGCCGCCGGATGCAATTTTTGCTTCTTTCTTGCCGATTTCGAGATAAGAGTTGACGCGGTCATACTGTTCTTTGCTGACCAACGGGCCCATCTTGGTGTCGCGTTCGAGCGGCGGCCCGAGCTTGATCTTCTTGGCTTTTTCGGCCATAGCCTCGACAAATTTTGTGTAGATGGACTTCTGCACCAGGATGCGGCTGCCCGCGGAGCAGACTTCGCCCTGATTGATGAACACGCCGAACAGAGCGCCATCGATAGCGGCTTCGAAATCGGCATCGGCGAAAAAGATGTTGGGCGATTTGCCGCCAAGTTCAAGCGTGACGCGCTTCACCGTGTCGGCCGCCTGTTTCACGATGATTTTACCCACCGAGGCGCTGCCGGTGAACGCGATCTTGTTCACGTCGGGATGCTGCACGATCGGCGCGCCGCAAGTCTCGCCGAAGCCCGTGACGATGTTGACCACGCCCGGGGGTAGGCCGCAATCGGCGAAATAGCGGGCGAATTCGAGCGCGGTGAGCGGGGTCTGCTCGGCTGGTTTGAGCACGCATGTGCAACCTGCGGCAAGTGCAGGGGCGAGCTTCCACGCCGCCATCATCAGCGGATAGTTCCACGGAATGATTTGTCCGGCAATGCCAACCGGCTCTTTCAAGGTCAGCGACATGGCGTTGTCAGGCACAGGATTGACATAGCCAACAACCTTGGTGGCCAGGCCACCGTAGTACTCGAAACAGGTCGCGACATCGGTGATGTCGTATTCGGCCTCGACTATGGGCTTGCCGGTATTGCGGCACTCGAGTTCGGCCAAGGCGGGAAGATTGGCCCGTACTTTTTCAGCCAGCCGGAACAGCACGCGTCCACGCTCCTGCGCGGTGGTGCCGGCCCAGGGGCCTTCTTCAAACGCGGCTTTGGCCGCGGCCACTGCCCGGTTGACGTCTTCGGGACCGGCATCGGGAACCTGGGCGATCACTTCTTCCGTCGATGGGTCGTACACAGGAAATGTTTTCGCCGATTTGCTGTCGACGAATTCTCCGTTGATGAACATCTGGTAAGGCTTGACCTCTGTTTTGACTCCACCGGGCATAACCAAATCCTCCAGCACTTAGCTTGTCTTCAGGCGACCGTAGACAAAGAAGAAAAATGCGGCCAGCCCGACAAAAAATAATGTGCCTCCGAACATCCAAAGTTCGTAGGCGAGAAGCGAGGTGATCTGCTGCGCCGGGAAAAACACGAGCGCGATTCCGAGGACAGTGGTCAGCAGTCCACTTGATCCAGCCAGCAATAGCGTCGCGCGCCCATAAGGGCCGCGGGGCTTTGCCTCGGTCCATCCAAAGCGCACAAGGGCGGCGAACATATAAACAAACGGGACTAACTGCAATACGACCGCCAGCGAAAGCAATTTCTGGAATGTTTCCTGGACACCCGCACCGGCAAAATTCAGGATCACAAGAACAGCCGAGACGATGCCCTGAACGATCAAGGCGGCGTAGGGCGTGGCATAGCGCGGATGGATTTTTCCGAGCCACGAAGGCATGTAGGAATCAAGGCCTGCGACAAACGGAATGCGCGAGCAGCCGCCGATCCACGCCGAACCGATTCCGGCGATCGCCAGGCTGAGCATCACGGCGAACGGGACCGCAATCCAGTTCACGCCGACGCGGCCCGCCATGCCACTGACCGCCTGCACCACTCCCTGCAGCACGTTAACATTTTTGCCCAGCGCGATCAGCAGCGTCAGGGTCGCACCGACATAGAGAGCCCCGGAGAGCACGCCGCCCAACGCGACGGCACCCGGAAGGGTACGGCTGGGGTCCTGGATTTCGTCGCCCATCACCGAAGCCAACTCAAGCCCGACCAGCCCGAAGCAGATGACGCCGAAAGAATTAAGGACGAAGCGTGGGTTGGCAGGAATCTTGAAGTCAGCCGCGGTGATGGTCGTGCCGAAGCGCGACCAGATCACGATCCCCAGTCCGATCAACACTGCAGCGGCGACGAAAGTTCCAATCGCGCCCAGGTTGTTAATCCACTTCCCTACGCCCAGGCCAAGAATGTTGAAGAAAGTAAGCAGCGCCAGCAACGTGAGCGAGGTGATTGAAGCAAAGATTTTATTGTCGGCCAGCCCCTGATGCCCAGGGCCGAGTACATAGACCGAGACGCCGACGAAATACAGCATCACCGTCGGCACGTAGAGCATGTTGTTGGTCCAGTAGCACCAGCCGGAAAGAAAGCCGTGGAAGTCGCCGAAAACTTCCTTCGCCCACAGGTAGACTCCGCCCTCGCCGGGATAGCGGTTTGCCAACTCAATTACCGCGATCCCTTGCGGCCAGAAAAACAAGAGCAGCGAAATGGCCCACAGCCAAACGGTGACGCCGCCGTTGGCGGCGATCGAGGGCACGACATTCAGGTTGAACACCGCGACGACGAAGAGCAACACCAGGTCGCGGCGCCCGAGGGCGCGGATCAGGTTGGTCTGGCGAGCGGCTTGGGTAGTTGCGGTGGACAAGATTCCTCGGAGCGGTCCGAGCTTCGCTCGGCGGGACAGCCGAGGTCGGCTGTCCCGCCGTGAGCATGGCTGTCTTAGTGCGCCGCGGCGACGGGAACGCGATCGCTGCGTTCCTGCTGCGCCTGCGCAAGTGCCGGGGCAACATCTTCGAACGCGGCAATGTGTTTGTCGATGTCGGCCTCGGTGTGCTGCACCGACATGGTCCATTGCTCGTCCCACCAGTAGGGCTGCGGCATCACGCCCCGGTTGACCATGCCGAACCAGTAGTGACGCCACAGGTCGACGTCAATCGGCTCCCAGTCGCGGTAGTTGCGAATTTCCTTGGAATAGAACATGACCGCGCCATTGGCTCCAGCCAGCGCCACGTAGGCCTGAATGCCCGTCTTGCCGATCGTGTGACGCAATCCCTCGATCAGCCGGTGGCTGAGTTTTTCAACGTGGGCGTAGTTCTCGCGCGTCAGCACATGACGGAATGTGGCGAGTCCGGCGGCCATCGAAACTGGATTGGTGTTGTAGGTGCCGCCGTGGAAGACCTTGTGCTCGCTGATCAGGTCCATCACCGACTTCGATGTAGCGAAGGCCGCGAGCGGGAAGCCGCCGCCGATAGACTTTGCCAGACAAATCATGTCGGGCTTCACGTTGAAATATTCGCTGGCGCCGGCCCAGCCAAGTTTGGCGCCGGTTTTCACTTCGTCAAAAATCAGCAGTGCGCCATTTTTTGTCGCGATGTCACGCAGGCCCTGCAGAAATCCGGGCAGTGGCATGCAGATGCCAACATTCATCAGAATCGGCTCAAGAATGATGGCGGCAATCTGACCTGGGTTTTCCTGGAAGCGCCGCTCCACCGACTTCAGATCGTTAAAGGTCGCGATGGTGACGTTGGCCACGGCAGATTTCGGCACGCCCTGGCCGCCGGGAACTGAGGTCGGAGCGTGAATATCTCCGTAGTCCGGAGCGTGCGGCTTCACGCTGACCAGGGCGGTATCGTGCAGGCCGTGGTAGGCGCCTTCGAACTTCAATACTTTGTCGCGGCCAGTAGCGGCGCGGGCCAGGCGAATGGCGTGCATGGTCACTTCCGTCCCGCTATTTCCGAAGCGGCACATTTCCATGTTGAAGCGAGTGCAGACTTCCTCGGCCAGTTCCCACTCCATGTCGTGAGGCATGCCGAACATGGTGCCGGTGGAAAGACGCTTCTCGACGGCCTGCATCACGGCGGGATGGCAATGCCCGGCCATGAGCGCGCCGAAAGTGAGGTTGTGGTCCACGTATTCGTTGCCGTCGAGGTCGCGGAAACGGCTGCCGCTGGCCTCTTTCACGAAGATGGGCCAGGGATCGTAAGCGCGATAGTTGCTCGCCACGCCGAGTGGAATGCGCTTGAGGTTTTTCTTATGGGCTTCGGCGGACTTTGGGGTCCGCTTCTGGAAGGTCTGGATTTCTTTTTCGAGTGCGGGGTACATCGTGGTCTCCGGGTAACTCAAGCCGGCGGCGATGGTGGGTGCCGCCGGCCATTAGATTGCCCGGGCGGCGCGAGCCGCCCTGGGGGTCAAGCTAGAAATAAAACTTTAGCGCAAACTGCATCAGGCGAGGATCGCGCGCCTGCAACACCTGCCCGAAGGTCGTGTTGCTGAAGTTGCCGTCCGGGTTGACGAACTCAGTCTTATTGAACAAGTTGAATATGTCGTACCGGAATTGAAAGTACCTCGACTCGTTGATCGTCAGTTTCTTCGAAAAACTTATGTCCCACTGGTTCTCGCCCGGCCCGCAGCAGATGGAGCGCGGGGTAGTTGAGAATTGTCCTGGCGGCGGGTCGCTGAAATTATTTGTGTTGAGGAAGAAGTGCCCTGTTTGAGGCGAGCCGTTAACGTTCAAGGTCTGCACTGCCTTGCCACTAAATGTTTGCAACGAACCGGTCAATTGCGGCGCGTCGGCACCCAGGAAGAACAGGCTGCTGATCAACTCCTGATCATTCTGCGTCTGAATGCGGATGGGGAATCCGGATTGGAACTGGGTGATGCCGGAGACCTGCCAGTCATCCAGCACCTTGCCGGCGAATCCGTTGTACTTGCGGATCGGAAGATCCCAAACGTAGTTGACGACGAACCGCTGCTTCGAGTTGAACAGCGAGAGCGCGCGGCTGGCTTTGTAGTTGGACGGGTTGACTGTCTCTTCAAATGAAGATGCCCAGTCAAGCGATTTGCTGAACGTGTAAGCTGCCTGCATCTGCAGGCCATGAGAAAAGCGCTTTTCAAGGCTGGCCTGGAATGAGTTGTAGGCGGAAGCGGCGATGGTGTCTTCCGCGAAGATGTTGGTGAAGACCGAAGTACCGTCAATCGGGCATCCGGCAGCGGTGAACGGATCGCAGTTCGGGGAGGAGTATGGCCGCAATCCAACCAACGTAATACCGTTCGGACCAACGACCGTGCCTCCCGGAATGAATGTTCCCTCGGTCCCGGAGTTGTAGGGGAGATGCAGACCTTGGGCTGCGATGGTCGTTCCGGCCGGGATAAAGAAACTGTTGTCCTCAAGGAAAGGCCCACAGGTTGAAGCACCAAGCGTAGCGTTAAGATCCAAGCAGGATTGCGGGTTAGCGGCATTGATGTCATGTGATGCGAGCAAACGATGGCCCTGCGAGCCAACGTAGCCCAACTGTAGAACGATGTCCTTTGCAAGCTCCCGCTGAATCGTGAAGTTATATTGCGCGGTGTACTGCGTACGCATTTTCGGCTGGAAGTCGCCGTAGAGCAGCATGGGGCGGAAGCTAGCCCAATCCTGAGGAGTGCCGGGCTTGGGACTCAGGATTCCGTTGAAAGGATTGGGGCTGACTGAGCCGTTCTGACTGATGAATGGAGTGTTGAAAAAAGTGCCCGGCAGGAAAGTGCTGCCGCCAAATGGCGGTTCCGCGCCGAACTGTTCCAGCACGAGCTGCTCCATTGGGTTGTAGAACAAGCCGAATCCAGTGCGGATACTGGTCTTGCCATTGCTGCCAAACAGCTTCCCGAGCGTGCCGTCAGTGAAGTTCGGGCTGTAGGCCAGACCGATACGAGGCGCAAAGGCTTTGTAGTAGGTCTGGGTGAGGCCACCCGCGACACCCTTATCGCCCGGAACAACAAGACCCGTAGGAGTCACACCCGCCTGGTCGCACGTCAGGGCCGGATTTTCCGGATAAATGCACGGGTAGACAGTTGAGTTCTGACCGGGGCGGAAAGTCTGAACGTGGTGAAGGGCATCCGTTAACGGCGTATCCAATTCCCACCGCAGGCCGTAGTTCAGGGTCACGTTGGGCCTGACTTTCCAACTGTCCTGCGCGAAGAGGTAAACGCCGGTGCTGCGGACATTTTCCCGCTGCGCCGAGCCCTGGACATAGCTATCGGCAAGCCCCAGCAAATATCCCGGATAATTGTCGGTCGAGAAAATGGCGTTGGATGTCGAACTATTAAACGTGTACTGACCGCTCACGTTGTAGTACAAAGTTTGATCAAACCGTGAGCGGCGTACATCGAGACCAAACTTGGTCGTGTGGTTGCCTTTGACCCAGGTCAGGTTGTCAGCCCACATAAAAGAGTTTCCCACCTGGGGCAGTTCACCTTCCCAGCCGTTTCCAATGGCAAAGCCGCCAGAGACACCGACGAACGGAACCCCGGTCCGCGTGGATGGCAGACCATTGGTGATGCCGTACTTTGGATTGGTCCCCAGCTGCCCCACGATCGAGCTCGACCCACTGTTCGAGTCTGACGTGCCGCCGAAGCACACACCGGCTGCTACCGCCGACGTGCAGGACGACTGCACACTCCCAGAGGACTGTGGATGCTGGAAAGTCAGCTGGCCCTCGCGCATATAGGTGAAGCGGAATTCATTGACCAGCGAGTTGCTGATGGTCCAGGTGTGGCTGGGATTGTATTGCTGGTAGCGGGAGCCGACCTTCGTGCCGAAACCGGGAATGTTCGCGCCCGACGCCTGAAAATTGTAGAAGGGCTGAAGGTTCTTATCGTCGGTGTAGTAGTAGTAAAAGCTGAAACTCTGGCGGTCGTTGATGTGGTGATCGAAACGCAAAGTAAACTGGTCTTGATTGTCAGCGCTGGTCGGGACCGCCTGATAAGAACCGTCGGGTCGATTGCCACTCGTTGGCACAAAACGTAGAAGATCAATCGCCACCGGATCTTGGCAGGCGGTGGGAATAACAGTGTTGGGAAAAACCGCGGACCACGGTATGAAGCGATTGTTCTGCGCGTCCGTCTGCACCTTGCTTACAACGGAGTACCCAAGGGCGGTGTCGCAACCCGGGCGACCATCCAATGCTTGCGCCAGAAAAGGCGTGATGGGAGTGGCGACCGTGCCGGCGGGAATCACGCCCGTAAACGCACCGTTGGCAGAGAAATCCCCGCCTCGTTCCGACATCGTCGGCAGGCTAACCGTTTCGCCGGACACTCCCTGCCGGATGCGCCGCGCTTCATAAGAAGTAAAGAAGAAAGTCTTATCCTTACGCACGGGCCCGCCGAAGGTCCCGCCAAACTGGTTCTGGTTGAACTGCGGCTTCACCGAGTTGAAATAGCCCTGGGCGTTCAATACTTTGTTGCGGAAGAATTCGTAGACATTGCCGTGCCACTGGTTGGTGCCGGACTTAGTCACAACGTTGACGACTGCCCCCGAGTTGCGTCCGTACTCGGCGTCAAACGTGTTGCTGATGACGCGGAATTCTTCAATGGCGTCGGGCGAGGGCTGGACCGTCGGCAGGTTCACGAACTGGTCGTTGGCGTCGCCGCCGTTGACGCTGAAGTTGTTGGAGCGGTCGCGGCCGCCGTTGACCGAAACCGATCCCGCGCTGTCGCTGCCATAAAATGTGCCGCCGCTGGAACCGAGCTGCGACTGCACTCCAGGCTGGAGCTGCAAGAACTGGTAGGCGTCGCGCTGGTTGAGCGGGAGTTCATTGACACTGCGGTTGTTCACAATTGCGCCCAACTGGGTGCTGGTCGTATCCACCAACGGCGCTTCCGAGGTCACGTCCACGATTTCCTGCGCCTGGCCAATCTGCAGGATCATGTTTAGGGTGACGACCTGATTGAGCTCGACCGTGATGTCGCGTCGGATATTCTTTTTGAAGCCCGTAAGTTCGAACTCGGTGTGGTACACCGCCGGGGCGACTTCGACAAAAACATACTGCCCGCTGTCGTTGCTCGTAGCTGTGCGCGAGATATTGGTGGCGTCGTTGGTCAAGGTCACCTTCACCGCGGACAGGACCGCCCCGGTCGGATCACTGACGGTGCCGACGATGCGCCCGCCCGTTCCTTGCGCCAATAAGAATGTGGTGGAGAACAGACAGAGGACCGCAGCCCGACGCATCAGCTTATGCAGAGACGGCATGGAACCTCCAGCGATTGGGGGATTTTTTCTTTATTTCAGCCCGCGAGCAAGGGCTTGTCACGACCCAGAACCTTGCTATAATCCCGCAAGGTTAGTGAAGGGGCGCGGGCACTGTCAAGGAGAAAAAACGCGTCTCTCCCATCCACAATTCGCATGCGGCCGCGATCGAATCCCCGCCGGATCAACACGACGGACATGACCTCCAGCCATTCGGAACGCTATTTGAAGATCGGCGACGTGGCCAAGCAGATCGGCGTTTCCCCGTCGGTGATCCGGTCGTGGGAAACGCTGGGGCTCGCCCGGCCCGGCCGCACCAAGAGCAAGTACCGGCTCTACACGAGTGAAGACGTAAGGCTGCTGAAGCGGGCGCGTTTCCTGCGAAAAGTGAAAGGCCTGAACGCCGCGGCCATCGTGCAACTGTTGAAACGCGAAGGCAAGCTGAAGCCCCGCGCCGATGGGACCGCCACCGCGGTGGGCGCTCACCTGCGTCAACTGCGCAGCAAGCGCGGATTGTCTCTGGCGGCGGTGGCGAAGGCGGTCGGGGTCTCGGTGGGGTTTCTCAGCGGGCTGGAGCGTTCGCACATGACCGCATCCGTCGGCACGCTTGGCCGGCTGGCGAATTTTTACGGTACCAACATCCTCGACTTTTTCGACGCAACCGACATTAGCAATCCGCTGGTACGGCCCGCCGGCAGAAAAGTGCTGGAAGCCGCGACCGGTGTGCGCATGGAACTGTTGGCTTGGGGAGGCAAAGCCATGGAGCCGCACTTGTTCCGGCTGGCTCCCGGAGCCGGGAGCGGCGAGGCCTACCAGCACGAAGGCGAAGACTTCCTTTATTTATTGCGGGGTCGGCTGGAGATCACGCTCGCCGGCAAGAAATATCAGCTGAACGCGGGCGACAGTTTCTATTTCGAAAGCACCACGCCGCATGAGTGGAAAAATCCCGGCAAGACCGAGACCTGGGTCTTGTGGGTAAACACTCCACCTACGTTTTGAGGACCTATGAAACATAGCCTCCGCTGCGCAGCAGTGTGCATGCTTCCGGTAGCTTTGCTTTCTTGCGTTTTCGCGGCGGCCGTTCAGGACAAGCCGCAGATTCCGTCTGCCAACGTCGTCATTGTCCACGCCAGAATCTACACGCAGAATCCGCAGCAGCCGTGGGCGGAGGCCCTGGCCATTCGAGGAGAGAAGATTGTTGCCGTGGGCTCCGAAAGCGAAATTGCCGCTTACCGTGGCGCGAAAACAAGAGTGATTGACGCCGGCGGCCACCTGCTCCTTCCTGGATTCACCGACTGCCACATCCACTTTCTCGACGGTTCCCTCAGCCTGATGCAAGTAAGGCTGGACCAGGCAAAGACCGTGAAGGATATTCAGATTGCGATCAAGCGATACGCGGCTGCGCATCCGGGTTCGGGCTGGATTTTGGGCAGGGGATGGCAGTACACCACGTTCGGCGATTCTGGCATGCCGACGAGGGCGTTGCTGGATCAAGTCGTACCAGACCGGCCGGTCTACATGGAAAGCTTCGACGGCCACAGCTGGTGGGCAAACAGCAAGGCGCTGAAGCTTGCGGGGATTTCTCGCGAGACCAAAGATCCACCCGGCGGAAGCTTTGTACGCGATCCCGCGACCGGCGAGCCGACCGGGGCGGTGAAAGAAGATGCTGCCGATGCGGCGGTTCGGCGCGTGGTCCCGGAGCCCAGCCACAAAGAAGTGCTGGAGGCCTTGCGGCGTGGAATGCGCGAGGCGAATCGCGTTGGCCTGGTGCGCGGGATCAGTCCGGGCGGAGTGAGTGTCAGGGGCGGTGACTTCACGGCCCTCGATGCTTACGATGAATTACGACGCAGCGGGCAGCTCACTATGCGTTTCTACATCGGCGCGCGCATCGAGCCGCCGACGTTGGCCAACCAGATGCAGAAAATCAAGGACGCCCGCAGCCGATACCATGACGAATGGCTGTCAGCCGGGGCCGCCAAGTTTTTCCTGGATGGCGTGATCGAGTCGCACACCGCGGCGATGCTTGCCCCCTATGCCGACGACCCTGGTAAGAGCGGTAGCCTTTGGTGGGATCCGGAAAATTACGAGCAGGCGGTCGCCGAACTGGAAGGTTCAGGCGTGCAGGTTTATACCCACGCGATCGGCGACAGGGCCGTGCGCCTGGCGCTGGATGCGTACGAAGCGGCAAGCAAGTCGGGCCGGACGCATGACCCACGGCCTCGAATCGAACACATCGAGACGATCTCGGCTCGGGATATTCCCCGCTTTGGACAGTTGGGCGTAGTCGCCAGCTTCCAGCCCCTGCATGCCTATCCCGATGACGACATTGAAAAAGCGTGGGCGCCACATGTTGGGCCGGAGCGGGCTCAGCGAGCCTGGGCGTGGCGCAGCATTGAACAGACGGGCGGCGTGCTGGCGTTTGGCAGCGACTGGCCGATTGTCACTCAGAATCCGTGGCTAGGCGTCCAGAATGCTCTGACCCGGCAGACGACGGAAGGCACCCCCACGGGTGGGTTCGTGCCGGGCGAACGCATCAGTCTTGCCGACGCGGTCAAGGGCTACACGTTGGGGGCTGCCTATGCAGGACACAGGGAAAAGGAAGAAGGATCACTCGAGGCCGGCAAGCTTGCAGACTTGATTGTGGTCGATCGCGACTTGTTCAAGATCGAGCCCTCAGAGATTGGCAAGACCGTAGTCCTGCTGACGATGGTCGGCGGCAGGGTAGTTTATGAATCCAAGGTGTGGCATAGCCATTTTCCCGCTGGGACAAGCAAATAGCGCCGCACTGTGAGGTCCGGTTCCTACGGCATGTCTAAGTGAGCGAGGTGCGCGTCGCCCTCGGGCGCATCCACCCGATCGTAGGGCTTGAAAATCATCGCGTAGAAAAATCCCACCGTAAACACCGCCGCTGTGCCCACAATCATTCCATAATTTCGATACCAGGGATCCGACGGCGTGCGCGGCCACACCATATTGATGATGGCCAGAACGCCGTAGGCAAGCGCAGCCACATTCACCGGCCATGCCCATACACCAAGACGAAAGGCGCCGCTTGGTCTCCATCCTTTGGCGCGCGCCACCAGTGCACCAAGAACAATCATCTGGAAGGCCACGTAGATTCCAGCCGCACCGAACGCAATGATGGTCTGGATCATCTTTTCCAGGAACAGCCCAACAATCGCAATCACCGCCGGCACAGCACCGGCGACCAGCAGAGCATTGAACGGGACACGCGTGCGCTTGGATAACGTGCTCAGAAGCGTGCCGCAGAAAATCATGTGGTCGCGGCCGTAACTATAAAGAAGGCGGCTGGTCGCGGCTTCCAGACTGATTAAACATGAGAAGAATGAAACCATTACAACTGCGATGACCGCCCGCAAGCCGATCGGTCCAACCGCAACCCGAAGGATCGTCGTCACGGGATCGGTATCTTGCCCGGAGACCGCGGCATTCATATCAGGGATAGCCAGAACCAGCGCAAGGCAGACCAGCATGGCCGCAAAGCCGCCAATATAAATCGTCATGCGCATGGCTTTGGGGATGGCGCTGCCGGCGTTGGGAGTTTCCTCGGCAACGTCGCCGCAAGCCTCAAATCCGTAGTAGCAGAACATCGCCGCTACGCTGGAGGCCAGGAACGCGGGCCAGTAGCTGGTGCTGCCGCCAACCGGATAGCTGTGGAACAGCACGGAAAAACTCTGGCGTCGGGCGAACAGAATCAGATACGCCCCCACCACAATTGCACCGAGCAACTCGCAGATGAATCCGAACATGGCCACGCGCGCCAGCAGCTTCGTGCCGCTGACGTTGAGCGCGGTGGTGAGGACGATCATGGTGACAGCAATCGCAACAATGCCGCCTTGACCAATAGTGAGGCCAAACAGCTGCGCCAGGTAAGGCGCGCCGCCGACCGCGACCGCGGCAATCGTTGTAAACAACGCCCAGAGGTAGACCCATCCGGCCATCCACGCCCAGCGCTTCCCTACCAGCCGCCGTGCCCACGGGTAAAGACCGCCGGCAATCGGAAATTGCGAAACGATCTCGCCAAAAACCAGCGCTACCAGCAGTTGCCCCAGTCCGACAAACAGATAATTCCAAAACATCGGCGGACCGCCGGTGGTGATGGCAAAGGCAAACACGGTGTACACGCCCACTACCGGCGATAAATAGGTGAAGCCGAGAGCAAAGTTCTCCCACAGGCTCATCGAGCGGTCGAACTTGGAGTCGTAGCCGAGCTTTTCGAGTTGGGCAGAGTCGCGGTCCGGCGCTGAGTTCTGTGTCATAGGGTCCTTTTCAGATTCTGTCATTCTGAGCGAAGCGAAGAATCTCCTGCAGGCCGACGCCGCCCCCGACTGGCATTGTCATTTCGCCGCCGGCAATGCCCCTACCTGTTTCATGATTGTCGCCGCGTCGTAATAATCGAGGCAGCGCGAGATCTTTCCGCCGCGCACGTCCACCACACTCACGCCGCGCACCGTAAACTTCTTCCCGGTGTTGAATACACCTTTGTCAGTACCGCTGAATGCCCATTCGATCGTGCCGTGCCCGCCATGTACCGCCGCGCGCACAACTTTGATTTCGAGATCGGTCACTCCATCCCATTCCGACGCTGCGAACTTGCGTAGCTCGGCGCTGCCATGGCTCACTTCGCCAAATGCCACATCTTCGTAATAAACATCATCGGTGAACGTCGCGGCCATCGTGTCGGCGTTGTGCGAATTCCACGCCGCCGCCCATTTCGCGCCAATGGCGGATTCGCCGCTTGCAGCTTTGCCTTGCGCCGATTGCGCAGACACAGCCAGAACTGACGCCGCAAGAATTACAACGGCTGCAAGAGCTTGTTTACGATTCATGGTGTCCTCCGATGGTCGCTATCGGACGGATGAGATAGCGGGCAGCTCAAAACTTTGCGAGATTATAGCAAGGTTGGGAAAGAGCGCAAGCGGCTTGGTGGACTATCAGAAATGAAGGATCAAATCGCTGGCCACGGTCAGTTGGCTCTGCTTCGTCCCGTTGTCGTATGCCTTGCGGTCCCAGGCCCTGTCGAAGCGCACCTCTGGACGCAACTGCACCGTCGAGCCGAACCAATGCACCCACGTGATCGTGTTCTCCGAGTAGCGGGTGGCATAGCCGGTGCGCTGGCCTTTTTTGTCGTCGAGAAAGTCGCTACGAAACGACAGGAAGTCGTGTGTCGAGAGTTCTTTCTGAAGGAAATTCACCACCGCATATTCTGGCGCCGTGCATCGCTGCTCCCCGGGCAGGCAGAATGCGCCATTGGCGCCCAGTTCGGGCTGAATCGTGCCCCCAATCGCAGGCACATCGCGCTGATACATGTACCAGGTCTCGGTCGCCATATGCACCGTCTTCGAGAACTTGTGATACCACGTGGCGTCATATTGCTGAAGATTGTTGTAGGCGTACTTGCCGTTGTTGATGCCATTCGCGCAGAGATACAGGTTATCGTTCACCGATTTTGTCGTATAGCTCACGCAGGCCGTGCCCGAGGGCTTTGCATCCGAGGTCCACAGCGCTACATCCTGACCGCCGGTGATGCCAAGTTGCACCAGCCACTGGCCGTTGAGCTTCACCGTCGCCATCAGGCCGGTGTCGGTAAACGGGTCAATCGAATACAGCAGCGAGTGGCTGAAGATGTAGTTGTTAGGCGCCAACTGCGCTTCGATGCCGGGCACCGAGATGAAGCGGCCGAATCGCAGATTCATTCCCTGCGCCACCTGCGGAATGTAAACATCCACATACTCGAGCGTGGGATCGAAGCCGTACTGGCGATGATCGTTCAACAACTGGCCGCTGCCATAGCCCTTCCCGGTCGTATAGCGATAGTCGGTGCCGTAGAGCACGGTGAGGTGGTAACCCCAATCTACGTGGGCACGCTGCACGGAATCCGGCAGGCGCTCGGCATAAAGGACGAACTGATTCAACTCAAAACGATTCGAGTAAACGTCGTTCGCGACGGGCGCGTTGCTCTTTGAAGATGTACTGAAATTCAGCGTCGGCGCAATCCATCCGTAAATCTTGCTCCGGCTGGTCGCGCCATTGATGGCAGTCATCAGCGGATAGCTGTTCGTGTCCGGTTCGCCGATGGTTGGCGAGCCTCCGTAAGACCAGTCGGAGTTGGGAAATGGAGGCGAATCGAGCGGCGACGGCAAGCCGCGGCGCGCAGGCGCGGCAGCGGCGGAAGCTGCGGTCGCCGGAAACCAGTCCTGCCGGTAGAACTCGGCCCAGCGCACGAAGAAGTTCTTCGGGCTGGGATTCGACGGCTGCGGAGCATCCTGCGCGAACGACAGGCGGCACACGATGAACAGCACTGCGCAGCAGCGCGAGAAGCCTGAATTGTGCCGGGGCAGCATGGAGTGAAGATCACAACAAGTCTACCCGATGCTCTTAAGCATGCCTTCAAATCGCCGCGGCATAGTAAAATAGGGAACGATAGTGCTGCACGCGGCTGACGACCAGCAGTCGCCGCGATTTTCGTTCGCGATCTTCGATTCACCATCCTCGATCTGCGATTTAAAGGACAACACACACTTTGAGCACAGGCATCCGCAATATCGCCATCATCGCCCACGTGGACCACGGCAAGACCACGCTGGTCGACGCCATGCTGCAACAAAGCGGCACTTTTCGCGCCAACGAGCACCACGTCGAACGCGTGATGGACTCGAACGAACTGGAGCGCGAGCGAGGCATCACCATTCTCGCCAAGAACACCGCCATTTTCTATCACGATGTGAAGATCAACATCGTCGATACCCCCGGCCACAGCGACTTCGGCGGCGAGGTCGAGCGCGCGCTCAAGATGGTGGACGGCGTCATGCTGCTGGTCGACGCCAGCGAAGGCCCGCTGCCCCAGACGCGCTACGTTCTGGGCAAGGCGCTGGAAGCCAAGCTCCCTCCCATCGTGGTCATCAACAAGATTGACCGTTCCGACGCGCGACCGCAGGAAGTGCTCAACGAGATATACGATCTGTTCATCGATCTTGACGCGAAGGAAGACCAGCTCGATTTTCCGGTGCTCTATACCAACGCGAAAATCGGCACCGCCACGACCGACATCAAGACTGCCGGCGAAGACCTGCGGCCGTTGTTCGACGCGATCCTAAGCACCATCCCCTTACCCAAGGGCGACCCCACGGGCCCGCTGCAGATTATGGTGGCGAACCTCGACTACAGCGACTACCTGGGACGCCTCGCTATCGCGCGCGTGTTCAACGGCACCATGCGAACCGGCGAAGAAGTCGGCATCGCCAAGCTCGACGGCACGCTCCACAAAACCAAGATCACGAAACTGTTTTCTTTTTCCGGCCTGAAGCGCACCGACATCACCGAAACCGAACTCGGTGACATCATCGCGGTGGCAGGCGTGGAAGGAATCACCATCGGCGAAACCATTACCAACGCCGAGAATCCCGCGCCCCTGCCGCATATTGCGATCGACGAGCCCACGATCGCGATGCTGTTCACCGTCAACACATCGCCGTTCGCGGGCCGCGAAGGCAGCTATGTAACCTCGCGCAACCTGCGCGACCGCCTGGCAAAAGAACTGCTGACCAACGTATCCCTGCGCGTCGAAGAAACCGGTACCACCGATTCATTCAAGGTCCTGGGACGCGGTGAGTTGCAGCTTTCGATCCTGCTTGAAATGATGCGCCGCGAAGGCTACGAACTCATGGTGGGCAAGCCGGAGATCGTCACCAAGCGCATTGACGGTAAGCTGATGGAACCGGTGGAGCGTCTTACGGTCGACGTCCCGGAAGAATTCGTCGGCGTAGTGATGGAGCAACTCGGTTCGCGCAAGAGTGAAGTGCTCAACATGCACAATCACGGCTATGGACGCGTGCGCATCGAGTTCCGCGTGCCCAGCCGCGGGCTGATCGGCCTGCGCAGCCAGTTGCTGACCGACACGCGCGGCACCATCGTCATGAACTCGCTGTTCGACGGCTACACCGAGTGGCAGGGCGAAATTCCGCATCGTCTGACCGGCGCGCTTATGGCCGATCGCGCTGGCGTTGCCACCGCTTACGCCTTGTGGGGCTTGCAGGAGCGCGGCGAGCTCTTTGTGGCGCCGGGAACCGATCTCTACGAGGGCATGATTGTCGGCGAGAACGCCAAAGACAACGACCTCGATGTAAACGCGGTCCGCGAAAAGAAGCTGACCAACATGCGGGCTTCGACCGCCGACGAAGCCATCCGGCTGGTGCCGTTCCGGCAGCTGAACCTCGAACAGGCGATTGAGTTCATCGCCGACGATGAATTTGTCGAGGTCACTCCGAAATCGCTGCGGCTGCGCAAGAAAGTCCTGCAGGCCAACCAGCGGAAGAAGCACCAGAAGGCGCTGGTGGAGGAAGAAGCGTAGTGGCTTCCCTGCCGTTCGGCATGTAAACTAAAGCCTCTGTGCGCCCGTAGCTCAGCTGGATAGAGCGGTTGCCTCCGGAGCAACAGGCCGGGAGTTCGAATCTCTCCGGGCGCACCATTTCCTCCCTGAAGTCCTTGCCTGCAGAGATCCTGCGCTTCGCTCAGGATTCCGGCTGCGGGCTCCCGCTTCGCTCACGCCCGCAAACCGCCTCTAGTTCGAATCTCTCGGGCGCACCAGTAACTTTCGTGTCTCGTCCCCCAGAACATAAGGCTCGTTAGCGGGTTAGAATCGACTATGGGTTCCCGTTGTCGTCCTCGTTTTGCCGTGTCGATGGTCGCGGTTTTGCTTCTCTCCGCTATTCCATTTGTGGCTCAGGACGCTAAGACTTCCGCCTCAAGCGCCTCCCCCGTTTACCTCACAGTCCAGATGGACAGGCGGGTACGCCTTTCCTCGCTGAAGCGGGGGGACGTTGTCGAGGGCAAACTTGCCCGTGACGCCTACTCCGCGCAGGGAGAAGTTTTCTCCTCGGGCAGCTCCGCACGGCTTTCAGTCGATCACATCGAAAAGCGCCGCCGCACGGATTCCGGCCGCTGGCCCTGGGTGGTCGGAGTGTTCACCCCGCGCTGGCAGCGCTTTCCGGTGTTTTCCGAGGCCAGGATCGCCGGCGTCAATGACGTCGTCAGCACGCTACCAATCTCTGTAGTCAAGTCGGGACATGAGGCCGAAATTGTGGCCCCGTCCAGCAAGAAAAAAGGCAAATCGCCGGGCGAGAAGGCCACGGACAATCAAAAGTCAAAGTCGGGCCCGCAACTGCTGCTCGAGACCCGCGACTGGGAAGCCGGGCCGAACCTTCTGTCCGCCGCGCTGCCTGTACCATCGACGGACGCCGCACTGGCCGCACCCGCCGGAACACGCTGCCGCATCCTGCTGCTGAGCGAGGTCCGCTCATCAACCAGCAGGGCCAACGACCCGGTGCGCGCAGTTCTGCTCGAGCCCGTCGTCGCTGAGCATCAGGTGGTGTTTCCCGCGGGAAGCGTTTTCGAAGGCAGCGTGATCAAGGCCGCGCCGCCACGCATGCTGAGTCGAGCAGGTTCGATTTCGATCGCCTTCCTCAGTATCGCCAGACCTGACGGCATGAAGCTGCCGGTTGCGTCCTCCGTGGTGGGGGTCGAAATGGACTCCGCATCGAAGGCACGCATTGACGACGAAGGGCGCATTCATGGCGGTCCCCCGGGCCTGAAATGGCTGCTGATCGACGGCGGCGTGTCGGCGGGGCTGGCGAAAGTGGCGGATGACGGCACTCAACTTCTGCTCGAGTCCATCATTTCAACTGCAACCGATGCCTCAACCGCGGGCACGGCGCGCCTCGCTGCGATGGGCGTCTCCGGAATCTTTATGCTGAGTCGCCATGGCCGGGACGTGCGGCTGCCCAAATACACCGAAATGACGGTCACCCTGGACCGGCCTCTACCCAAACAGGAAGCACCCGCACCTCAGCACGAGAGCAACTCGCTGCGCACCCGTCCGGTCCCAACCCCAGCCTCGCTCGCGCCCTGACATGAGAAACTGAGGACATGGCGTACGACGCGTTGCTTGTGGTTTCCTTTGGCGGGCCCGAGTCCCACGATCAGGTCCTCCCTTTTCTTGAAAACGTGGTGCGCGGGCGCAACGTGCCCCGCGAACGCCTACTCGAAGTCGCCGAACACTACTATCATTTCGACGGCAGGAGTCCCATCAACGATCAGGTCCGAGAGCTGATTGCAGCGCTGCGGGCTGAGTTTGAAGCCCACAATGTCCAGCTGCCCATCTACTGGGGCAATCGCAACTGGCATCCTTTTCTAGCCGATACGATGCGGACGATGCAGGGCGACGGAGTGCGAAACGCACTCGCCTTCGTCACTTCGGCTTACAGCTCTTATTCCGGCTGCCGGCAGTATCGCGAGAACATTGCCGCAGCGCAACGCGAGTCGGGCGCTCCGGCCCCGAACGTCGAAAAGCTACGGGCCTTCTACAATCACCCGGGATTTCTCGCCGCGTCGGCGGAACGCCTGGCAATGGCACTCCAGAGAGTTCCCGAACCGGCTCGCGGTAACGTGCAGGTGGTTTACACCGCGCACAGTATTCCGCTTTCCATGGCCAGCGGCTGCGACTATGTGAAACAACTGGAAGAAGTCCGCCGCCTGTTGTCGGAAAATCTCGGAGTCAGCAACGACGCTCTGGTCTACCAGAGCCGCAGCGGCCCTCCGGGCCAGCCCTGGCTGTCGCCCGACATTCTTGAGCACCTGCACCAGGTCAAGGAGAAGGGTCTCGCCACCGGCGTGGTGCTTGCTCCCATAGGCTTTCTGTCGGACCACCTCGAGGTGCTCTACGATCTCGATGTCGAAGCCAGTGAACTCTGCAAGTCACTGCAACTGCCCATGGTCCGTGCGGAGACGGTCGGCACGCATCCGCGAATCATCCAGATGGTCCGCGAGTTGGTCGAAGAACGCACCGCTTCCGGCCCCCGCCTCGCGCTTGGCGTCCTGGGGGCACGCCCGGACGCTTGCGCAGAAACCTGCTGTCCCGCCCCGCAACGCCCTGCCTCCACCGGGCCTGCTGCCACTCCGCAACCCGTTGTTGGACGCACTTAAGTGCGGCACTCTCCCTCGACCTTCGGCACTATCTGCCGCGCCAGATGGACATTAGACTGATGCACACTCGTTGAAGTGTCGAATGCAACCAGAAAACTGAAATTTTAACCTGACCCAACGAGCGAGAAAGAACGAGAACGACGCCTTGTCAGCATCCAGCCCAGGTAAATCGAAGAGCAGCTCCACGGAAGCGAAAAGCGTGGTTTTTGACCGCCGCAGGCGCAAGACCACCCGGTATTTCGCCAGTTTTCCAGTCGTTGTCGTCACGCTCGGCGAAAATGGCTACACGCACCAGCACGGCCAAGCGCAGGACTTGTCCGACGCCGGGATGGGCGTTCTGCTCGCCGCCGAACTGGCCATCGGCGAAGTGGTGACCCTGGGCTTTACCCTATCTCCAGTATTGTTCGAAGTTCGCGCCGTTGTCCGCCATCGACGCGCCTGCCGTTACGGGCTGGAATTTCTCGGCCTGAACCCGGAAGAAAAAGCTCGCATCGCCGAGTTTGTACAAGGCCTTCCCTTGTCGGATTAAGTTTCAAAACGGCACTGCGTTCGTACTCCCGTGACTTCGGTCATCTTGCTCCGGGCAGCCCCGGTGAATTCCCATAGGGTAAGGACTGTGTCCTGAACGGAACTTCATGAGCGAACGCAGAAGCGGAGAAATTGTGGGGAGTGACTGGACGCATCTTCTTACCGACCCGGCTCTGGTCAAACACATGGGCCGGCTGCTCCAGACCTACCGCGAAGCTCCCGTCGAGAAGCGCGAAGAGGCCCTGCTGACCATGATGCGCGAGATCAAGAGCGCCGCCGCGTCTGAAACCAGCGCCGTCGCAGAGATCCCCGGGCACCAGCCCAAGCCTGTAGGGGTCGAAACTGCATTGCTGCCCACTCCGTCGACTCAGATTCCGCCCTTCGAGCCTGGGCCCCTTGACACCGAACCTGGCGACGACCGCCGCCGGCACCCGCGCATGAAGTGCTTTGTGGCCGTCGAGATTCGGGTAGAAGGGTCCGACACGCCCCTTTGGGGCAATCTTGCCAACACCAGCATGGGTGGGTGTTTCATCGAAATTTCCAGCGCTGTCCCCAGCGGCAAGAAACTGGAAATCGGCCTGTGGGTTCCTAACGGCAAAGTGTGGGTCAAAGGCCTGATCCTCGATGGCATAGCCACCCGCCGGACTTCACGCACTGGCCTTCGCGTTAAATTCTCGCAAATGGAACCCGCTGAGAAGCAAAGCCTAAGGGAATTCCTCAAGTATGTTCAGGAAGCCACCCGCGCCTCCCGCAGTGGAAAGAACTACTTGAGCATGCTGCGGTAGACGGCCTTCTGCGCCAGTTTCCTTAAATTTCATTCACCATGCCCACAAAAGAACTTGGTAGACTCTGTCCGGGCCGAATCTTATGTTCTCCCCAGCAATCTAACTGGTCAGCGGCACAGGCCCGGGCCGGGGCTGCGCCGCCGAAAAAACCTGAAGGAGCAACACGGCATGGCGACCACCGAGCAGGTTGTGGTGACTGGCAAGCAACTCGATCTTCTCAGCATTAATACCATCCGCACGCTCGCCATCGATGCGGTACAGCAAGCCAATTCCGGCCATCCTGGCGCGCCCATGGCGCTGGCCCCGGTCGTCTACAAACTCTGGCAGGACTTCCTCCGGTACGATCCAAGCGACCCTCTTTGGCTGAATCGCGACCGTTTCGTGCTCTCCAACGGCCACGCCTCCATGCTGCTATACGCAACCCTGCACCTGGCTGAGGTTCGCCGGGTCGACGCAAACGGGAAGGTTCTTTCCGAACTGTCGCTTCCGCTGGAAGAGCTTAAGCGCTTCCGCCAGCTTGGCAGTCTCACCCCCGGTCATCCGGAATCGCACCTGACCACCGGAGTGGAAACAACCACCGGCCCCCTCGGACAAGGTGTAGGCAACAGCGTTGGCATGGCCATGGCCGCCAAGTGGCTGGCGGCGAATTTCAATCGCCCCCAATTCGAAGTTTTCGACTACAACGTCTACTCGATCTGTTCCGACGGCGACCTCATGGAGGGTATCGGCGGAGAAGCTGCATCGCTCGCCGGACACCTCGGTCTCGACAATCTCTGCTGGATCTACGACAACAACCACATCACGCTGGATGGTCCCGCCAATTGGTCTTTCAGCGAGGATGTGGCCACCCGCTTTATCGGCTACGGCTGGAACGTGACTCGGGTCGGCGACGCCAACGATCTTGAAATGATCGGCCGAGCTCTCGACACTTTCCACAAGACCACCGACCGCCCGACGTTGATCATCCTCGACAGCCACATCGGCTACGGATCTCCGCACAAGCAGGACTCCAGCGCCTCACACGGCGAACCGCTCGGCGAGGAGGAAGTCCGCCTGGTGAAACGCAACTACGGATGGCCGGAGGACGCGAAGTTCCTCGTGCCCGAAGGCGTGCTCGAAAACTTCCGCGGAGGCGTTGGGAAGCGCGGAGGTGAGGCGCGGACCGAATGGGCGGCTCTC
>Ga0075030_100000251_pt1 | contig 44911 bp, 38 predicted proteins | sample LitLauG_LLR_2012_FD_71393 | JGI IMG/M metagenome (GOLD analysis project Ga0075030, IMG submission 71393) | Freshwater sediment microbial communities from Pennsylvania, USA - Little Laurel Run_MetaG_LLR_2012 | ecosystem: Environmental > Aquatic > Freshwater > Creek > Sediment | place: USA... | reverse complement strand
GCTTTTACTTTCGGCGGAGTGTTTTGATGCAGCAACTCGTCGCGCACTGCTCCAGGAATCAACACCTGGTCGAAGAGTTTCCCGAGGATGCCCGCGCAGTCAATCAGAACGAGGTAATGAAGCGGACCCGCATCGGCGACGACGATGCTCGTCATTTACTTGCTGATGCTCCGCAGATGCGCCAGATCGGCTGAAAATTCTTCACTTTCCCAGGCGCGGTGTGCTTGAGCAGACTTGAGAAAGGCATCTGTTTCCCAACGGTCCAAACCGAGTGCTTCACCCACTTGCGCGTGGGTGAGCTTGCCAGCGCGATAAGTTTGCGCCACGAGGGCTTCCAAAGTTTGACGCGGTAACTCGGCAGCGTTGTTTCCCAACGCCCGCACCAGATTGTCCGGCAATGAAATTTCAATCGTGGCTGACATACATTCAAATTCCTGAACAGCGACAATATAGCACAAACGCCGGCCTGCCGTCCACAGCGGGAAAACCGGACGTTGTTAGCGGTTGCCAATAAAATTTTGCAGCTTACGATTCCAGCCGAACCGAATGGGAACCGAGGCTGATACCTGTCGAACTCTGATCACACCGAAGCTGCAAGCTGCCGGTTGGGAAAACGAGCCTCATTCCATCGCTGAACAACGCACGTTTACGGATGGTCGCATCGTTGTTCACGGCAATAAAGCCACGCGCCGCCCTGGCAAGCGGGCTGATTACCTGCTTCGCTACACGCGGGACTTCCCTATCGCGGTCACCGAAGCCAAACCTGAAGACCAGCCCGCCGCGACCGGGATGCAGCAGGCAAAAGTCTACGCGGAAATCCTGAAACTTAAATTTGCCTACGCCACCAACGGCAAGGAGATCATTGAATTTGATTTCATCACCGGCATCGAGCGGATCATTGAAACTTTCCCCACGCCCGCCGAATTGTGGTCACGTCTGCGGGCGCATGAAAAGCTGACAGACGATTCCACCGCGCAGCGCATTTTGACCCCGGCCAATCTGACCTCTGGCAAAGAACCGCGCTATTACCAGCGCATCGCTATTGACCGGGCGGTGCAGGCGATTCTGCAAGGTCAAAAACGTGTGCTGCTCACGATGGCCACCGGCACGGGCAAATCCGCCACGCCTGGCGCACTACGATGAAGCCAACGACATTCGCCTTTATCACGGCAACTGCCTGGATCTCCTCGACGAAATCGCGGGCAAATATCCCGATGGAATTTTCGACATGGTCTTTGCGGACCCGCCCTATTTTTTGTCCAACGGGGGTTCGACCTGCCAGAACGGCGAGCGGGTTGACGTCCACAAAGGCGACTGGGACAAATCACGGGGGCAGCGGGCGGATTTCAAATTCACCGTCGCGTGGCTGCGCCGCTGCCGGCGCGTCTTGAACCCCGGCGGCACGCTTTGGGTCTCGGGCACGCATCACAGCATCCACGTTGTGGGCTACGTGCTCCAAAAGCTGGGGTTCAGGATCCTCAACGACATCGTTTGGGAAAAGCCCAACCCGGCGCCCAACCTGGCCTGCCGCCAGTTCACGCATTCAATTGAAACGCTCCTCTGGGCGGCTCGCGACGAAGACGCCGGGCATGTCTTCAATTACGATTTAATGCGGCGGATCAACCGGGGTTCACAAATGCAGTCCGTCTGGCGAATGAACGCGCCGGCCGCGGAGGAGAAAGTTTTTGGTGCGCACCCTACCCAGAAACCAGTGGCCCTGCTCACCCGCTGTTTGCTGGCGGCCACCTGTGAGGGCGATTTGGTGTTCGATCCCTTTCTGGGTAGCGGCACGACGGCGGTCGCCTGTCTGCGCCACCGCCGGAGGTTCGTTGGGGTTGATGCGAGCGCGTCGTATGTCGCGCTGGCATTGAATCGAAGCCGGGCCGAGTGTGAACAGGCCGCCGACCTTTTCGCGCCCCAAACGGCAAGAAAATCGTCGGCGGATTCCTTGAGGCAAGGGCTCGTGGTGACAGCGTGAACTTGGAGTGTGTCCACATTTGTGCCTGAAATCAGAACGCTAGAAACCACACGATTCCAACACAAAACCGGCTTCAGCTTGTTCACATTGGATCACAGGTTCTCGATTATCGAATGGATTCAACTTTTCCGCTGGTCGGATGCCGACCATCTCCTTGCATTTTTTAGTAAATGTTTTCTTCGTTTCTTACAGTTGCAGCGTCAACTGAAATCAGCGAGCCACTCCAAAAGTCCTGCGGCCGCTGGCACTTTTTATTTTGACGCCAGAGCAAATCTGAGCGTGAACAGGCCGCCAACCTATTTGCACCCCGAGCCTTAAGGCCGTTGCCGGTAGATTCTTTGATGCAAGGTTTGGCTGTGACAACTTTAACTTCAGAGTATGATTTGCGACAAGGCGCCCGCCTGGGTTCTGCAAAGAGGCCGGCTCCTACACACCAGAAAATCTACGCTTATCTGAACAGCAGCTGCAAATTTGTTCTTCGTAGCTATTGAAATTTTTCGCAACTTCCTCGCACAGGCGAAAATTTTCATATTTTTTGACCCCCGCTTCTACCTGAATTAAACCTAATTTCAGACTGTTGTCAGTCCGTGGTGCGCAATCAGAGCCGGGTGTTTGTGCCCGAGCGTCGACATTACTGGATTGTTAGCCATTATTGAAGAAACCTTTTACACCGATCAAACATGCAACCAAATTTAAATGGCGAGGCCCGGAAGAACTCAATCACGACGCCCATGGTTAGGAAGCAACGCGCTATCACGTTTGAGGTGAACCAGGAAATCATTGCCGCCGAGGTAAATCCGACCATCAAAGATTCTTACTGGAGACGCAGCATTGCACCCGAGCCGATGCGTCGAAAGCGCAATCAGATGGACCATGGATTAATTGCCTCCAGCGCGTTCAAGCAGCGCATCGCACTAATAATTAACACCTTGTGAATTTTCGCAATTTCCAATTTTTTGTTGACAAAAGTAAACCGCCTGAGAGGATGCTCTCAGGAAGTTTTGGATTCGCATTGCAATTAATTTGTCACGTCGGCGTTGTTCCTACGGTCATGAGTCGTAAGAGAAATATTTTATGTGCATTTATTTCATTTGCTTTTCGCTTTCATTCCGAAGCTTTTGGAATCACGCATCCAGCCGCCAGCAATGGTGGAATCATTCCGCACTTCCTAACCCCCTAGAATCCTATGCTTATTAATTCGCATCTCTTCCAGTTTCGTTTAACTGTTTCCCCAATCGCGAGCTTGCGTAGAATCAAAGGCCGAAGCAGCTTGCTCCTGGTTTGTTGGGCTGTTGTTCTGGGCTATGCACTGCCCGTTCTAGCCCAGCCTTTCAGCATCAGTTCAGCAAGACTAACAAATGGCGCCATCCAAATCACTTATCCCAGCAGGTCAGATTCGTATTACTGGTTGAATTTTAGTCCGACCTTGACGGTCCCATCACAGCCTGTAGTCCCGTTTTTGGGGATTAACGGAAGTCAAGCATTCCAATATCCAGTGAACCGCAGTAACGGGTTTTTCCGTGTGCAGCAGCTACCTTTGAACAGTGCGAACAGCCTGCTTGGAGATGGCATCCCGGATGGCTGGAAATTATTGCATGGACTGAATCCTTTGGGCCCGAGTGTTGCCAACCTGCCTCCCTGGGGGACGACCAATACCTGGCGGCAGCTTTATTCGAATGATGTTCAGTATGCCAATTTGCCAGTCGCCTATTTCCCGCAGACTCAAGCGACCGTAATTGCAGGTTCTTCGAATGTTTCCGTTCAAGTATATTTTTCCAAACCTTACAACGGCCTGCTTCGATATCAGTTGAGCGGAACGGCCGCTCCGACAACGGGCTCCACGGTGAATGATTACACACCGCCTAGTGGTCTGGTCAACGTCGTGAATGCCACGAACGCCAATATTCTCATCAATCTTGTTCCTCATCCGGCGGTCGAAATTGCGAAAACCATACTGATTTCACTGTCAACATCAAATCCACCCGCATCAACGCTCAATAGCAACAACTACAATCGATTTTATACGCTAGGTACGAATGCAAGTGTTTGTCAGGTCCAAATTGCGCAAAGCACGTTGGGCATATTTTCGGGAGTGCTAACTTTCTCGGTGATACAGCTACCGATTCGAATTAGGCCCATTTTAGGAACGCCTGCGGTTACAAACGGATTTTTAGTCCCGGCGCAGCCTGTGAAAATGGCTCTGCGTCCGGTTAGCGGAGGCAATGTCGGGTATTTTGACGTGACTGGCAGCGCTCTGTTTGCAGGCACTTTCTCTGTGCCGGTAAACGCAAATACGAACGGCTTTCAATTTACTTCCAGCTACATGCAACAGTATACCAATACTTTCCTTGGTCGCACCCTCACAATGACACTCGCGTTCGGCGCGACTCAAACGCCGGATAACAGTTCCTACGCTACTCCGGTAACCCTCACATTAAATGGATTGACTGCTTCAGGATTGCCGTACGTTGCCAATGGACTTCTTAACCTGACGCGGGTCCAGTAAGTCCTCAATATTATGAAAAATCGCATTGCCTCACTTCTTATACTGTTAGGCTTGGAATTCTTTGTGAACCAACTGAATGGGGAGGTGTTTCTTGAATCGTCATGGCAGAACCCGGTGACAAATCCGAGTGTGGCCATTTGGGGCGGTGGAAACGAGTCCTCCGGCCTCACAAATGATTCGCCCCATTCCAGCAATGGGATTTGCCTCGCTGAATCGGCCATAGGACAAATCACGCCGCAGACGCTCGGCTATCCTGGCGCGGCCGCAGACCTATTGACTGTGGCTAATAACGCCATATCCAATGCCAGCCCGTATCGTTATACCTCCGGCATCTTCGGAACTGTGAGCAATCCAGCCGTGGCGCTTATCCTTGTCTATCCCGGCGGATTTAATCCCTCGACCGGACAAGTATATGGTTCGGGTCTTGCCAACACCTACATCTCTTCCCTGGTGGATCAGGCTGATTACGCATTAAGAGCCACACTGCGTGTTGACCCTGCCAATGTCGCCGCGGCACAGAAGCTGGTTTTGCTTTTTGAGGACCGGTCATTTCCCTCTGAGTTTTGCGGTTCCGAAGCTTACACCTATTCTGCCAAAGGTCGGCTCCTTGGGCAAAATGCCGCCCTTCAACAGATCCCGGCTTTGGCTTTGTCCAGCAGTTATTTTAAGCAGTCCTGCGATGCGTTTAGCCAGATGATGGGAAATCCCTTTGACGCCGCGCTGGTGGAAGGGCAAAACCCATTGTTGTCCTCGGCGGTAAGCAATCAAGTACAGCAGGTCATTGATGATTACGCGCGAGTGCTCGCGGATTACGCTTCCGCCTCCTTTGCCTACCTGTATTTGACAAACCTTTCCAATTTCGTTGACCCGGCACAGAATCAACCCTTGCCCCAAGCGCTGTTGCAGCAAATTGATTCGACGGCCAATGAGATTCAGTTGAGGTTGTTGCTGGCCTCACCGTTTCAGGGAATGCCGGTTTACACCTTCAGCGAAGTCGGACGGGCGCAAGGGTATTTGCAGCAGCTCAATCGCCTTCACGACTCGATTGCCCAAGGTCGAATAACGTTTATTGCCAACGCTGCTTCACCGGGCAACAATGTTATCGCTCAATTCGGAGAATACAATTCATGGTACGTGCCCATCTTCTCAGGATTGCTGACCTCGGACAGAAACAATTTCACCACTGCCTTTAACCAGGCCCAGACCTATGTCACCGCCTGTGCGCCGCTGGAGGCAGGTGAGCTTTCGGACATCAATCAGGTTCTCCAAGGGCAGTACAACTACCAAACTGATCAGAACAATCTGCAAGGCCAGTATTATAGCCAGATAGAGGCGTTATGCGGATATTTTTACGATGATCAAAACAACCCATTTCCAGACGTGCTCTTCGCTGCATTGCCACCAGGCACCCGCGAAAGCGTCGGGGAGACCAATATAAACAATTATTTCTTGGGCGCAAATGGGGCCATTTATCAGCAATGGCAGGTATACCAGCAGGCTCAAACCTCTTTCCAACTGGCCGTTCAGAACCTGACCAACACTTATGCGCAGATGATCCAAAAACAACTGACCGCGATTGCGATAGCAAGCAACTATCAAGCCTATGCGGGCCTCATCCTGACCAATGGACAAACCTTGGCCGCCTATGAGGTTCAAAAAGGCGAGGTGCTGGCTAACCAATCTCTTCAAGTTGCCCAAATCCAGGCAGAAAGCGCCATTACAGAGGGTGAAACCTCGGGGTTTTTGGGAGGAGTTGGTGCTGTAATTGATATTGTTAGTTCAGATCCTCATACTGGTTTTTCAAGTCTCGGGAACTCCCTTGCTGCGATTGCCAATGGCTATGAAGCGGCGGCAGCCTATTTGCAAATTGGCCAGGTGCAGGCCCAGGCAGATCGGCAGCTTGCCACCATCAACTCGCAGGAACAGCAGTTAAACGCTGCCGAATCTGCCGCGGCACAGTATCTGCAAGCCGACAATACGATGATTCAGTTGTCTCAGGACCTGAACACCCTAAGACTTGAAGCGAAGAGCCAGGCCATCCAAATTGATTTGGCCGCTCAACAAATAGACCAGGAGCGCACCAAGCTTTCGACCATGTTAGCCCAGGTGGCCTATTTGCTAAGGCAATATTCGCGGTCCCTGAATCTGTTGGTTCAGAATCCACAACTCAGCCAGGACTTGATCATTGTACGAGATAACGTGATTCAACAGGCCGAAGATACTTTTGTGCTCGCCCAACAATGGTGCTTTTTGGCGGCGCAATCGTTTTATTATGCCGACAATTGTCCCGATGCCTTAAGTTATGGATTTGTCAAAAGCGTTCTTTCAGCACAAAACTGTAGCCAGTTGCAAACCGTGCTCAATAACATGCAAAATGCCTACCTGCAGGTCGGGTCTTCTGGATGTCAGAATTCACTGCAAACTCGACTGGTGCATTTGTCTCTGCGCAACGACGTATTTCAAGCAAACAGAACCAGCGGCCAAGGCACAAACACTCAATACTTTCTATACGAGCCGGTTCTCACCAATGGAATACCTGCCACAAATGCAGCGGCGAGCGATGCCGCGTGGGCGGCGTTTCTTACGCAAAGCGTCATCACAAATGGTAGCCTCCAGCGGGTCTTGAATCTCGATTTCGCCACCTCCCTGACCTGGCAGCATGTCAATGGACTCCAGCGCAATCCATTTTTCACCTGTGATGACTTTGGTGCCATAATTTCGCCGACGCCGTTCAACAACGGCGCATTGGCGCTTTACGGCATTCAAGTGAGTTTTACCACCAAGGGTTCTTTTTCTTTCGCTAATGGGGCTGGTCAAGGTTTTCAGATAAGGCTTGGTCAGTTGGGAACCAGTTCATTGCGGAGTCTTGGATATGGTTGTCCAAGCACGACATTCCGCTATTTCAATTTCGGCGTGTTTCCTGTGGGCATCACGGCCGGCGCAAATAACCTCAATGCTTTTCCCGGCTCTGCTTCCGCAAATACATTTGCTTACCGGAGTCCGGCGAATGATCATTGGCGACTATCGGTCAATGAAGGTGACGATGGGGGAAATGGCAATAATGCCTCCCTGCTGAACCAGCTTGATCACATCCAAGACATCGAGCTTCAGTTTGTCGTTCTGAGCTATATCGATCCCTGTGCGTACCTGAATTGCACCCAATAAATATGCTAAAGCACCTATTATCGATAGCACTATGGTTATGCATTGTCAGCTTGTTCCGTTCGCCCGGCGCAATTGCCCAATCTGTTCCTTCAATGATAAATTACCAAGGCCGCTTGACTGATCAGACTGGTGCCGGTGCTGCGGCGGGCACTTACGTTGTCCAGTTTCGGCTTTGGGATTCTCCGACGGCAACGGCCACCAACGACTTGGTTTGGGCACAGCAACAAACGGTGACTGTCCAGGCCAATGGTGGTTTCAGTACAATCCTCGGCTCAAGCAGCGGTTCTCAAGTTTCCGGGGCAACGCCACAGGTAAACGATCTGTCCCTGGCATTTGGCCAAACAAACCGTTACATCGGGGTCACCGTTACTTCAAGCAACGGAGTAGCGATCCCGGCTCCCAGCGAGATTCTGCCACGCCAGCAAATGATGACCTCGCCTTACGCGTTTGTGGCGGCAACTGCTCTTAACGTCATCAACGGTATACCGCCTGGTACCGTATTACCTTTTGCTGGGAGCGCTGCGCCGACAGGCTTTCTACTATGTGATGGTTCAGCGTACAATGGCACCAATTATCCTGGCCTTTATGCCGCCATCGGCACAACTTGGGGAACCGGCACTGGGGTCGGCAGTAGCTTCAACGTTCCAGATTTTCGGTCACGTTTTCTTCTTGGAGCCGGCCAAGGAATTGGTCTAACACAGCGCTCAATTGCCGGCAAGGGCGGTGAAGAAACACACCAGCTTAGTCTTGCAGAAATACCAGCACACACTCATACCTACGCCGTTGCCAATCAAGGATATAGCGATAGCCATGACAATCCTAATTGGGCGTCATCTGGGCATTACTCGGTGACTGGAAACCCAAACACGAGCTCAGCGGGTGGCAGCCAACCGCATAATATAATGCCCCCTTTCGCAGTTGTGAATTACATCATCAAGTATTGAATCGTGAAACTACTGCTCACATTGTGCATTACCGCTGAGATGTGTCTTTCAGTTCTGGCTCAATCAGTTCCCAGTCTAGTCAATTACCAAGGCCGATTGACCGACCAGACCGGATCGGCATTGGCACCAGCAGCGTACGGGATTCAATTCCGATTGTGGGATTCTCCGACGGGTACAAATGGCGCAGGTTTGGTGTGGGCGCAACAGCAAATTGTTACGGTGCAATCAAATGGTGTGTTTAATGTGATACTGGGTTCGGTGGGTGGTAGTACAATCGTCGGGGTCACGTCGCAGGTAAATGATTTATCGTTAGCTTTTGGCTTATCTAACAGGTTCATCGCAGTCACGGTCGTATCGAGCAACGGCGCTGCGATTTCCTCGCTTGGTGAGATTCTACCAAGACAGCAGTTGTTGACCACTCCGTATTCGTTTACATCTGGTCAAGCGGCTTCTGCAGTAGTAGCTACACATGCTTTAGATGGAATCCCCGTTGGCACTATTCTGCCTTTCGGAGGAACTGCAGCCCCGCCCGGATTTCTTCTTTGTGACGGCTCTGCTTACAGCAGCGTGAACTATTCAAATTTATTTTCTGCCATTGGCACGATTTGGGGAAGTGGTAGCGGCGGCGGCAATAACTTCAATGTGCCTGATTTTCGAGGGCGGACTTTGATTGGATCGGGCGTAGGCGGCGTGGATATAAATGGCGTGCCACTAACCGCACGCGCTGTCAACCAAAAAGGAGGAGAGGAGATGCACAAACTTACTATCTTAGAAATGCCTTCTCATGCACATAACTACTCCGGTGCGTATGGAACTGGAACAACCGGTCGAGGGCCAGACGGGGCGTCGTCAAGCACAGCTACCAGCTCAACCGGGGGAGACCAGCCACACAATACTATGCCACCGTTTGCGGTTGTGAGCTACATCATCAAATATTGAGAAGCTATGAAACCACTTATTTTGTTGCTTTTTGTGGTGTTCCTAGCAATCAGCTGCGGTGCCTCAGCACAAGGAATTCCGCCACTTGTTAACTATCAGGGACGGCTCACTGACCAGACAGGTGCGCCCCTTTCATCGGGCATTTATAGTATTCAGTTTCGCCTGTGGGATTCCACTACAGCGACCAACAGCAGTGATTTGATTTGGGCACAACAACAAACCCTCGCTGTTCAAACCAACGGTGTCTTCAGTGTCATTCTTGGTTCGCCAGGCGGAAGTTCGATTCCGGGGACCACACCGGCGGTCAACAACCTTGCGTATGCCTTCACTGGGAGCAATTGTTTTCTCGGCGTCACGGTAACCGTTAGTAATGGGGTTGGATTTTCAGGCGCTTCAGAAATCCTGCCGAGACAACAATTGTTGAGCGTGCCGTTTGCGTTCCAAGCACAGCAGGCTTTTCAGGCACAGGTCGCTTCTTTGCTAGTGTCAAATCTCGCCAATGCACTCTGTCCGCCAGGGACAGTTGTGGCTTACATGGGAACGAGTGCTCCTCCGGGTTGGTTGCTTTGTGATGGCTCTTTGGTGAACCGGACGACTTATTCTTCCTTGTTTGCGGTGATGGGTACAGCTTCTGGCAGTGGTGATGGCGCAACGACGTTTAATTTGCCAGACATGCGCGGTGTTTTTTTGCGTGGCGTAAATGGATCAAGAAGCGACGCTTTCGCCGATCCTGATGATGTCGCATTTCGAATTAATGTTTCCCCGGGTGGAAACACGGGCAATGCCGTTGGTAGTTATCAGGCAGATATGTTTGCAAGCCACAACCATTCATACTGGGAACCGGCAGCGAATGTTGTTAACGCCATTCCAAACATCAATGGGACCAATCCTGGAGCTGAGGCCTCTCAAACAGGAAGCACTGGCGGCAATGAAACCCGCCCGAAAAATATATATGTCAACTACATCATTAAATACTAATAGACTGTGAAAAGTTTATTTTTTGCGATTTCAACCTGCTTTTTAGTTTCTGCCTTGAGTACTTCGGCTCAATCGGTGCCTCCACTTATCAACTATCAAGGCCGCCTGACGGACCAGAGCGGAGCGCCCCTTACAGCGGGACTATATGGTATTCAATTTCGCCTTTGGGACAGTCCGCTCGCCACCGGGACGAACGACCTAATTTGGGGTCAGCAGTATGCGAATCTTGCCGTTCAAGCGAATGGCGTCTTCAGCGTCATCCTCGGCTCGCCGGGCGGAACTTCGATTCCGGGAACGGTTCCGGCGGTTAACAACCTCGCGTATGCGTTTGCCTCAAGCAATGTATTCCTCGGAGTTACGGTTACGGTCAGCAACGGCGTTGCCCTCACCAGCCCGTCTGAAATTCTGCCGAGACAACAACTTTTGAGCGTGCCGTATGCCTTCTCAGCAGTGAATGCCAGCACCGCGTTAAGCGCTAATTCGGCAACGCTGGCGGCGTCGGTGCTTCCCGGTTCAATTGTCAACGCATCGCTGGCGGGCGGAATTATTACCTTGACGAACTTGGCTCCGCGGCAAATCGGAACGAATGTTTCAATTGGAGGAATCGCCATCAGTTCGAAGTCGCCGAATGGGGTCGTTGGCCTAGGACCTGTCCCCAATATGGTGGTTTCCTTGGTGACAAGTGGAAGACCGGTTTTGGTTTTTGTTACGGCGGCGGACGCAACCGCGTCATGTCAGTTGTGGACTGACCAGCAAAATCTTGGTGGGGGAAACGCAATCGCATTTCAACGCGACGGCACAAGTGTCGGAATATACGCATGGGCTTTACAAGGCAATATTAATGCGTTTTCCCTTCCCGGATCATCCCTGATATTTTTGGATACTCCACCTGCCGGATCACATACGTACAGCCTGCTTGCGACACAGGGTTATGATTTTTCACTTTTTAATGCCAAACTTGTGGCCTTCGAACTGTAAAGGCCATTCTTTTTGCTTCATGAAGATTGGATGTTTGCCCGTTACTGTTTTTTTGGTGGCGATTTCTTGGTCAGCTTTGTCACAGTCTGTTGCTCCGCTAATCAACTATCAAGGCCGCCTTACAGACCAGAACGGCGCGACGCTGGTGGGTGGTGTTTACGGCATTCAATTCCGCATTTGGGATTCGCCAACCGCCTTTAACGCCAGCGACCTGATTTGGGGACAACAATATGCAAATCTCGTTGTGCAATCCAATGGGGTTTTCAGTGTGATCCTCGGCTCCCCGGGAGGCAGTGCGATAGCTGGAACCAGCCCGGCGGTTAACAGTCTTGCGTATGCTTTTGGTTCAAGCAATGTCTTCCTTGGTGTTACCATTGCAGTCAGCAACGGCGTTGCCCTCACCAGCCCGTCTGAAATTCTGCCGCGACAACAATTGTTAAGTGTTCCATTCGCCTTTACCGCGGCGAATGCCGGAACAGCGGCAAGTGCGGCAGTGGCCTCCACGGTATTGCCGGGTTCCATCACGACTGCTTCTTTGGCGACCAACTCAGTCACCTTGACCAATCTGGCCCCTCGCGTGGTTGGGAGCAGTGTTTCCCTCGGTGGATTTGCCATCAGTGCTAGTTCGGGAAATTATTTTACTGCCGCGACTGGTGATGTTCCAAATCTTGCAGTAACAATCACCACCTCTGGAAGACCCGTGTTCGTTGGGCTTATACCGGATGGGAGTGCAAATCTTGGTTCCATTGTCTGCACGCGACAGAATGCATCAACTGATCTTGTGGCTGCGTTTATTAGGGATTCGAACTTGATCTCATACCATTATCAAGCTAATCAGGTGCAAGGTGGACAGACTGACTATTTTGATTTGCCGCCAGGCTGTTATTACTATTTGGATTCGGCCCCCCCGGGTGTGCATACCTATACTTTCAGACTCTTTGCGGGTAATTCATCATACCAAATTTCTTATGTTTAGCTTGTTGCTTACGAACTATGAATTGCAATTTATTAAACCATGCGACATTCTATTATTGTGCTCCTTAGAGCTTGTTTAGTGGCCATTTCGACAACCGTTCTGGCTCAATCCGTCCCACCGCTCGTCAATTACCAGGGCCGGCTGACGGACCAGACCGGCGCACCACTGACAGCGGGAGTTTACGGCATCCAGTTTCGGCTGTGGGACAGCGCGCTCGCTGCTGGAACCAACGACCTGATTTGGGGCCAACAATACGCAAATCTCGCCGTGCAATCGAACGGCGTCTTCAACGTCATAATTGGCTCGCCGGGAGGGACTTCGATCCCAGGCACCGCGCCCGCCGTAAACAACCTCGCGTATGCTTTTGCCTCAAGCAATGTATTCCTCGGAGTTACGGTTACGGTCAGCAACGGCGTTGCCCTCACCAGCCCGTCTGAAATTCTGCCGAGACAACAACTTTTAAGTGTTCCTTTCGCTTTTACAGCCAACTTGGCTCTAAACGCCGTAAACGCCAGCAATGCCGTCATAGCGTCAATTGCTGCGTCCGTGGTAAATGGAAGTGTTGGGTTAACCAACCTCGCGCCGCGATTAGTAATAACGAACTCCACTCCTCTACTTCCCGCGCCAATAGGGAGCATTGTCGTCAGCGGCAGCTCTGGGAATTTTCAGGCCGCAAGTTCTGCAGTTGTAAGTAATTTGAACCTTACGATTACTACATCTGGCAGACCTGTCTTTGTCGGTTTGATATCCGACGCTCAAACCTCAAATAATTCCTATATCGGACTTTATGCGAACAATGGAGTTGGATCAGTTTTATTTCAAATAAATCGCAATGGTGTCCAAGTTGGAATTTACAATTTGACTTCCTTTAATATTATTGCCGTACCAAGCAGTTCGCTATATGCAGTTGATTTGCCTCCAGGGCCCGGAACCTATACGTACAGCGTGTCAATTCTAAACCCAAATCCTCTGGCGTATTTATACCAGAGCAAATTGATTGCATATGAATTCTGAGCGTCTTCGCTTTGTTAGCTGCTGTACTTTGAAAAACAATAGTAATACATTATGAGACCTTTTGCTTTGCTTCTTACAGCATCTTTAGGAATGATCATTATCGAAATCTCAGGTCAATCGGTGCCTCCACTCATCAACTATCAGGGCCGGCTGACGGACCAGAGCGGAGCGCCCCTCACAGCGGGTCTATATGGAATTCAGTTTCGGCTGTGGGACAGTCCACTCGCATCGGGCACGAACGACCTGATTTGGGGCCAGCAATTTAGCAATCTTGCCGTACAATCCAATGGCGTATTCAGCGTCATTCTCGGTTCACCGGGCGGAAGTGCGATCCAGGGGGCGACACCGGCGGTCAACAATCTTGCCTACGCGTTTGCCTCTAGCAACGTATTTCTTGGTGTTACAGTCACGGTTAGCAATGGAGCGGCTGTTGTCAGTCCGTCTGAAATTTTACCGAGGCAGCAACTTTTAAGCGTGCCCTTCGCCCTTAGCGCGGCCACCGCCGGGAGCGCCATAAACGCTAGCAATGCCACTATTGCCGCCATGGTTGTCCCCGGCTCGATCAGTAGTCAATCCTTGGCAATTGGGGCAGTGACTTTGACGAATCTTGCCACTCGTATAATCGGACCAAGCGTGGGTGTTGGCGGGATCGGGCTTAGCCCTTCTTGCGGAAGTGATAACGTCCTCGCATTGTCCTTGAATCTCACAACTAGCGGCCGGCCGGTTTTCGTGAGTCTGATTCCCGATTCCACGGTTAATCAGTCCTATATCGGGGTGCAGTGCAATGCTGGACAGACAATAGGTTACGTAAATATTCTTAGGGATGGAAGTATTATTGCCACCAGTATGCTTTTGTGTAACGCCAACGCGGTCTCAACGCCGCCAGCCGTCGCCACGACCATAGACTTTGCTCCACCAGGACCGCACAGTTACTCAGTTACGATAGTCCCGCTCGCAGGCAGCGCTAACAACAAAATGTATGTTTACTATTCCAAATTAGTAGCCTTTGAGTTTTAGACACTTTAGCTAAAGGTTCAGTGTATTAAAAATGTGTAATAACGAGTCAATAATCTATTCTTAGGCCGTGTGTGAACTACATCACAAACTATGAAACATCTCCTTCTGCCGTTGTTAGCCTGGTTGGCACTTGGCGCATTGATAGGTTCGGCTCAATCGGTGCCACCGCTCATCAATTATCAGGGCCGGCTGACGGACCAGGCCGGTGCGCCGCTGCCGGCGGGTCTTTATGGAATTCAGTTTCGTTTGTGGGACAGTCCGCTGGCATCGGGCACGAACGACCTGATTTGGGGCCAACAATATGCAAGTCTCGCCGTTCAATCCAACGGCGTCTTCAACGTCATCCTCGGATCGCCTGGAGGCTCTGCCATTCCCAACGCCACCCCGGCGGTGAACAACCTCGCGTATGCCTTCAACGGAACGAACTGTTTCTTGGGTGTGACGGTTATTTCTTCAAATGGAGTGGCTATTCCAGCGCCCGGCGAGATTCTGCCCCGGCAGCAATTATTGAGCGTTCCGTTTGCTATCGTCGCCAGCCGGGCCGAGACGGCTAATTTTGCTACAAACGCCATGCTCGCAAGCAGTGCCGTTACCGCCCAACTGGCAACGAATCTCGCCCCTGGCATTGTGGCGCTTACGAATTTGGCGCCGCGTGCAACCAGCAACCCTGCTGGTGTCGGAGACGTCGCTGTCGGCTCAACGACTAGCTTTAATGCCGGTGGCCCGAACGAGGCCATCTCTAGTTCACAAATTACGATTACAACCACTGGTCGCCCGCTTTTGATTCTTCTTATTTCTGGAGGCGCCAACCCTTGCTACTTGTACGCTGGTAACAATGGGGATCTGGCTGTCCAGCGCGACGATGGTGTTATCATCGGACATTACTCCTTTTCTCAAACAACCGGTCCAATTGCGGTGCCTGGGTCGCTTGTGTTTCTCGATACTCCCGCCCCCGGAACTCACTCGTATTGGGTGTACGTCGCGACGGCTCTGGGGCAGCTGCTCTATGCAAAGCTAGTGGCCTTTGAACTGTAAGATCCAATATTCTAATAAATAATGAAAGCTGTATCCTTGTTCCTTTGCACCTGTCTGGTTGCCATTTCGACAACTGCTCTGGCTCAATCGGTGCCACCGCTCATCAATTATCAGGGCCGCCTAACCGATCAGACGGGTGCGCCGCTGACAGCGGGGGTTTACGGCATTCAATTCCGCATTTGGGATTCACCAACCGCCACAAACGCCAGCGACCTAATTTGGGGGCAACAGTATGGAAATCTCGCTGTTCAATCAAATGGAGTCTTCAGTGTCATCCTTGGCTCGCCGGGCGGAAGTGCGATACCTGGAACCAGCCCGGCGGTTAACAGTCTTGCGTATGCTTTTGGTTCAAGCAATGTCTTCCTTGGTGTTACCATTGCAGTCAGCAACGGCGTTGCCCTCAACAGCCCGTCAGAGATTCAGCCCCGACAGCTACTTTTAAGTGTCCCCTTTGCTTTTACCGCGGCGAATGCCGGAACAGCGGCAAGTGCGGCAGTGGCCGCCACGGTCTTGCCCGGCTCGATCACAACTACTTCTTTGGCGACTAACTCAGTCACCTTGACCAATCTGGCCCCTCGCGTGGTTGGAACAAATGTTCCTCTTGGAGGATTTGCTATAAGTTCTAGTTCTGGTAATTATATCACCTCTTCCCTTGGAGATGTTCCGAATCTTACTGTGACCATCACCACTTCAGGAAGACCCGTTTTCATCGGGCTTATATCGGATGGCAATCTTAATTCCTCTTATGTTTTAAGTACCCGAGCGGCAGGTGAAACTGATGTTGCTACCGGTTTCACTAGGGATGCAAATGTTATTTCCTCACAGTATCAACGCCTAGATGCCAGCAGTTCGACATCTGATGATTTATTTTTGCCGCCCAGCTCCAACCACCATATTGATATAGCTCCACCCGGTGTCCATACTTACACATTCAGAATTCTGGCGGGTAATTCTTCGTTCCAAGTTGTTAATGTAAGACTTGTTGCATACGAATTATGAGGCAAACCTCACTTTGGATCATGAAATATTGGGTACAAAGCTGAAGTGTTTTTGCATGACTTAATTTATGCGTTGCTGGCTTTTATCGGTTGCTTTGATTGCAATCACTGCTATTGCAGCGGCTGATCAGTCTGGCGTCTCACCCCAAGCCATTTCGCTGCCCACCGGACCTGGCTCGATGGAGGGCTTGGGCGAGAAATTCCAGCCGCAAATCAATACGGGGAATTTCACCTACCAAATCCCGCTGAAACTGCCGCCAATACGCGGTGGAGCACCATCACTGGCGCTGGAGTATAATCCTGGCGACGAGAATGGCCCGCTCGGCCTCGGCTGGGCTTTGCGGATTCCGTGTATTCAACGTCAAACGGACAAGGGATTGCCGCAATACATCTCAAGTGATTTGTTCTGTGATGAAAATGCCGAGGAATTGGTTCATCTGGCCGATGGTTCTTATCGTCAAAAAATCGAGGGGCTGTTCATTCGCTACCAGCAAACCAACAATGGCGGCTGGGTGGGAAACCTGCCCAGCGGAACTATTCTGAGGTTTGGCTCGACGAATCAGTCGCGCTTGGACTGGGCCGGTCAAGGCACCTTTCGCTGGATGATTGATTCGTCGCAAGATCCCAACGGCAATCGGGTCCAGTATGGTTACATTCAGGATGGACAGCAAATTTACCCCAGCCAGATCGTTTATGGGCTGCACGCATCACAGGACAGCGCCACCTTTACGGTGGACTTTTCCTATTCCAGCCGGCCTGACCCCTTCGTGGATTGCCGTCCTCGATTCGCCTGCACGAACCGGCTGCAGCTCAACTCAATCACGGTGTTTTCTGGCTCACGCCGCATTCGCCAGTGGCAATTCGGCTACAACACCAACGCCAGCGTTCTGCTCTTGAGTTCCGTCACCGAGTTTGGCGATGATCGCAGCCTCACCAACTCCAGCGCCCAGGTCAATGTGGATTATCTGCCACCCACGCAATTTGGTTACACCCCTTTCGCCTTCACCAATCAACCGGCGGTGCAAATGATTCGTTTCGACTCGCAGGAGCAAAACTTTTCTTTCGATGGTGAAGGAGGCGGCAGCCGGGCGGAACTGGTGGACATCAATCACGACGGTCTCCCGGACATTTTAATCAGCAACAATGGTCAATGGCGCTCGCTGGTCAATCCCGGCCCGGTGACCAATACCTGGCCGCTCTCAAACCTGATTACGAATCCGCCGCCCGTCACCGGTGTCATGCTTGGCCAAGCCGGTGTCCGACTTGTGGACCTGAACGGCGACGGCAAGGCGAAGCTCATGATAGCGCGAGACAACACTGACACCGCCTTTGATTATTATGATTTTATCTCGCCGTACTGCCTGGGCCCAAGCCAGGGCTATCTCACGTTAAATGGTATCACCTTGGGCGACAGCCAAGTGCAGTTTGTGGACCTCGATAACGACAAGGCGATGGACCTGATTCGCATCAACGGGACTTCGCCGTCTGGCTTCTTGGAGGGACTTTACACCCGAAATTATCTCGGTCAGGCCAACCAATACCAAACCACACCCAATTCCTTCGGATTCGACTTTACCCAAAACTGGCAGTTGGCGGACATGAACGGCGACCGCCTGCAAGATTTTGTATTCCTCAACGGAACTGACAACACCGAAGTGAGCCTGAATCTCGGTTGGGGAGTTTTCGGGTCGCCCTACATCATGTCAGGCGGACCCGATTGGAACACCCTGCACGACACGTCCACCTCAGGCCCCCACTTGGTGGACCTCAACCAGGATGGCTATGCCGATTTGGTCATTGTGGAAAACGGCGCGGTCACCATCTGGTTCAATCAAAATGGCACGCGCTGGTCGGATCCGGTGGTCCTTTCGGGGACACCAAATTATCAGGTTGGCCATACAGCGGTCCGGTTCGCCGACATCAACGGGAACGGTTCCATAGACATTATTTGGCATCAGGATCAGGATGCGTTTATCCAATTCGTGGAACTGTTTCCGGCGGGCAAAGCCAATCTGCTCAACCACGTCAGCACCACGCTGGGTCGCACCTTGGACATCAATTATCGCAGCTCGACAGATTACTTGTCGGAATCCGCCGGCACCACCAATCAATGGACGGTATTCTCTCCCTTTCCGGTGCCGGTCGTCGCGCAAATTGCCGAAGGTGACGGTCTCGGCAACCACTACACGAATGTATTCACCTATCGCAACGATTACTATGATCCGGTTGAACATCAGTTCCGCGGGTTCGAACAGGCAGTCCAGACGGAATTGGGCAGCGACAGCCAGGGCGCGCCCTCGCTGGTGACCCAGTTTCAATTCGATACCGGCCAAACCAACGAGGCGCTCAAAGGCAAAGTTTTGCGAACCGAGGCAGACACTGTAACTGGCGGAGTATTTTATCGCGAGACAAACACTTGGATTCCCCGCCCGCTGAACCTGCCACTCGCCCCCGGCGAAACCCGGTCCGTGAGCTTTGCCTTCCTGACCAACAAGCTCACCCAAGAATTGGAGCTCGGCCCCGCCGCCAATTCCGTGACACTTGAGGAGGCGTTCAACTACGACAATTTCGGCAACCAAATCTTTGCCGCCGATTACGGTCAGGTTGTGAATGGCAATCGCGCAGCCGGGAACGACGAGCGGCTTTATTACCGCCAGTTCTCGGCCGAATTCCCCAGTGGCACCAATCTCTGGCTGCTGGACCGACTCGTCGAGCAGGATACCACGGACCTCAGCAGCAATGTCTTTGCCCGCACGCAGATATTTTTTGACGACCCATCCTACTCGGGAAACAACCTTGGCGTTGTTTCATTGGGAAATCCTACGCTGACCCGTGACTGGATCAACATCACGAACAATACTTTCCGTTCGACGGTTCGGAAGCAATTCGACGCCTTCGGCAATGTCACCGGAACTTACGATCCCCTCGGCGTCCCCGGCCAACCCTCGCAAGGCCATTATCGCCAGATTGGGTTTGATTCGCAGATTCACACCCATCCAGTCACCGAAACCATTTATACCGCCAATCCCGATGCCATCGCCGCCGGCAATGCCCAGCCTTCCCTCGTGATGCAGGCCAATTACGATATTGGATTGGGCGTGATGACTTCTGCGACTGATTTCAATACTAACACGACACTATTCAGCTTTGATACCTTTGGCCGGATTGCCTCCATCACCAAACCCTACGACACCACCAATTTGCCCACGGCTGCTTTTGCCTACCAGTTGCAATCCCCGGGAGGTGGCAGCCAGACCGTCAACTACATCGAAACCGACCTGCGCGAAGTGGCCGGGCAGCCCGGCACTTTCTCCTCACGCGCGTTTTTCGACGGCATGGGCCGCAAAGTGATGACCCGGACCCAGAGCGAAACCAACGGCGTTGTGGTGGTGAATGACGCAAATTTGTTCAATCAGCGCCGAAACCTCTGGCGGTCATTCCTGCCATATTTTGAAACCGGCACGCTGAACTTCGCGCCCATCAATCAATCCGGTTCGTATGTTGAAACCGATTACGATGCGCTTGGCCGCGAGACCGTCAAGTCGCAGCCGCCCACGCCGCCGGAATCCTACCGGGCTTTCTCGCAGACCATTTATGGCCCATTGACACGACTGGTTCAGGATGAAGAGCAGACGCAATCAGAGAGTCCGCATTTTGGTGCCGGCATGTTTTATGTTGAAGACGGCCTCCGCAATCAAAATGGCCAAGGCCGACTGCGCCAAGTCGAAGAAATTGTCAAAATCAGCGACACCGGCCAGCCAATCTCAAACACCACCAACTGGCTCACGCAATATCGCTACGACACGCTCGACAATTTTCTCGGCTACACCGATTCGCAAGGCAACCAGAAATTCTTCCAATACGACGCCCTCAGCCGAAAGACCTTCATGAACGACCCCGACCGGGGCGTGATGCACTGGGATTACGACCTCGCCTCCAATGTCACAAACACATTCGACGCCAAGGGGCAGCAAATTGTTTACGCCTATGATGGCGTCAACCGTCTCCAAACGGAAAATTACCTCGACGGAAACCTCAAGCCCCTCTGGCGACCTTCAAGTCCCAACTCCGTCATTTATCACTACGATCTCCCCTATCAAAACGTCCCCGCCGGCGACGGCACGACCACCACCGCCGCAAACACACTGGGCAAGCTCGCCTGGGTCGAAGACCTTTCCGGCGAAGAACACACCAGTTACGATGCGCGTAGCCGGGTAGCCTTCACCATCAAGCGCCTGCCTGACCTGCAATTCCTTTACGCCACCAACACCGGCCTCGGCCAGCCGCTCGTCAGTTACCGGACCGGCTTCGGTTACGATTCGCTGGACCGGTTGACCTCACTGACTTATCCCGACAACGACGCCATCGGCTACACTTACAACAATCGCAATCTGCTTCAAAGCATCCAGGGCGGCGTCAACCACCTCACGCAAGCCGGCGCCGTCATCGGGAACATCAGCTATCAGGCCTCGGCGCAACTCGGTTCCATTGCTTATGGCAACGGCATTTTAACGCAATACGGCTACGACCCGCGCCTGCGCCTGAACTCCATCACCACGGCGCCGGCCACCAATTCCTCCAGCCCGTTGATCGCCTTTGGCTACGCCTTCGACGACGCCTCCAACATCAAGACGATTTACGACAACCGCCCGGCCTCCGTCGTGCCCGCCAGCAATCCCCGTCGCAACACGCAAATTTTCGGCTACGACGACCTCTACCGCATCACCTCCGCCGGATACAACTTTGATGCGCCCGGCGACACCACCATCAACGGCGGCTCCATCGCCTATCATTACGACCGTATCGGCAACATGCTCGGCCAGACCTCCAGCATCAGCGACTCCGACCCGCTCACCGGCCTACCCGTGGCCAATCTCGGCCAGATGACCTCGGGTGGAGCCTCGGGAACATTCAATCGCCTTGGCCGCGCTGCCGCTGACCCGCCCGGTCCGCACGCCTTGACCTCGATCACGCCCGCCGCGACCAATTCTGCCGCGCGGGTTTATCCCTACGATGCCAACGGCAACATGACCGTCATTGACGGCCTGACCAACACCTGGGATTTCAAGGACCGTCTCGTCGCTGTGGAAAACAGCCAGATGCACGCCCAATACCTCTACGATTACACCGAGCGCCGCGTTGGCAAAAACGTCGCCTACAAACCCGGCTCTACCAATCTCAACTCCCTCATCACCACGCTCTATATCAACAAATTCTTTGAAGTCCGCGAATACGAACAGCCGACCAAATACGTCTGGAACGGGAACACCCGCGTCGCCCGCGTCATTGGCTCCCTTAGCGCCAACCAGCGAATCCAGCGAACCCGCCTCTGGCCCGGCATGAATTTGGTTTCCGTGTCCGTCAACGGCGCATCACTTCCAACGTCAACCAACCTGGTCGCCGCCGCCTACCAGTGGAATGAAAGCACACTTTCCTGGCAAACCGTCGCGCCGGGCGCTAGCCTGTCTGCGGGTGCGGTTCTATGGTTGAATGCTCAAACGAACGGCGTGCTGACGCTCACCGGCAGCTATGCTGATCCTTCAAGTTATGCAGTGGCCAGCGGCGCAAGCTTTTTGCCTTCCACTGGCCTCGAAGCCCTGAAGCTCTCGAATCTGCCCCCCGAACTCACAACGAACGACTGGTTCTACAACGGTCAAAACAAATCTTGGCAGATTTCGGCGATCATTCCGCCGACGAATTTCAATTCCAACAAACCGCCGCCGGTCCTCTCGCCGAGCGCAACACTGATGTCTCATTCCAGTTCTGGTGGAACATATGCACCACCTGATCGGACGCTACGCGTCCGCTATTACCATCAGGACCACCTTGGTTCCTCCAGCATCGTTAGTGACGCCAACGGACAGTTGCTGGAGGAGGATGTCTCTTATCCCTTTGGGAACGTGCGAAATGAGTTTCAGCCACGGGTCGTAAATGAGAATTACAAATTTACGCAGAAGGAACGGGACGATGAAAGTAGCTTGCAATACTTCGAAGCCCGATATTATTCCGGGAATCTTTCGCGTTTCAATAGAGTTGACCCACTTTCATGTGATTCGAGACAGGCGTTGATCAGTGTCGCACAAGCCTTAAACAATTATTCTTATTGCGGAAATCGACCGATTGTTTTCCTAGACCGTCACGGTCAACTGGGAGGATGGGATGATCTAATCTTCTTCCTGGGCGGAGCCGTTGGCGGGATTGCCTCTCAATACGTCAGCGATCAAACTCAGCATGTCCCGTTCACATCCGGTAGGCTGCTAGCATATGCTAATGCCGGGCTGGCCGGAGGGATTGGAGCTGACGTAGCTCTGAATCTTACTGAATCTGGCGGAGCCCTCCTAGCGGGAACCGCTGGGGGTGCAACTGCAGGATATGTAAAAGAGTGGCTGACGCAAGTTGAACACATGCAGACTGAGAAACTTAACCCTGGCAATTTAGTTGCCGAGACTGCCTGGGGTGCTGTTGGTGGATTACTCACGGCTGGAACTGTTGAATCGTGGGGGGGACCATTCAGTTCAACGGCTAAGAGTATGATTACAAAATTTGGAACCGGCTCGATCAGTCGAGTCGCGCTCCAAACGGGTGGTAAAATAGCTGCCAATCAAGCTTATCAAGCTGGAATTGGTGCAGCATGGGATCAGGCCGTCGCTTCGGCACGGAATTCTGGATTGACGGATCAAGGGATTCAGATGCGAGCGAACTCTTTTGAAAATCCCGGCTTGTCTGTTGGATTTCCTCCTGAGAACGCGAACTTATTTTTTTATCAATCTTCCACACCAAGCTCCACGACAACTTGCTATGGTTGGCAACGCGGTAACGACGCGAGTGTTACTTGCACGACACAAAACAAGTAAAATGGATTACATTGTGATGTTAAATGATATATTAACGACCCTACGTTCAAGGATTCAATACGCATTGTTTAACACGCCGACTTTTCTGCTGGTGGCGTTTTTCTTGACGTTGATCGGTAGTGAAGCTAGCACTATTCCAGAGCCGGGCCTGATCATTTATGGTTCTGTTTTCGATTCAGGTTCCGTGATATGGCAAATCTCCTCGACCACAGCCAGTGTGTCCCTTAATTCCGCAACGATCAATATCAACGGCCTGAATTTCTACGTCGCGACCGTCCCGTTTGAAACCCGTTCCATCGGCGGCGTTCCCATTGGCCCGGCAACTCCCAACACGCTGCCGTTAAATTCCACCCCGACGACTTATGCCCGTCTGGCCACGGTCAACGGCACGAATGCCACCATTGTCTATGACTCGGCGGGTTCGACCAACACATTCACCTTCGGCCCTGCTGATAGGGGTCTCATCGAGCGGGTTGATCTCGCCGTCTCCCCGCCGCCAACCTTCGCCCAATGGCTCGCCCAATACGGCCTGCCGGCAAATTCCGACCCCAACTCCGATCCCATGCACAAAGGCATGACCCTGATGCAACAATTCATCGCCGGCCTGAATCCCAACGATCCGAATTCCGTTTTCAAATTCCTCGGCATCCAATCCACTGCCCAAGGCGTCCAAATCCTCTGGTCCAGCATCGCCGGCAAGAGCTATACGATCCTTCAAGGCATCTCGCTGAACGGCCCATTTGCGCCGGTGCAAACAAGCGTTGTTGCAACTCCCGGCACAAACGTTTTTACTATTCCCATGCCAACAAACAACACGAAGCTTTTTCTTCGCCTCATCGTCAATCAATGACCAGCAACATCAAACTCTTGAAATCACAACAAATCAATCACGTTTATGAAGATCAAACTCTTAACGACAATCGCCGCAATTCTGGCGGTTCACGGATTCATGGCGATTCGGTCCTCCGCCCAGTCCGTCCCGAACCTCATCAATTACCAAGGTCGCCTCACTGACCAGACCGGTGCGGCCTTGCCGCAAGGCCTGTATCAAATTCAGTTCCGGCTTTGGGATTCACCAACAGCAACAAACAGTATCGACCTCATCTGGGGACAGCAATACACGCTGGCAGTTCAAACAAACGGCGTGTTTGCAACGATCTTGGGCTCCGGCGGAACGGCAATTTCCGGTACAACCCCGACCGTAAATGATTTGTCGTATGCGTTTACGCAGTCCAATCGTTTTTTCGGTCTAACAGTCATTTCCAGCAACGGGGTCAACATTGGCGCGGCTTCCGAGATTATGCCTCGCCAACAATTCTTAAGTGTTCCGTTTGCCATCGTATCCAGTCAGGCGTCAATCGCCACTCACGCCCTTGATGGAAATCCGCCGGGCACAATCCTCGCATTCGGAGGCAGTTCGGCGCCTGCAGGATTTCTATTCTGCGACGGCTCATCCTACAGCGTCAGCAGTTATCCAAGCCTTTACGCTACAATTGGAACGACCTGGGGGCAGGGTAGTTCTCCCGGAAGCACCTTTAATGTCCCGGACTTGAGATCAAAATTTCCTCTTGGGGCGGGGCAAGGACTCCTCCAGGGGGTGCCTCTTTCACCGCGTATATTGGCCCAGAACGGCGGAGAGGAAACCCACAAGCTTATAATTGCAGAAATGCCTAACCATTCGCATGAAATCGATGGTACGGCGGCACACTATTCTTATCCTGAAGGAGCCGGTGATCCCATTGGCTATTATAACGGACGTCATGAATATACCGGCTATACGGCAAGTGCGGGCGGAGATCAACCGCACAACACGATGCCGCCATTCGCGGTTGTGAATTACATCATCAAATATTGATCATCAATCGCAAGATCCTAAAAAGCAACAACTAGGCATAAGAAACTCGTCGAAATCCTGGCCACAATTCTGGCCGTGCAAGGCTTTACGGCGCTTCACTGCGCCGCCCAGTCCGTCCCGCACCTCATCAATTAACAAGGCCGTCTGACCGACCAGACCGGGGCGCCTTTGCCGCAAGGTCAGTATCAGATCCAATTCCGAATTTGGGATTCACCAACGGCAACAAACAGTAGCGACCTCATCTGGGGACAGCAATACACGCTGGCGGTTCAGACAAACGGCGTGTTTGCAACGATTTTGGGCTCCGGCGGAACGGCAATTTCCGGTACAACCCCGGCCGTAAATGATTTTTTTGTATGCGTTTACACAGTCCAACCGCTTTTTCTGTCTGACATTGATTTCCAGTAACGGGGTCAGTATTGGTGCAACTTCCGAGATTCTGCCTCGTCAACAATTCTTAAGTGTTCCATTCGCGATATCCGCCGCCAACGCCAACGCGGCCGCAATGGCGGCTTCTGTTTTACCAGGTTCAATCACGACAGCGTCCATCACCCCAGGTTTGATTCAGACAACGAATATCGCAATCGGAGCCGTCACTTTTAACACATTGGCTCCGCGACAAATCGGGACGAGTGTTGGCCTCGGTGGTTTATCCATGAGTCTAGGTTCTGGCAACTATTCAAGCATGGCGGCAAATGTGGATGTTCCTAACCTAACAGTCACCTTGGCCACTACTGGCAGGCCAGTATTTGTCGGACTGATTCCTGACGGGACGAATTTCTTCTTATCATCTCTTGGCGTTGGCTCAAGTGGTAGCCAGCCGACAGCTTCGTTTGGGTTTACAAGGGATGGTATTTTGATATCCAGCTTCGGTGTGGCGATGTCGGCCCCGTCGGCGGGTGTGGACTTATACGCCCCGCCTGGGAGTGCCAGCTATGTTGATACACCTATTGCCGGAACCCACACTTATACCTTTAGAGTGGTCAACACTTCTGGCGATTGGGCAATTGATGTATCGTATGTGCGGCTGGTTGCATATGAGTTTTAATAAGCTGTTGCGAACTTGTTGAAAGCATCCCATTGCACGCCACCGCTTGCGCGGTGGATTTCCACACTTCCATCGCAAGCCTGGTGTTTTGACGTTGCTCCGGGTTTCTGGCCGCGCTGGCATATTACGGCTGCGACGCCAGTGGTGGTTTTAGGGGCCAGTGATCTGGCGCATGGCCTCGTGGCAGGAAAGGCCGAGGACTCGGTTTTCCCTGCTGGCGTTGTACGGCGTCGCTCTGACTCGAATACAATTTTCTTGAACGCTCACCGCAACCGGCACAACATTTCGGGGTAAACTCATGCAAAGTGAACAAAACCGCATTGAGGAGGTGGCGTTTCTCTACGCCAAAGGATACACACTGGACATCATCGCCGCCAACCTCGCTTTATCTACGACTGCCGTGCATTCCCTGGTCACGAAGGCCAAGAGCCAGGGCCTGGTCAAGGAAACCCGGGAATTTGCTTTTGACAAGCTTACGCCACAACGGCTTCAAGATTTAAAGCGTCTGGACTATGTCGAAGTGCTCTGTTCGTTTTTGCAGAACGCGAGCCCCAAATTGCCGGAGAGAAAGACACATGTTTTTCGCCGGATTTATGTGGCGGACAGCGGCTCCTTCGATGAGCACGAACGGATGTATCCCACTCGGTTAAAGCAGTTTGGCGCGGAAGCCAGCCCCATTCTATGCGAACTATTGCTGCACTCCCATTGCGTGGGCGTCTCGTGGGGACTGACGCTTTCGGCGGCCATTCACGCGCTGACGCCGGCGCATTGTTTTCGTTTTCACGCCCACCCGCCGATCCGCTTTCTGCCTACGTGCGGGGAGCCCTACGGAACGCCGTTGCGCACCGACTCATCCTCGCATCTGGCGGTGGAACTGGATCAAAGAATCAACAAGTCCACCAGCCACTGCCTGTCGTTGACCGGAGTGCCGGCGGTAATTCCCAAGGAGTTCACGGCCAAGCCCAAATTGGCCGTGATTCAACGCTTTCTCCGGTCTTGTCCCGCGTATTTGGAAATTTTCGGCGCCCCCAAAGGGAAGAACCCACGTCTGATTGACACAATGGACACCCTCCTCACGAGTGTGGGAACGCTCGACCGACCTTGGAGAATGTGCGGAGTTGAACTTTGTGAGATTGGCGGCATCGAGCGGCAAACGTTCCGCAAGGTCGTGCTTGGAGACATCGGTGGATTCCTGATCCCCAACAGCGAAGAACCGTCTGCCGATGATACTGCCCAGTTGAAGGAGATGCAGTCGCTTTGGACGGGAATTCAAGGCTCGGATTTATTGGAGGCGGCGCGGAAGGCGGATCACAATCGCCCTGGCGTGGTCGTTTTGGCCATCGGGGCGAACAAGGCCAAGATTATCCACCGTTGTGTCAAGCTGGGCCTCATCAACAGTCTAATTTGCGACGAGGCGCTCGCCTGGGCGCTTTGCAAAGAAACCGGCTCCCACACGCCGGAAAAACTGCGCTTATCCCACCAGCCTCAGTAAATTAGTTCCCCGCAGGTCTTGAAGTTTTTCGCGGTTCTCTTGCCTCGGCGAAAAATTTCAAAATTTTTGACCGCCGCACCTGACCGAGTTAAAAACTTAACCAGATTGTAACCAGTGCGGGTGCGTTTTGGCTCAGGCGTGGTTCCTGAGCAGCGCCGCGCCCGAACTGTTCGCATCCTTGAGAAACCTTGTGAATCGGTCAAATATGCAACCAAACTCAAATCATAAGGGCCAACTGGAAGCGGCCAGCTTGGCAGCCGTACATAGCGAGCTAAAAAGTTTTCGGAAGGCGTGGGATGGGCTGGATGAGCGTCTTGACAGTCTGCTTTGCAATTTGGATGAAGCAGCCACTAACGCCAGGGCGAGCTCGACATCATCCATTCCCAAACTGCAGCAGCCCCTGGGGGCTTCCGTTGCCGGGCCTCCACATCTCCCGGCAGGATTAAAGAAAGGAACTCCTGAGCCTGTTAATTCGGGCCAGTGTGATCCCGTCAGTTCGGTTCAGATGTTAATTTCGAGCGACGGGTCGGCAACTGTCAAAATAGACGGGCACCCTGAATTTGGGCTGTCATCGCCAAACCTCGCCGCCTTGCTCGCCGCCCTTGTGGCTGACTGCGGCACCCGGACGAATGATGATTTGGTTGGGTGGAAAAATTTCGATGACCTAAAGGTCGCGCTCGCCAAAAGCAGGGGTGGTTCATTTACCAGCCACTCGATCCGGGAGTTGGTCCGCCGCCTGCGGCGGGAGTTGAAAAAACACAAGTTTAGCCGGTCTCTGATCCGGAATCAGCGTAAACTTGGCTACCGTTTTTTGTTGAGGCGTGGCGTGGCCTTGTGATTCTTGGTCTTCGCATTCATCGTCCACGTATTGCGCGTATCGACCAACAGTGACAGGGCGGGCATTGCCCCCGAGCATGTCCGCTACACGCGCAAGCTCGAAGCGTTCGTCACCGACTTGCGCGGAGTGATGACGGTCAGCGACTCGGCCGCCCTCACCGGCCTGCCGGTGCGGAGTGATGCAGTGTGAAACGCGCTGCCAAACTCGCCCGCCGAAAAAGCCGTGGGGGAAATTTGGCCGGCGAACTCAGGCGGGGTTGGTTCGTTGCCTTGAACGCCGGATCTTTCATTGTCGCAAAGCTCTCGATACTCGATTTCCGCCACGCACAACAGGAGTGGAAACAGAATCAGATAAATCCAGGAATAAACAAGATCAAACCGTAAAACCGAATAGGTCATCACTCCCATTGCCATGGGCCACGACACATAACGCACGGTAATCCGGGTGGCCACCAACAACGGGTGCCCGGCCTGTTGCGGAAATAACCGGCCAATAATCATCGCCAGCGACGAGCGCAGGATCCGTCCGCCATCCATGGGAAAACACGGTAGCAGGTTGAAGAGCGCGAAATACAGGTTCAGCGTGGAACCCAACTGCAAGTTGCGCATGCAGTGATACAACCAGGGAACGTGCCAGGTTCGATTCCAGGAGGCAAAGGCGTGAAATCCCTCCCAAAAAATTCCCGCGAGCGCGAGGCTGGCCAGCGGCCCGGCCAACGCAATCCAGAATTCATTCGGCGGCACCAGCTCCGATTCCAGTTCAGCCAGGGCCCCCAGGGGGAAGAACAGGACCCGCCGCGTGTTGATCCCGCATCGCCGCGCAGCAAGCACATGCGCAAACTCATGCGTCAGTTCCGAGACACTAATGCCGAGCAACAAAAGCAGGACACAATAAAGAGTCCACGGACGGTCGCAGTCGAAAAACAGCCAGATCAGAAAGCCGGCGGGGTAAAGGAACCAAGTCACATGAAACTGGACCGGCACCCCGGCCAGCCGACAAACCGTGAAGGGTTTCCAGATGACACGCATAATGCCTTTGCCGTGAAACCAGCGGGTGCAAAACCTTATTCGCCGAAGCCGCCGTATTAGCGTTTGCAGATGCAGCGGAAATTGCCGCCAGCGGGTTGACGGTTGCTCGGCTTCAAGGTTCAGTAGCAGCCGCAACTGAAATTTATTCAGTTGAGGTTTCATAGGCTGCGGCGGGCAGACACGAGCCCCCCTGTCGCCCCACCTTGAATCTTCGCGCGATTTTCATAACCACCAGTATGAGTCGGTTCCGCCGTCTGGATTGGTTGCCCCACCCGTCCATTCGTCCCAGTGGTCAAGGATTTTGGCCAGCAGCCGGCAGTGCGCGAGCGCGGGGCGCTGTTCGCGCAGTTCGAGGAGTCGCGCCCTGTGTGCTGTGGCGGCCACCGGCCTGCGGAGCAGTCGCGCTTCGAGCAGGAGGGTGCGCGCCTCGCCCATCAGGTTGCGCAGGCGGGTCTGGACCGCCTTGGCCTGGCCGAGCAGTTCCAGGGCGCGTTCCGGATTGGTTTCCAGTTTGGCGCGATAAGTGAGCGCGAAGTCCGAATGGTCGCCTTCGAAGCGATGCGCGGCCTGCAAACCTTCAGCCTCGTCCAGCAACTCCGCAGCTTCCGGGCTTCGTCCCAGCGCACGACAGGCATCGGCCAGGTCGGCGAGTGCGCGGCCAACGGCACCCGGAATGGCGCATTCCCGGTGGACCGGTTTGAGGGCGTCCTGCAACTTGCGAAGCGCCTCGTCGGCGCGGCCGTTGCGCAGCAGGGTGTAGCCCCAGTGTCCGAGGAAGGGCAGCGCCGCGCCCTCGCCCCGGGCACTTATACCGGATAAAAATTCCCGGCCGCGTTCGAACCACGGCTCAATGGCCCGCGGCGGGACCAGTCCCTGGTAGCGGTAAGAGCAGACGTAGTCGTTGATGAGGGGCATGGTCATGGGCTGCAGCCGGGCCAGTTCATCGAGCGCCGCAATGCCGTCGAGGAAGCCGCGCCGGCTCTGGATCCACGCGCGCAGCCGGAGATATTCCGGGTTCTGCCCCAGTTCGAAGCTCGGCGGAAACCCCTCCATCTCGCGCACGAGCCGGGCGGCGGATTCGTTGTGGCCGCGGTCATGGCACGACTGCGCCTCGCTCAGCATCATGCGCAGGTGAGTCTGCACGGAGTCGCTCGCGTCGCGAAAACCGGCCGGCACGTCCTGCCACTTTTCCTCGGCAATGAACGGGTCGGAAAGATCGAGGAGCAGGTTTTTTTCGCGGTCAATGACGTGGCGCCAGCCGCAGGCGTAGCGCTTGGGCTGGCCGGCAAAACGCCGGACGCAGAGGCTGCGCAGATGGGCGCGGCCCAGGGCGGGCGGATGGGCCAGCGCGTGCTCGATGTTGTCCACCCCGCAAAACCGGTGACTCAAGACTCCCGCACGATCCAGGGCGGCGAACAGACCTTTGCCGCCGAGCTGACCGAAGCGGGTGTCGATCTCGCACAGTTCCTGATGGACATTGAGCACGGCGGGCAAAGTCGGGGCGGGTGCCTTCGCGGTTCGCGCAATTTCCAGCAGGCGTGATTCATCGCCGTCGGGATCGGGTGGCGTTTCCGGATGAGAGTGCTGCCAGTGTTCGAGACCCAAACCGCGCCGTTCGGCCCGGTCCAGGAACAGGCAGAACTTCATCGCCCAATCGAGCGTTGAGGCGACCGAGCCAGGCGCCCCGTTTTCCAGGCGGTCCAGCAGATTCCGCCATTGGATGCACACCTGGTCCGTCCAGGGCGGCATGAACGGAGCATGCAGGTGCGCCTCGGCCATTTCGAGGTAATGCCGCTGAATCTGCACCGCGCTGAGTTTCCGTCCGCGGGTCGTCAGCGCGGTGGCGCGGCAGGTTGGGTCCTCGGAAAAACGGCGCATCGCGCCCAGCGGATTTTTCAGCCGAACCCCGTCCCCGGGATGAAGACCGGCTTCGATGAGCGCCACGATCAAGGCGGTCGCCCCCATGTTCAGCCAGAGGGCGGATTCCGAACAGAGACTTTCGCCGCAGATGATATGCAGCCGGTGATAACCGTTGGCGGCGAGCGTTTCGTCCTTGGTGTGAAAGATGCCGCGTTCATTGGTGCTTTCGTGGGAGACTTCATGTTGCAGGAATTTGACCCGCGGCGACAGGGTGAACCGCAACCGGCCACCGGCCAGTTCCAATCCGCCCGCGCCGGAATAGACGATCCGGCTGACCAGGTGGGGAATGATCTGCGCCGGCAGCCTGGCCGGATCACCAGTATGCATGAAGCTTGTGTGGCAGCCCCAGGTCGAGCCGCTGCCGCTGTGATCCACATTGGTTTTGAACAGGAGGACCTCCTTGACCATCGGCTCGCGCCGTTTCATTTCATCGGCCACGTTCATCAGCATCCGCTCGCCGGCCCGCATGTACCGGACCACGTCCCAGGGGTTGGCGCACTCGGGCGTGGTCATCTCCGGGTGCGAGCAGTCCAGGTAAAACCGCGCGCCGTTCTCCAGGAAGATGCCCCCGCCGTCCATCGCCGGGAGGTGCCGCAGGCAGTCGCGGGCGACCGACATGAACCGTTCGGTCCAATCACGACCACGGAGCGACCGCGCCGGATCGGCGGCCTGCACCGCAAAGCCGTACTCGATCTCCATCCCGAACAATCGGTTCGTCATGGTTGCCCGCTTTCCTTGGAGGTTACTGGCCGCCCTGCTGTTTGGCGGCGGCGTTGAAGGCCTGGCTGTCGCCGGACAGGACGCGCGTGATGGCGTCATCAGCGGCGGCGAGCATTCCGGCGGCGGTTTGCCGGATGGCGTTCAGGTTGGCGCCGCCGGGATTCGCGCCTGAACCCGCAGGCGCGGGCCGCTGGTTTTCATCATGGGGACGTTCGCGTTGATTCATGTTAATTTTCTCCGATCTGGTTGGTTGGTTGAATGGATGTGCTGGCCGGAACTGAAATTGCGGCTGCCGGGGCGTCATTGGGGGCGGCCAGCAATTCCAGAGCTTCTGCCAGGGTTGCGGATGACTGAAAGACCGGCTCGCAGACCGCCCGTGTGAAGCCAAGCGGATTGGTCAGCTGGACCGTGCTTTGGGTGCTCCAGTAATTGTTGCCTTTGAGGGAAAAAGTGATGCTGTCCCAGTCCACGCGCTCGACCTGCTGCGGCTCGGCCAGGCGCAGCAAATTGGCCCGCGTCCAGGCGCGCGTGTTTTCCGGCGGTTCGCTGCGGAAGCGTTCGATCTCGTCATCGGTGACGAGCGTGTCCACGAGGCCGTTTTTCTCGAACGTCCAATACAGTCCGTCTTCGAGGCTGGCATACATGAAGTCCAGGTGCTTGAGTTCAGGCGCGGACCAGGCGAGGTCCGACCGCTGCTGCCTGGCGCGTTGAACAATCTGCAGTTTCAGCACCCAGTCCAGACGCCGCGCCAGCGCCGGAAAATCGCGCTCGCGCAACTGCCGGAGCGTGTCCGCCCAAAGTTCCAGGATGAATGGGGCCTCCGGCACAATGCCGTCGCCGCCGCCGCGGGCGACAACGTTCTGCGCTTCCTCGCAGAACAGCAGTTGCAACTCGACTGCGGTCAGTTGGCGTCCGTCCGCCAGCAGCGCGCGGCGCTGCAGGGCCGGGTCGTGGCTCCATTGCCAAACCGCTTCCACGGGATCGTCCAGCGCCAGGCTTGAGCGAATGTGCCCGGCCTCGATCATGGCCAGGATGATCTGCATCACGCCGACTTTGAGCAGGCTGGCCGTGTGGCAAAGGGTCTGGTCGTAAAAGATGACATGCAACCGCGCCTTGTCGGCGGAGTCGGGACTCGCCTGGAGGCCATACCCCAAGCCGCACAAGGCTTCATCCCGGCTGTTGATCAGCGGCCGGTTCCAGGTCGTCTGCGGTCCCATCAGCACCTCCAAGAAATCCGCGCGCTGGGAAATCTGGTATGGCACCGGGGGTCGATGGTTTTCCGAGCCGATTTTTCCCTGGCCGGTGAACACGATGCTCGACGCCTGATACGCGGCAAGAAACAGCAGGTTTTGCAAACGCCGCTCGAAGAGATCGCTCCACGCACGGCGCGTCAGGAGAAAGTTCAGGTGGCTTCCATAGGAATGGCCCTGCCCGTCCGAGTTGTTGGCAAGCGCCACGATTTTTTTGCCTTCCGGCAGGCGCGCGTTCGCCGTCTGGAGCGCCGCGCGGGCCAGGCGCAGCAGTGCGTGCGACGCCGCGACGTGATCCCGGGCGCTCAACACTTCGGGGAGGCAGAGTTCGAGATGGTCCAGGTCGATGTAGGCGCACCCGCCGTTGCTGAGGAATTTCCGGCCCCAGTCCTGCGCGTTGTAGCTGGAACCGGATTTGGCATACGAACATTCCTCGCCGAGCGCCGGCGCGGTGGTGTAGCCGCGTTCCAACGCCTGCCGCCGCGCGGTGCAGGCCGAACAGCAGCAGAAGGACAGGCTCTTGCGCGCCAGCGGCAGCCCGTCGAACTCGCGGAGCAACAAATGCGACGCCAGGGCCCCGGTGCCGCGCGGCAGGTCCATGCCGAGCACGAGGTTCCCAAGTTCGAAATCCGCGCCGCACAATTTCGGCAGGCAAAGGCCGGTGGAAGTTTGCATGAGAGCAGATGGGTCAGAGCGGTGGGTTGAGATACTGGTGGGGCTGCTTCACCTTGCGGACGATCGGCTCGACGCTGACCACGTCCAGATCCTGCGGCAAATCGGTCAGGTACGAGCGGGCGTTGTGAATGGTGAGCTGGGTGCGCATCCGGTCCAGCGTCTGGCTGACCGCCTCCTGCATGTCGCTCAACTGCACGCCCGCGGTGCCGCCGCGCACCTCGCGCAGAAACGCGCCGCGCCGCGCCGTGCGGCAGACATTTTCAAAGAGCCGACCGCTGGCCAGTTCGCGCGCGACGACCACGCGCTGTTTGCCGTCGCGAAAACGAATGGTGCACAGTTCATTCCCGGCGTTCGGGCTGTAGAATCCCGACACGGCCAGTTCAATCAACTCCTCGCGGGTGGACCGGGCCAGTTCGCCGTTCGGCTGGAAGGGAATGCTTTCCGGCAGATGAATCCGGAAAATGGCGCGCGCGCCCTTGAGGTCGGGCCGGCCCACGCTGACCTCCAGGTCGCTCAACCGCTCATAGAGCGCGCCGTCCAAAAGATCCTTGCGGTTGGTGGCGCAGACGATGGCCACGTTGCGGCGGTCGGCAAAGCCATCCAGTTCGGCCAGAAACGCGGCCAGGAACTTGTCCGCGTGCTGCGACACCGCGCCGCCCCGGATCCGGCCGATGCTTTCAATCTCGTCCATGAACACGATGGCGCACCCCTGGTCCCCCACCTCCCGCAGCATTTGAAAAAATTGGCGGATGTTTTCCTGCGTCTGGCCCACCCACGGCGATTCCCACTCCGCCGGTTTCACGACGGCGAAGCGGCATTCCTTCTTCGTGAGCCGCCGGATTTCGCTGACGGCGACCCGGGCCATCAGGGTTTTGCCGCAGCCCGGCGGACCGACCATCAGGACGGAGTTGCGGCCGGTCAGCGCGTAGGCCGCGGCGCGCTGCGGCTCGACCAGGATCATGGTCAGCACCGACAGCAAGTTATCAAAGTTTTCGCTCTGGCCGCCGAGCGCCGACAGCGGCAGGTCCGGCACCTCCTCCAGCAGAAAGCGGCGCGCGGTTTCGAGTTCAATCTTCTCGAACGCCATCCACAGGGCGCGGTCGTAGCGAACCGCGTCGCCGGCCTTGAGTTTGGCGCCCGCCAGCCTGGCGGCGGCGTCCACCACCAGCGCATCGTCGCGATACCGCAGCACCAGCCGGCCATCCGGCAGCCAGCGCTCGAACATCGCCGTCTCGCCGCAGGTCGGCGCGCCGTCGGGCGACACGGCGACGAGCAGGTTTTGCTCGTTGTTCAGGAACACCTCGTCGCCGCGCACCAGCGTCGTGAGGTCCATGTCCTCGCCCGGCGAGACGACGCGCCGGGCGTTGCCGGCCTGCACGATCGCCCGGGGTTCCCCGGCGGTGTCCAGCAGCCGGTGGAAAATCGCCGGATGGAGCGGCGGCTCGGAAAGCTGCTCCATCAGTTCGCGGCAGTCGTGGATTTGGCTTTGGGCGGTGGTCAGCGCGCTCCTCTGGGCGGCAAAGATCTCCAGCAGCGTGTGATCCACCACGGCGGCGGCTTCCGGGGACTGGCCGCGCAGCAGTTGCAACTGCGTGGCGATTGCCGGGCTGCTGCCCGCGTCTTCGAGAGAAACCAGGGCGCGGACCATTTCAGCGATTTGTTCAAGGGCAGGATTTTTCATGTTCAGCATCTCCGATGGTGGCCGCCGCGACGGGCGCGACGGCGGGGGTGGGTTCTCCGTCGGTTCCGAGGATGTGAAAGCCCCGCTGGGCGATCACCCCGTTGCGCCAGGAGAACAGCGCGTGTTGCAGGCCGGCGTCCGTGTGGGTCAACAGCAGGGCGATTTGGAACGCCTTGGAAAAAACCGTCCGCATGACGGCGCAATCATCCGCGCTGAAAAACGAGCGCTGCAGCGGGCACTGCGCCCGGGCCTCCGGCGCGCACTGCGGACTGCACCAGGCGAAGGCGGGGTGCGAATGAAACCAGCCGACCCACTGCTCGTTTTCACCGCGCAACGCCTGCGCGGCCCGGACCGCGTTCCAGGTTTCCGGGCCGAAACTCACCTTCGTGGCGGTCGCCTGCGAGTTGCGCGCGGGAATCTGCTCCGTGACTTCGAGGAACAGGTCTCCGCCGGCGCGGTCGCGGTGCAGGTGGCCGAGGAGCACCGAGGCCGTTTCCACGCCCGCCGCGTCGCGTGTCATCTGTTCAGCCTCCGCCAGCACGCTTTGGGCGATGAAAACCGGGATGTCCTCCGCGTGCTGGTCGCCGCAGGCCGACGCGCGGGAAACAAAATCCTCCAGCCACGACGACTTGAGCGGCAACGGCGGGGAAACTTCCTCCACCGCAAACCGCGCCCGCGGCGGGGCGGCCATTCGAGCCGGCGGGCTGGGAAACGCGGCGACCAGATATTCAAAGGGTTCGCCGGCGGCCAGCACGCCTTTTTCGACGAGGGGTCCGCTGGCGGCGCTGGCCAGGGCCTTGAAATAACGGTTCGGCACCGGGCGCGAAATTTCGCCCGCGCCCGGCACCGGCAGCGCCACCTCCAGCGAACTGACGTAAGGCTGCCCCAGTTTTTCATGCCAGACGGGCCGGACTTCGGCGGCGGCGGTGGCCCCGATGACGGCCGACGGAAACCGGCGCAGCGCGTGGAAACGCACCGCCTCCATCGCCGGTTCCCAATCGTGGCTGGCCGCCACCGGGACCTGCCCGAGCGAAGGTCCACCCGCCTGCTTGCGCAGTTCCAAAACCAGTTGATTTGGCTGGAGCAGTGTCATGGTTTCGCCCGGGTGCGCGGCCTACTGGCCGCAGCCGCCGGCCTCGATGGTCGGCTGGATGGTGATGCGATCCTGAGGCAGCAGGGCTTCCCCGACCACCTCTGAACCATGAAGGTGGCGTCCTTCGCGTTCGAGCCGGGCGTGGTACGTCAGCGGCCGTCCGCCGTTGCCCAGTCGCGGCAGTCGCATCCGCGGCACCAGGGAGTCGAGCAGTTCATTGACGCTCATCTCCCGGTCGCCCGGATCAATCCCGATTTTGACGACGTTCTGTCCCGTCACATCGGCCGCCGAGATGTCGAGTTTGGTTGTTGGTTTCATTTCGTTACCGTCCTTTCGTTTCGCCGGTTGTTTGCTTCTGCGTTCCAGCCGCGCAGGGCAAGAAAGCGTTCCGCAATGGCCGGCGCCTGCAGCAGTTTGACTTCCTCGCCGCAGTGGCTGCACGCCACGGAGAGGCATTCCAGTGCACTGGAAAGTTCAGACGGACTGGGTGCGGTTCCGAAGACCACTTCGAACCGGGCCACGGGCGGCGTTTGGTCCGCGTTTACCGCCGCGCGCGCCAGGCGCACCAATCCTGACGCGGCCAGCAACAAGACCGCGCTGGCACGACGGGCGTTTTCGGAATCGGATTCGAGGGGCGCCAGCTCGCACGCCACGCGAACGCCGCCATTCAACGGCGTGAGCAGCGCCTGATAAAATCCTGCCGGCGCTTCGAGTTCGACGGCAAGCCTGCCGCCACCGCGCTCGGTGAACGGCCAGCCGGCCTCGGTGCAGAGTGGCTTGAGGTCGGCCAGCTCGCTGGTTATGTCCGCTGTCGCCACCTTAACCCCGGGCAGTTCATCTGCCGACCAGGCGGCTGCAAAACCATCCAGCACCTCCCGAATCCGCGCTGTCAAATCGCCGTCCTCGACCACCGGAATCTCCGCCCGCAGATTCAGTTGGCCGCCCGGCGTCAGGGCGATTTTCGCAAAGCCAGGGAGCGAGGCGTTTCGTTTGAACGCTTGCAAAAAATCAGCGGAGCCAGGCGTGCCAGCGCCAAAGTCCGACTCCAGGATCAGCCACTGGCCGGCGGTTCGGGCGGCGATGACGCGGGCCATGCCGTTGCGGACGGGAATTTGCCAGTGCGAACTGCCGGCGGTGCGGAACTGCGGGGCCGCTGCCGCCAGCGCGGCGGAAACCAATTCCGTGCGTTCAGTGGTTTGCGTCGTGGTCACGTGGCGCCCCTTCCTTTTGCCGGGGTCAGTTCAAGTTGGGCGCCGCGCCGCTTGAGCGGGCGCCGGTCAATCGGAAAACGGGTTCGCGGCTGCTGGCGCGACCACTGTGCGGCCGCATGGTGCAACCCCTCATCGCGGGTGCCGACCAGGTTCCAGGTCCACAATTCGAAAACCGTGTAGATGATGTCCACCAGCGCCGTCCCCGGCACCAGGTTCGCGCAGATAAAAGGCGGCGAAAAATTGGGGTGCCAGGGCTCAGGATGCGGTCCGAGGTAGGTGAGCACCTGCGGAATGATGACGTGGCGCAGATAGTCGTCCGGAAACCAGATGCCGACCCGGAACTTGTCGAACTCGACAATCTCGCCATGCTCGTTGCGGACCAGGCCCCGGCAGTTGTCGAAATGGCAGATGTAGCGATCCGGAAACTCCCCGTCCGGCAGGGGCGTCAAATCCAATATGTCGCTGCTCCCGGCCAGCGCCAGACCTTGTTCACGCTGCTGTTTGAGAAAGGCCTTGTAGATCGCGTCGCTCATAGTTGGCTGCGGTTTCTGGGTTTGGGTGTTTCGATTTGCGGGAGCCTCCCGGCGCCCAGTTCAAAATATTTTTTCGACGCGCCGGCATTCAAAGAAATGACATCGCCCGCGCTCAAACCGAGACTGGCGAGCGAAAGACCTGCCTCACCCGGCCCCAGGTCCGCGCGGGCGAGCGACGCCTTCATGTAAAAACCGGCCGACAACATTTCGCGGCCGCACTTGGCGCAAAAGCGCTCGCGCTGTCGCAGCCGGCTTTGGAGGCGAAACAGCCGGCGCGAAAATCCGCAGCGCGGGCAAACCAGGCGCTTCACCACGGGCATGCCGCCGAACGCCAGCGCCGTTGAGGCATCCGAATGCGCCTCCAGTTTGAGGGCAGCGCCGATGGAAAGATCGTCCGGTGCCACGCGCAGCGGGGAGATTTTCCAGGTCGCGTGATCAAAGCGGCAGCGCGGGTTTCGGCGAAACGTCGTGACATAATGCCGGTGCGTTCCCGCCTCGATGAGCACCTGCCGGCCGATCAAGGCGTCGGCGGTTTTTCCGGCCAGGATTTTCCCGCATTCGATGGCCGCGAGTGAGCCGGCGAGCGCGCCGAGGCACGCGGGCGAATTGGTCGCCGGTGTTTTTGCGGCGCCATTATCGCAGGGATGAACCGTGGCCTGATCAGCGTAGTCACGCTCGCTCCAGGCGCATTCCAAACACGGCTGGTCCGCTGCCGGCCCATAAACATTCACCCGCGCGAGCAGCTGGCTGGCTTCGACTCCGGCGTCAATCCACGGCACACCGAGCCGCCAGGCGATTTCGCCGGCCACACGGCGGCATTGCTTGGAATCCAGGCCGGCGAGGATGACATCGCCCCGCAGCCGCCCGAGCGGAATGTTTTCCAGGCGGTCCACGATGGGCACGACTTCAAGCCGCGGATTGATCCGCCGCGCCCGCCGCGCCTGAACCATGGCTTTGGCGCGGCCCACATCCGCTGCTGTGATGTCCTGGGACCAAAGGTTCTTTTCCTCGTAGCGATCAAAGTCCACGAGTGTCAGACGCTTGACGCCCGGCATCCGCGCCAGCAACTGAACCAGGTGCGAGCCAATGTTGCCCAGGCCGAAAACCACGAGGTGCCTGCCGGTGCGCATTGAGGGAACAACGCGCGCACCACGGCCGGAGAGGGGTGAGGGTTTGCTTTTCATTTCACAATTGATCCGGCGTCCAGGAATAACCGGCGTCCAGCGCGGTGGCTTGCTGGCGGCACAGTGCGCAGGTCGCATCATAGGTCCAGCAGGGGAATTTTTCCGACTGGTGATGCCACGCGTGGCAGTTCGGGCACGCGACTGACGGTTCGCCTGTTTCGAGTTTCTGCTTGCAGCGCGGGCAAAAGGCGGGCTGGGCCAGGCCGGGGAACGGAATCACGGCGGCAAGTTCTTCCGAGGAAAAAAAACAGCGGTGGGCGCCCACGGAAATTTCGTCGCGGTCGCGCAAGGCGCGGATGCCCAATGCCACCGGCTGGCCATTGATGCGCACGGTGGCCTCGCGGCCAGGTAGCAGGGCCCAGCAGGGCCGCCCGCCCACCACGGCGGCGGGCACGATGACCGCACCGCGCTTGTGGGGCAGGCCCGCGCCCGCCAGCGAATCAAACAGCAGACCGTCAGCCCCCGAACTGACGACGCAGCCATCGCCGGCGAGCGCGAGCGCCTGCCAGCTCTCCCCGGCGGCGGATCTTGTCTTCCAAAAATGTGCCATAAAAAATTCGGTTACCGTGGCGCTACTTTACAGCAACTTTTTAGGCTCCTTCCGTCACAACGTCGGTCACAGTGAATGCGCCAATGTTCATCGGTAAAAATTTAGTTGTGATTGACGCCGGTCACACTGCTCGGGCTGCGGCGGAGGGCGAAACGGACGCCGAATAGAGAATCCCGCATGACCAGCCAGCGGTTTTCGTGATGGTCACTCAGGGTGGTCCGCAGCAAATAGATCAGTTGGTTAAAGTCGTGGTTGTTGTATTGCTTCCCGGTAATCCGTTTTAGAGCGATGATGACACCCTCTTCCGTTTTCCACGCCACGAGGTGATCGGGGCTCGAACCGTCATCCATGATCAACGCATCCATTAGTGCGGCCAAACGCGCGGGAAGCAGGAATTTGTCACGCCCCTCAATCTGCATCGACACCCGGCCACTGGGCTGGGTGATCAAAGAAAGCGATGCGACGCCTGCGCGCGCTTTGTTTTGCAGGCCGGCATCCACCGTTCCGCGGCCGAGCCCGGCGACCGGCAGTGCTGGCGGAACGCGCGCGGGAGTCCAACCCAGCTTTTTCAGCAAGTCGTGAAGCAGTTGATGAATGTTGTCGATTTCTTCCTCCAGTTCAGATGCCTTCCTGGCCACGACGGCCAGCAGTTTATGGATGGTGGCAATCGCCAGCGCTTGCTCCGGCCGCAAGGGTTGGAAATCGGGGCGGTTCATAATTCCTTTGGCTGGGGGTTATTTGAATCCGGTTCAACGGAAATGGAACCCTTGGCTGTGCGGGATGCGGGCGCCTTGGTGAAATCGCGCAGGAGGCCGCGCGCGTGCCAGCGCCAGTTTCGCGGCTGGCGCACGGCGGCACAGATGTGCAACAGCACGCGTCCGGCTTTGTACTGGCACAAGCGCAACGCGAACGGCTCGGTTGCGGGGTGCGGCAACGTTTTTTCTGGGCTTGGGGATTTCATGGGCTCGGATGGGATGGCCGGCCGTAGCGGGCGCTCGACGTCCACTGGAAAAGCAACAACGCACTGCTCGAATCAATAACACGCATAGACTGCAAACTGAACAAGGGCTGGTCGTCTCAAGTTCGGGGATAAAATACACCCGCCTCCCGGCTCAAACTATTTCATGCTCTGAAAAGTCATTGCCGCTGACAGCCACCCTTCTGAGCGAAGAAATTTTCGAGGCGGAACTGTTTCCGGCAGCAGAGAGTTTTCTTCTGGAGAGTGTTTCTGCGAAAAATTATTTTCAAAAAATGGAAAGGGTAAACCCTTGCAATTTTAAGGGCCCGCTGCGAGTGGTTAGGCGCGTATGATACCCAATCACGAACTCCGGGTCACCAAGCTCATCCGGGAGCGGACGGAAGGGCCCGGCAAAATCTCGCTCCACAAGCTGATGACCGAAATCAACAAGGCCAACGAGAAGGCGGACACGCATTGCACGATCAAATTCCCGACGCTCAAGAAACTGAAAATGGCCGATCCCAAACTGGGTTTGACCCAGGAGATGCTCGTGGCCCTGGCGACCTATTTCCCTGAATTGAAACTCCAGCCTCCATTTGTGATTCCCGGGGTGTTTGAGGCCCTGGTCGGCACGCCCAGGCTCGTGTTCATGCTGGGCGCCAAGCCCCGCCCGGCCGAACGCCGCAACGACATCAGTCACTGGGACGCGCTTTCGCTCACGGAGTTGTTTGCGCGCTGCTCCCGGCTGCACTCCCCGCAGGATTGTGTCATCGATTATGTGTTTTGGCGCTCTCCGGTCAAAAAGGAGACCCTCGGCGCGGAGCCGTGGTCTCGCGTGCTCGACGACGACGAAGCCTCGGTGGTGTCCATTGGTTCTCCGATGGCCTCATTGAGCAGCGAAATCATGCTGGCACGGATGTTCAACGTGCCTCCGTTCACCCCTCCTTTTTTCAGCACCAAGGATCAGGTGCCATTCTGTTTCGTTTGGCGGCCCCAGTTCGCCGGAGTTTTTCAAAGTGCCTTTGGCTTGGGCGTCAAAAGTTTGGAAGCCTTGGATGCCAAGATGGCCACCGAGGTCAAACGCAACCGGGCTTCCGCTTTTGTCCTTGAGGGCAACATTCATAAGGTGCCCGTGAAGGGCCGCACCTGGACCATGTACGGTGTCATCGCGGCCCAGCGGCGCGCCGCCGGGAATGTCTGGCTGGTCGTTTCCGGCCTGGCCGGCCCGGCGACCTGCGCGGCGGCGAACAAGGTCAAGGACATCGTGGATGAACTGCCCTGGGCCAAGGGCCAGCCGTCGAAAGTCCTGTGGGTGCCGGTCAAGGTTGAAATCTCCGCCGGAAAAAGCAGCCCGGGCGACGGAGACATCCGCAAGATTGTGAGCGCGGATTTTGACGGCCCGGCCCGCATCTGGCCGTCCTGATGGCATACGGTCATTTTTCCAGGAACACCGGCAAACAAAAAGCCAAAGCATAAACACCCGATTGAAGCGCTGCAAAAAAAGAACAGAAAGCTCATGGTCACAAATGGCTTGGGAGAAACCTTTTTCACGTTCCAACCGCGCGGGAAATGGTCACCTGGCCTTCTTCCAAAGGCTGGTGCATGGTTGTCAGGACGCTGCGTTTGAACTTCGGGCAGTTTGTCCAGAAACAAGATGCCGTGGTGGTCCAGCAAGGCGGAGGAGATCAACTGTGAGGCTGCGTCCAAAACTGTATCATCGGCTACAAGTGAGAGGGAAAGTGAGAGGGCGGGATAGCGAGGGGATACTGCCGGATGGTGGTTTTCAACGAGGAAAACTCGAAAACATCGCTCAGGATTTTATTCGGGAGATTGTGAAACACATCGGCAAGCGCTGCTGCCTACGCCGCTTTACCGTTCCAGCCAAGCTGCCGAATATCGAGCAGTGCAAAATACAGCAGCTCGCAGAGTTTTAGCCCTTGGACCTCGCTCAGTTGCATATAGGTTTCTTTTTCTGCCGTCGATAATGCGGCGAACGAAATCCCCAGTCCACGAAATTATGTCGAAACTCCCCAGCGGCTATTTCTTGCTGTTGGCAAGGGCAGCTTTTCGGGCCTTGCAAATCAAGTCCTCAAGAGGAATTCCCAAAACGGCTGTCAGTCGGAGCAGTGTATCCGACACCAAGGAATTTCGCGAACCGGGTTTTCTCCAGTTCGTATGGGCACATAGCTCTCGTGAAAAATGGGCTTCTATATTTGATTTGAGCCCAGGCACCAAACAGACCAAACACGATAATGTGCTAGCTATTCCGGTTCGCGGGCCAATTCCGGTTCGGTCGAGATGGTTTGCCGTGGTGATATGTCCGCAGGCACGGCTTCATCCTCGTGCGTGGTCAACACGAGAAGGAATTGCAGCGGTCTGCCGACGCGCCGCCACGCCAAAACCACGCCTATTCACCGACCGTCTTGAGCGCCTGATCACAAATGTCCCCCGAAAGATACATGCCGGCTTCCCTGTCCAAGCGTTGGAGCAAATTCCGCGCGGAAGGAATGAGCGCCTTGCGTTTGGCCAAGAGCACGACGCCCAGCAAGCCGATGACGGCGACGCCTTTCTGCACGGCAAGTTTCCGGCCCTTGCGTTCGTCAATGAGCAGCCGGTCGGCGTGGAGTTCCTGCGCCAGTTCAATGGCCTCGGCTTCGCCCGCATCCACGGTTTGCGAATATTCGCCGACTTGCGCCAGGTTTTGCACGGTGGCGACCCGCAACCAATCCGGCAGGCGGGCATGGTTGCGGAGCAGTTCAATTCGCACCGCTCCGGGAATGATGACTTCGGTGAACAGTTTTGGGAGAAGATCTTCCTCGCCCACGGTCAAGAGTGCCGTGAGCGGAGAGGTATCCGAAACGACGATCATCGGGCGGCGAGAGCGTCAACGGCCTGCAAATCAGCGGCGAGTTCCTCGCGGCCGTAGTGGATGGGAATCCGGCGCTGGCCGAGTTCGCGCAGAAAATCCGCCTGCGAAAGACCAGCGACCTCGGCAGCCTGACCCAGCGTGGATTCCTCCGACACAAACAAGCCAATGGCCAGATGCAGCGCCGTGGATTGTGGCGAGAGGCGCGCTTCAAGGTTTTCAGGCAGAGTTAGCAACATGCCGTTACGTTGCCCCAGATGCAGGCGGATTTCAAGCGGTGATTGCCATCCCAAGATTTTCCCAGACGAATGTCCGTGCAAATAATGACTGAATTGCCAAACCAAACAAAATTATGAAAATCAAAACCATCATTCCCCAGTTCACCGCCCGTCTGGCGGTCTTGAGCCTGTTCATCGCCACCGTCACGTTTGCCGCCGGCAACGCGCGGCTCATCACCGGCACGCTCACCTGGACCATCACGCCCGCAAGCGGTGCGCCCGTCACCGTCGCAAAACCTCGAAAAGCTTGATCTGCCCAAAGATCGGGCGGTGAAGATTTGGGTGGTGGACGAAGCTCGGTTTGGCCTGCACACCCAGAGCCGTCGGTGTTGGGCCTCGCGCGGTCAGC
>Ga0075030_100000250_pt1 | contig 44923 bp, 66 predicted proteins | sample LitLauG_LLR_2012_FD_71393 | JGI IMG/M metagenome (GOLD analysis project Ga0075030, IMG submission 71393) | Freshwater sediment microbial communities from Pennsylvania, USA - Little Laurel Run_MetaG_LLR_2012 | ecosystem: Environmental > Aquatic > Freshwater > Creek > Sediment | place: USA... | reverse complement strand
TGTCTTTCTTCGTCTTCGTTGTGTCTTTCTTCGTCTTCGTTGTGTCTTTCATCGTGTTCCCCTTATTTAGAATGCGCCGCATGTATTCTGCCCTGCCCTACATGCTAGCGTCTTATTTCTATGTGCCACAGTATGCCCGAGCGCTAAAAACAATGCAAGAGAAAAAAAGTACTAGTACTCAGATTTTTCAGTACTAGTACTACTAGTACTTTTCATGCCCAGTACTAGTACTAGCCCATGGATTCTGTTACATTCGAAATTTTGGTGAAATTCATGAAAACTTGATCAGATTTACCATATCAGCGCACTTTTACTTGATCATATTGGGGTAAAGGGACAATTGAAGGGACCGAAATTCGATTTCATCCAATCATTCGTTTTGGATTGGGTATCTACAGAGTGAGGCATAGGGATGAACCGCTAGGAGAATCCCCATTCTAAAGCACTTACAGCTACGTGTAGAATACCCTGTTTTCTTGAAATAGGAGAACTAGCTAGCTAAATGACTTACAGCTACGTTTAGGATACCCTAGCTTCCGTATATGCTAGCTTTATCTAGCTTAGCCTGTAGCGTTTATTGCCCTGGATAGTTACGCATTCGTTTTCCATTGCATTTATCCCTCCATCACAGATGTTTCCTCCGCCTTAATCAGCAGTTCCCTAATTCTCGCTTTCCTCTGCTCTGGAGATAGCCTACTAATCTGTTCCACCTTCGCATCTATCTGCTGTAGTGGCTTTCCTCCTACCCTTTCCGCTAGCAGTTGTGCGATGCCACGCTTTCCTACTAGTGCTTGGTAAATGAGTTTTCTTGCTAGTACCTTTGCTGCGGTATCCTTGCGTGGACGGCCATGCTTCTTCTTCCTATCCGTGATATCGAAATCTGGAATGAGCTCTTGCAAGCAATCTTCTATGGCATCGTCTAGTACTGACTTCTTTGGTCTTCCTGTTGGATTGCCCGATTGTCCTGGTTGCCAGGGCTTTGCCCCTTCTGGAATTACGCCCTTCTTAAAGTAGCCATGCTCTGCCCTTACTATGGACGTACTGTTACCAGAAGCTTTTTTGGCTAGCTTATCCTTCTTGGATTTTGCTTCAATCTGATGCGATTTGATCTTATCATCTAGCTTGCTGATAACCTTATCAACTTTCTTTTCAATGTGAGCTAGTTTCTTGTTCTTCATAACCAACCAGTGCTAGGGTCCCAGAGTTTGCCGCTAGTTACGTCATATACCTTCTCTGGTTTTACTCGTCTCTTATACCGCAAAAAGAAAGATTTCCATACAGTCACTTTTATTCCGTAAGAGCGGTACTGCTCGGATATACTGTCTTGCTCCCAACCAAGCAGTCCCCAAAATAGCCAGACGCCAAAGCGCAGAGTTTGGCATTGCTGCTCTCCAACGGGAGAAGACCAAATCCCTCCGACAATCAAATTTGGCTGTACTATAAGTTTTAGATTTTTCATATTGCACTTGGCTTCCTTATTTGACTTGTGCGCGGAACGGAATACTTCCGTTTCGGTTGTGGCGTAGGAAAGACGTGATCTACCATTTCCCTGCGCCAAATCGTTTCTAGGAACATGCGAATGGAAGTCAGTTCCCTGGCGATATGCTCTAGAGCTAGCGTGCGGCGTTCCTTCGGATGTAGTTTAGGAAAGCTCATTTCTTTGCCTCACAAATACGGCATGGTTTGTGCTGCTTGTGTTCGTCGCAGACAGCGCTCATCTTTGGATAGTAGCGTTCCCGCAGTTCTTCACGGGTGACTTGCTCTACGGTGCCGTCCGTGCGCTTGAGGTCATACTTCTTCGTGGTTTCGTTGTAGAGGATGGAAGCAATCTCTGGGTGGTCCTGCTTAAAGACGCTCATCCTAGCTTCCCTAATGCGTTGACAATCTTCTCGGTACCATCTGCGAAGGATTCAAGTTGATTGCCGGCAGTTTCTACTACCTGCTCTATGCTAGATTGGGGAGGAAACTTCTTGTCGCGTTCCTCTTTGGTTAGAAAGGAGTACCGTATTGCATCGTCATCAAGTGGGGCAGAGAAGCGTTGTGGCTTGCGAATACGAAGTGTGCTGCCTACTCCGGCTGCATCGGAATCACGACGCGTGTGACCCATGAACTTCAGATTGTGTTCTAACGTGGACAGTGCCTCTTTGGTTGTCATCTCGGAAGTAAAGAATAGATTGCCCGTACCGTGCGAAAGCATCTGGACAACGGCTTGGTCTATAGCTGTCCCAAGCTCAGACATAGCGGGCTTCATGTACTGTTCCGAAAAGTCAGAAATCTTTACGGCAAATTCTGGCTTTATATTAGCGAAGCCAGCGAGTACATCCGTTAGCGCTACAGGCTTCGCTACTTCTGTTGGAAACGAAAAGACTCGAAATGGAAACTCTCGTACTGCGGTTGCTGCTGCGACTCCCCCGATAAGAGTCTTGAGAAATCCCCGTCTATCCATACTCAGTGCCTCCCTGTAATAAGTTGGATTGCTGAGTCTGCCCAATCCTTGCCCTTGTCTGTCTGTGCGTAGAATGCAAGCTCTGTTCCCACACGCAAGCTTAATGCCGGTCCATGTATGTTCCTGATAATCTCAATAAGGTTTACTCGCTTCCACTTTGCATGGCCTGTCTTGCATAACTGCTCTGCATCGTCCCAGTCTATCTCTTCAATGCCGAAGGTAGAGTTGATGCAGAAACACTTACTGGTTTGCTTTGCCTGCTTGCGTGTCAAGGCGTGCTTTCTTTTTGACACCTATGCCTCCCTGCTGCTGCCCGGTGTTTTACCAGCTGGGCTGCTGGGATTGGAAAACTCCCTAAATCTAGCCCGAACGAGTCAAACTTCGATTAAATTGTAGGTGATTTTTGTGAATAGAGGAGTGCCACACTGGTTTTGTTATGTGACACGTTTGCATGTGTCTATAGGTAACAGAGAACCTAGCCCAACGCAAGAACTATTTTTAGCCAGCTAGAAACAGGCTAGATTGTAGGTGTTTCGCATTAGTAAAGTATTTTTACAATTCCGATGCAAACGGAGTCTTATATACCTAGAGGAGATTATGCAGGAGCACCTGATTGAACACCGAGTCTTTAGACGGTTCCCGCGCGTGCATGACAAGGCAATCCTAAAACGAATCCTGTATGTGACGAAGTTGAGAGCAAAGTATCCTCTACCGGCCCACGACCCGCGAACAGGATATTCGAATCCCGGCTTGTACGTGTTAGATTGGTTGATAGGATTGCCGAAAGAGAAACTAAAATTCTACGCTGGCAGATACGGGCTAGATAACGATTGCGGCACATTCAAGTTGATAAAGCGAATCTATCTCTTCTGGAGGACTAGAAAGCTGCAATTGGAAACATTCACTCCTCCGCCGAAACCGCAACTGCATTATGTACGGTTAGGATTTCATCTAGGACGGGATAAGCGGCCTAGATTCCCACGGGTAGCACAGGGCACTAGATTCCCGCGACTACGATTAGGAGACACATTGTGGACAAAACCAAAGCCAATACGAAAAAAGCGAAAGTCCCGAAAGTAAAACTGAAAGAGTTTCTACTTGTTGATAAATGCACAGGCTGTGAGGAACGGAAGTATGTGCGACTCCGATTAGTCTCCAGTGCTGCAAAATGCTTAACGCTATCTCCACACACAGAGGATAGGCCGCACATCTCTAGAGGAACTAGCGAATCTTGGGGAAGATGCGGAACCTTCGAGCCGTATGAAATCTACGAACTTAAAAAGAGACGAGTATGATTGATCTAGTTGTCTATTCTAGCCGTACATTCTTTTCGGGACCGAAGCGAGAGTTGAAAATTATGTTTCGCGCCTTGCGATTGAAAGACAAGAACAGCTATTGGAAAGCAAGATGGATTATGAGAAAGGTGGGGTACTTTCACACGTATGACAAAGAAGAACAGCAGAACAAAATCGAAAAGCTTGAAGCAAAACTCAAGTACATCCGATTCTACGACCTACGAAGTCACTCTTTCCCTTCCGGCTTCCTGGGGCGTGTTCGACATAGACTGGAGCGAGCAGGGATTAACTGTGCGATTGAAGACCACAGAAAATCCCTTGGGCATCTTAACCGAGTTAAAGGACAACTCATCCTGGAGGGAATTGAAGCACGCCCCGAGCAGCTTAAAGCCGTCAACGCCGTCCTTAAACGCAAGCGAGGAATCCTCCACTACGCAACCAACGCAGGAAAAACAGAGATTGCAGTTGCAATCACGTCGGTGCTTGCTAACCAACGAGCAGCTAGAAGCAAAACTAAAGAAGTGGGAAGACGAGATAATGGGTCTCTAAGATGCCTGTATCTAGTGCATCGTGTAGGACTCGCAGTACAAGCAAAGGAACGCTTCAAGAAGCACGGCATTAAGACTTCGATACTTGGAGGTGGATTTAAAGCAATCCCTAAGCACGGAGTCTTAATCGCTACAGTGCAGACTGCGGCAAAGGTTCTGCACTATAACGATGACTTTCAGACGTTCCTAGAAAAATGTGACATCGTATTCGTCGATGAGTTGCATGTAAACAAAGCAGACCAAGCTTCGTCTATTATGGACCGTTGCGAAGCCCCGATACGGATTGGATTGTCAGGAACGATAGATAAGCGGTCGAAAGTGAAGTACATGCATTACTTAGGGATGTGCGGTCCAATTCTAGCGGAGGTCAGGAACAAGCAACTTGTTGACTTGGGACGAAGTGCGAAACCGTATATCCGATTCCGCACAATCTATGGGCCGACTGTTACGGGCAACTATCTGGAAGCATACCGAGATGGGATTGTTCGTCATGCACGACGGAATCGAATGGTTGTGCGTGAAGCTCTACGATACGTGGAAGACAATAAAAGAGTGCTCATTACTGTAGCGCGGAGAAAGCATGGGTGGATACTGCTTAACCGGCTACGGGAAGAAGTGGACTTTCCTGTTCAGTTTATTCAGGGCAGCGATGCTTTGTGGGTGAGAGACAAAGCGGTACGCAAGTTTGTTTCGAGGAAAGCACCTATTCTGATTGTAAGTCCTATCGGCGATGTGGGTTGGGATTTACCCGAAATAGATGCTGCGGTATTCGCGGGGGGAGGAAAGGGCTGGGAATTGATTCTTCAACGTCTCGGAAGAACGCTTCGCAGAAAGAAAGGAGTCAATGAAGTGTTTATTACAGACTTCTTAGATTATCACAATCAGAAATACCTAGCAAAGCATTCCAGAAGGCGTTTACGCACCTATCGTGACGAGGGAATTGGAGAAATTACCATCCTAGACAAGAAACCGGGGGTCTAGGTTCCGAAAAACGCTTCTTAAAACCATGTTTAAACCCAGTTTCTAGCCCCGTAGAGCGATTTAAATTTTGTCCTAGTAGGGGTATAGCTTAGAGAAGGGAAACAGCCTCCTGAAAGGAGCCAGCATGATGGTGTTCTGTAAAAACCGCAGGATTCCTTTCGCGGTACAGTTGAAAGACATAACTTGGGTGGAAAATACTACGCACAGTATGGAAATGCAGTTTAAATGCCCTATTTGTGGTCAACAGACAAGAATCAAGCAAACAGAAGACGCCGAACCCGGATTCCAAGAACAAAAGGAGATTTATGCCTAGGTCAGCTAATTTGGAGTTCAAAACATATAAGCCCCTTGCTGTTTGGAGACAGAAAGCAGTGGAGGCCGCAGAACGTGAAGCAATTAGAGAATTCCAAAAGTGGAAAGCAGAACAGACAAAAGACTTACAGGAGTATGTGCGGCGAAAACGTGCAACTCAATGGGCATCCTGCCCGAGAGCAAAAATCGTGTTTAGGACACTCATGATGCAGATAGACGCCGTAACCGCTACCTATATGGCATTCTCCCTACAGACTAAATCTGCGGCGCGTGTGAAACACTACAATATAAGTTGGGGAAAAATACCCGAACTGAAGGCTCCACTTGTCTATTTGAAAGGCTAGGGCACCGACGGTCCTATTAGAGAGCCGGGGCACCGACGACCCGATATAGATATATATATTATCTATAGTACATGAATATAGATTAAAGGTTTTATTAGACTACTATCCTATACGAGCGTAGCGAGTATAGATAGTAGTCTCCGCCGATGCTACCATGATGCGATTCCAAAACCGGGAATCGCAGGGGCTTCGCCCCTACCAAAACCTTTAGGGGGTTGTCTGTGAGAAAAGGAATTGCGGAAGTCGTATTGCGGAATACTTACAACCGTCTCTGGAGACGGAGAAATCCGCAGTTCATGAATTACGATGTTTTTAATGTCAACCGTCTTGCAGCAAAAACTAAATTCAAGATTCTAGCGGAGAAACTAATCCGGGAGAGGATTGATCCCAAGTTCTATCTGCTAGTTCTTTCCAACTACGGGAAGTGGGACAAGAGCAACAGTCTTCCTCCACCTGCTTTCCTAGCAAGTGATAAAGCCATAGAAGTATTTAGGTGGCTGTCCGAGAAAGAGCAAAAGAAGTACTTCAACAAGACACAGTTGAAATACGGACTAGAGCAGGGATTAGAAATCTCCCGGAAAGAAGTGTTGGGTAGATTACGTGCGGATGCAAAAGCAGTCAGTGAGATAGAAGTAGTGAATCGAATTAGGAAAAAAGACCGTCCTGCTTTCTTTACAGGAATCTGGGGCACTGTCTCCCCTTGGTATGTTGCACTTCATTCCGACTTTATTGGATCAGAGTTCTTTGACAGGCTTACACCACAGGAACGAAGTGAAGTCCATAAATGCAAAGCCTACTTCAGGACGCACTTGAGAACTAGGAAGCGAGCATTCGAGATTATTCGTGAAGAGCAGGAAAACGCTAAAGCGCAGTTGGCAAGGGAAGCACGCAAGGAAGCGAGGCTACAGAGATTGATATTCAAACTAGGAACAGGGAGAGCGGTATGAGCATACTATCTGCACAGACGCTGTTTGACCTACAGCCTATACACCCATTTCGGGATAAGTACAAGTTCAACGGGCTATCCGGGGGATTGTCCGCAACTACTTATGATGTAGCCGTAGCAGAGACATTCTGGATGTGGCCGGGAAGATTTAAGCTAGCCTCTACGATGGAGAGCTTCGAAATGCCGAACTATGTTTGTGCAACTGTTCACGACAAATCTACCTGGGCAAGGAGAGGGCTGTTTGTGCAGAACACTTTCATTGACCCTGGATGGAAAGGATTCTTAACCTTGGAGCTAACGATGCATGGACTGAAACCTATTAGAATCGAAGCGGGTACACCGATTGCACAGATTCTGTTTCACTTTCTTGATGAACCTACCAGCAATCCTTACGATGGGAAGTATCAACACCAAGAAGCTGGTCCAGTTAAGCCGAGGGAAAGTTGAGCCAATTCTCCTATCCCGAATCCTTTCAGCGCAGATTGCTTGCTGCGATGATTCGGCACCCTAGAAAGCTACAGGACTTAATTGAGCCGGAGTATTTTGCATCTCCTGTGAACACGGAGCTAGCGCAGATAGCGAAGGATGTACGTGCTCATCCCGAGACGAAGTACGCTGTCTTGTCGAAGCCTACTTTATTGGCTATGGTAAAGGCACGGCTATCAGAGAAACGAAGCTCTCTTTGGCCGATGTACCGGAGAGCGATTCGGAAGATATACAAACAGAAGTTCAATGACTTGCCTGTGCTAGTGAAAGAGGCGCTTGCTTTCTCTAAACATGAGCAGTACCGGCAAGCGTTGGTACTAGCGGAACAGGACGTAAGCAAACGCAAGTATGATTCTGCCTATCAGCGCATCCGTTCGTTGAACAAGGTAGAGCAGAGCGACTTAGGAATACGCTACTGGGATGATTATAAGAACAAGAACAGGTGGGCGGAGGACAGGAGTGGAATCGTCCCTACACGGTTCAAGCTGCTAGATAAAGCAATGGGAGGTGGAGTCGGAGCCGGAGAGATAGCGATTGTGGAAGGTTCGGCGAAAGCGGGTAAGACTACATTCCTTGCGGAAGTAGCTGTAGGAGGAATGTGGAATCAAAAGAACGTAGCCATAGCTACCGGAGAGTTGAGCGCTTTTAAGTACCGCAAGCGCATAGACGCGAGATTGACGAACATAGACTACACGAATCTGTTTCAGCAGAGAAAGATGCCAGTAGGAACGCGCAAGAAGATGGTAGCGGCACATCGCCTCTATCGTGGAGACATTATGATTAAAGCGTTTCCTGCGGGTAAGGCACGGATACGGGACATAGAGGGGTGGCTAGACAGACTGGAGGATACAGGATTCCATGTTGATTTGCTCATTGTAGATTACCTAGCCCTGTTTTTGCCCAACGAGCGGTATGAGGAGCGTAGACTGAACCTAGGACAGGCTACCGTAGAGTTGAGAGGACTAGCCTTTGAGAAACATATTCCCTGTTGGACAGCGGCACAGGTAAACAGGATTGGATTAAACAAGGCAATGCTCGGTCCTTCCGACCTAGCCGAAGATATATCCCAATTCTTCACTCTAGACTTTCTTATCGCGCTGTGTCAGACAACAAAAGAGCGTGGAACGAAAGAAGACCGGGAAGCTGGAAAAGAAGAAGTGGGAAGAGTTATCCTAGCGGCATCGCGGGATACAGCGGGGGGAGCAATTATCAAAGTACAATTTATTCGCAACAAGTTTCAGATTCGAGAGAAGGGATACTGGACGGGGGATATTGTCGAATGAGAGAAACCGACGTGCGTGATTACTTCGAGCAGACTTGGGACACAGGCGAGGGATTCCGCGCGATGTGTCCCCGCTGTGGAGACGATAAAGGCAAGTTCTACTTCAATGAGGAGAAAGGCGTAGGCTGCTGCTTCCACGCAGGATGCCCTTGGAACGCAAACCAAGGTGGTGTAGGTCTGTTCCGACTCCGCGCCTACATGCGCCGGGAAGGAATCAAGTTTACCCGTCCCTCTATCCACATAGAGCGCCCCAAAGATGATGCAGTAGTATTGCCGGAGGGTTATCAGTTACTCGATGAGATTCCTAATCCGCTGCGGCAGACCCTCTACGCATACTTGCAGTCTGAACGCGGTCTCATGCGGCAAACGATACAGATGATGAAAGTAGGCTACTGCACGACCGGCAAGTTCTGGGGCTATTTTATCTTTCCTGTGTTTGACCTAGAAGGAAACGTAATCTATTGGCAAGGTAGGCGGTTTAAGAACCGGGCGCTTAAGTTCTGGAATCCTGCGGCGTCGAACAAGAAAGAGATTTGCTATCAAATCGGAGGAACGGTACTGACTCGAAGAATTATCATTGTAGAGTCTATTATGAATGCACTAACTCTTGTGGGTTCTGGTATTCCTAGCCGCTGGGCTGTGATAGCATTGCTCGGTAAGACGATGAGCGAGCAGCAGCGTGAGCGCGTGCTTGCTTACGAGCGGCATCTCCGGGAAGTTGTGATTGCACTAGACCCTGACACAAGAAGTCGCGGAGAGGACATTGACATCGCGCAATCACTTTCTGGATACGGATTCGTAGTCAGGATAGCGGAGTTCCCAAAAGGCGAAGATGTCAATTCCGTGGGACGCTTGGAAGCATGGTCCCTTATCGAGAGCGCCACTTTGTATCGGCCTGCCCAACAGACCCGAATGAGAGTGAAGGCTAACGTGCCTGGTGCTTTTGAGTGGGTAAAATCTCTGTAGGCAAAGTGTTTTCGCTTAATTCCGTATCCTTTATTATTGCGCCGAACGGACACCGAGTACTAGTACTACTAGTACTAGTCGCCTGTGTTTATGCGGACAGTTTTGCTATTGCAATCGGAAACCGTAGGGTATAGGCTAGGCGTCCTAAGGTTAGGGTAGCGCGAGACGCTATTCTTTGCTCTTTTAAAACTAAGACTATTCCGAGACAGTGCGAAGACGCGCGGACTGTACTCCCGTGTTTTAACACGTCGTGCCAGTAGTATCGGCTGCCCCGCCATCTGCTCAGATGGAGCAGAAAGGGGTGATGACGTAACTGGGTAGCGGGAGAGGCAAGTCAGAGCATCAAAGTTGCCACCGACATGGCATCGGACGACAGTTGGAATAGCCGCAATAGTGACGCATCGAATCCCGTTCAACTTCCTCACAGTTAATGAACGTCGAGCTAGCAGCTTATATCCCCGTGCCAGCAGACTCCAAAAGAGGCTGCCTTGACGGTTGGGGATTCTGAGGGGCTGACACCCTTCAAACTAAAATGCCGCGCTGAAAAGCATCAGGCATGGATAGATGTTAGGTGCGTCGCAACCGTCGAATAGCATCGGCGGAGTTTTTCAACTGTCCGTCTCCTGGCTAGAGACTAGCGTGGAGGCCTGACAGAGGGGTTTCTCGATTCATCCCGTCAATAGGAATCGAACGCAGTACCAACCTGCGGTGGCAGTTAACAATCCACGGTGGCAGTTAACCAACAGACAAAGTTTGCTGTACAAGCCCGGATGATAGAGCAATCCGCGACCAGGACTGTTAGTGCAAGCGCCGTTTACTAGGGACACCCGGCGAGCAGGGATGATAGACCACGGGGTGGCAGTCATCCTGAATGCCTGACAGAGACCGCATGAGTTTCTAGGAACATTGCGGATTGCTCCTTCCGGTTATCTTGTGGCGATTCGGACAGCCAGTGCCTTCCCCAAACAAGGCGAGAGTAGCGTTGCTACCCTAACCTAGTTGTGACCTACCTCTCACGGCTGGCTGTCCAAACCGCTGCAAGCTGAGCGGAAATGCAAATCAAAGGAGATAAATGAAATGCAGCTAGTTGAGTACATAAAAGACACGCAAGAAAAGGGAATGTATTGGGTAATAGTACACCCAGACAGGCGAGACGGCAGAAAGTGGGCATATTGCTTCTCACGTTGCCGAAAGCCGCTTTCACGGGAGCAAAGAGTTAAGCTGTACTTAGTTGTACGCGATGACTTGAAGGATTTCAGAATTACTCCGACTGTCATAAAGCGGCTACGAAAAACGGGGAGCATTGATTAGCATGGCGATGCGAAAGAGTATTCGCCAAGAGCTACGCAAGAGCAGGGAACTCTTGCGATTCATGCTCACCCACCGATTCCTTCCAACTGAGTACATCGGTATAATGCCCTTGAATGGATTACCGATGCCTGGCAAAGGCATGAAGTGTTGTTTCTTCTGCCACAAGCCTCTGCTCACACCTGAGCAACTCAAGTCCTACGCGAAAGACGGCGACGGGCAGGGGAGTCCGCTAGCCATATCGCGCACAATCACGATACACCACAAAGACGGCAACCACGAGAACGACAAGGATTCCAACAAGGCTTTAGCGCACAGTAATTGTCACCGTAGTTATCACATGACCGAGCGGCACAGGGCAGGAGCATTCCGAAAATCAAAAAGGAGAATAACGAAATGAGAACTGACGAGTACGGGGATGTCATTCTGCCGAAGCGCATTACCACGAAGTGGGTAGCCACGCATTCCGCAGAGGAACTGTACGAAGCGTGGAATCAGTCTCGCTATCCTTTCGACATAGCGCGAGGCTGTTACGATTGTCTTACCCAACACTTTAATGCGTGCAAAGAGCACGCCGCTCTACAAGAAGAGATTCGAAAGATTATGCCAAAGGAATTTGAATTTCGAGATTCCACAAGTAAGTTTGCAGCGAATTATTCCGGCATGGACAAGTCGGAGTTCATTCCTTGGCTACATAGCCACTTCCAAGAACTGCTCGCCTTGCGGCGAAAGTATCGCAAAGCCTACGGAGTCCCTCCTCTGAAGGGCAGCGCGTCGAGAGAGGAGCTAGCATGACAGTACACCAAGCAGGGATTCTGATGCTCGTCGGTGGAACGCTGATGCTAGTAGGCGCTTACTTCGACTGGTACTTCCACGAGCGCAAAACGGAAGGACCAAGCAGTATGCCCGAAGCAATGCCACCCTACGCGAAGTTCAGCGAACAGGAGTTGAGAGAGCTATCGCAAGAAGCGGGGCGCACTCTCGACGAAACCCAGGCCATGGAGTATCTGAAGCGCAGAACGATTTCAGGAGCAGTACAGAACTACCAAAAGGAGAAAGCATGAGCACAGAGACTTACTTCACAACACCGGGAGCAACCTGGAGGCAGGGAGACTTGCTCTTTCGCCGTATCGAAGACTTGCCGCTAGAGAATCTAACTGAACGAGAGAATGGTCACATTCTCGAAGGGGAAGCAACTGGTCACATCCACCGCTTGAAGGATACCGTCGTCGCAAAGGTTCTCGAAACCTTCGCGGGATTGCGTATGTTCATTCGGGCGGAGAAGCCAGCGGAGATTATCCACGAAGACCACGACACGATTACTCTTCCGCCAGGCAATTACGAAGTTATAAGGCAGCGTGAATACACACCAGAGGCAATTCGTCAAATCGCAGACTGAAAGGAAAAACCAGAATGGCAAAACCAAAGAAGCATCTCAAGAAGTTTGTTTGTCTAGAAGATAACAAGGGGTTCGATACATCGGCAGAGTTCAGCGACCACATACACTCTGTCGAGTGTACAAACCCGGTTCCCTGGCAACCATCTGCCGATTGGATGGCTATGCATCCTGATTTCGTAGTAGGCTTTCCAAGGGAATAGGTCGTCAAATCGTAGACTGAGGGAGAGATTATGGATTGTTCGAATATAATGCCAGGAGATAGGGTTCTAGTGTTTGACCCTCAGCTTTTCCGGGATGATGTAACTACTCCGCTTTCCTACACGATGCGTCCCGCAGTAGTTCTCCGCAGATACGGGCGCAGAGCCGAGCACTATCCAATAAGTGATATGACTCTCGGTCCCTACCCCGATTTGGTAGATGTAATTTTCTTACATAGAGGGCTGTCCCGAAGTCACTTTACCGACAGCGTTCGATATGAAAGACCCTAAGAAAATTACTCTTCGTGACATTTTCTACGAGACGGAGAATGTCACGGAACGCCGTCGTCTCATCGAGCTAGTCGGGTGGGAACGTCTTTTACAGTTGTCGGGTGATGCCGCTAGAGTAATCCAGCGCACCCGGCAGGGCACGCTGTACGAGATATTCCTACCCGATGACCCCGACTGCTTTATGAAGGTGGTAAAAGTAACCTGTCCATCGACGGGAAACATTTACCACCTTCGCGTCCCTCCCACAACGTTGACCGTAGCGGAAGCAGTCAGTTGGACATTCGGGCTGGACCCCGAAAATTACAAGCCGATAAAGGAGACTTAATTATGAAACTCTTTACGTGCAGGAAAGACGGTGTAGTATCAGAGTTGACAGAATGTCCCGTGTGCAGCGGAAAGATGATTCCTTTCGAGAAGAAACTGGCAAAGAAAGCGAAGCGATTCCCGCGCATAGAGACGCCGGAACGCAAGGCGCAAAAAGAGGAGCAGAAGCGAGTCTCCCAAATCATCGAGAACACTTGCGAAACCTTCCAATGTCCGGGGGATATCATTGGGGTAAGGCAAGGCCCGTGCATTACCGAATACAAGTTCAGACCAATGCGGCATACTCGCGTGAAGAACATTACTTCCGGGTCCATGCGGGAAGACTTAGCCGTAGTCATTCCGGCAGAGAACGTATCCGTGGCAAGAGCACTCGGGGAAAAGGCAATCAACATCTGCGTGCCCAACTCCGTGCGGCAAGACATAGACTTTGAGTCTACGCTTGCGAACGTGCTAGAGCACCGCTACGACATGGAACTCCCGATTAACCTGGGAGTCACATCCGTAGGCGACCCCGTTGTCATCGACTTGACAAAGGCGGGGCCGCATATGCTGATAGCAGGTTCTACGGGTAGTGGAAAGTCTGTAGCAATCAACGCTATCCTGACTTCCCTGCTCTGCATCCGCTCTCCCAAGGAGCTAGAACTACTGCTCATCGACCCGAAACAGGTAGAGCTAATGCCCTATGCCGGATTGCCGCACGTCCGCAGACCACCCGAGTCCAGCATTATGGGCTCGCTTGCCTTAATGGATACGGTAATCCAGGAGATGCGGCGTCGCATGGCTTTCCTCGCAATGATGCGAGTAAAGAACCTAAAGGAACTCAACGAGAAGCTAAAGACGATGGGAGAGCAAACGCATCCCTATTGGTTGCTCGTAATCGACGAAATGGCCGAACTTGCTATTACGGAAAAGAAGCTATTCACGGAGAGAATGGCTTCCATTTCCTCGATGGCGAGAGCAGCAGGCATACACATCATTGCTGCGACACAGCGCCCGTCTGTCGATGTGTTGAGCGGCAAGATTAAGGTGAACTTCCTAACTCGCCTTGGATTGAAGGTTCCTTCGGTAGGAGACTCGCGCACGGTATTCGGGCGAAGTGGTGCGGAGCAACTCCTGGGCAAGGGGGATTCCTTCTTGATGTCGGGTTCGACACAGGGATTATTGCGCTGCCACCTTCCGTTCTGCACGGAGAATCACATCCGGGCTATGCTGCGCCTGTCTTCCGACTTAGGGCATGTGAACAACGTCCCCGCAGACGGCATGAAAGACGGGAAGTTTCCGGTCGTGAAAGAGGAAAAGCCGGTTGAGACACTTCCGCCGCAGCAGAAGGCTCAGACGGATGCAGAGGAACAGGCAAAGGAAGGTCAGCCGGGGTATCTGCTCAACACTTTCCTGCGGGAGAAAGGAACCACGCTCGAAGCTGTCCGTAAACTCTCGCGGGAAGAGCAGCTAGTCATGAACGAAGACTTTAAAGCTTGGCAGCATCGCCGTCGTGAACAGCGGAGGACTGTATGATAACCTGCGACTGTCCAGTTTCTACGGGGATTGACGGAGAGCTAACCTGCGGAACGGGGAGACTCGATGATTTCGGATTTTGGGAGTTTCCCTGCCCTCACCACAGAAAAGAAGACCCAAACTGTCGATGTGCTCAGTGCAAATGTGACTTACTCGAAGCGCAACGTCGCCGTTCGCAGAGGAGAGCATAGATGAGGCCGCTTGTTGTGGCGGTTCTCGACACGATGTGGGGAGAGAGGCAAGGCTCTGCTCCCCGCTTCTTCCGTATCAACCCTGAGAACACTTCCGGTCGCCGTCTCTACCGTCTAGTGGGGGAGGATGTGCGGCTTATCGTTACCAACGTATGCCGGGAGCTAGTAGACCACTCTAATAAGCATGGCAAGCCAGATGCGGGTTGGCTTTACCAGAACATCCGGCACATTACTGCACCCCGCTTTAACACACAGCTCATTCTAGTCTGCGGCCAGATAGCGCAGAGTGTATTTAACTCCATTCTTTGCCGCTTTGAGGATGAATGGATACTTCGAACTAACTTACTCTGCTTGCCGCACCCGGCAGCTAGAATCTGGACAGAGAAGACTATTCAGAAGCAGCAGAAGCGAATCCGCGAGGCACTCGATGGAGAAACCGTACAAGTTCCCGAATCATCCTCCCGCGAAGTCTAGCACCAGCGTAATGTCCAAGGCCGCTGCCTGTCAGAAGTGCGGCTGTCTCGTAGAGCGGTCCCGTAGGCGGGGCTGTAACTGCGTATGTCACAAATCTCATATCAAATAAAGGAGAATAGCCATGCCTTGCACAATAACGGGTAGTCTTGAAGGTGATGCTGCTCTCTTTGCAAAAGAGAGTTTGGATAAGTGCCGGATACGTGCCCAGAAACTGAACCGCTTGCTGTGTATGCTCTGCCGAGACGTGGAGAATCGTGCAGAGCATCCACTCCCATCGCAGGTAGCTAAGTGGTGGAAACGCCACAAGGAAATTGACCTCCGACGAGACTTGAAGAAGCGTGTGGAGGGATTAGAGCGCAAGGCTAGACGCGACGCGACACCCGATAATGTCCCGTATTGCGGAGAATAGCCTAGAAACCTACACTTAGGCGCAGTCATTCCAGACTTCCCGGAGGTGCACACGTGAGCGAAACACCGCAAGGCTGGCATCGGCATCCGAACGGCGGAGGATTAGTCCAAGACACCGCCAAAGTCGAAGCAACGGTATTTGTCGAGAAGGACGCGGGGGTCTACGGCAACGCGCGGGTCTACGGCAACGTGGGGGTCTACGGCAACGCACAGGTCTACGGCAACGCACAGGTCTGCGGCGATGCGCAGGTCTGGGGCAACGCGCGGGTCTACGGCAACGCGCGGGTCTACGGCAACGCACAGGTCTACGGCAACGCACAGGTCTACGGCAACGCACAGGTCTGCGGCACCGTGCAGGTCTGCGACAACGCGTGGGTCTACGGCAACGCGGGGGTCTACGGCAACGCGTGGGTCTACGGCGACGCGGGGGTCTACGGCAACGCGTGGGTCTACGGCGACGTGCAGGTCTACGGCAACGCACAGGTCTACGGCAACGCGCAGGTCTACGGCGACGCGTGGGTCTATGGCAACGCGCAGGTCTGCGGCGACGCGCAGGTCTGCGGCAACGCGTGGGAAACTACTCCCTTGCAGATTCACGGCACGCGGCATGTGCTCACCAACTCCGCGCACGGACATATCACCATCGGCTGCCACACGCACGACTTCAAATACTGGCTAAAGCACTATCGCGCCATCGGAAAAGCGAACGGCTACACCAAAGAGCAGACCAAAGAATATGGCGAGCACATCAAGTACATCGCCAGAATGGGGAAATGATGAACCGCATTTCGAGGCGCTGCGAAGGGCTAACGCCTGGTTTGCCCGCACGGAAACCTACACTTTCGCCTTTTCTTCGCCCCTAGAAACACGATTAGAGGCGTTTTAAGCGACGATAGCGGTTTTAGGCTATACCCCTACTAGGACGAAAAAATAATCGCTGTACGGGGCTAGGAATGCCCCTAGCGTGCATCCTACAGCGTGCCTTTTCCTGTCCTAACCTATACCTAGCCTGTCTCGCGCTGTGCAGTACTAGTACTAGATGCAGATTCGAAAGGAGAGCTAATTGTGACTAACGACCGGGATTTGGACTACTTAAAGCAGTCCCAACGCAGCAGTCCAAGGAAAGTGAAGAAATGGGTTTTCGAGGAATGTGAACCCCGTGAGGATGTGAGACTCGCGCTTCCCGATGGGTGGAGACTACGAGTCTTCCGTGTAACAAGCGGAGACTCAGGGGACAAGTATTGGGTACAGATTCTACGTGAACAAGACAGAGAAGACTCTACTACACGGCTTCAAGGTCGTCGTCTATCAGACGACACGGGAAAGCTTATGACAGTTGTTCTTTGTGACTGTATGCAGGGCAAGTTTCTTGCCCCACTAAGTATCCTGGGTCTGGGTAGCGGGGAACTCTGTAAGCACAGCAAGCAATTGCTCGCGTTTCTTAAATCGAAATAAAGGAGAATATCGCAATGAACAAGCTGCTAAAGCTAAAGCCAGCAATAGAAGCATTCCACTTCCCTAAGTTCACGAAAGCCTCCGAAGTCTTAGCGGCTGCTCGTCAGATTATTCGGGACGAACGCCGCTGGACACGGCACGACCTAGCTGTATTCTACAAAGAAGACCTTGAGCATAGCGGGGAAGTAGTCGCTTCTGCCTGTGCCGCCAGAGTTCCGAAATCAGGGAAAAGCAAAGCGACGGCGTTCTGTGCGCTTGGAGCAGTCAAGTTTGTTAACGGTCCCGCAGAGAGAGCCGCAGTTAAGTTTCTAGCTACCGCTGCTGCCATCGACCGGGGGACGGTTACGCTTAACAGCAAAACAGGCAAAGTGATACCAAATCTTGGCGACCATCCAAACATGGATGACATCTTTAGCATTAATGATGAGAGCGGCCATTGGCATGTTATGGCAATGTTCAAGCTAGCGATTAAGCTGGCAAGGAAGGCAGGTAATTGAACTATGTATCCGAAGGAAGTTCCCCCGCATGTGAAGCGTCAGAACAAAGAACGTATTATGGCGGAGATGAAGCCGAAACCGAAGCAGCCAGCAGGTTCCGCACAGGCAGCGTGGGAGAGGTGGAATCCCTTGCAACGGAGCATTCTGCTCACTGTTTGGTGCAAGGCTCCTGCGCCGATGTTCGAGCACAAGTCTTGGTACCGGCTGTCTCTCTGGGTACGCAAGTCCGTTAAGCTGTTTTTCCGGCAGGCGCTAAATCCCGACCACCCGCTTTACAGTCTGCGCTACAACTAGTAGACACAAGTCATGCCCGTAGAACTGCATATAGATTGAGCGAGTAAATACACCAGAAATGCAGAGGGAGTGAGCGAGCCATTAAAGGGAAATTGCAAAGGCGAGTGAATCAATGACTCCGAACTGTAGCGTGAGGGAGTGCAATGAATCCTAGTATGATTAAGCAAAAAGGAGATTCCTATGAAAAAGAAATTTAGAGTGTATTATTTTGTGCATCTAGAAGCGTCTAACTCGAAAGATGCAAAAATTCTCTATGCTCAGATTAAACGTACTATTAAAGACGGTTCTTGGCAAGACAGAAAGGGAATAGAGATTCAACCCCCCTCTGAACTTCCAGCACTGGATTAAGGATGAATCCTAGAACGATTTTCCTAACGCCTTTGCGCGAATCTCCCGAAGCAAGGAAACAGCGTCTTGCGAGTGTGGGCAAACACAAAGACGAACGGAGTGTTCGCGTGAATAGGCGTGAGGGAGTCTCTCCTGAGGAGATTGAACGGGCAAACATCTACCGGGAACTGGGATTTGATTTATACCAAGGGGCAACACGAAAGCAGATTACTCATAAGCTGGAGGGCGTGCGCCTTAATACGTTATCCGCGAACGCCCTTCAATTCTTGTCTGATAATTACGCCGTAGAAACAGTCGAAAAACGGGGACACGCAGTATTGCATTTTCAAACCAAAAAGGAGAAACACAAAGTGAACTTGCTCAAAGCGATTGCAGAGAAGACGGAAGTACAGAAGAAGACTGTCCGCGATGTGTATGAGGGGCTGGTAGCCGTCATCGACGAGCAACTGAAAGCAGAGCGTCGTTGCCGTCTTCCTCAAATCGGAGTCATTATGATTCGATACAAGGAAGCGGTTAAGGGCGGAGTCAAGAAGTCGAATCCGTTCAAACCAGGAGAGACCTACAAAACCAAAGCCAAGAAAGCAAGCAACAAGCTGAAGATCAATCCGGCGAAGGACTTGAAAGAGTTCGTAGCGAAGCTCCCCGTAGTAGCTCCCAAGAAAAAGAAGTAACTTACCCCGAGTACAGTGGGGCGCGTATACTGGGAATCACGCGCAATTCTAATTCAGGAGAGTAAAATGGAGCTTCCAAGCTTTGAGCAGCTAACTTTAGCACAGCGAATAAGAGTGAGAGAGATGGCCGATCAGCTTTGGGATTGCTTTGCACGGGAGGTAAAGTGGATTCTCCCAGAAGATGTGTCCCTAGATACTACGGACATAATAGATGAAGTTTTGAAGGGAGAATCGAAATGACTGAAACAGGGACGGCACTCTTGGGCTGTGTGGGATTCCTCTACTTGCTACTCTGTACCGCTGTGGGATTCTGCATCGTGTTCCCTTGGGGCTGGACGGGAGTAAAGGTGATTATCCTGCGGCGAAAGGAAATCACAGAAGCAGTTCGCCGGGAGATACAGGAGTACTCAGAATCGTACCATCATGATTAACTCTCTGTTTGGGGAGAGATATGGACACAGTAGAGGATTTGAAAAAGACTCTCCGCATCGGGAGCCGGGTTACATTCTGCGCTACGATGAAAACGGGGGAAGTGTTTCGGATTGACGAGGGGGGAGTGTTCGTATTCCTTCCCTACGGAGAGAAGGGGTACTGGCCCTGGTCTATGCTGCTGCGAAAGTTTCCTAGACTGGTACGAAGGTTTCCGAGAACGTCCAGGTTCCCCCGGCTAGTCCCGTCCCTGCATTGCCATTGCTTTACCAAATCCGGCGGAGGGAGACTAAAAGTTGACCTCAGGACGAAAGCCGTTACTTGCGGCAAGTGCTCTAAAGCAATTGGAACGGAAAGCTTTCCAAAACGCCAAGAGAGTGCTGCCAAAGCCTACGAAAGATACGTCAAAGCTTTCAAGCCGCGCAAGCGCAATCACAAAGGGAAACCCAAAGGCAAGGTTCGTAAGCGAACGAATCGAAAACGACCGGCACTACGTCGTACTCGCAAAAGAGGTGCCAAAGCACGGCGTCATTCTTCTTGAGTATGGTTTTGTTGCGGAGCAAGCTATTGCTGCCATGAAGAAGCAGTTTCCTGCCATGGGACAGCCAGCACGCAGATTCCCTCGGTTGAAGAAAATAAAGAAAGGAAAATGAACTATGATAAACAGTGAAATCTCTCATATACATAGTTGGTGGGAAGTGTGGGGAACACAGGGACAAGGAGAAACACTATTTGAAAAGTTTGCTTCCAGAGGGCAGGCACTTAACTACATTCAAGAAAACAGGAATAGCGCCTCTTTTTCTATTTCACGGTGCTCCCGCATGAGAATTACATTTAGCAAGAAGGAACTTGAGGCGTTGAAAGGAAAATAAAAATGCCAAGAGGGGCTGTAAGTGAAAGAGAGCAACGGCGTATAACTTATGGTAAGTGTCTCCACAAAAAGGGCGGTTATACGGCGTACTATGAAGACTATCCTCGCTCAAAAGAGATTACCTGCTCCCAATGCAAAGTGAGCATACAAGTGTACTGTGATTCTTTGATTCCGGTCAAAAAGGCAGTAACCCGAGAACAGGTTTCTGTGCTTCTCCGCGATGTACTGGAGGGAAGAGATAATGACCCGAGAACAGTTCTGGGATAAATGGAAATATGGATTCAGGGAAGGCAGAGGCACTCTCTTTCAACAGCAGCGCCGACACGATGTAGCGAAGATAAAGTTCATGCACGACCTAGACGAAGTAATTGAAGGCGCACCTTTCAAGTTTCTAGGCATGTCAATCACTCCGTCCCAACCCGAACCCGAAATGCGCTGTATCGTCTGTGGGATGCCTGGACCTCCAAAGACTTCGAAAGAAGCCGATGCGTGGGATTGGTTTACCGGAACACTAAAGGAAACCGTACACTTCTGTCCTCAACACAACCGCAGTTCTGAGTGGGAGAGGTTATGGAAGCTATCTCGTGACTCCAAAGAAAGCACAGCGAAAGTTTAAGCGGCTGATTCGCTCTGTCTCCTACATCTACTCGAAACGAAATCACTATCGCCTGTCCCAAGAAGATTTGGAGTCCGAGGGGATGCTTGTCCTAGTCCGGTGCTGTAGGGACTTCCCGAAAGGCAAGACCTACTTCACCCGCTACTTCAAGCGTTCCCTCTATTCCCATCTCATAGACCTGCATCGCTTTGAAAAGCAGCAAAAGAGGCAAGGCTATATTGTGCCTCTCAATGAAGTCCAGCAGCAAGTAGCAGAATCGCACCTGTCTCCCTACGCGGACAGAGCTATGGCAATCTTGCCGTTTCTGTCTCCCAAAGCTAGGAAGTTTCTGCAAACTCTAGTCTTCCCACCGATAGCTCTGTCTGAGTTTGCATGGAAGCAGTACAAGGGTTCGAATCGGAAGCGATTTCGTATCCGGTTCATTGATCTTCGAAGATTCCTCAACCTGTCAGCAGCGGACGTTCGGGGACTGGTTGGGGAGATTCGAGGCACGTGGTTGGAATATAAAGCGCAAAAGGAGAAACACTAGTGAAAAAGAAGCTGAAGTCGAAGGGCAACAAGAAGAAAGCGAACAAGGGCAGCAAGAAGGCGAGTCAGGACGAGGATGAGGAAGAAGAGGAAGAGACTCCCAAGAAGAAAAAGAAACTGAAGGCGAAGGTGAAGGAAGACGAGGACGAAGAGGAAGATGAGGAAGAAGAAGACGAGGAAGAGTCTGAGGACGAAGACGAAGAGGAAGAGCCAAAGAAAAAGAAGCTGAAGGACAAGAAAAAGAAGAAGTCCTCTGACGATGAGGACGAAGAGGAAGATGAAGACGAAGACTCTGACGAAGATGAGGAGTCTGAAGACGAAGAGGAGGATGAGTCGGAAGACGAGGATGACGACGACGAGCCTCCCAAGAAGAAAAAGAAGAAGTCCAAAAAGCACGACGACGAGGAGGAAGACGAAGACTCGGACGACGATGCCGACGAGGATGAAGACGAGGACTCAGAAGACGAAGATGAGTCCGAAGAGGAAGATGAAGAGGAGGACGACCCGAAAGGGTCGTCTTCCCTTGTCCAGATAGGGAAGAACTATAAGCCCATACCGCCCAGTGTCGTAATCCCGCCAGGGTACAAGGATTGTTTCGGGGTTCCTGGGATGCCGGACAAGGACGATTTCGATTGCAAGCGATGTGAACTAGGAAACCGATTCGAACCAGGTGGTTGGAGCAACTCGCCCTGCTTACAGGTATCTAAGCGGGAAGAGCCGCTCGATGAGTTGAAGAAAGGCAAGAAGGGTAAGAAAAAGAAAGCTGCTTAGGAGGAATCATGTTTTTCAGAAAAACCAGCACTGAGAATGAGAAACAGAATCTAGCTGTGATGCCAGAAGCTAAGCCAGAAGCTAAGATTTCTAGAGTACTCCCATCAGTTACCGTGCTTGACGATGAATCGCGTAAGTTAGCCGAGGAAGTGGCGCAAACATTTGGGTACTCTTTGCTTCTAAACCCACTAGGTCGCGCTTTGCGAGGTCTAGAGATAGAAGTGCTAAATGCGAGCGAAGTAAAAGCTTACATGGAGGAAGTCTCGCTATTTGCGGGAAAGCCGGGCGTAGAATGGGCTTGGATTCCGCTAGACCAACAGAGTGCTGATACATACGGTATTACGGCAAAGCCTTACGCAAAGCCGATTCCTGAGTTCGTACTGCGAAAGGCACTCCAGATTAGAAAGGCTGTTCCAGAAGTGGCTATATTCGTCCGCGAGTTTGAATACGTAGAAGACCCATTTCTTTGGGTAGGAATAAAGGGAGGACATTCCTACTACGTGGAAGTCTGGGACGAGCCAAAATTTGAAGAAAGAATGATTAAGGGAGAATAACGATGGAACAGGCGAATGTAACAGTCTCTATGGGAAAGTGTTCCGAGTGTGGAATCGAATGGACTCTCACTACGATGGAATACGAGTGGTGGGACGAACGGGTACAGAGGGGAACTGCTAAGTTTCCCAAGCGGTGCCGGGGATGCCGGGACCGGCGCAAGTCAGACACTTCGGCATGCAGCAGGGAGATTCGGGAAATCATAAAAGGCTACTTCGAAACAGAGACCATCGGGCTTGCAGAGTTGAATAGCCGGCTTACTATTCTCGCGGAGAAAGTAGAAGCACTGGAGGCTAAGTCCTATGCACCGAGACAGAATCGAAGACCTGTTCGCGTTCATGAAAGAGCGATACCAGATATTTCTCAACCGGACAGCGGGGAAGCCGAAGCCATGGACACAGGACAGGATACTCCAGAAGCATAAGTTTACGAATTGCTATCGGGAGGATGACCGGGTAACGCGATGGATTGCAAAGAACTGGAGAACTCCGCACAAGAATGACCCTGATCTCTGGTTTGCTATGTGCGTTGCCCGGTACATCAACTGGCCTGACACTTTGGAGGAACTAGGCTACCCCGTTCCCTGGGAACCCGAAGACTTTATCGACTGTCTGCATAATCGAAAAGCGGACGGAAAGCAGGTCTTCACAGGTGCCTACATTGTTCACAGTCTCGGTCCCAAGATTCCCTATCTCGCGGACAAGGTGTTTACTCCTCTTTGGAAAGACCGCATGAGTGTGCGTCCCCAGGCGGTGGACTCCTTGGCGAGCTTCTTTGCGCGACTGCGATTATATCAGGGTATGGGCAGCTTTATGGCAGGACAGGTCGTAGCGGACATGAAGTATGTACAGCCACTCGAAGACGCTGATGACTGGTGGGAATGGGCAGCTATGGGACCCGGAAGCGCGAGAGGGCTAAATCGGGTAATAGGTAGGCCCATAAAAGAACATTGGTCTCAAGAAAGTTGGCTTGCTGCTGTAAACTGCATTCAAGACAAGCTGGCACCCAAGCTGGAGAAAGCCAGGATGCCGAGGATGCACGCACAAGACCTTCAGAATTGCCTTTGCGAGTTCGATAAGTATGAGCGAGTGCGTTTAGGCGAAGGTCGGCCAAGAAGCCTGTATCCGGGGCTACCATGAATCTAGTTCCTTTTGGGCGGCAACTCCTGGAGACGGGGGACTTAGACCCCATCTACACAATTCTCTGGAAGGCTGAACTGCATCCTAACCAACTCCGACGATGGCTTCTTGCCTATTGGTGGTTCTATCATGCAGGGGTATCTTCACACCTGTCCGCATGTAAAGGAAACCAATTCTATCGGGAAGCTGCTCATTTAGCGTCCAAAACAGCAACAAGGCGAGGAACAGAAAGGCGGCACTTCAGAGGACAGAAGTGTCTAGACTGTATTTCTTGGTTTCAAAGGCACTATCCTGCACCGGAATCAGCAGTACACTCCCTAGAGCGGTCTTGGAAGATTAGTAAGTTGGTGAAACACCTAAGCGCGAGTTGGCCGCTGTTCGGTCCCTGGATGGGGTTCAAAGTAGGAGACATGCTAGAAAGACTGGCGTTGGCTCCCGTTGAATTTCCGGCAGAGAGTTTGAGTATGTATTCCACTCCGGTAAAAGGGGCAAAGCTGGCCTGTAAACTGTATGACTGGGATATGTCCACAGAGGAGGTAGTGACACACCTAATCTCAGTATATCACAGGTACAAAGCGCCGCCTAGATACGAGCGCCCAGTAAACGCACAGGAGATAGAGACAATCCTGTGTAAGTGGAAATCCCATAAAGGAGGACACTACCCTTTAATGAAAGACACTCACGAGATAAAAGAGGGGCTGATTGGATACGGAGCATTGGCTACCGGGCTACGGAGATTCCTGTGAAATTACGACGTACTCCGGTGCAGCTCATAGACGGCATCTATGTGAAACGAGAAGATTTATGCTCTCCGGCAGGATGGCCAAAATTCAGTAAATGCCGAGGCGTGCTTCAACACATTCGAGAACGGGACGAGGAAACAATTGGTGTCTTAGACACAGCACACTCACAGGCAGGTTGGGTTGTAGCAGCAGTTTGCAAGTTAAGGGGAAAACGGTGTGTGAACTTCTATCCCCACTTTAAGGCGGAAGCGCGCGGCCATATTAGACCCTTTCAGAAACGTGCGGAAGGATTTGGGGCCAGACTATTTCCTCTACAGGCGGGGCGATCAGCCATTCTCTATCATCAGGCAAAGAAGGAGCTACTGCGGATAAGCGGGGATAGCTACTTAATGCCCAACGCTTTGAAGCTGACAGAATCTGTAGAGGAGACAGCACAGGAAGCTGCACACCTGCCTGGTAGCTATAGGCGTGTAATCATACCAGTCAGCTCAGGCACGATTGCTGCGGGAGTTCTCTTGGGCCTATCCCGAAAAGGAAAGTTCCCCCGAGTCTATCTCCATCTAGGCTATAGCCGAAGCCACGATGCCGTTATTGAATACGTGCAGGGCTACGCCCCAGACTATCCTGTGGAAAAGATCAAGATCATTGATGAAGGATACAAATACAAGGACTCTGCTCGCGGGACGGACAGGCCAAAGTTTCCTTGCAACGAGTTCTACGACCTAAAAACTTGGCAGTGGCTTCGACAGCGCAATTGGTCAGGGAAAACACTGTTTTGGAACATAGGTGCTTAATGTTAGACTGGAAAAGGGTCACATACGGGGCTGAGTTAGAATTAGCTGACATAGATACTCGCTTAGTGCTTCCCGCAACCGCTGTTTGGGATTACCGCGAGTACAGCATTCGTAACTCTAATGGTACCTCGGTTGACCCTAAAAAGAGATTGAATGCATTTGGCAGCGAAGTACACACAGTCCCCTGCCGGTCGGTGTCGAGCCTACTGGGTGCTATAGAGGACACCTATAAGCACCTCAAGGTAGGGCATCGCTGCTTTAACCACACTACCAGTTTGCACTTCCATGTTCAGATTCCTGGGCTTAGTGCAGACTTGAGTGCCCTAAAGAAGCTAATCAGATACATCCGGCAGTGGGATACAGAAATCTATGAGAACATAGACCCAATTCGATTTCCTGAAGACGGCACAGACAGGCACTTCTTCCTTCAAAGAAAGCGGTGGCATCACTCTAGGGTTTCAGCCCAAGTGTACCAGAAGCTCCTGTCCGCTACGTCTGCAAAGGAGTTTATATCCGCTCATGCGCCACAACACAGAGGCATACCACAGTGGCATCTAATGCAGAGGGCGGGGATTAACCTTGCACACCTAGCAAAGCCCTCAAACACTGTAGAGTTCAGATGTTTTACTATGAGCCTAGACCTAGACAGGGTGCGGCAGGCGGCGCTTTGGGTATCAGAATTTATTCCTCGGGCGTTGGATAACGAACGCCCTAGATTCCCTAACGACCTTCAGCGGTGCTATCCTCACAACACTAGTCTAGACAGAATCTACTATCTTACGAACATACACAAGCAGGGTAGCCGAGGCAAGGTACTCCGTAACTATGAAGCACTGTTCCGCACCAAAAAGCTCACGAGAGCGGAGGTTCTAGGTTGATGCAAGACAACGAAGCGTTAGACCTGTTTGATGAAGAGGGAAAGTATAAGTGGTTCACACGAACAGAGCCTAGACAGGCAGATGGACCAGTAAAAGTTGATGACAAGACCGGATTCCGGTATCAATATTGGTCTATCGGAATGGTTCGCAACGCAAAAGAGGAGAACCGCGACCGGGTAAAGGTTTTCCTGGACCCAATCCCGCACATTATAATCCCCAAAGCGAAGCCTCTGCAAGGCTGGTATAAAGCTAAGTTTGAGCCCAAGGGTGTAAGGCCGCGTCCTTGTATGACCGAAAGTGTCCTAACTGAACCCTACGGGGGCTACTGCGCTGTAGGGTGCGGCTTCTGTTACATCAACTCTGGTCAGCGCGGCTATCGTGCAACAGGACTAACAACAGTTCCGCAGGACTACGGTGATCAAGTCCGAGAGCAGTTACGCAAATGGAGAACGTCTGCCGCAGGGTACATCTGTAGCTTCATTGATCCCTTTCTCCCACTAGAGGGAATTTATCACAATTCGCAGGGCTGCGCTGAGGCTTTTCATGCAGAGGGACTACCTGTGTACTTCCTGAGTCGGCTGTTGTATCCAGATTGGAGCTATGATCTGCTCCGAAAAAACAAGTACAGCTATGCACAGATGTCAATAAACACAAACGACCCAAATGATTGGAGAAAGCTTTCGCCAAAAGCCGCCGCTCTCAAGGAACTGTTCGAGCAGATTCGAGAACTGCATAAGAATAAAATCTACATCTCAATTCAGTGCAATCCGATTGTGGCGGGAGTCACAAGTAACGAAGATATTGTCAAGCTAATCTACAAGCTTGCAGACTGTGGGGCTGATCACGTTATATTTAAATTCGTCGAAGCTGCGTATTCATGGAAAGGTGCTCTCGTAGACAAAATGACGAAGCAGTTTGGTGCGGAGCGCGGAGAGAGTTTTCGCAAGCTGTTAACGTGCAACATCGGAGGACAGGTTACAATCCAAGAGGAGTATCGGCTAGACGCACTAAACCTGTTCCGCAAGCACTGTAAGAAAGCCGGAATAACTATGGCTACCTGCTATGAGTACGAGTACGAGCGCGATAAGAAAGGGAACATAGTCAACTCCACAGGAGTCAGTGTAGGACCGAAGTATTTAACCGCAGATCAGTGTCACGGACACCGTGTTCCTATGTTCACTAGGGAGCATCCAGATTCGAAATTTACGGAAGTGGAAGAGTGTCCGCCTAGTGGATGCTTACACTGTGGAGATGATAACAACGGCATAGGTTCTTGCGGCTCCCTACTTTTCAGCCAGGCAGGTGCCTTGCGCTCTACGGATTACAGAGTCCCTGTTCATCACAGTAAGACTCTCACACAGATACAGAAGTATGCCCCTCGCACAGAGGCAAGTGATTTAGTACAGATCAAACTGTGATAATCCAAATACGGGGGTGTAATGGAAGTGGAAAATCAACAATCATCAGAAAACTGCTACGAGCGTATGGAAAGAATCCTCGTTGGGCGAAGATTAACGGCAAGAGAAAGATTGTTGGCTATCGCTTATCCCGAATGTCCCAGCGCACCTATGTTATCGGCGCTTACGAGACGCCTACTGGTGGATGTGATGTATTTCCAACTGTCTCTGCGGTTGAGAGGTGGGTAGAGCACTTCGCTAAAAAGGGAAACGTAGTATTTGAAGGAGCTATGATTTCTACCCTAACGGGAAGATTCGTGGCTCTAGCCCGAAAGATGCAGAGCCGGAGAGACTGTCACGCGCATAGATTCATATTCGCTGTTTTAGACACTCCACTCCACAAATGTAGACGGCGAATAGAAAAGCGGCAAGCAAAGAGCGGGAGAAAGAACAGCAAGGGCACTAGACCCTTTGGTACGGACAGAGCTATGCAGCGATATCGCGGCTCTATGATTAGCAGTCCCAAGTCTCTAAAACGGGAAGGGATGGATGTACGTGTGTTGAATCACAAAAAAGCAGTTCGTCGAATCGTACATTGGTTAGGAGAGGAATGAGAATCCACACAGGACGGGGGCTGGGCGATTTCTATTACAGTGTATTCCGCAATATCAAAGCGAACGGCGTGAAGGTAACTCCACGAGGGCAGAAATGCATTGAGCTACCGGAACCAGTTACGTTCGTCTACACCAAACCCGGAGCTTGCTGGATGCACATTCCCGGCAGGAAGTTCAATCCCTTCTTTGCGCTTGCCGAAGTAGTCTGGATTCTGTCGGGCAGGGGCGACATAGATTGGATTGCGAAGTACAACGAGAAGATGCGAGACTTCAACGACGGGGGACCGGAGAATCACGGTGCTTACGGACTGCGGATTCGAAAAGCACAGACCATTCAGGGGCCGCTAGATCAAATCCAATACGTAGTTAGTAAGCTAAAACAAGACCCCTACTCTAGGCAGGCCGTAATCTCACTTTGGGACCCCTTTCTCGACAACTGCTTTCTGTCGAAAGACATTCCATGCAACAATCTGATATACTACTCCCTCCGCGAGACGCAAGAGGCTTTCAGTAAGGTTCCTTTTCTCGACCAAACAGTTGTAATGCGTTCGAACGACCTAGTTTGGGGAACTCCCTACAATGCGGTTCAGTTTACACATCTGCACGCGCTCGTAGCGGGGATGCTCGGGGCGGAGATGGGCAAGTTTACTTACGTGATTCAGAATCTACACTTCTACGAAGACCTGTACCCAGAGACGCTGGCTGCAATCCAAGAGGCTGCGGCGTACATTCACAATCCTACTGCAAAGGAAGTTCCAGGGTTCGGTCCTGTAACTCAGGAAGAGTTTGATTATACAAAGCAGCTTATCTGTTCTCCTGAGCGACCGGGATACTGGTCCTTTACGATTCCGCACATGCTTTGGATATGGGAGGCTATCCGAAACGGACTAACCTGCAACGGACGCGGCGAGCAGATTGCACAGGAGATAATGAAGCTACCTAGCACGCTACAGACACTTGTTTACGGTTTCTACAGGGATTCCAAGAATGAGTTTACACGTGACGTCATCCGCAGATACAAAGCGTTATCATCTCCTACTCGCGGAGTATAAGAAGATTCTGACTGTGCTAAAAGCTACTCAAGAGTTTGATAAATCGAAAGAATCACATCCAGGCGCTTGGTGGCTCTGGATAAACGACACTGTAGCGGAAGAAGTTCTAATCATCGAGGAGCTGCGAATGGAAATGAAAGAGATTGTGCAAAAGATGTTTGAGGAAGCGCGAGGCAGGGCGATTGTCCGTCCTACAGACTATTTGACGCTTTCCGTAGAAGCGTCTCGCGGATTGCAGGACGGGCTTACCGTAGCTTACGAGCTAGTGCCGATTACTACTGCTATGATGAATCGAATTCAAACAGAGTCGTCCTATGGATTTGCGTTCATGTGTGGACTGCTGTGCAAGGTCGAAGCGGTAAAAGGGAAGCACTATGCTGCTATCTGGCAGAAAAGGGGGGAACCGGGAATCCTAGATAACCTGCTCAGGAAAGCGAATCGCGCGGAGCAGATAGTGGAATTACAGAAAGTCGCACCGGAACGTCCCTTCTCTGCCGATGACGGGGAAACACTGTCTGAGACTCTAGGAGACGGTGCTGTATATGCCCTAAAGTGGCTCACATGGAGAAAGGAGTTCAATCCTCAAGAATTTCTCGATTTTGTCCAAAAAGTCCACAAATTGGGCAAACCCTTTGAGAAAAGCGCGTAGGAGGCGATTACAGCGACTTTCCCTAATTCCGGGTAGGGGTATAGCAGGACGAAAAAATAATCGCTGTACGGGCTTCTAATAGCGTTTAAATGGGGTTTAAAGAAGCGTTTTTCGGAGTCTACCGCGAGGAAAAGACCTATTTTCTGTAACAAAGAACCTAGAATTATTGCAGCGGGCATGTGCTGTGATACAGTCACAGTTGAATGAGTTAAATCGCAAAGGGGGAAATTGATGACTTACGACCAAGCTGTAACAGCAGCATTCCATTTATGGTGGATTCCAGTCCTACTGCCAGTTTTGGTAGGATATAAACTGTTCCTGCGGCTATTCGGGGTTGTATTGATTCCGCAGAACAGCATCGGTATCGTGAACAAGCGATACGCGATTCTAGGAAAGAACAGAACCCTCGCGGAGGGGCAAATCGTAGCATTGAATGGAGAGGCAGGGATTCAGGCAGATACTCTTGCACCAGGACTGCATTTCTTTCTCTGGCCTTGGCAGTACAAGATTAAGCTGCAAGAATTCCTAATTGTTCCACAGGACAGTATCGGTGTGGTAGAGTCTAGAGCGGGGGCCACCCTTACGGAAGGGAGAGTCCTAGGTAAGCGGGTAGAATGCAAGTCTTTCCAAGACACTCGGGCATTCCTCGCCGGGGGAGGACAGCGGGGACCACAGATTACAGTAATTCCACCAGGAACCTACCGAATCAACACCGCCGTATTCTCCGTAGCTTCCGCAAAGGCGGTAGAGATTCCCAACAATGCAATCGGCATCGTAACTGTGAAAGACGGCAAGCCGCTAAACACCGGGGAGATTGCGGGACCGATTGTAGCAGACCACAATTCTTTCCAGGATGCCCAGACGTTCATAGACAAGGGCGGCAACAAAGGCTTGCAAGAACAGGTCATGCTTGCAGGCCGCTACTTTATCAATCCGATGTTTGCAACGGTAGAGATTAAGACGATGACGGCAGTACCGATTGCGAACGTAGGGGTTGTAATCGCGTACGTTGGGGAAGAGGGCAAGGATGTTACCGGGGATGCGTTCAAGCATGGGAATCTCGTAGCGAAGAACCAGAAAGGTGTCTGGAATGAACCCTTAGACCCTGGTATGTATCCTATCAACCCCTACACGCACAAAGTCGAGCTAGTGCCTACCGCGAATGTCGTACTTAATTGGGCAGACGCAAAGACGGAAGCGCACATGCTAGACAAAGACCTATCGACAATCACAGTCCGGTCGTCCGATGGCTTTAAGTTCAATCTAGATGTTAGTCAGATTATCCACATCCCCCGGAACGATGCGCCGAAAGTCATCGCAAGGTTCGGCAATATGGTAAATCTAGTCACGCAGGTACTGGAGCCTACTATCGGCAATTACTTCCGCAACGCGGCACAGAACTCCGATGTCATTGACTTCCTAAAGAACAGGCAGACTCGCCAAACGGAAGCAAAGACTTCGATTGCCGCTGCGCTTACGGAATACAACGTGAATGCGGTAGACACTCTCATCGGGGATATCACGCCTCCAGAAGAGCTAATGAAGACTCTCACAGACCGGAAGATTGCCGACCAACAGAAGCTAACCTTCGAAACACAGACTACGGCGCAGACTACCCGCACAGAGCTTGCCAAGGCAACAGCTATGGCGGATACACAGGCCAGTGTCGTTACCGCAGAGCGGCAGGTAGCAATTCAGGAGTTCGAAGCGGCAGCGACTGTGAAGAAAGCGGAAGGGGCAAGACAGGCTGCCATTCTCTCCGCAGAAGGCGAAGCAAAGTCTATTCAGCTCAAGGGAGACGCACAGGCAGCAATCACTAAGTCAGTAGGAACAGCGGAAGCGGATGTAATCAAGTTGAAGATTAACTCGATGGAGTCGGGCAACTACGCTATGATTGAGACGGCTAAGGCGCTCTCAACAAGCGGAAAGCTTGTTCCCGAGATTATGGCAGGAGGGGGAGGAGGCGGTAACGACTCGGGGAGTCTCGTCAATCTCTTCCTCGCCAAGATGCTCAAGGACAGCAGCAACGGAATCGCTAAGGAGAGCAAATAGTGGCTAAACTCGAAGAGCATCCTGTATCCGCAGTTACAAACGAAGGGAAAGATCACCGCTCAATAACGGAGAAAGTAAAGTTTGTAAATATAGGAAGTAAAACATTCCTTCTATGCGGGACTACACTACTAGACTGTGCTGACATCTCTGTGTTGGAGTTCAGACTAGACGACGATGAGACCGTAAACGATGACGCAATAGTCAGGTTTAAAAATGCCTCAGAGACTTGGAATATTCCAGAAGAAGACGCGGTTCTGCTGAAGGAGTATCTGAAGGAGTATTTAGACAGGTGACAAAACTCACAGTTCTCCCTAACGGTAGGACCGTAGACAAATACTGCCAGGAATGCGGACTGTGGAAGGAGTGTGCGTCTCCTCGTATGAATGGGGAGGGAGCCGCGCACCCGAAGTTTCTCTTTGTTATGGAGGCTCCCGGTGAGACGGAAGACAGGCGGGGGATTCCGGCTTGCGGAGAGGCAGGGCAACTTCTTAGAGAAACCATCGAGCAGGTAGGAATCAACATTCAGGAATGCCGGTTTACCAACGTTGTGCGATGCCGTCCGCCGAACAACGATTTAACGAAGTGGAAGAAAGCACCGGAACTGTGCCTAGCTCATCTGCTGCGGGAGATTCGCTCTACCAATCCGAAAGTAGTCGTAGTTATCGGGGCGGTAGCAATGAAAGCACTGCTAGACAGAACCGGAGTTCTCAAGTTGCACGGAGAAGTATTCCAATATCCACAAAGAACCTTCGTAACGATGTTCCATCCAGCCTATCTCTTGCGGAACAACACCCCGGAGAACAGGCAGAAGTTTCGACAGGCAATCGCAACGGTAAAGGCACTAGGCAACCCGAAAGCAATGAAGAGGACGCAAGATGAAAATAAAGTCGAAATCATCAAGGACAAAAAGCGACTCTACGAGGTCACCGACTACCTTAGAGGAATTAAGCTCAAGGCTACTGATATCGAATCGAGCACTCTGTCTCCTTATAGCCAAGCTACAAAACCCGAAGTGGGCATTGTCGGATTCGCAGCAGGACCACATATGGCGTTTATCTTTCCGATATATTCAAGACTCGGAACGGCTATTAACTTCCATCCGAGACTCGCTCTTGAAGCTGTAGCGGAACTGTGGGAGGACTCTGACTGTGAATATATCCTGCATGGAGGAAAGCACGACTATACCTACATGGCAGTTCTGCACGGAATCTGGTTGCAGGGATTCCGCAGGCATCCTACCGGGTACAGCTACGACACGCACCACGAATCCTATACCCTAAAAGGGGAACCGGGAGGGCATAAGCTAAAAGAATTGGCTTGGAAGCTAGGACTCGGGGGATATGAGTTTGCATTGGAGCAATACAAACGGGAGCATCCCGAGGCAAAGTCAAACTACAATCTTATCCCACTTCCCATCCTCGGTCCTTACTGTGGAATGGACTGCATTACGACGTTCCGGTTGCATCACTACTTCCGCCCCATTCTAGAGAAACGCAATCTGTGGAAGAATCCGTATCTGTTCCCGCAAATGTACCACAACTGGACCGCTGCGATGTTGCAGATTAAGGGAATCAAGACAGACTTAAAGCGCAACAAAGAACTGTCCATTATCGTTCCCAATCTGCAAAAGAAAGCGGAGCGGGAGCTGGAGCAGTTCGACGAGGTTCAAACGCTTCTGCAAATGAGGAAAGACAAGGCTCGAAAGAAGATTCGGGAGCGAGTCTACAGCTACAAGCGGAAAGTCTCGAAGCCAAAGCGGTTAATCAAGCAGATGCTCCGGGACTGGGTAGCGAAGCATCCTATGAAGTGGACACCCGACGAGCGCCGGACTCTTGTTTTCGATGTTCTCCGCTACCCTTCGCTAGCCGAGACAAAGAAGGGATTGCCAGTAGTCAGCAAGAAGATTCTCAAGAAGCTGCTCCTGCGACATGGGAAGCATACGGTACTAGAGAAGTTGATGGAGCGGGGATTGTACTATTACGCGAATACGAAGTATGTCAAGCCAATTCCTAGTTGGGTAGGCAGCGACGGCAGGACACATACCACCTACAATCCAGCAGGGCAGAACACAGGGCGTGTACCGAGCGAGAATCCAAATCATGAAAACATCCCGAAGCGGGAACCGAAAGTAGCGCCTCTGATTCGCTCCCAGTTCGTTCCGACTAGTGATGACTATGTATTCGCGGCGGGAGACGGAAAGCAGATGGAGTTGCGGCTAGTCTGCGACGCTTCCGGTGACGAGACAATGCAGGCGGAGTTTGAAGCGAGAAAAGACCCTCACAAGATGGGTGCTTCGGCGTTTTACGAAGTCCCTGAGGCGCAAGTCACAAAGGAGCAGAGAACGGATGCGAAATCCGCTGTATCTTTCGGTCTCATCTACGGCAGGTCCACAAAAGCACTTGCGGCAGACTATGGGAAGTCGATAGAGTGGGCGCAGGAGAAGATAAATCGCTATTTTGCTAAATACCGTAGAATCCCGGAATGGTGGAAATCCGTAGAGGAGTTTGTCAAGAGGAAAGGCTATGTTCTGTCCACATTCGGCAGACGGAGCTACTGTCCGGGAATACGGAGTAGCGAGGAGGGTATTTATAAGAAGGCTGTGCGGGATGCAATCAACCATCCTATCCAAGGCACCGGGTCCGACATTACTTGGATAGCAGCGTACCGGATGCAACGTTGGCTGATGAAGTACAGGCTGCGGAGCAAAGCAGAGTTCCGGCAGCAACGGTTTGTTTTCTATCGAAACTCACGCCCCGTAGTTGTCATCCACGACGATGTAACCGGAGACGTGTACTTGCCAGAGCTAGAGGATTATATCGAGCATCTACAGTTCTACATGACAGACAGGAAGTATATTGAAGAACATACAGGATGGTGGTGCAAGGTTCCTCTTGACTTAGACATCTCGCTAAGTCGGCATCACCTAGGCGAGTCTGTAGAGTTGGAAAGAAACGGAGACGATTTTATCATCCCCAAGGAGTTCAAGGTATGAAACCGTTAGACCGTCTGGCAATACTGCTTCTGCTTCTGGCACCCTACACGGCGAGCAAGGTATATTCCATATACCAGCAGGCGCATCTCAAAATAGAAACCCCCGTGTTCTCGTCCTCTGACTCTGACTCCTTCAAACACAGAGAAGAGGTTTCCCTTCTAACCGACTCTGACTTGCAGAAGACCTTTCAAGAGTACAATAAGCAGTACTTCAATAATGAGCTGCGTAAAGATCAAGACATAAAATTCGAGGATTGTCCTCCCGGCATCGAAGGCTACTTCAACTACAAGGACTGGACGATTCGGCTAGACAAAACCGTACAGTCCCGTCCACGAGAATTGCAAACGGATTTAATCCATGAGATGGCACACGAATGGGTACGAATTCACTATCCCGGAGATGTAAAAATCTACGCAGTACACGGCGAGGCATGGAGAGCCGAAATGCGAAAGCTAGCGGGAATAGGTGCTCTAGACACCGCACTTTGGAGCGAGGAGGAAAATTAGTTGATTAAGAAGCTGCCGGTAGTCGTTCACCTTTCGGATTCAGACGTAAAAGAACTCGACTTGATGAAGGAATTGCGCGTCGATAAATTCAATCTAGACAGGCAGCTCATGCAGTACGCGCAACGCTACGGCTACTGGGCAGAGTTGTATGCTTCTGCTTCTGCCAAAGTCTCGAAACTCCGGGAGGATTTGGAGAGCCTAGAGGCAGAACTATTTGGCAGGTCCGGGGGAAACGTAACAGACAAGCGATTCTGGATTAAGCGGCATCCCCGGTACAGGGCTGTTAGGAAACGACTTCGCAAGTGGGAGGATGCGGAGAGATTCCTGAAGTTTGCAGAAAAAGCTTTCGATAAGAAACTTAGTGTCTTAATGTGCCTAAACGCAAACGAGCGCAAGGAGAAAGAGCGTGCCTAGCTCGCACAACCCTAAGGACTGCCCTCACGTTGAGGGAGGGGAACTAACCATCTACTTTGTTCGAAACGCAAATCGGAATATCCTGTACTGTTACCTATGTGATGCAACCTTCGTTCGACAGGATGGCTGGCCCGAAGGACAAATCAAAGGAGAGAGCATGATTAGCAAAGAAGAACTAGAGAACTGGTTTATGTATCATCAGCCGAAAGCAGAAGATGTGGATGCTTACATGAAGATTCGGGAAGCTGGGAAGAATCTTGCCAATGTAATTGTCGAGAACACCCCTGCTTCCGCAGATCAATCCGCAGCAATCCGGTTAGTACGGGAAGCAATCATGACCGCAAACGCGGCACGCGCATGTAGGGGGAAATAACACATGACAATGACAGCGAAAGAAATCGCGGAGTACAGACAGAAGGCGAAAGACAGGGATGAGCGGAGCGGAGTCGCATGGTTCTCGATTAAGCCGGATACGACGGTATATGTCCGCATCGGTAGGCCCTGGAAAAAAGATGGAGACATTTGGAAGGACGTAATCTATCACGGTCGCTGGACACAGGACGGAAGTGGGAAAGTCTATTGCGGAAAGAACGAGAAAGACCCCGAAACCGGAAAGCCCAAGAAGTGTGCCGTTTGCCGCCGTCTAAAGAAGCTAAGGCTAGAAGCACGTACTCCTGAATCGAAGGAGCTATTCAAGGCGCTTGTACCTCACGAAGAAGCTCTCTGGAACGTCCTAGTAGCTGAAGTAAAGACTCTCGATTCCGGGAAAGTGGTAGTAAAGCGATATGTTGATAATCAATTCAAGGTATTACGGCTTGCAAAAGGATTCCATCTAGACCTGATAGAACTCTTCGCAGACCCGGAGTACAGTGCGGAGAGTGCCTTGGGAATCTGCTCACATGAGAAGGGCTACCTAGTTCGTATCCGCAGGGAAGGGGAGATGCTGGATACGGATTACAAGTTCAAGGTAGTAGGGAAGCCCTGTCCCCTTTCGAAAGACCCGGAGCGGACCAAGAAACTAGGGGCTACCCGGAACGACTTGGACAAGCTAGTTCATGCGAGTTCCGAGGAGGAGTTGAAAGCCTTTGTAAAGACGGCAGAACGGGAAGCGCGCAGAAAGGCAGAGGGAGACGATGACGACGGAGACGACGAATGAGCAAAGTCACTATTAACGGGAAAGAAGTGGAGGCTACACAACTTAGCTTTACTCCCTTCACAGAGCCATTCGCGGAATATCACCTAGAGGACGGTTCTATCGCTCGGGTTAAAGTGTGTCTCTTGAAAATCTACCGGCTACAAGAGAAAGGCCCAGATGGAAATTCTCAATACTTCATTAACCAAAATGTGATGCTTGTTGTCGATGAGAAATCATGAAGCTGAAACGATTTCCACGTCTGCCTGAAGAGGAAACGACTCCGGTAAGCCGGGCTACGGTCCTCTCTGTCGTGAAGAAGATCAATCGACAATTCAAGAAGAAGCGGGACGAAGATGAAGATGCTGCGGCGAGCACCTTCGAGGGTTCCGTCTTCGCTAGGCCCAAAGTGTACGTTCCCAGTGGAATCCTGCCCGTGGACTGCATTATCGGTTCCGGGCAGGGTTGGCCTACCGGCATCATCGAGATATACGGCCCAGAGGGTTCCGGGAAGAGCGCCGTGCTAGAGAAAACCATTGCAGCAGCACAGAAGCGAGGCTTCTACACGGCCATCTTTCCTATGGAATATTCTCTCGATGATGCTCGGGTGCGGAATGTAGGCATTGACACGGAAACACTAATGATTCTTGATGCCGAGACGATTGAGGACATTTTCGATCAGATTAAAGCGACAACTCGCTCGATACGGGAAACGGACAAGGACACTCCCATTGTATTCGGATGGGATTCTGTAGCGGCAACTCCCTGTAGAAGTGAGCTAGAGAACGCGGATGATACTGGAATAGAGAAAAGCAACATGGGCAGGGTAGCACAGCAAATGTCCAAGATGTTTAAGATGCTAGTCCGGTTCCTGTCGAAAAACAAAGTCTGTCTCATCTGCGTAAATCAGACTCGGGCTAGTATGGCGATGTACGGTCCTAAAGAGACTACGAGCGGAGGAAAAGCATTGCGCTTCTATGCCTGGGTACGATGCAGGACAGGCATAGTAGAGCGAATCAAAAGCAAGGACAAGCAGACCATAGGAGTAATGATTGAGATAGAAAGCGTAAAGAACAAGACCGGGACTGCTCCCTTTCAGAAATGCCGACTCCCTCTTACGTTTCTACGGGGGATAGACTCGGTACAGGCAGTTTGGGAATACGGTATCGAGCTAGACGTATTTAAGCGCAAAGGCACTTCCTACCGATTCGGCAATCAGTTAGTCACCAAGAAAAGCTTCAAGAAGCTATATGGTAAAAATCATGTGCTAATAGACGGATTGATAAAAGAAGCGGCGCGAAAGTTCACTGCAAAGCTAGTATAATCGGGCGTTAGTGAATACCCACATTCGGCAAGCAGCCAACAGGAAGAAACTGGAGGAATAAATGGACTCGCTACTAGACGACATCAAGAAGATGGCAGAGTCTTTAGGGGAGTCTCCAAACGATTCATTTCTAAAGGCGGGGATAGACGAGGCAGAATGGAGCGAACTAGTCTACTTAAATTGCCCGAAGCTAGTTACATCTGTGGCACTTCTGGGGCTGCATACTGAAATGTCTAGCTTCATCCAATTTATCTTGTGCTCCGGTGCTCTAATCCAAGCAAGGCTACAGGCTGAAGCTAACAAAGCTAAGACCAGCAGTCTCATTCAATGAAAACGCTGCTTATTGATGGAAACAATGCATTCTGGCGGATAGCGAACGGGCTTCCTGACCTAACAGTAGACGGGAAGCCCGTACAGGTAGTATACGGGTTTATGAAACTCCTGCGCGGACTCTTGGAGGATTTCGAACCCGATAAAGCCATCATCTTCTGGGACAGCGGCAAGCCAGAATACCGAATGAAACTGTTTTCAGGGTACAAGGCTAGCCGCTATCTGCGCCGGGAAGAAGCCTCTAGGAAGGAAAAAGAGAAGCGGAAGCAAGCAGTCGCTCAACTAGAGACAGTGAAGAAGCTGCTTCCCCTGCTCGGCGTATATCAAGTTTCCCGAGAGAATACGGAAGCCGATGATTTAATAGCCGTAGCCTCTAGGATGAGTGATTTAGGATTACGTGTCATCGTTTCCGGGGACCAGGACTTTCTTCAACTGGTAAAAAGGCATGTTCGTGTATTCATGCCGTCTCGAAATCAACTTTACCGGCACACTACGTTCGAAAAGCTAATCGGCTTAACTCCTACACAATGGCTAGAGTACCGAATCCTTACGGGAGATTCTAGTGATGAGATTCCTTCCGTAGTCTCCGGGTTTGGAGAGAAAACCGCACTAGAACTCTTGAGGGAGTACGAGACTATAGGGAACCTGTTGAAGAATGATGTTCGCAAGAAAGTAGAACAGATGGGAGCAAGGTTCGCTAAGTTCTATTCGCCAGGAGTAGCAGAGAATATCTCACGGAACTACCGACTCATGCGGCTAGATTGGATTCCACAAGAAAGTAAGCTCAGGAATTGCATCCGCAAGGAACTAGCGGGGGATATACACCTACGGAAGACCCGAATACAGCAGGAGTTTCGAAAGCGCAGGTTTGTTTCGTTGCTAGCCAACTTCAACAATTGGCTAATTCCATTTAAAGGATTAGGCACATGAAAGTGTCAGATCTGATAGCAAAATTAGAAGAGTTTCCAGGAGATGCTGAAGTGTTCACAAACGAATGCGAAGCAACGCCCTCTCATGAGGAAATTGTTCCACTAGATACGGTTGCGTTGGTTGCAGATGACAGTGCCGCTGCTGCCCCTTATAGATTCCATGTCTATGCTGGAACGTATTCAGCGCGATGAAAGTCGTCTATCGCTTTCCTCGCATCTCCCGGTTCCCTAGATTCTCAAAAAAGAGAGGGCCGGGAGGACAGCAACTCTGCATCTGCGGTAAAGCATGCAAGTTCTACTTCTCATCCACGAAACGCAGCTTCTGTTCCGAAACGTGCCTTTCTATCTATCAACAGCATTGCGGTCCTCCGCGAGTAAGCATTAAGAGGGAGTCTATGCCGTGAAGCTTTGCTTTTATGAGCACTGTGCTAAAGAATTCTTTCCACACAAGGGTGGGAAGCCGCAACGGTTCTGTAGTCCTCGTTGTAGAAATGCCCATTGGAACGAGACTCACCGAAAAAGGCGGAAGCGGATCAACAGAAAGTTCTACCGTGCTCACTTGCAAGCACGGCGAGAGCAGAGCAGGAAGTACAGGGAAAAGCACTGGCTAGAGTTAAAGTTGAAGAGGAGCCTAGATTGAAAGAAGTATGCAGGTTCTTGGCTACCGGCGACCTTCATGTAAACAAGTTCCGGCAATTCGCCTACACCCGAAAAGATGGCATGAATTCCCGGCTGTGGTACTGCTTGAAAGTGTTTCGGATTCTAGAGCGGGAAGCGGTAAGTCGAGGCATAACCAAAATTCTGCTTAATGGAGATATTTTCGATGATGCCGATGAGATTGACACTGAAGTCTATGGTGAAGTCTATCGACGCCTGGAGCACCTACATAGTCTGGAACGGGATACGATACTTAATCTTGGGAATCACGACATTGCTCTTCATTCTAGCGAGCGAGTTGTTCACTCTCTCCAAGCGTTTCGAAAAGTCGCCCGAGTTATTACAAGACCTACACAAGTGTGGTCTTGCGTTACTGTTGTGCCATGGGTACCTTCAGCTGCTCTATTGCGGAGCGGCGTACAGTACGGCGCAAAGTTTGGGCATCCCCGCGTCCTCGCCGGGCATGTTGGAATTAGAGGAGCACGCGTCGGTCGTAAGCAACTATCTATCCATGCTAAAGTGGGATTGGAAGATTTACAACCAGAGAAATTCGATTTGATTCTACTGTCCGACTACCATCTACGGCAGAAAGTAGCTCCTCACGTCTACTATCTAGGAAGTCCTCTACAGCACAACTTTGGGGAGAATCACAATGCCTGTGTCTGGGATATTACGCTTTATGATAGACCGCCTTATTACCGGCGCATTGCAATCCCAACAAACCTACCCCGGTTTGTGGATATCACTGTTACAGAGGCTTCTCAGCTTCGCAAAGGGAGTCTTTCTGGGAACTACGTGCGTATTCACACTCCTCCTGCTTTTATGGGTGAGCATGCTGTGGAAAGAATTGCGAAAGAGGTAGGATTCCAGTACCAGATAGTGCGAGAGGCGGAAGAACACAGCACGGTAAAAGTACCAAAAATTGTAAATGTGGAGAAGACCATTGTCCAATACGCAAGAAACACCCGATTGGCTAGACTCGGAATCGAACTCTACCGGCAGTGAATGGCAACCTGCCCGTCTAGTATACGCACACGGAGAGCAGTTAGCAGCCATTGGGGAGGATGTATTGTCTCCCGAGCACATAAAGGAATCGGTATCGAGGATTGTGCGAGTAAAACCCGCATCGCCACCTTTCTCTATACTGGTCCTGTACTCTCGGCTGAACTGCGATGCTACTCGGTTCTATGCTGTTCATCCTGATGACTGCATCCTGTCTGGAGGAACACGGACGGGCGCTTTCCTCTGCGAACACGAAATCCTTACGGACTAACAGGTGCTAGAGTTTACTAAGCTCACTATCCGCAACTTCCTGAGTTACAGCGACTACAAGACTGTTATTCCTCTCGCTAATCTCGGAGTCATCCGGCTAGAGGGAAACAACCTAGATAATCCTAGCGCAGCAAGCAACATGAGTGGGAAGTCTGCGATTCTGGATGCGCTAAGTTGGGTCCTTTGGAAGAAAACGCTAAGGGGGCTAAAAGGGAATGCCATTGTACACCGGGCCAGAAAAAGAGATTGCGCCGTCTCTCTCTTGTTCTCGCGGGGAGACGCTTCTTATGAAGTTAGGCGATATTGCTCTCATGCTAAGTACGGTAACAGCCTGCATCTTTATCGTGACTCTGTACCCCTACACAGTCGTCATCTTGACAGAACACAGCAAGTTCTCGAAGAAATTCTTGGGCTATCTTACGCTCAGTTCTGCCATTGCGTTATTTTTGGAGGTACTCGCCCTTTTTCTTCTCTCTCGGATGGCGATCAAAAAAGAGTACTGGAATCCTTCCTACACTTCGAGGAAGTAGATAAAGCTTTACAGCGAACGCGAACTAGGCTAAGGTTAGTCCAGCAGCAGCTTCAAGAAACGGAGATGGCCTATGTGGACAGTATTGGCAGGTGCCGTACTCTTCAATCTGTTCTCCGTCTGCATCAACGCAATCTCCGCGTTGCGCTATCGCAGGCTCATAAAGCAGCTAAACGAAGCGCAAGAGGACTACAAGAAGCTACCCACAAGCTGCGACGTTGTAGACTTCGAGTTCGACATGGACGAGAAAGGCTCCACGTTTCCGCAAGAGCATTTCAACAAGTATCCCGTGAATTAGAGGAAGCATCTACAGAATGGATGACACTCCGAAAGGAAAAGTCTTCACTGAGTTCAAAGCTGCAAGGCTGTACTTCGCGTTCCGTGACGCAGCATTGCAGGCTTTGCGGCCAGAAAATAACTGTGGAATCTCGGAGGAAGTACAGGCTCCGACTCGAAAAGGAGCTGTCATTCCTTTCCGCAAAAATTCCCGCAATAAAGCGATGGCTAGAGGACAGTCAAGAAAAAGCAAATCACCTACAGAGAAAGCTTGATAGGCTTAGGCAGTCGGTAGCGCGGGGTCAAGCTAAGGCAGAGAGTCTACTAGAGCAGATTCGCAAGTTACGGCAGTCCACAAAAGAGATACCCTCTACGTTTCCGTTGGAGCAAGACTTGGAAATAGCCGGGAGAAAGTACACTCGGGCCGTTGCTCAAAAGATACGAGTACAGCGCAAGAGGGAATCCCTCCGCAAGCAAACGCGGGACTTAGAGTTTTGGGAAACAGGATTCGGGAATCGCGGAATCAAGTCTATCATTGTGCGGGAAGCATTGCCGAGTCTAAATGCGAAACTGCGGGAGTTTGCGAATGCCATTTTCGAGGAGCCAGTAGAACTAGAGTTTCGTCCTTCGAGGGAAACGAAATCAGGTGAAGAGCGGGAGTCTTTCTACGTGCATTATTCCAATCCAAGAGGCGGAGAATCCTATCTTGCGGAGTCTGCGGGAGGGAGAAAGCGAGTAGACGTAGCGGTACTGCTTGCCTTTAATTGGTTAAGCAGGGCAAGCAATCTTCTGTTCATAGACGAACTCCTCGATGGGTTGGATAGGACAGGCAGGGAGAAAGTGTTAGAAATACTATCAACTCTGCGCGGGACGGTGTTCGTGATTTCGCATCGGAAGGATGTGCAATCACAGGTAGGGAGAGTATGGACGATAACAAAGCAGGACGGCTGTTCTAGATTGGAGTTGAAATGAGATGCATTAAGTTTGGAGGCGGGTTCGGGTTCGGAGTATGGCATCATCACGAAAAGTACATCTGTCAATGGGCAGTAGCTTTAGGACCGATCACTATCTACTGGGTTCACATATGAGGAAGGGCGGAGGCCATGCAAAGGGTGCTGCTTTCGAGAGGCTTATTGCTAAACAGATAGTCAAAGCGTTCAAAGGCTTCGGAATGAGGCAGAGAGATTGCTGGAGGTCAGTTCTGTCCGGGGGGCACTCTATGTCTTCGGGTGACCTAGAAATGTCCTCTGCAATGGAGAAGCTGTTTCCCTACTCTGTAGAGTGCAAGTTCAGGAAGAAGATTCGGTGGGAACACTTTCTTATGAAGAAGAAGTCCGAGGAGTCTTCCTGGGTAGACCAAACAGTAGAAAGTGCTCGCAAGAGGAAAGGCTTGATTCCAATTCTAGTTATGAAAGCCAATCATCAACCGATTCTAGTGCTCTACCCAATTAACGGAGCAAGTCTGCATCCTGTACTTAGCAATACGCACGGATATTGGAAGCTCATGTTGTGGTCTAAATTCTTAAAGAGAGCAGTTCAAAAGGAGACAAAATGAAATACCTAGCAGGTTTACTGATTTTAGTAGGTTCTATTGTACCTTCGGCCCACGCCGACCATCGCAAGCTAACCTTCGTGCCCCGGCTGGCAGGCCGCACAGCAGTGGACATGCTGCTGTTCAAGGACAAGACCGCTGCGACCGAGCAATAGCTGACGCTAGGATTGGCGGTGGCCGAAGGGTGCCGGGAGCATCTTCGCTGCCCCCATTGCAAGTCCGTGTTCGTTCCGCATGAGAAGTGTCGCAGCGTCGAGCTACAAGGGCTGCACGTGTGCGAGCGAGTCCCGGAGCATGTGATCGAGTGAACCCGGCAGTGTTGGAGCGAATCAGGCAGAGAGAGGAGAAGAAAGCTCATGGTTAATGAAGTGAAGGTAAAGGCAACGTATTCAGACGATTCGAAAGTTCCTCGCATCGGGCAGAGAAAGCGGATGCTGGTGAATGGGCGCATAGAAACGCTCACACTAAATCGAATTGAAGCAGAGCGACGGCATTTTTATGATGACGATGGTGGCCACGGCGGCTATGAGTACGATGCAACGGAAACATGGTCGGGCTATAAGGATTGTACTGGCTGGTGAGCCGAAGGCTCGATAAACAGGAGAAAAGGAGAACACAATGAAACGTTTAATCGAAGAAGTACCCGGCGGTGGTTTGTACTCACTGATGGGCGAGCGAGTGTTGCTGTTGTGCGGGAATTACTTCTACACAGGCAAGCTGGTCGGTGTGAACACGACCTGTATCGAGCTGGAAGACCCTGCCATCGTGTACGAGACAGGTGAATGGTCCGCGAAGTCGTTCAAGGATGAACAGAAGCTCCACGTTAAGAGGTTCTTCGTGCAGACGGGAGCCATTGAAGCGTTTGGGCTGGCGAAATGAAATACCTTAAAAGTCGTTATCGAAGATGGTCGCGGTCGTGGTCGTGGTCGCGGTCGTGGTCGCGGTCG